>Ga0157372_10003226_pt1 | contig 17611 bp, 16 predicted proteins | sample C55metaG_FD_115307 | JGI IMG/M metagenome (GOLD analysis project Ga0157372, IMG submission 115307) | Corn rhizosphere microbial communities from Kellogg Biological Station, Michigan, USA - C5-5 metaG | ecosystem: Host-associated > Plants > Roots > Rhizosphere > Soil | place: USA: Michigan... | reverse complement strand
GGAAGGGTTGTTTGGAATGGTCCATGTATAGGTTCCGCTTGCTGCATTGGCTGTTGTGGTGATGGTGCTCCAGGTCGCCCCGAAATCGACGGAGTATTCTATGGTAAGGTTGGTTCCCGTTCCGCTTGCCGCCCATGTGATGGCATGTGTTGGTCCGCCTACCTGCCAGGATTCCCCGCCGTTTGGCGATGTAAGGATCAGCGGCGCCGTAATTGTGAACACGGCATTGCTCTGATCCACGGTGGAAGGGGAGTTAAAGTCCATTACCCTCACCAGGCAGTTGGTGGATGAGGTGTTTGGGATTGTCCACGAGTACGAGCTGGCATTCAGGTTCGTCGCCAGGGAGGTCCAGGTGCTTCCCCCGTTCGTTGAATAATCAACGGAGAAAAAGCCCGAAGTACCGGAGGAGGTCCATGTGATGTTGTGAACCGTACATCCGGCCCAGATCTCAGATCCGTTCGGCGATGTAACGTTAATGGTCTGCGCGTTTACAAGTGCTGTGGTGAACAGCACAGTAAGGAGGAGTAGTAATTTTTTCATGTTCGAGTAAAAATTAAGGGGATGCAATATTAGTTCATTTTACAAAACAAACAACTTGATGTTAATAAGTTGGCCGCCGGCTTGTTGTTCTTGATCTTACCATATTTATTTTTGAAATTCGGAAATAATGTTGTCTTTCAGTGTTGAAGCATGTTTTAAAGTCTTTCCAGCTCATTGAATAAGAACTCCTTTTTCCTTACCGCTACGGGCAGCTTGCTTCCGTCTGTAAGCACAATATACCCTCCTTCGCTTTTCACATACTTCTCAATATAGCTGATATTGATGAGGTGGCTTTTGTGAATGCGGAGGAACTTGTACTTATGCAGCATGTCCTCGAATTCCATCAGTGTTTTCGATACAATGATCTTCTTCTTGTTCGCCATGTATATATAGGTATAGTTCCGGTTGCTTTCGCAACGGATGATATCCGAAACATTCAGCATGGTAATGCTTTCCGTGGTATTGATCACGATCTTCCGCTGTGCGCCGTTCTGGTTGCCGAGGCTGTTCAGCAGCTCGTTTGTTTTCTCAACGAGCTCCCCGGTATTGGCCAGCACCTTTACAGCATTCTTTTGCTTTTTTATGAATACGGCCAGTTCTTTTTTGCAGCTTGTATCATCAATCAGCAACAGCTTTAGCATAAAATATAGAATTTATGCGAATATATTCCGAAAGAACCGATCGGGGTACCTTAAATGAGCCAAAGAGGTGTTTCAATTATCAAACGGGGACGATTGGTTAGTAATCGTTTCGGAGGATCAGATCTTTTCAAGAAGGCTGAGAAGCGTCTCTTTTTTGCGTACCGACACGGGAACGATGGATTTATCCTTCATGATCAGGTAGCCGCCTTCCTTCTTCTCGTAGCTGGAGATGTGATTGATGTTAACCAGGTGCGACTGGTGGGCACGGAAGAACTGGTAGGAGCCCAGCAGCTCGTCGTATTCCTTCAGCGTATTGGACACAAGGATGCGTTTGCCGGAAGCAAGAACGAACACGGTGTAATTGCGGTCGGCTTCGCAGCGCACAACCTCGTTCACATTGATCACATGGATGCTGTCGCTCGTTTTCAATACGATCTTCTTTATTTCGCGGGTGATGTTCTCCATGTTGGAAATAAAGGCTTCGAACTTCATGCCGAGCGTATCCTTCTGGTGTACGTTCTTTGCCTTTTCCACGGCAGCGATCAGCTCGTCCGGGTTAACCGGCTTGAGGATGTAATCGAGCGCGCTGAACTTAAAGGCTTTTACGGCGTGATCTTCATAGGCGGTAATGAATATGGTTTTGAAGCTGAGGGCGCCCGCCTGCTTCAGCAGGTCGAAGCCGGTGCCGTCGTTCAGCCGGATATCCAGGAACACAAGCTCCGGTTTTTCCTTCACGATCAGCTCCAGGGCGGAGCTAACGCTGTCGGCCTCGCCGGCTACAATCACTTCGGGACAGTACAATCCAAGAATGCTCCGGATGCTTTCCCTCGCTTTTCTCTCATCATCAATGATCAGTGCCCTCATGTTTTCTTATTTTATGCAAAAGTATAAAAGCATGGTTATGTTTGCTCCTGCGTACCGATCTGTTTATCTAAAGCCGCCGGATAGTTATCCCGCGTTAAATTTCCTTGAACGGAATGGCAAACGATACCTGTGTTCCCAGCACGTTGTCGACCGAATCCCTGAGCTCCGCGATCAGCAGCCTGATCTTCTTCCGTTTTCGCCTGTTTAGAACGGAAAGCCTTTCCATGGTGATGGCGGTGGCCATCGATTGGTGTGTTTTGTTCTGCTCCCTGATGGCAAGCGAGCGCTCGAGCCCGATCCCGTTGTCTTTCACCTCGAACACCAGCTGCTTGTCCTCAAGCTTAAAGTGGATGCGGATCTCTCCGGGCCTGTCGGTGTTCTTCAGTCCGTGCTCTATAGAATTCTCAATAAACGGCTGCGCGAGCATGGGCGGGATCGCGATCGATTCCGGATCGAGCCCTTCGGCCAGCTCAATGCTGTATTCGAAGCTGTTGTCGAACCGGTTCTTCTGCAGCTGCAGGTAGTATTCAAGCGTCTGGATCTCTTTTGAAAGCGGGATGTACTCTTCCCTTGAATTCTCGAGAATGAGGCGCATCAGCCGTGCAAAGCCCGAAAGATAGCGGCCGGCTTCCTTCGGCTCGTTCTTGTAGATATAGCTTTCAATGGCAATGAGCGAGTTGAAAATAAAATGCGGGTTCATCTGCGAGCGCAGCAGCTGCTGTTCGAGCTGAATGGTACGCTGACGGGCATTCAGCTTTCCCTGCCTGATGAATAAAAATGCGATGACGATCACCAGCAGCAGCAACAGCGAGATCCCGGCAAGCAGGTAATTGTTCCTGCTGAGCTGCAGCTGCTGGATCTGGTTCTGCTGCAGCAGTAATTTATTGTCGTTTTCCTTTCGCTCCGTATCGTACTTCGTTTGCATGTCGACGATCTGCTGCGATTTTTCCTTGTTGAAAAGCGAATCGTTCAGCGAAATGTATTTCAGGAGGTACTTGTTGGCAGTTTTATAATCGTTGAGGCCTTCATAGGTATCAACCACATTTGCGTAGGCATTTGCGCGCCAGTTATCGTTTCCGGAAAGCACTGCATAATGCTCGCCTTCCTTGAGATAGGGAAGTGCCAGGTCGAAGCGCTTCATGAGGTTATAGGTATTGCCCATGTTGATGCAGGTGGCTGCTATGCCCGACAGGTCGTTGATCGGCCGCCTGAGGCGCAGCGCTTCGGTATAGGCAGCAATGGCTTTATCGTACAGCTTCATGTCCATGTACGTAACGCCTAAGTTATTGTACGATCCCGAGATGGGCTTTGGCGCACCTGCCTGCTTTCGCGCTTCAAGGCCTTTCAGGTGATATTCAATTGCTTTGGCATATTGCTTCTTATTCTTATAAATAATGCCGATGTTGTTGAATACATTTCCTTCCGTGGATTTGGAATTGAGCTCATCCTTGTGCTCCAGCACCTTGAAGAAATACTCCAGCGCCTTGTCGTAATTGCCCTGGTTTGTGTAAATGTTCGCGATGTTATTATATGCATGGATCACAAGCAGCCTGCTTCCCATTTCTTCTTTTAAGCGAAGGCTTTTCATATAGTATTCAAGGGCTTTCAGGAAATCGCCCTTGTCGTCGTTGGCCATGCCTATCGCGTTATACGCGGAAGCTTCGCCGAATTTGTAGTGCAGCTTTTGCGACAAGGCCAGCTCCAGCTCCGCATAATAAATTGCGCTGTCATACAAATTGCCGCAGTATTCATAACTGATATTGTCGAGCAGCCGCACTTTGTTCGTGTCTTCCGCCGAGGTGTTGAGCACGTTCAGCATACTGTCGACCGGCCCGCGGTTCTGCGCGCAGGAATGGCTGTGAATGCCGCATAGCGCTATCGCCAGCAGGCAAACCTGTATAATGGTTTTCATCTGTGTGTTTTGAAAAGCGGGATAAAGGTAGAAAAAAGAAGTCAGAACAGCCGGGTGATCTCGTCGCGCCAGATCAGCACCACAACCCCGGTAATGGCGATAAGTGCGCCCAGTAAGGCTTTTAGCGTGATCCGTTCCCTGTAGAAGACCCATGCAAGCGGAAGGGCGACGATGGGCACCAGCGAGAAGATGGTTTGCGCCACGGAAGGCTTGTTGTGAAGCAGTAATACAGCCAGCATGGAAAGACTTACGCCGATCACGGGCCCGAAAACCGTTCCTGCGATGGCATAGGGAACACCTTTGTTCTTATTCCGGATAACAGGCAGCGCATACTCTTTTATTTTTCCCCGAAAGGCGCTGAGCAGGAAGATCATTGCAGTTGCCACCGTCATCCGCAGCCAGGTGGCCTGGAAAAAAGGAAGATCTGCTTCGTGCAGCCTGTATGTAAATCCTTTGTTGGCAAGCACAACGCCAACGCCCTGGCAAATTGCGGCGAGCATGCCGTACAAGATCCCTTTTTCCTTGTTGCCGTGCTCATGGTCCTGCATTTTTGCCTTTGCGCTTTTGCTCAGCGTAAGCCAGATCACGCCCGCTATCGTAATGAGAATTCCGGTGATGCCGATAAGGTTGATCCGTTCGCCGATCACAAAATACCCGGTGAACAAGGCCGCGGCAGGAGCAAGCGTATTGAAGATGCTGCTGATGCGCGGACCGAGAATGGCGAATGAAGTGAAGCTGAAATAATCGCCGAGCGCGAGGCCGATCACGCCTGAAAGTCCGAACCACAGCCAATGCTGCGGGAGCGGACTTGTGAATAATCCGGTAAACGAGAGCGGCAGGAAGATGAGTGAAAGCAGGCTCAGGAAAATGACCGCGAGCAGCAGCCGGAAATGGTTAAGGCTGTTTGGCCCCAGCCTGCGTGCCGCTGCCGTAAAGGGAAAAATGCCGATGCTCCAGGAAATGGTGGTGGCAAAGGCTGCAAGCTCTCCTGCATACGGTGTGGCAAACGGCATGTGAATTATTTTTGTGCTGCCGTAAAAATACTTCTTTAAGCGATCGGCGGCGGTAATTCATGTTGGTTAGCGCCTGCCGGACATTGGTCGGGAAAATAATGACGTTCATAGAAAAATGTGAATAAGCATGCACAATTTACTGTTAATAAGTAGGTTGCCCTTATTTTGCTTTTGTAAGTTTAATGAACTCTATTTGTTATGTAAACGTTAACCGAATTCATTATGAAGTTATTACAAAAGCTTTCAGTTTCTTCCCTGGTAATTTGCTGCACGTTGTTCGCGTCATCCGCAAATGCACAGTCGGGCTCGGTGCTGCCCGACGAAGAGCCGGTGTTCAAAGTTTTTCCAAACCCGAACCAAACCGAATCGGAAACGTATGTGAGCCTCGATGGCTTTAAGGCGCAGGACCTGCTGGTGGTGGTGTACGACATGCTCGGGCAGGAAATGTACTCGAAGGTGGAAGTGCGTGAAAGCGATGGTTTCCTGTTCACTATTTCCAGCGATGGAAAAAAACTTCCGACGGGCATTTACCTCATCACAGCTTCCGCGAATGATAAGGTGTTCCGCCAGAAGATGATCGTCAACTGATTTTTCTCTCTGAATAAACCGGGGGCAGCTTCATCGTTATTTCGATGGAGCTGCTTTTTTTTGCACCAGGCAGTTGAGCTTGTTCCTCAATCCCGAATATTTGAAAAGCTGCACTTTGATAGTTCCTACAATGATCGGTGTTTCCACGTATACCGGCATCCTGTTCTGGTCGTCGGTCACCCAAACGGTCATGCCTTCGCCGCCTTTGAACAGCGTGCCTTCGATGAGCTTCGGGCGGAATTTGATGCAGCGCACATCGCCGAGCAGGTCGGAATGGATCACTTCCGTGCCGAGGTAGCGCACATAGGAAGGAAACACTTCGCCGTCGAGCACAAAAGTTACCGGGATGGTGTCTTTGATCTTATAGCTTGAAAAATCGATGCAGCGCACATAGTAGATCGCGGTGAGCACATCGTTGGTGCAGGCGGTGATGGCAAGCGAATCGAACTTCGCAGGCTTGCTGTCACGTTTTGCGGAGGTATATACTTTTCTTCTGCGGTGACTGAACACATAATCGTCGGACGTATAGTTTCCGCCTTCATGCGCCTCACGCTTGAATCGCAAGGGCTTTAAGCTAAGCGTGTCGGCAAAGGATTCGTAGCGGTCGTTCACCTTATAGAACCAATCGTATTTTGGATAGGTGTTTCCGAGCCCTGTAAAATGATACACCGGCTGTCCGTTCAGCTCCGTTTTCACTGCGCTGAAGCTGGCTTCCCCGGCTGCCATCCAGATAGCGCCCCAGCTGTAATAGATCTTATAGCTGAAGGTTTCATTACCGCCAAAAGTGTGATTGGTTACAGGGCAGGATGTTTGAGCACTTCCAAAAAGCGCGGAAAATAAAAGAATGCAGCAGAGTTGTCTTTTCATTTTATTTCGGGATGCCAAAAAAAATCAGGCAAGCGCATTTCCTTTTGCTTCCACTTCCCGGATCACTTCTTCGATGCTTTTCACGGAAGGGTAAAAGGAAAGGATCTTCTGCAGCACGGCATCCACTACCGAATCCGGGCAGGATGCGCCGCTCGTGAGGATGATGTCCGTTTTTTCCTTTTCGGGAAGAAATGTATTCGATTCCAGCAGCTCGTGGTTCAGGTAATCGAAGTGCCGGATGCTGTTCTTCGAGCGGATCTCGGAAGCGGAGGAAATAAAAAACGTTGGCAGCTTTTCTTCACAAAGCTCCACGATGTGCGAAGTGTTGGAGCTGTTGTAGCCGCCCACCACAATGGCTACATCGGCTTCCTGGCGCAGCAGCCCGTAGGTTGCTTCCTGGTTCTCGTTGGTGGCATAGCAAAGCGTATCGCGGGTATCCGCAAAATGTTCTTTCAGGTTTTCCTCTCCGTATTTTTTCAGCATGATGCTTTTAAAATATTCGGCGATCTCCTGTGTTTCCGTTGCCAGCATGGTGGTTTGGTTGATCACGCCTACGCGGAGCAGATCTTTCTCCGGGTTAAAATCCGCGGAATGCTTTCCGTTGAACACGTTCATCAGCTCCGCCAGCGGCAGGTTGCCGAGGATGTACTCGCCCAGCACACGCGATTCATTGATATCTTTTACAACAATGGAAGGAGCATTTTTTTCACTTCTCGAAAATGTTGCTTTTGTTTCTTCGTGATTTGATTTTCCGTGGATGATGATCGTATACTTGTCTTCACCCAGCTTCTCCGATTTTTTCCATACACGCTCCACGAACGGGCAGGTGGTATCGTACTTGCGTACTTCGATGCCGAATGCCCTGAGCTGCTCCTCGATGGCAAGCGTGGTTCCGAAAGCGGGAATGATCACAATATCGTCCGGTGTAAGCTCGGAAAAAGAAATGATCTGGTTGCCCGAAGTATCCATCAGGAAACGCACGCCGCGCTTCTGCAGATCGTCGTTCACATCGGGATTGTGGATCATCTGGCTCAGCAGAAAAATGCGCTTGCCGCTGTTCTCCTCGATGGCTTTGTAGGCAGTTTCGATGGCATGCTCCACGCCGTAGCAGAAGCCGAAATGGCGGGCGATAAAAAAACGCACAGGGCCGAAATCGAGCACGGTGGGATTAAAATCCTTTTTGCGCGGATCGCTGATCTTGCGGATTTCCTTTACTTTTGAAATGAGCGGACTTTTATAAAAATCGGGGATATTAAAGCTTTTCATGCGGTTGCGGCTGTACACTGCAAAATTAAGAATTTAATCGATGCTGCCGATGATTTGCGCCGCCACATTTTCAGCATTCACCCTCAGATCGGGAACAGCCGTGGTTTCCCACATGAGTCCGCGCAGGAGAGAGCCCACGGCATACAGGCGGGGCACAGGCTCCGCTTTGGAGTTAAGCGCATTGCCCGAAGGCAGGGCCCTGATGCCCATTTTAAGCTCGTCGGCAGCAATGAGGTCTTGCCGGAGCAGGCTTTTTACCAGCGGCTCGTTCAGCTCGTTAAAGTTGATCTGCGGGCCGGTGCAGTTCACGATCTTTGAAACATGTATAGTGCGCACATCCTGAGCTTTCCGAAGCTTAATGGCCGCTTCAAAGTAATTGTTCATGCCGCTGAGCGCCTGCAGTCTTCCGCCGATCACTTCCAGCTGTCCGGCCTGCATCAGCTCCCTGATCTTCTTATGCGCATCCACGGGCAAGCGATGCCTTGCAACACCCCAGATATGCCGCACATGCGAGATGAACTGCTGCTTGTCCTTCCGGGAAAATCCCATCCACACTGTTTTTGCATGCGGCCGTACGCTGTCGATCACTGCCTGCCAGGGAATGTTCTGCTCCATTGCTTTTTGTACATGTGCAATGATCGAAGTGAATACATGCTGCAGGCTTTTACCTTTGATCTCTTCCAGGAAATCGGGGTAAACAGCCACCTGTTCCGTATGGCCTTCCGGCAGATAGCCCCGCGGTGAAACGGAGTAGATCTTTCCTTTGAAGCCGGCAGCTGTCATGCTCAGCACATAATCTACCATGGTGAGCCCGCTGCCGATCAGCAGCACGCTGTCATCCGGCTGAAGCCTTTCAAGAAAATTGTTCGTCCATGGATTTGAAAAGTAATTATCGCTGCTTAAAGCTGCGGGGTTCTGTAGCTTGGGAGGCGCAGGCTGAAAATTTCCGGTGGCAAGCACAAGGAAATCGCTTTCGGTGCTATGGCCGTTTTCGGTTGTAACGTTATATTTTCCATTGCTGAATTTCACATCCACCGCTTTGGAGGAAATGATCTCCAGCCGCTCATTTTTCAGATGCAGCGCAGAAAGCTCATCAAGGTATTTCCCGTAGATCATCCTTGGTAAGAACGCGTGCGCGATGGACGGAGAATGAAAGTCGCTGTATTCCGGTTTCGACAATACCCAGTTGCTGAAGTGCGCGGGATCGGCAGCGAAGGCGCTCATTTTTCCCGCAGGCACGTTGAGCAGGTGTTCCCTGCGCAGGGTGCTGTAAGCAACTCCCTTTACAAGAGGATAGTTGTGGTTGATGAGCTTAACGCTAACGGCGCTGCTTTTCTGAAGCAAATGAATTGCAGTGATGGTTCCGCTGAAGCCGCCGCCGATGATGCAGATTGTTTTCATTTCTAATACGTAAAAATAACTGATCCGCCCATGTATGGTTCGGGCAATTGCTGTTTTTATCAACAATTTAATGTGGATGTTATGTTGCCTGTATAAAGCGTGCAGGCGGCAATTGTGGTTATTTTTGTACAGATGAAAAAGAAAAAGCCGCTGATCCTCGTTACAAACGATGATGGCATCACCGCCCCGGGAATTGCCGCGCTTATTGAAGTGATGCGCACACTCGGCGATGTGGTTGTTGTGGCTCCCGATAAGCCGCAGTCGGGAATGGGCCACGCGATCACGATCAACTCCACCTTACGGATCAATAAAGTGAATATTTACGGCGTGCAGGAAGAGTACAGCTGCACGGGAACTCCCGTGGATTGTGTGAAGATCGCCGTGAATAAGATCCTGAAGCGCAAGCCCGACCTTTGTGTTTCCGGCATCAATCACGGCTCCAACATGTCGATCAACGTAATTTATTCCGGCACCATGTCGGCCGCGGTGGAAGGCGCTATCGAAAGCATTCCTTCCATCGGCTTCTCACTGTGCGATCATTCCATCGATGCGGATTTCGGCCCCTGCAAAAAAATTGTGAAGGCCATCGCAAAAGGTGTTCTGGAAAAAGGGCTTCCGAAGGATGTATGCCTGAACGTGAACATTCCGCTGCTGAAGCAGGATGAGATCAAAGGAATAAAAATATGCAGGCAGGCACGCGCCAACTGGATAGAAGAGCTGGATGAACGCTTCGATCCGCAGGGCAAATCTTATTTCTGGCTCACCGGCAAGTTCGAGAATTACGATAAGGGAAAAAAAGATACGGATGTGTGGGCGCTTGATAATAATTACGTTTCAATTGTTCCGACGCATTTCGACATGACAGCGCATACGGCGATCAAGGAAATAGAAAAGATCAAGTTTTAAATAGTTTAAAATTTCCAAAATGAAAAACATTAACTGGGATAAAACATGGATCGGATTGCTGCTCGGGCTTATCGGGCCTTCGATCGCGTTTACCATTTACTACCTGATCAACTACAGCTATATGAAGATCCCGGAATTCATCGATTACATGAAGCTGGGAAACACCTATACGCCGCTGGTGAGCTTATGCGTGCTTACCAACCTGCTTCCTTTTTACCTGCTCATCAACAAGGAAAAATATGCAGGCACTAAAGGAGTGCTTGGCGCGACATTCATCTGGGCCGGATTGATCATCTTCTTAAAGTTTTTTACATAGTGAAGTATTACATCATAGCAGGCGAAGCATCCGGCGACCTTCATGCCTCCAACCTTATGAGAGAGCTGAAGCTGCGCGACCCCGATGCGGAATTCCGCTGCTGGGGCGGCGACCTGATGAAGGCGCAGGGCGCTGAGCTCGTGAAGCATTACCGCGATCTCGCATTCATGGGCTTTACGGAAGTTCTGATGAACCTGCGGACCATCCTCGGAAATATCGAATTCTGCAAAAAGGATATTGCCGCTCACCGGCCGGATGTGCTCATCCTTGTCGATTATCCCGGCTTCAACCTCCGCATTGCCGAATTCGGAAAAGAGCAGCAGATAAAAGTATTCTATTACATTTCACCGCAGATCTGGGCCTGGAAACAATCACGCGTTCACAAGATCAAGCGCCTTGTGGATCAAATGTTCGTGATCCTGCCATTTGAGGCGGACTTCTATAAAAAATTCGATTACAAAGTCGACTTCGTCGGACATCCTTTGCTGGATGCCGTGGCAAGCCATGGGCTGCAGTCGTCCGCGTTGGAGCTTCCTCCCGGCAAGCCGGTGATCGCATTGCTCCCCGGAAGCAGGAAGCAGGAGATCGCCACGATGCTGCCGATGATGCTGAGCGTTAAAAAGCATTACCCGGAATATCGCTTTGTGATCGCAGGTGCGCCTTCGCAAACAAAAGAATATTACAGAGCTTTTATAAAGGATGCCGATGTGGAGATCGTGTACAACCAAACGTACCAGCTGTTGCAGAGATCCACGGCAGCGCTTGTAACATCCGGCACGGCTACGCTCGAAACGGCTCTGTTCGGTGTGCCCGAAGTGGTTTGCTACAAAGGCGGAGCAGTATCGTATCTCATCGCGAGGCAGCTGATAAAAGTAAAATACATTTCACTCGTGAACCTGATCATGGACCGCGAAATTGTGAAGGAGCTGATCCAGAACGAGCTGAACGAGGAGAACCTGAAGGCCGAGCTCGACAAGCTGCTTACCGGCGCTTCACGCGAGCGGCTGCTGAACGATTATGCAGCGCTGAAGGAAAAGCTCGGTGGAGCAGGAGCATCGGCGAAAGCAGCTGAATTAATGACCGCTTATTTAAAAGAAGTATGACGCGTAAAAAAGTTTGTTTTTTCCTGTTGTTTTTATTTTCCGGGATCAGTCTTTCGGAAGCTGGTATTGTCACTGTCCGCATTCTCACCAGCAGGGTGATCAACACATTTATATTCTCCCCGCTCACGGGCTCCTACAAGGTGGTGGCTGATGGCCGCATTGTATCCGATTCGGCCGACGGCTCGGGCATCTTCCAGATGAGCATTGCAGGCGATTCCATCCTGCTTAAAACATTTGAGCGCACCATCGGCAAATTCGCTTCGATAAAAATTTACGGGAAAGATCCCGGCTCTGCATTTAAGATCAAAGCGGTGATCCCGGAAAGCAAGGTTCGCACCTATGATGATGATCTTGAAGTAAGTCTTTCTGCGGATAAAAAACAATTCCTGCTGGTGAACAAGGTGGACCTTGAAAAGTATATTGCCGGCGTTGTTGAATCGGAGTCGGGTACAAAAACAAGCCTCGAATATTACAAGCTGCAGGCGATCCTTTGCCGCACCTACCTCCTTGCCAACCTCAACCGCCACATTGTTGACGGATACCAGGTTTGCGATGATGTGCACTGCCAGGCTTACCTGAGCAAAAGCAAGGAAGAGGATATCAGGGTCGCGGTAACGGATACAAAAGGCTTGGTGGTGGTCGACAATGACCTTAACCTGATCACCGCTGCATTTCATTCCAACTGCGGCGGACAGACTGTGAACTCGCAGGATGTATGGAGCATTTCCACCAGCTATTTAAAATCGGTGAAGGATACGTTCTGTTTAAAGCAGCCGCATGCAAAATGGCAGCGGAGCATTCCGCAGGAAGACTGGAAAGCTTATCTCCAGCTGAAGCATAAATATCCCGTGGATGATACCGTGAAGATGAACACTGCCAGCAGCTTTTCACAGAACAACGGACGTGCGATCTATTTTGTGGACAAAGACCTGAAGATCCCGCTGAAGGTGATCCGCGCCGACTTTCAATTGAAATCCACTTATTTTTCGGTGGAGCAGCAGGGTGATAATATTATTTTCAACGGCCGCGGTTACGGCCATGGTGTTGGGCTTTGCCAGGAAGGCGCTATGCGCATGGCGAAGCTGAAGTATTCTTATAAAAGCATTCTCAGCTTTTATTACAAGGATGTACACCTGGTTGATCTTTCGGCGCTGAGCTATTTCCGGCAGGAGTAGGGTAACAGATCGCGAATTAATACGAATTTACGAATCGGTGTGTCATTCCGTGGTTAGTGGTCTCCCGGCTTCAATACTCCTTCCTCATCTAAATTTAGTACCTTTAACTGTGCCTTTTCCCGGAAAATATTTTTATTTGATTTGCTTATGTGTAGTCATGGGCAGGACTTCCTTTGCTCAGGAAGATACACTCAGGCGAAAGGCCCCTGCTGTTAATCCCTTTGTTTATACGGAAACGCGGTCTTGTCCTGTTACTGCCTTCAACAAGCAACGCCTTGCACTTGTCGTTTCTTCCGAGGCCGTTTTATATACCGGTTCGCTCATAGGTTTGAACGAGCTGTGGTACAAGGATTATCCGCGCTCGTCCTTTCATTTCTTTGACGACAGCAACGAATGGCTGCAGATGGATAAAGCAGGGCATCTTACCACTTCGTATTACATCGGAAGGATCGGGATCGGCTTTATGAACTGGACAGGCGTATCACCGAAGAAAGCGGCATGGTACGGCGGAATGCTCGGCTCTGTTTATCAGACAACCATTGAAATTCTGGATGGCTATTCGTCGGGTTGGGGATTCTCGGTTGGCGACTTTGCAGCGAACACGGCGGGCTCTTTATTATGCGTGGGGCAGCAGCTCGCATGGAATGAGCAGCGGATCGTGCTCAAATATTCTTTCAGGCAAAGCGAGTATTCAAGATACCGTCCGAACCTGCTGGGCAGCAATTTACAGGAGAACCTTCTGAAGGATTATAACGGTCAGACCTATTGGCTGTCGGTGAATCCCGCTTCGTTCATGAGCAAAGAAACAGTGTTCCCGAAATGGCTGAATGTTGCTGTCGGCTATGGAGCCGATGGAATGACCGGCGGTGATTTCAATCCCCCGTATATCGATGCGAACGGCAACCAGCTGTATTTCGAACGCTACCGTCAATTTTATCTTTCGCTGGATGTAGACCTCACACGCATAAAAACAAGATCGAAATTTCTGAAAGCTGTTTTCTATTCGGTGGGCTTTATTAAATTCCCTGCGCCTGCATTGGAATTTAATAAGAACGGAGTAAAGGGAAGCTGGCTGGGGTTTTAGATCAGTCCCGCTTTTTCCCTTTTATCATAATCGTGGATGAGTATGATATACCACACCACGCCAATGCTGTAGAGCGCCGCCGTGATCAGAAATATATTTACATAGTCCACATCGAGGTGGCGCAGGATCCCGAAAATGATGGCGGAGAAGAAGGTTGAGCCCGACCAGATCGCAGAGGTAAGCCCGCTGGTCATTTCCCGGTTACGCGCACCCACATATTTCATCGTGATGTCGGAAGTCATTGGCGCAGCAATGTTCATCAGCGGTTGCCGCACGAGGTAAAACACGATGGCGATCACCACGGCTGTGCTTACGCTGCTGTAGTACTGTGTGGTAGCCATCACCACGAGCGCCATGATCGCGAGCGATTGCGTAAGCGGCACGGCGCGCCTGTAGCCGATGCCCTGCTTGATCTTCGGAACCCACAAAGCTGCGTAGGCGACAATGAAGGATGCGGCGAACGACATGTACGAGAATTCTGCGGTTGTCATGCCATGCACATTGGAAAAGAACAGGCTGATGAATGGAATGGTAAATCCCGCGCCCAGCGCGATGATGGAAGTAGGGATGAGCGCTTTGAAAATAAGTTTCCAGTCGTAGCCCTTCATGCTGCTTCTCTTTTCATCCAGCGCCGGCACATGCTCCTGCCTGCTTACCCTCATGATAAAGTAAACGCCGCTGAAGCTCAGGATCACGATGCCGAAAAGCAGGTGCTTCTCGTTGAAGAGCGCAGGGTTGATGGTATTAAAGACACCGATGAATAAAAAGCTGAGAATGCTGGCGATGCTCCATGTTGCGAAATTCAGCGTGATGGCGGAAGTATGCTGGTGCGCCGGCACATTGCGAAGGATGTATGGAAGGATCGGGATCTGGATGAATGTATAGGCCGTGCCCCAGAGCAGGTGCGAGATCATCAGCAATGAAGTGGAGTGGATGTGCACACCGATAAGGATCAGCAAACCGAACAGGGGAACACCAACGGCGGCGATGTAAAACATTGGCAGGATCCTCCGGCCTTTTATGTACATTCCCAAAGCCAGCGCCAGCGCCAGCATCCCGAGGTAGCGGTAAGAGGTGAAATGCGCGTATTCCGAATCGCTGTAGCCTTCCACCTTCATGTACAGGGGAAGGATCGACATGAAGGAAACGTTGATCATCTGCACAAAGAATTCCACCACAATGATATTGAGGATGGAGCGGTCGAGCTTTGTATATTCTTTGATGATGGATCTCATAATTTTCACCCCTCCTTGCCTCCCCTGGAAGGGGAGGAACGATCCGCATTCCCCTCCTTGCAGGAGGGCTTAGGGGTGGTCGATCGTTGCTTTTATATATTCAATTATCTTTTCTGTTTCATTCGGCTGAAACCACTTCATCTCTGCATCGCGGCGGAACCAGGTAAGCTGCCGTTTTGCAAACTTCCGCGTGTTCTGCTTTACAAGCTCAATGGCTGATCGCAGGTCCGTCTTCCCTTCGAGGTGATCGAACAGCTCTTTGTAACCTACCGTTTGCAGGGCATTGGCGGTTTTGAAGGGGATCAGCGATCTTACTTCTTCCAGCAGGCCTTCCTGCATCATGTTATCGACACGGCTGTTAATGCGTTCATACAGCAGCTCACGGCCGGTATCGAGTCCGATCTTTATGCAATTGAAATCCCTGGTCTTTATTTTGCCTTCGCGCAAGGTAGAATAGGGCTTGCCGCTGCTCATGCACACTTCCAGCGCCCTGCTCAGCCGCTGCGGATTTTTCAGGTCCACCTGCGCGTAGTAAACGGGATCGAGCTGTTTCAGCTTTTCCTGCAGGGCTTCGATGCCTTCCTGTTCGAGGAGCTCGTCGATCTGCTTCCGGATCGCTTCATCAGCTTCCGGGAGCTCATCGAATCCTTTGCATACAGCATCGATGTAGAGTCCAGAGCCGCCGACCATGATCACCACGTCCTGCTCTGAAAATAATTTTTTCAGCAAGGCGATCGCTTCCGTTTCATACATTCCTACGTTGTAGGGTTCGGATACCGAATGCGAACCGATAAAATAATGGGGGATGCCCTGCATTTCTTCTGCGGAAGGCTTTGCCGTGCCGATGCTCATTTCCCTGAAGAACTGCCGTGAATCGGCGGAGAGCACCGCTGTGCCGAATGTTTTTGCAAGCCGCACGCCAAGGGCGGTTTTACCGATGGCGGTAGGGCCTGCAATTACAATAAGGTACTTATTTGTTTTCACTGAAATTTAAAAATCATCGCCTTCGTGTTCAGCGCCGCCTTCAAAGTCCGAAGCCTCATCATCATCGTGCACTTCTTCCTCTTCTTCGGATTCTTCCGCTTCACCTTCTTCGCCTTCCAGCAGCGCAGTTTCATCTTCGCTGTGGGCATGCGTATAGGCCTCATCATCGTTGTGCGGCTCGTCGTCAAATTCCTCCTCGTCGCCAACGGGCGGCGCAATAGCGCTTGCCTTGTGCTGTTTCGGCGCTTCGCCTACCGATTTTGCGCATTTCGGATATGTGGCTTTTGCATCATCGGGAACGATCTTAAGCAGTTCGATCAGGAATGTCCAGCCTGCCTTCGGATCATAGATATAAACGAATTTCTGGTGCGGATCATCGATCAGCAGCGCCATCTTGCACTTGTTCATCTGCCTTTTGCCTTCTGCAGGCTTCAGGCGGATCTCTTCGCCCTTTCTCCAGTAATCGTCGCTGATGAAAAAAGATGCATCATGCATGTTATCAAACCCGATGGATTGCATGATCACATTGTGAAAATCTTCAAAATTCTGGGTGGATTTTATTTCGATCTCGCGATAAACGTCCTCGTTGTCCTCAAAAGTTACTTTAAAACGGTAAACCATCGGTAATGTGTTAAGAGTAAGAATTAAATAGTTGTACGAAAATACGAATTATTGATTTAAAATGCTGCGAAAAAGGGAGCGCCGGAGGCTAAATATTCCATTTTCAGCCCTTTATTCTTTCATTTTTAATCCGAGCTTTTCAGCTTCATTTATCATAAAGCGGAATGCCTCATTATAGTCGTTTGGGATGATGCCGTCGAGTATGGCTTCACGGATGGCATTTTTGAGGATGCCTACTTCGCGGCCCGCAGGAATGGCGAAGGCGTTCATAATGTCTTCACCGCTGACCGGTGGCTGCCAGTTCCGCACTTTGTCCTTTTCCTCAATGTCCTTCAGCTTTTGCCTCACCAGCTCAAAATTCTTCAGGTATTTCTGCACCTTGTATTCATTCTTGGAAGTAATATCTGCCTCGCACAATTTCATGAGGTCGTCGATGTCGTCGCCGGCCTCGAACAGCAGGCGCCTCACAGCGCTGTCGCTCACCTCGCTTTTGGCAAGCACGATCGGGCGCAGGTGAAGAAGCACAAGCTTCTGCACATACTTCATCTTCTCATTCAGCGGCAGCTTGAGGTCGGCAAAGATCTTCGGCACCATGCGTGAGCCTTTGTCCTCATGCCCGTGAAAGGTCCAGCCATGGTCGGGCTCAAAGCGCTTCGTGGGCGGCTTGGCAATATCATGCAGGATGGCCGCCCAGCGCAGCCAGAGATCGTCGGTTGTTCTGCAGATGTTATCCAGCACCTCGAGCGTATGATAAAAATTATCCTTGTGCGATTTTCCGTTCCGTACCTCCACACCGTGCAGCGCGACCATTTCAGGAAAAATAAAATGGAGGAGGCCGGTATCGAACAGCAACTTAAAGCCGATGGAGGGCTGCTTTGCGAGAATGATCTTGTTCAGCTCGGTGGTGATCCGCTCTTTGGAAATAATTTTGATCCGTTCCCTGTTCTTGGAAATGCTTTCGATGGAAGCGGGATCTATCGTATAGTTGAGCTGTGTTGCAAAACGGATCGCACGCATCATCCGGAGCGGGTCGTCGGAATAGGTAATGTCGGGGTTGAGTGGCGTGCGGATGATCTTCGCTTCCATGTCCTTCAG
>Ga0157372_10003224_pt1 | contig 17614 bp, 15 predicted proteins | sample C55metaG_FD_115307 | JGI IMG/M metagenome (GOLD analysis project Ga0157372, IMG submission 115307) | Corn rhizosphere microbial communities from Kellogg Biological Station, Michigan, USA - C5-5 metaG | ecosystem: Host-associated > Plants > Roots > Rhizosphere > Soil | place: USA: Michigan... | reverse complement strand
CCTTTTCGAGATTGGTCTCGTTCTCGGTAAACAGCGTATACTGGGGCTGCTGGAAATAGAAATAGTAGGCCCCGAGGCGGCTATGGGTCGCCCGTACCGAGTTGCGGTCGCGGGCGGTGATCACCGGTTTCTTCTCCTGGCCGTCGATGCTCCAGCGGTTGTAGAACCAGAGCGTCGGCAGAACGGTGACCTCCGCGGCCTTGTGGTAACGGTTACGGATATCGATGCGGATAAAGATATCGCGTGCATTCTGCTTGGCGTAGTTGATGGTCACGTCGAAATATTCATCCTTGTCGAAAACACCCGTGTCGAGGATCTCGTATTCCGGTTCTTCGCGCGAACGGTTGCGGTTTTCCTCCAGCAATTTCTTATACGGGAATTCCTGTTGCGGATATTTGTACAGGTATTCCATGTAGTAATGGGTCGGAAGATTGTCGAGATGGTAGTACAGCTCCTTTACGTCCTCGCCGTGGTTCCCTTCCTTATTGCCGAGGCCGAAGAGGCGTTCTTTCAGGATGGGATCCTTTCCGTTCCAGAGCGCAACGGCAAAACAGAGGTTCTGGAAAAAGTCGGAGATGCCTCCCAGGCCATCCTCACCCCAGTGATAGGTCCGGCAGTGTGCATGGTCATAAGGGAAATAGTGCCAGGCGTCGCCATAAGGGCTGTAGTCTTCGCGGACCGTTCCCCACTGGCGCTCACTCAGATACGGTCCCCATTGTTCTAAAGGTATTTTTTTAGCAGCGTTAACTGCGAGTCTTTGATGTTCTGCGGTCATGTTGTTCTTATTTATTCTCACTTTCCATACGGCCGCTATTCGCCCGGTCCATTCAGGGTGGAAAGGTACTGATTTTCCGCCCGAGGCATTATTTTGTCAAAAAAACCGCCTGTGAGCCCATTTATTGTAAATTTGTGCAATTTATTTTTATAATCACTCGAACTTGACTTTTAAAGAATTTGGCCTGGACGAGAGCTTGCTCGAAGGCATTGAGGCTTCCGGATATGAAAATGCGACCCCTGTACAGGAACAGGTCATCCCTATCATTTTAAGTGGAAAGGACATAATCGCCTCCGCGCAGACCGGAACGGGTAAAACGGCGGCCTTTCTGTTGCCTATCGTAAATAAGCTGATCGCCGCGCGGCAGGACGATACCGTCAACGCGTTGGTGATCGTGCCCACCCGGGAGCTGGCCGTGCAGATCGCCCAGAACCTCGAAGGGCTCTCCTATTTTACCAATATCAGCTCTATCGCCGTGTATGGCGGGGGCGACGGCAGTAACTTCTCCAATGAAAAGCAGGCCCTCTCCCGCGGCGCGGATGTCGTCATCTGCACGCCGGGCAGGATGATCGCCCATCTCAATATGGGTTATGTCAAGCTGAAAGGTCTGCAATACCTGGTGCTCGACGAGGCTGACCGGATGCTGGATATGGGCTTCTTCGATGATATCATGAAGATCATCTCCTTTCTGCCGCCAAAGCGGCAGAATCTGCTTTTCTCCGCCACAATGCCCACCAAGATCCGGGAGCTGGCGCGGAAGATACTGCATGAGCCCGCGGAGGTAAATATTGCCATTTCCAAGCCACCCGCGAAGATCGTACAGGAAGCTTTTGTGGTCTATGAGACGCAGAAGATCCCGCTCGTGAAGTGGTTGCTAAAGTCAACTAATTTGAAGAGCACGCTGATCTTCTGTTCGAAGAAGCACAATGTGAAACAACTGACTTCGGAGCTCCGGCGGAGCAAGTTCAACGTAAAGGAGATCCATTCCGATCTCGAGCAGTCCGAGCGGGAGCAGGTGTTGCTGGAATTCAGAAGCCGCCGGTTGCCGATCCTCGTAGCTACGGATATCCTTTCCCGGGGCATCGACATCGACAATATCGAGATGGTCATCAACTATGATGTTCCCAACGATGGTGAGGATTATGTACATCGCATCGGGCGTACGGCGCGTGCCGAGACGGATGGTGTGGCGTTCACCTTTATCAGTGAGAAGGAGCAGAATAAATTCCGGATGATCGAGGAGCTATTGGGGAGTCCCGTGAACAAGGCGGCGGTTCCCGAGCAGTTTGGCCCGGCGCCGGAATATAGTCCCAGGTCCCGTCAGGGGGGTGGGCGCGGTCGCGGACACGGCGGGGGTAACCGCGGTGGCGGGGGCCATGGAGGCGGGGGCAATCACAAAGGGGGTGGCGGCAAACCCGGCGGCGGTCATCATCGTCATGGGTCATCAAAAAAGCAGGAACACCCAACCCAGTCCCAGCCAAAACAGAACGATCACCGGTGACGGTAGCCTCGAATAGAGCAGCAGTAGCCAGGTCGCGGCAATAACTACCAGGTTGAAGAAGATATTTGTCCAGGAAGCCGACTGGAAATCATTCATCATATAGAGACCGGCGGCGATCATTATTCCCACGACGACCGAATTGATACCTTCCAGCGCACGGTATACCGTCGCATATTTTTTCAGATTGTGCCAGATAGGGTAGAAGAAGAGCACCAGCAGCGCGCTGGGCAGGAAGATACCGGTTGCGCCGATAAAGCAGCCGAGGATCTGCCAGGCCGGTCCTTTGTCTTTCATCGCGACCCCGCCCATATACGAGGCGACTGAGAAGACGGGGCCCGGGATGGCGCGGACCATTCCCCAGCCGGAATAGAAATCCGTCCGGTCTATCCGGAGGATATGCGGGTTGCGTTGGATCAGCTGTTGTGATTGTGGGCGGGCGACGAACTGTTCGTACATCATCGGCATCAGGACGTTCCCGCCGCCAAACACGAGGCTGCCGAAGCGATAGGTATTCTCGAAGACGATGACGGGCCGGCGGTTGGGCCAGTTGTTCCGCCGGGCCAGTTCACTGCTTGCGCCGGCGAGGATGAAGATGATGGCGAAGAGCCAGATATTTCCCCATTTTATTTTTTTCGGCAGGACTTCCACCTGCGGGATACGTTTATGGCTGAGGTTGGTTACAAACCCGCCGCAGACCAGCAGGATCGGGAAGATCCATGGCCATTTGAACAGGAGGAAGGTGGCGATCGTGCTGATGACCAGGATCACTCGGGTGATGGTATTGCGGATCGACACCCGGAAGGCCCGTTGCGCCGCGAAGGCGAGGAAGCCGATGGTCATCGGGCCGATGAAGCGGAAGATGCCGGTGGTGCGCATGGGGAAGAAGGAGAACAGGGCCATCAGGCAGCAGGCTGGCAGCGTCCAGATGATCAGCGTCAGCATGGCCAGAACGACGCCACCGCGTTTATAACCGATGAGGGTAAGCGTTTGGGTGGAGGAGGCTCCGGGCAACAGCTGGCAGAATGCGCTATAGTCCATCAGTTCTTCTTCGGTCACGTCTTTGCGGCGATGGACGAAGGTTTTCATCATCATTCCAAAATGGCCTTGCGGGCCGCCGAATGCAGAGATGCTATGCAGGAATACTGCTCTGAGGAACGCGATATGACGGAACAGTACTGTCAAAACGAAGATACTGGTAGGTAAGACGGGCCACAATATTATCGTATATTCATTGGACCAACAAAAAACAAACTGCCCATGAAGCGAGCTCTTATCCTCTCTTCCTCTTTGCTGTTCTACTTGCTGTCCGTTGCTCAAAAGAATAACTATACTGCCGTTATCGACGCTGCCGTCGATAAGATCGAGCCGCAGACGATTGCGTGGAGAAGGGATTTTCATCAGCATCCCGAGCTGGGCAATCACGAGGTCCGGACCGCGAAGATCGTTGCCGGGCATTTGCGCTCACTTGGTCTCGAGGTAAAGGAAGGGGTGGGGAAGACCGGAGTGGTAGGCATTCTGCATGGCGCGCTCCCCGGGCCGGTGATCGGCCTACGGGCGGATATGGATGCCTTGCCGATCGTCGAGCGGACGCCGGTGCCTTTCGCCAGTACGGTCCGATCTACTTACAATGGCCAGGAGGTGGGCGTTATGCATGCCTGTGGACACGATGCGCATGTGGCGATCCTTATGAGCACGGCGACGGTTCTTGCGGGCATGAAAGACCGCTTGAAAGGCACCGTCAAGTTCATCTTCCAGCCGGCCGAGGAAGGTCCGCCAGCCGGGGAAGAGGGTGGGGCCGATCTGATGATAAAGGAAGGTGTGCTGGAGAACCCCAGGGTGGATGTTCTTTTCGGACTGCATATGGCAGCCGCGGTAGAATCGGGAAAGATCCGTTATCGCCCCGAGGGGGAAATGGCGGCTTCCGATTGGTTTACGATAAAGGTCCATGGCAAGGGTTCGCATGGATCGCAACCCTGGGCCGGCGTGGACCCGATCGTCGTCGCAGCGCAGATCATCGAAGGGTTGCAGACGATCGTCAGCCGGCAGACCGAATTGACCAAGGACGCGGCGGTTATCTCCGTCTGTGTGATCCAGGGTGGTGTCCGGTCGAACATTATCCCCGAAGAGGTGCAACTCACGGGTACTATTCGCACGCTCGATACGGCGATGCAACGGGATATCCACGAGCGCATGCACCGCACCGTTACGAAGATCGCCGAGAGTGCCGGAGCTACGGCAGAGATTTCTATCGATAAGAAAACACTGATCACTTACAACGATCCGACCCTTGTACAAAAGACGCTTCCTTCGCTGCAGAAAGCGGCAGGAGCCGGCAATGTCCAATTGATGGATGCGATGACCGGGTCGGAGGATTTCTCGTTCTTTGCGGCAAAGGTCCCCGCCTTCTTTTTCTTTCTTGGCGGGATGAAGCCAGGGCAGGACCCGCATTCCAGCTTCCCGCATCATACCGCGGATTTCTATATTGATGAATCGGGGTTCAAATTAGGAGTAAAAGCATTTTGTAACCTGGTGATGGATTATGGACATTGAATCGTTACGTGAATATTGTTTGGCCAAACCGGCAGTGGAGGAATCCTTTCCTTTTGGCGAGACCACCCTTGTTTTTAAGGTAAAGGGAAAGATGTTCCTGCTCACTGGCCTCGATAGTCCCGTGCTGGAGTTCAATGTCAAGTGTGATCCGGAAAAAGCCATCGAATGGCGGGAACAATATGCCGCGGTGCAGCCCGGGTATCATATGAATAAGAAGCATTGGAATACCGTCACGGCCGATGGCAGCATTCCCCAGCGTGTCCTGCGGGAAATGATCGATGATTCCTATAATCTTGTTGTTAAAAGTCTGCCTAAGAAGGATCAGTTGTAATATCCATTCCGTTCAATCTCTACCCGGACCGCATCCGGCACAAGGTAGCGGATCGATTTTCCTTCCTTTATTTTCTTTCGGATCTCCGTGGAGGAGATCGGTAACAAGGGCGCCTTCAGGATATGAATGTCCTTTGCTTCCGGGTAGACAGGCAGCTGTTGGTGTTCCGGCCGCCGGTAGACATAGACAGGATAATTCTTCAACAGCCATTCCGAGTTTTTCCATTTAGGAAGGTTCTGGAAACTATCACTCCCCAGGATGATGGAGAATTCGTGGGCGGGATATTTCTCCTGTAAATAGGCGAGAGTGTCTACTGTATAAGAGGGCTTGGGGAGTTTGAACTCGATATCCAGGGCTTTGAGATTGTTCTCCCCTTCAATTGCCAGCTGTACCAGGTAAAGGCGGTGGTATTCGTTAAGAAGGGTAGAGGCGGGCTTTAAGGGATTTTGAGGGGAGACCACGAACCAGACCTGCTGAAGGGAAGTATTTTGCAGAATCCAGGAAGCAATTAAAAGATGGCCGTGGTGAACCGGGTTAAAGGATCCAAAGTAAAGACCGACCCTCATCTTTTTCCCTCCTCCATAAAGATATTCTCGGCTTCATCGAGGCGGAGGCTTAGGTTGTACCCTGCGACCGTAATAGAGATCGGGTCTCCCAGGGGAGCCACCTGTTCCACCCTGATCCATTCCCCGGGCACACAACCCATTTCCATCAGTTTCAGGAACAGGTCATTATTTTCAAAAGAATGGATACGGGCCACGGTTCCAGGTTCTAATTCAGATAAACGCTTCATGTCTTCTTCGGTGATTTACTTTTGTGCTGCAGTTGACAATCGATCGGTAAAATTATGAATAATCCCAGCATTCAATTTAATTTCCTCGAGCCCATTTCCCTGGCCGAAAGAACCCGGCTCAAACGGTTCCTCGTAGCCCTTTTTAAAAGGGAGCGGAAGCCCCTGGCGGAGTTGCAATACATCTTTTGTTCCGATGCCTACCTGCTGGAAATCAACCGACAGTTCCTTCACCATGATTTCTATACCGATATAATCACCTTCGATCTATCTGAAAAGGGTCAGCCAACCAGCGGGGAGATCTATATCAGTGTCGATAGGGTAAGGGATAATGCCCAGAACTTTGACTCGTCTTTGAAGAAAGAGTTACACCGGGTGATCTTCCATGGAGCGCTGCATTTGTGCGGTTTTAAGGATAAGTCCCCTAAGGAGGAGCGGGAAATGCGAAAAATGGAGGAGAAGTATCTTGCACTTTATGAGAAGTTTAAATGATTGTTTCACGTGAAACATTGATTTTAACCCGATTCGAAATATTTTCAACGGAACATCGTTCCACGTGGAACGGCGGCTTCAATAAAATATTCCTCTCCGTTTCTAATAGCTCTAGTAATTTTGCAGGATGTTTCCGAAATATGATGTGATTGTCGTTGGGGCAGGCCACGCCGGTTGTGAAGCCGCCGCTGCTGCCGCCAACCTGGGTTCCAAGGTTCTCCTTATTACCATGAATATGCAGACCATCGCCCAGATGAGCTGCAACCCTGCTATGGGGGGTATCGCCAAGGGGCAGATCGTCCGGGAGATCGACGCCTTAGGAGGATATTCTGGCATTGTCACTGACAAAAGCATGATCCAGTTTCGGATGCTAAACCGGAGCAAGGGGCTCGCGATGTGGAGACCCCGGGCGCAAAATGACCGCATGCTATTTGCGGCCACCTGGCGGGAAATGTTGGAACAAACACCCAATGTCGATTTTTACCAGGATATGGTTAACTCCCTCGTTGTAAAAGACGGAAAAGCTTGCGGAGTAGTTACCGGTCTTCGTCATACCATTCTTTCCTCTGCCGTAGTCGTTACCAGCGGTACCTTTCTCAACGGGGTCATCCATATCGGGGAGAAACGTTTTGGTGGCGGCCGGGTTGCCGAAAAGGCGGCCACCGGAATTACCGAACAGCTGGTTTCGCTGGGCTTTGAAAGCGATCGGCTCAAGACGGGAACACCTCCCCGTATCGACGGCCGTAGCCTTGACTATTCTAAAATGGAGGAACAAAAGGGAGACGATGAGATCGTTGGTTTCTCCTATCTTAATATCCCGAAGCCAACACAGCAACGGAGTTGTTGGATTACCTATACCAGTCCCGACGTCCATGAGATTCTCAAGACCGGCTTCGATCGAAGCCCCATGTACACCGGGCGGATCGAAGGAGTAGGTCCTCGCTACTGTCCAAGCATCGAGGATAAGATCAACAGGTTTGCAGAAAGAGAACGCCACCAACTTTTCATTGAACCGGAAGGCTGGAATACGATCGAGATCTATGTCAACGGTTTCTCTACTTCCCTTCCCGAGGAAGTGCAATATGCCGCGCTCCGGCAGGTCCCGGGATTCGAGAACGTTCGCATCTTCCGTCCTGGTTACGCCATCGAATACGATTATTTCCCACCTACCCAACTCAAGCATTCGCTCGAAACAAAGGGTATGGAGAATCTCTTCTTTGCCGGCCAGATCAATGGTACTACCGGTTATGAAGAGGCCGCCTGCCAGGGTCTGATGGCCGGGGTCAACGCACACCAAAAAACCAGGCAGCTGGAACCTCTCATCCTAAAAAGAAGCGAAGCATATATCGGAGTGTTGATCGACGACCTGATCAGCAAGGGTACCGAAGAACCGTATCGCATGTTTACCTCCCGTGCGGAATTCCGTACCCTGCTTCGCCAGGATAACGCCGATCTCCGCCTTACAGAAACGAGCTACCGGCTTGGTCTGGCCAGTCAGGACCGGATGGAAAAAACAGTCGCAAAGAAAAGCGCAGTAGAGAAAATAAGAGAGACTTTGCAAACCTTCTCGCTCGAACCAACCGAGTCTTCCGACTATCTTCTCCAAAAGAATTCGGCGCCGTTGACTCAAAAACAAAAAGCGGGGCAAGTTCTGCTTCGTCCAGGTATCGATCTGATCTCGATGGCGCGTGCCATTCCCCGGCTCGGTGAAGCGCTGCAAACTTATTCTTCGGACATTCTCGAGCAGGCGGAGATCCAGGTGAAGTATGACGTCTATATTGAAAAAGAAAAGGAACTGGTCCAAAAAATGTCGCAGCTGGAGGATCTTATGATACCCGATAATTTCAATTATGATCGGATCGCTTCCCTTTCCAATGAAGCGCTTCAAAAATTCAAAAAGATAAAACCAAGGACGCTTGGTCAGGCAAGCCGGATCAGTGGAGTAAATCCCAGCGATGTACAGATCTTGATGGTGTTTATGGGACGATAATCAGTAAAATCTTGATTATCAATGAATTAAGAAAGCTGCAGCATCCGCTCGATCGGTTTGCGCGCAGCCACCATCAAATCTCTATCCATGAGCAGTTCGGGTTGCTCGTACTTCATACAGAGATATAGCTTCTCAAGGGTATTTAGCTTCATATGCGGGCAGTCATTGCATGCGCAGTTATTATCCGGTGGCGCGGGGATAAAGGTCTTCTGTGGCGATGCCAGCTGCATCTGGTGAAGGATCCCCGTTTCGGTTGCAACGATATATTCCATCGAGTCATCCTTCTTTGTATAATTAAGCAGCCCTGTCGTCGAACCAATAAAGTCCGCGACCCGCAGGATGGGTTCCTCACACTCGGGGTGAGCGATCAATTTGGCCTTTGGATGTCTGATCTTCAATTTTGTGATCTTCTCCAGACTAAAGATCTCGTGCACCATACAGGACCCGTTCCACAGCACCATGTCGCGGCCTGACTTCTTTGCCAGATAAGCTCCAAGGTTGCGGTCCGGGGCGAAAATGATCTTCTGACCGGCCGGAACGCTTTGGATGATCTTTTCCGCGTTTGACGAGGTACAGATGATATCGCTGAGCGCTTTGACCTCCGCCGAGCAATTGATATAAGAGATGACCAGGTGATCGGGGTATTTCTCCTTGAACTCCTTGAACAGATAGCCCGGGGCAGAATCGGCCAGGGAACAACCAGCTTTCAGATCCGGCAGGACCACTTTCTTATCCGGGTTCAGGATCTTCGCCGTCTCGGCCATAAAATGAACGCCGGCAAAAACGATCAGATCCGCCGTTGTCTTTGCGGCCGCTTGTGCAAGTGCAAGGCTATCGCCCAAAAAATCCGCGACGTCCTGGATATCGGATTCCTGATAGTAGTGTGCGAGGATGACTGCGTTCTTCTCCTTCTTCAATTTTTCGATCTCGAAGAACAGATCCAGCTCAGGCGAAACCGCAATATCCAAAAATCCCTTCGAAGCCAATTTCTCTTTTGCGGATCCTATGTTAATATCTGCCATAGTATTAATTAATAATTATTATTTAAAAATAAACTACTACTATTATCCTGGTGGATTCGTGGATAACCTTTTTTCCCTTGCTGTTCGAATTCGCAAATTACCACTTTATTCACCGCATTCCACATTCCTTTAACAACTCACATCCCGGTTTGGATCGCTGTTTCCGTTGCTTTTCCACCTCTGTGGATGAAAAACGCCTCCGGAAAACTATTTGCCGGCATAGCTGTCAACGGCTGTGGAATAACCGGAGGATTTTGCACCGCATCTTACCCGCGGTTCGTTCCAAATAAAGTTGCGGTCTTTCTATCCCCGGATGCCGAGGCTTCCGAAACCCGCTTTTCCACGGTTTTGGAAGGTTATTCATAACTCCTTGTTGATTATGGTTTCACGCAAAAAGTTTCACGTGTGGCAAAAGGCGCGCGCAAGCCGGTTAAAACGTTGATTGGAAGCCGAATTAACAAGATTTTCCACAATTTGTTCATAACCAATTTTACCCTATTTTTGCCATCCCCTCGAAAAGAAGGGATTACCAAGTTATGTCAATTATTCAGCAAATTCGCGAGAAAGCGGCCTGGTTAGTTTTTGGTCTTATTGCTCTAAGCCTTGTCGGCTTTCTTTTAATGGATGCTTTTGTGGGAAGAAGCCGGCTTTTCGGAAATCGCTCCACGGTTGTTGGTTCGGTGAATGGGGAGAAGATCGAGTTTACGGATTTTGAAAAAGCGATGACCGACCAGGAAGATCAGCTCAAGGCCCGGGGTTACCAGGTGAATGACGCGATGCTGCAGAACGTGCGGGATATGGTTTGGCGTCAGCTGACCGAAGACGTACTCCTTAATGATGATATTTCTTCGCTCGGGATACAGGTGACCGACAAAGAAGTGAACGATATGCTGGTCGGTCAGAACGCGATCCAGGATATCAAGCAGGCCTTCACGGACCCCAAGACCGGGGTATTCGATGTTCAGGCGGCTGCGGCCCAGATCAACCAGCTGCGGAACCTGTATAAATCGGGTCCGAAAAAGAATGCCGACAACAGCCGTTATGAAATGGCGCGGAAATTTTTCGAAGAGTCCCTCCCGCAGATCATCAAGATGCGGATGCGGGAAAAATATACCGCCCTGTTTGCCAACAGCGCTTATGTTCCCAAATGGATGCTGGAAAAATCCAACTCGGATAACAGCCAGCTGGCAACCATCTCTTTTGTGAGCTCGCCTTATCTCTCGGTGCCGGACAGTGCCGCAAAGACCAGCGACGCCGAGATCCAGGATTATATCAATAAACATCCCGACCAATACAAACAGGAGGAAAGCCGCAGCATCGCGTATGTCAGTTTCAATGCGGGACCTAACGCCTCGGACAGCCAGCGGATCAAGCAGCAGCTGACCGAGCTCGAACCCGATTTCAAAAAAGCGGACGATATCGACGCTTTCTTTGGCCGGGTCGGCAGCTCGCAGCCTTTCTATAATGGCTATGTCGGAAAGGCGCGGATCATGGTGCCGAGCAAGGACTCCATCTTCGCGCTTTCCAAGGGAGAGCTTTATGGTCCCTACCTGGACGCCGGCAGCTATGTCGTCGCGAAGCTGGTGGATGTAAAAACCCTGCCGGACTCCGCTAAGGCCCGTCATATCCTGATCGCTACCTCCGATCCCCGTACCGGCCAGGTCATTAATGAAGACAGCGTCGCCAAGAAGAGGATCGACAGCGTTAAGGATGTACTGGAACACGGCGGAAACTGGGACAGTGTCGCGCTGAAAGTTTCGGATGATCCGGGTTCCAAGGAAAAAGGCGGTCTCTATGATTGGTTTACCAGCGACCGGATGGTAAAGGAATTCTCGGATTTTGTCTTTAATGGCAAGAAGGGCGAGGCAAAGGTTGTGAAAACACAATTCGGCTACCACTATATCCAGATACTGGATCAAAAGAATTTCGAACCGGCGTATAAGATTGCGTATCTGGCGCGGAAGATAGATGCGAGCCAGGAGACGGATCAGGCCGCCTTTGGTCTTGCCAGCCAGTTCGCGGGTCAGAGCCGTGATGCGAAGGCATTCGACGAGAATGTTCAAAAGCAGGGGCTGAATAAGATGATCGCCCCCGATATCGCGCCGGCCGAATCGAATATCCCCGGTCTCGGGACCAACCGCCAGTTGGTCCAGTGGGCCTATAAGGCGGATATCGGCGCTGTCTCCGAACCTTACACGGTAGGTGACCGGTATGTCGTTGCCGAGCTCGTTGAGATCAACAAGGCCGGGACGATGACCCCCGCCAAGGCTAGAAACCAGGTGGAACCGATACTGCGCAGGAAGAGGAAAGCCGAGCTGCTGGCTAAGAAACTGGGCAACCCGGCTTCCCTCGATGCGGCGGCTTCCGCTTCGGGCCAACCCGTTCAACATGCGGACAGTCTTCGTTTTGCCTCGGGCTTTATTCCCAATGTCGGGCAGGAACCCAAGGTCGTGGGCGCCACCTTCGACAAACAATTATCCGGTAAGGCCATTTCCCCGGCGATCGCCGGCAACGCAGGCCTGTTCTTTATAAAGGTGGAGAATGTCAGCGCAATGTCCAATCCCAATGCCGATGTTCAGCAGCAGCGGTTTATGCAGGAGCAGATGGAACGGCAACTGATCGATCGCGGGTTGACCGAGACGATGCGGAAACGAGCCGATATAAAAGACTACCGGTCGAACTTCTTTTAGCAGAAACCCCCTCGATCGAGGGGGTTTCTTTTTATTGTATCTTTGCACTGTGGCAGAAGAGATCATCAATAAAGTAGCGCAAAGCGGTCTGTATACGCTGGATTTGGAAGAATACTATCCCAAAGAGGAAATCGTTGTTTTCGACCTGAAGCCGCTGCTTTTTATGGAGATGATCCTGAAAGAAAAAGATTTCCGCGCCGCGCTGCAATCCATCGACTGGACGCAGTACCAGGACAAGGTCCTGGCCGTCACCTGCAGCGTCGATACGATCATTCCTTCCTGGGCTTATATGCTTGTAGCGGTGCATGCCGAACCTTATGTAAAAGATATCTTCCTTGGCGACCGGCAGACGGCGTTACAAGAACTCTTCCTCGCAAAACTTCGCGCCATCGATATAGCCGAGTTCACCGACAAACGGGTTGTGGTAAAGGGTTGTGGCGATCTTTCCGTTGGTGGATTCGCATACCTCGAAGTAGCCCGCAGGCTGCGGCCTGTCGTTAAAAGCATACTGTATGGGGAGGCTTGCAGCAATGTCCCCATCTTTAAGAAGAAGTCCTAACACTTTCGTATATGGATGTCGAGATCCTGGCCAGAGTCCAATTCGCCTTTACTATTGGATTCCATTATATCTACCCGCCACTTAGCATCGGCCTGGGTCTGATGCTCGTCATTCTCGAAGCCCTCTATCTGCGGACCGGTAAGCCTGTCTATGAAATGGCCGTCCGGTTTTGGATCCGCATCTTCGCCCTCATCTTCGGTATCGGGGTTGCCACCGGGATCATCATGGAATTCGAGTTCGGGACCAACTGGGCCACCTATTCGAAATATGTGGGCGACATCTTTGGAAGCGCTCTCGCGGCGGAGGGGATCTTTGCCTTTGCGCTGGAATCGGGGTTCCTGGGCATCCTTATCTTTGGCTGGAACCGGGTCGGCCCCCGCGTCCATTTCTTCTCGACGATCATGGTCTTTTTAGGAAGTATGTTCTCGGCCGTCTGGATCGTCGTCGCCAACTCCTGGCAACAAACTCCTGCAGGGTTTCATATTGTCGGCGAGGGAATGAATGCCCGGGCGGAGATCACGGATTTCTGGGCGATGGTATTCAACCCCTCCAGCGTCGACCGTATCCTCCATGTCTGGACGGGGGCGATCCTTGCGGGCGCCTTTCTCGTGCTTAGCGTGAATGCCTGGTACCTCATTCATAGGAAGCATGTGGAGATCGCGCGGCCAACCTTTAAAATCGCGCTTGTCGTCATCACCTTTTTTTCGCTGCTTCAGCTGGTCTTTGGGGACCGGAGCGCGAAAGTAGTTGCCCAATATCAACCCGCCAAGCTGGCTGCGATGGAGGGGCATTTCGATAGCTCGGCGGTTGCGCCCATGTTCCTGCTGGGCTATGTCGACAAAAAAAACGAAAAGACCGTTGGGCTCAGCATTCCGGGCGGCCTCTCTTTTCTAACCTATGGAAGCTTCAAAGCGCCCGTTACGGGACTGAGGGCCTTCAAACCCGAAGACCGGCCTTCACAGGTCAACAGCGTTTTTCAATTCTACCATCTCATGATCATCTCGGGGGTTGGGATGATCGCACTCTCCCTGCTGGGCTGCTGGCTTTGGTGGCGCAAAAAGCTTTTCGACTATCGCTGGCTGCTATGGCTCTATGCCTTTAGCGTGCTATTGCCGCAGATCGCCAACCAGGCGGGTTGGTTCACGGCCGAGATGGGCCGGCAACCCTGGGTCGTGTATGGTCTGCTGCACACCTCGGATGCCTTGTCGAGGGCGGTTACGGCCAACCAGATCATCTTTTCCCTGATCCTGTTTACCATTGTGTATATTGTCCTCTTCGCCCTGTTCCTCTTTTTGTTGAACCGGAAGATCCAGCATGGGCCGGTGGATTATGGGACGAAGGAAGAGTTGGACAGTGGTCAGCGGCGGGATAATCCTATATTAGATCACCAGTCATGAACACATTTTTAGGCTTGGATTACAATGTTTGGTGGTTCCTCGTATTCGGGGCCGTCATCAGCGGCTATGCGATCCTCGACGGATTCGACCTGGGCGCGGGTTCCCTGCATCTCTTTCTCAATAAGGAGCAGAGCCGCCGCATTGCGATGAATGCGATCGGGCCGATCTGGGACGGGAACGAGGTCTGGCTGGTGATCGGCGGCGGGGCGCTGTTCGCCGGATTTCCCGTGGCCTATGCCGCCATTTTCTCCGCTTTTTATGTTCCCTTCATGGTCTTCCTCGTCGGGCTCATCTTCCGGGCCGTCTCGATCGAGTTTCGCAGCAAGGAACCCTGGGCCTGGTGGCGGAAGGCCTGGGATATCGTTTATTGTTTCGCCTCGATCGTCATCTCCCTTTGCCTGGGGCTGATGTTGGGGAATGTCGTCGAAGGGTTGCCGTTGAATGGGAACCGGGAATTCGCCGGAGATTTTGGGACCTTTTTCAATCCCTTTGCGATCTTCGTCGCCATCACGACCCTGGCTTTGTTTATGATGCACGGCGCGATCTTCCTGATGATGAAGACCGAGAACCGGCTTTTCGTCAAGCTGTATGTGCTGGCGAACAACTTCACCGTTTTCTTCGTCGTCAGCGTGGTGATCACGACGGTCTATACCCTGTTGTATATCCCGCATTTGAGCGATTTCTTCAAGAGCCGGCCCGGGTATTTTACGATACCCCTGCTGATGATCCTCGCCATTGCCAATATCCCGCGCCAGGTCAAGGTCGGCAAATACCGGTTTGCCTTTCTCAGCAGCACGCTGACGATCGCCTTGCTGCTGATCATGGTAGCCCTGGAGGTTTTTCCTTACCTGCTTTATTCCCCGCAGCATCCGGAGAACAGCATTACCGTATATAATGCGGCTTCCTCCAGTAAGACCATGCATATCCTGCTGGTGATGGCGCTGGTCGGCACGCCGCTGGTGGGTATTTACACTTCTTTTGTGTTTTGGACCTTTAAAGGGAAAGTGAAGCTGGATGAGATGAGCTATTAAAGCAGCGTTCCCCGCATGATCACGAATGCCACGGTAAAATAGATCACCAGCCCGGTGACGTCCACCAGGGTCGCCACGAATGGCGCGGAGGAAGCGGCCGGGTCGGCGCCCAGCTTTTTCAGGATGATCGGTAACATACTGCCCGAGACAGTCCCCCACATGACCACGCCGATCAGTGCACAAAAGACGGTGGTAGCGACTTTTAGCCAATGGATGCCATAGTCATAGAGATGAAACTGCTGCCAGATGGCCACGCGGAGAAAACCGACGACGCCGAGGATGGTACCCAGCACCAGGCCCGAGAGCAGTTCCTTGCGCATCACACGCCACCAGTCCTTGAAGCCGATCTCCCCGAGGGCCATCGCGCGGATGATGATCGAGGAGGCCTGGCTACCCGAGTTCCCCCCACTGGAGATGATCAGCGGGATGAACAGCGCCAGCACTACCGCCTTGCTGATCTCGTCCTCGAAATGTCCCATGGCCGTGGCCGTAAGCATCTCGCCCAGGAACAGGATGATCAGCCAGCCGGCGCGTTTGCGGATAAGGCTGGCGAAAGGGATGGTATTGTAAGGTTCGTCCAATGCTTCGGAACCCCCGATCTTTTGGATTTCCCGGGTGCCTTCCGATTCAGCCAGTCGTAATACGTCATCGAGGGTGACGATCCCCAGCAAGACCCCTTTGTCGTCGGTTACGGGGAGGGCGAAGCGGCTATGGTTCCGGAAGACGAGGATCGCTTCCTTTTGGGCGTCATTCACATTGAGCGCGACGAACTGGTTATCCATGATCTGCGCCACTGTTGTCGCGGGGTCGACGACCAGGAAGTCCTTGATATTGATATCGTCGATCAGCACGCCTTTCTCATCGATGACGAAAAGCCAATTGAGCGTCTCGGTGGCCTGTCCCCGCTGACGGATGTAGGCGAGGACCTCGGCGCAGGTTTCTTCCTTTCTTATCGACACATAGTCCGGGGTCATCAACCGGCCGACGGAACCTTCCGCATAGCCGAGCAGCTCCAGCGTCTCCCGGCGATTCTCCGGGGTGAGTATCTTCAACAGTTCCTTTACATGGTTACCCGAGAGGTCCTCGAGGAAGGCCGTGCGATCGTCCGGTTGCATGGAGTTGAGCAGCTCTGCCGCTTTTTCTTCGGGCAGCGATTTGATGATCTGCTCCTGCTTCTGAGGCCGCAGGAATTTGAAGGCCCGGGCTGCATGTTTGGGGTCCAGCTGCTGAAACAGTTTTGAGGCCCATTGAGTATTCCGATTGGCAAAATTGGCAACGTCGCGTGGCGTCAGCTTGTTCAGCTTTACAAAATCCGTGATCTTGTTGTGCTGAAGCAGATTCTTGATATCGCTGAAATTGAGCATAAATCAAAAGTAACGATCCCCATCCTTTTTGGACGGACGAGGCATATATTATTTTACTGTTATACTTGTCGTTAGGGGCTGGCGCTACGGTGACAGAATTCCGTTCGTGTAATGCAGGATCAGTCCGGCGCCGGCCACCTGGTCGCCGTGAAGCCAGGGGACGGGCGTGGGGTTTCCGCTCCCGGCGAACTGAAGGCCGCCGGTGGTACTAACGGTGATGCTGCCGCCGGTGAGGGTGGTCAAGGCGGAGGGGAACGTCGTCGAGAACCAGGCGCCTTTTACCACCTGGTTTAGCGCCAGGGGAAGCAGGGTATCGACGGCAACGGTATCGATCCGCAGGCTGTCGAAGCCGGCCGAGAGGATTGCGGGATTATTGGGGGCCAAAACAGAGAAGCCGCCGGACAGCAGGAGAGAATCGTAGAGATTCGTTCGGCCCATGATCTGGGCAAAAAGGCTGATCGAGGTATCGGCCTGCAGTAGTTGCGGCAGGGAGTCCGCGCCGGGCGGGACCAGCGAGCTTAGGAAATAGACCGTCGCCTTGCCTACGGGGGTCGGCGTGTTGGCCGCGGTCGCGCTGCCGTTCAGCAACAGATTGCCGGAGGCGTCCAGGCCGATAAAGAGGGGCACCCCCAGCAGCGTAGAGTTGGGGGTATAGCCTGGCCCGGTGAGATTCAACGCGCCTGAAAGGAATTGATAACGAAGGATCCGGTCGGCGTAGGCCGAGCTCATCGAATCGATGACCGAATCAGGGTAACCGCCCTGGATCAGGACGTTATTGCGGGGGATAAAGGCAGTGACGGATTCGTCGTTCAGCAGACCGGCGTCGTTGGCCTGAAGGATCATCCGGTGGAAAAGGGTTAGGCTGGTGTCGGTATTGACAAGGGTCTGCAGGGGCGTGACGACGATCTTTGGCGGCGGGGTTTTCTTACAGGCGAGGAAACCGATGAACAGCAGGCTCAGCACCCCGGACAGCATAAATGTCAAATGTCTGTTCATCGGACAAGTTTTATTTTTGATTGACAGCGCTGGAGTTAGAGCTTTTCGTACAAGGCCCTGAGCCGGTCGCGGGTCATGATCTTCTCCCAGTCCTTCCCAAGCGCATTTTCCCAGAGCGGCTTCATT
>Ga0157372_10003223_pt1 | contig 17618 bp, 14 predicted proteins | sample C55metaG_FD_115307 | JGI IMG/M metagenome (GOLD analysis project Ga0157372, IMG submission 115307) | Corn rhizosphere microbial communities from Kellogg Biological Station, Michigan, USA - C5-5 metaG | ecosystem: Host-associated > Plants > Roots > Rhizosphere > Soil | place: USA: Michigan... | reverse complement strand
GGTGCAGGTTGGTGGCGCAGGCGTCGGCAACAAGCTGGTGGTCAACGGCAACTACGTCGGCAATGGCGGCGTGCTGGCCATCAACACCAAGCTGGGCACCGACAACTCGCCGACAGACAAGCTCGTCATCTCGGGTGGCACAGCAAGCGGCAATACGGCGGTGCGCGTCACCAATGCCGGCGGCGCCGGTGCGCGAACCACGGGTGATGGCATCGAAGTCGTCAGCGCCATCAATGGCGCGTCCACGCAGGCCAATGCCTTCGCACTCGCGAACCGTGTGGTCGCCGGCCCGTACGAATACACGCTGCAACGCGGTGGCTCAGCCAGTGCGGACAGCTGGTATCTGCGCACTCTGCAAACAGCAACCGAGGGCACCAGCGGCGCTGGCACGGGCACCACGCAAGCGGCATTGCGTCCGGAAGTCTCGCTCTACACCGCCATTCCGTCGCTGACCTTGCTGTACGGCCGCGCGCTGCTCGATACGCTGCACGAACGCGTGGGTGAAGAGAGCAACCAGGCCACCGCACCGGCAGGCGCATCCCCCGTGCTGCGCACCGGCTGGGCACGCGTGATCGCGCAGAAGGGCAGCCGCATGTCGGATGGCAACGGTATCTACGGTAACCAGGGCCCGGCGTTCAGCTACGACTTCGGCGGCGTGCAGTTCGGCGCAGATGTCTACCAGCGCCAGCGCGAAGACGGCAGCCACGACCACGCCGGCGGTTACTTCGCCACCGGCCGCATCGCGGCAGACGTGACGCACGCCGATGGCGCAGACGCCGGCCGCGACACCGTCAACGCCAACACGGTCGGCCTGTATTGGACGCACTTCGGTCCGTCAGGCTGGTATCTGGATGGCGTGGTGCAGGGCACGCGCTATGACGCCGATGCCTCGCCGCATGGCGTGAACGGCCTGAAGACGCATGCGCTCGGTTACGCCGCATCGCTCGAGGCGGGCTACCCGATCGCGCTGTCGCAGCAATGGCGTGTCGAGCCGCAAGCGCAGCTCGTGGTGCAGCGTGCCGCGTTTGCCGATGCCAACGACGGCGCCGCCGATGTGCGGTTCAACTCGGTGAACTCGATGCTCGGCCGCCTGGGCGTGCGCGTGAGCAAGCGCTGGGGTGAATCGCCGGAACGTCAGCACACCGCGTGGGTGCGTGCGAATGTGTGGCACGAGTTCCGCGGTGAGACGGGCACGCAGATGTCGTCGCCGGATGGTGGCTTCGTGCCGTTCACGTCGCAACTGCCGAGCACGACGCTGGAACTGACGGGCGGCCTCACGGCGCAGGTGGCGAAGAACGGCGTGTTCTATGCCAGCCTCGGCTACCAGGTCAGCGCGGACCGTCGCCTGCACGGGGTGAACGGCAAGGCGGGGGTGCGCTGGGGTTGGTAAGGGGACATCGCTGATCCAGCCTCTGAAATAGAAAGAGCCGCTTGATGCGGCTCTTTTTTCATAAACAGCAGCGCGCGCTTACGCCGCGTTATCCCCACCTTCCTGCGCCTCCCGCTCTTCGCGTTCCTCGCGCTCTTCACGGGGGAGGGTCAGCATGCCGGTGTTGTAGACGTACTCGTACACCTCGCCGTAGCGGCCCCATTCAATGCCGATCTTGAGCACGCGTTCGGCTTCTTCGGGCTTGAGGTACGCCTCCAGTTCGCGCAGCACATGTTCTTCGCGGATCTCGCCGTCTTCGTTGGCGTCCAGCTCGGCGCGGATGTGCGCGGCCAGGGCCACGCGCTCCAGCAACTTCTGGCCGAACAGCACCTTGCGCTCGGGCGGTTCGGTTTCCATGTAGGTCTTGCCGAACGGGGTGACGATGATGTCGCCGCGCTCGATGGTGGCCAGTTGCAGCAGGGCCAGCGCTTCGCACGCGGGCAGCAGGTCGTCGTCGGTTACGCCGGCTTCTTCTGCCAGGTGCGGAAGGTCGGCACGGCCGTTGAACGGCGCTTCGACCAGCAGGTCGAGAATGGCCTCCATCTGGCCGATTTCGGCATCGGGCAGGCGGTAGGCAAGCTGCTCGGCGGCGGGCTCCACCCCCACATGCACGCCCACACGCTCCGGCGAGGTCATCAGGCCATACACCTCGTCGATGAGGTTACGCACGGCGGCCGAATCACGATTGCGCGGGCGCGGGAACGGCACGCGCACCTCGGCGCGAATGCGACCCGGATCGCTCGACAGGATGACGATGCGATCGGCCATCATCACCGCCTCTTCAATGTTGTGCGAGACGATGAGGATGCTCTTGATGTTGGTGCGGCGGTCTTCCCACAGGTCGAGCATTTCGTCGCGCAGGTTCTCGCCGGTCAGCACGTCGAGCGCTGAAAACGCTTCGTCCATCAGCAGCAGGTCGGGCTCGGTGACGAGCGCGCGCGCAATGCCCACACGCTGGCGCATGCCGCCGGAGAGTTCGCGGGGCAGGGCGCTGTTGAAGCCCGACAGGCCGATCAGGTCGATGGCCTGTTCAGCGCGCTCTTCACGCTCGGCCTTGGCCACGCCTTGCGCCTCCAGACCCAGCTCCACGTTCTGCTGCACGGTCAGCCACGGGAACAGTGCAAACGACTGGAACACCATCGCGATGCCCTGCACTGGGCCGGAGTATTCACGCCCGCGAAACAGCACCTGCCCGCGATCGGCGCGCACCAGGCCCGCCATGATGCGCAGCAACGTCGACTTGCCCGAGCCCGATTTGCCCAGCATGGCGACGATCTCGCCCTGGCGCAGGTTGAGGTCCACGCCTTCGAGCACGGCGCGGTCGGTGTGGTCTGCGGTGCGGAAGATCTTCGAGACGCCGCGCAGCTCCATGACGCTTTCGGCGCTCTGGCTATGGGTGCTGGTGGTAACCATGTGTGTTCTCTGCAAAATAAGGTCGTCTTAGAACGTGATCAAGATCCGTAGCGAGCGCCCCGAGGTTGGCCCGAGACGCGCAGCCGTGCATGAGATGAGTCCGGCGAGCATCGCAGGGTCAAGATCGGGGTGCGCAGTAGGATCGTGAGCATGTTCTTACAGGCGGGTGCGCTCTTGGGCTATGTCGTACAGGCGGTTCCACAACAGCCGGTTGAAGCCGACCACGAACAGGCTCATCACGGCAATTCCGAGCGCAGTGCGCGGGAAGTCGCCCTTCGATGTCATCTCGGCGATGTAGCTGCCCAGGCCCGTTGCGACCAGCGTGCGGTCGCCCCAGGACACGTATTCGGAGACGATGCTGGCGTTCCACGAACCGCCGGCGGCCGTCACCAGGCCCGTCAGGAGGTTGGGGAACACGGCGGGAATGAGGAAGCGCTTCCATAGCAGCCAGCCGCGCAGGCCGAAGTTGCGGGCGGCCAGTTTCAGCTCGGTCGGGATGGCCGACGCACCGGCAATCACGTTGAAGAGGATGTACCACTGCGTGCCGAAAATCATCAGCGGGCTCAACCAGATTTCGGGGTTGAGCGCGAAGCGCGCGATGAGCATCACCGCCAGCGGGAACATCAGGTTGGCCGGGAACGCCGCCAGGAACTGCGCCACCGGTTGGGCGATGCGTGCCACGTTCGGGTTCAAGCCGATGCGGATACCGATCGGCACCCACACCAGCGCGGCCAGGGCAATCAGCAGGATCACGCGCACCATGGTCAGGAAGCCGAGCCAGAAGACGTGGCCGACCTCGGCCCAGCCCACCTCGGAGCGCACGAATTGCAGCACGTGCGCCACGGCCACCAGCGCGGCCAGGATGATGACGACATCAGCGATGCGGTGCGACCACGGGAAGCGCGGCAGGAACCCGTTGCCGCCGGCAGCCGTGGGCCGCGTGCGCTCGGCACCCCAGGACAGCGTGCGTTCGGCCAGCGCGGCGGTGCGCTCAAGCAGCGCCTTGACCCATTCAGAGCGGCGCAGCAGGTCGAGCAGCCACGATTGCGGTTCGCGCTCTGACGACATCGTGTCGAAGCGGAAGCGGTCTGCCCAGGCAATCAGCGGGCGGAACAGCAACTGGTCGTACAGGATGATGCCGATCAGCATGGCCAGGATGGCCCAGCCGATGGCCGGCAGGTTCTGCTGCTGGATTGCCAGCGAGATGTACGAACCGATGCCCGGCAGCTTGATGTCGTGGCCCGAAACCGAGATGGCTTCCGACGCCACCACGAAGAACCAGCCGCCCGACATCGACATCATCATGTTCCACAGCAGGCCCGGCATGGCGAACGGCACTTCCAGGCGCCAGAAGCGCTGCCACTTGGACAGCCGGAACACCGTGGCGGCCTCTTCCAGATCGGTCGGGATGGTGCGAAACGATTGGTACAACGAGAACGCCATGTTCCACGCCTGCGACGTGAAGATGGCGAAGATGGCCGCGCATTCCACGCCCACCAGGTTGCCTGGAAACAGCGCAATGAAACCCGTGACCGTGATCGACAGGAAACCCAGCACCGGAATCGATTGCAGGATGTCGAGCGCCGGCACCATCACCTTCTCGGCCGTGCGGTTCTTGGAAGCGATCGCGGCAAACGCAAACGAGAACGCCAGCGACGCGCCCAGCGCCAGCAGCATGCGGATGCTGGTGCGCAGCAGGTAATACGGCAGTTCAATGACGTCGAGGCTCACGTCCAGCTGTTCGCCAGGCGTGTAGGGCACGTTCATCTGCTTGGCGGCATAGGCCACGAGCACGGTGGCCGCCAGGATGATCGGCAGCAGCGCCAGGTCAAACCGGTTGGGCGGCGCGGTCAGCAGGTTGCCGAAGTTGACGCCAAAGTTGGGACCGAAGGTGGTACCCAAGCGGCCCCGGATGGTGGTTTCGTTGTCGTTCTGCTGCATCTTGGATAACCGGGACGGAAACCGCGGACGAAATTCGGGCGCCTCAAGGCCTGGGGCCGAGGCGCAATACATGGCATGGCGTACTACGGGGCCGGGCGCAGTGGTTTGCGCAAGCGTTGCTTGGCACCCGGCGGCAAGCCGCCTAGTTTACCTTGCGTAACGTCAGAGCCCGCCGCGCGGTTGTCAGTCTGACGACGTCACATTCCAGAAATGTGACAGAGATGCGACAGCGCTGGTTTGTCATGTTTTATCCAACACATCACCTGCGGGTTCGCTTCGGAGGCCGCCATGTCCACCATTGCGCAAGTGATCGTTACCGTACAGGGCCGCGTGCAGGGCGTCGGTTACCGCGCCGCGTGTGCCGACCGCGCCCGCCTGCTGGGTCTGCGCGGCTGGGTGCGCAACCGCCGCGACGGGGCGGTCGAGGCATTCCTGGCTGGTCCCGAGGCCAATGTGCTGAGCATGCGGGAATGGATGTGGGAGGGGCCGGACAGCGCCCAGGTCACGCAGCTGGACGTGGTGACGGGCGAGCATGAGGTGCTCGTTCACGGCTTCGAGATCCGCCCGACGGTGTAATGCTCGGCACAGCAGTCTTCCAAGCAACTGAAGGCGTGCATTGAAACAAAAAGGGCGACCACGCAGGCCGCCCTTCTTTCTATCGCCGATGGCGCTGCAGGCTGATCAGTACACGCTCGGTACGATCATGTCTTCCGGCACCGGATGGCGGATGTACTCCTCGTGGTGCACCCGCTCCGGCAGCGACACCGGCGAATGCGGCACCGGGTGGTAAGGCACCTGGCCAAGCAGATGATCGATGCAATTCAGGCGCGCGCGCTTCTTGTCGTCCGCCAGCACCACCCACCATGGCGATTCGGGAATGTGCGAGCGCTCGAGCATCGCCTCCTTGGCCTGCGTATAGGCTTCCCAGCGGCGGCGGCTTTCCAGGTCCATCGGGCTCAGCTTCCACTGCTTGAGCGGATCGGCGATACGGCTCTGGAACCGCACTTCCTGCTCTTCGTCCGTCACCGAGAACCAGTACTTGACGATCTGGATGCCTGAGCGCACGAGCATCTTCTCGAACTCGGGCACGGAGCGGAAGAACTCGTCGTATTCCTCGTCGGTGCAGAAACCCATCACGCGTTCGACGCCGGCGCGGTTGTACCAGCTGCGATCGAACAGGACGATCTCGCCGGCGGCCGGCAGGTGCGCCACATAGCGCTGGAAGTACCACTGCGTACGTTCGCGGTTGGTGGGAGCGGGCAGCGCAGCCACGCGGCACACGCGCGGGTTCAGCCGCTGCGTGATGCGCTTGATGGCGCCGCCCTTGCCGGCGGCATCGCGCCCTTCGAAGATCACCACCAGCCGGTGGCCGGTCTCGATCACCCAGTCCTGCAGCTTGACGAGCTCGCCTTGCAGGCGGAACAGCTCGCGGAAGTACATGCGCCGCGTTTCGCGCACTTCGTCGCTGATGCCTTCGCCGCCACCGAGCAGGTGGTCGTCGATTTCCATCTCCAGCTCTTCGTCAAGCGTGTCGAGCAGGTCTTCCTGCAGGCGCGCCTGCCGGGCTGCGTCACGTTCGCTCATGGTGTGTTGCTCCTGCCGATCTTGCGGATATTGCCGAGAGGGGGCGCTGCGCATGGGCAGCGCAGTGCAAGTCTAAGCCCGACTAGGTAGCACAAGCATGTGGCAGGGGAGTGACATGTGGGCTCTCAGCCAACTGGAGGTGGCAGCCAGTTCGCATCCCGCAGCCGCTGCTTTACGGCTTCACTTGTGTCTCGATGCGCTGGAATCGTGCGGTCGTACAGTTCGCGCGTCGTAACGATGTATGTGCCCAGCGAATCGATGGCATGAACCTCAACAGGCGCCGGCAACGAAGGCACGCTCTCCTTTGGCTTGTTGCCATAGACGAACCAAGATACCGGCGGCACCGAAAAATCGGTGTCGTTAATGTCGGTATGGTCGATCCAGGCCCAATCCGGCTTCCAGCACTTCACGGACGCGACGAACAGCCGTTCAAGCGTGGAGGCGTTGAGAATCGCTTCGGCAATTGGGCCTTTGTTGGGGAAATCGGTTTTTACACTATTGAACGCATCCTCGCCCGGCATTCCGAACGAAGCCGAGATCGCGGCGCAGTTATTTTTGGCACTCACAAGCAGTGCGCTGAAACCCACCGGATAAGTCCTATTCAGAGGAACGCCTTTACGGTCCCCGTTCCCTGGTGAAATCACCTTCTTATTGATTTCCGCCAAATCATCCGGAAATTCAAACAATCTTGAACGATAGTCTCCATAGTACCAACAAAATTCTGGAATAATTTCACGAACAATGTTAACAAAATACTTTAATTGCTCTGCGCACTCTCCTGCACTTTGAATTCGATCACCCCAAATACATCGAATCTCGTAGTTCTTGAATTCCATATCTCTTCATTGAAAGTCAAAACGATCCAGATGCGGTACTAATTTTATTAAGCAAATCCTCAACCTCTTGACTGGGCGGCACAACATCAATTGGTATTTTAGAGCCAAGAATACTTCCGAAAGCTTTTTTCATTGCCTCGCTTGGAACAACCCATTTAACTTTCATTCCCGCCCCTTGTGCTGCGGTCAGTTGCCGATTGGCCTGCTGCTTCACCTTCTCCTGCATCCTCCTCGACACATAGCTTTTGCTCCAATCTCCATTTTTGTCGACCTTATACCCGAAACCTTTAACCTCGGTCAGTTCTCGCTTAGCGTTGTTTACACCATCAAACTTAACGTATCCCGGCCGACTGACCGACTTATCAACCCCCACAGCAGCCGATTGACCTGGCAGCATCCCTGTCACTTGCTTTTGATACATAGAGTTCGCTGGCTTCATGCTCTCGCCAGAGGAGATAACTCGCACCTCACCAATGGCCAATGGTGGCGTAACCGCCAGCACGTTGAACACCACCAGGAATTGCAATACCGCAGCGGCCAGCCACCGACGCGAGCGCGTCAGAATTTGATGTTTCATGTGTCACCTATCGAATCAACGTGCAACCGAACAGCGTTGCTGGTCTTTGGCAGCAGAGCGCTTCAAGGATGAGGAGGGGCCATACACCATGCTCTGGTGCAGTCGATCCATCTCTTGTTTGAATTCCGCAGCCACGGCCGGTGAATCGATCACCAGAAGGTTCTCGTCGTTGGTTCGATTGGCCGACGCAGACCAGTTATGCGAACCTGTGATTACGGTACGGCTGTCGATGACAGCGATCTTGTGATGCAGCTTGTCGCCTTCGGACAACCGGGAGTAACCAACATGTGTCGCCACTTTTTCCCACGGATGGGTCTGCGGCTTCGGCGCACAGTTGGTATCGAATCGTCCGATGCCCCACATATCGAGCGTGGCGCTACTTGCGCGGTAGACGAAGCTTCGATCGATTGCGCCGCGCAGGGTGATATTGCGATTGGTATAAACCTGCCGCAGCGCTTCAGCGATCCATGCATCGGTAAATACATAGGCCGCGATGTCGACGCTGGAAGATGCGGCAGACAACGTCCTGGCAATCAGCCCAGAGGATGTCTCCTCATTCGGCTGGGTTCTTGAGAAGGGTGAAAACTGAACTTGTAACGTGCCATCAGCAGTTTGGACCGTGCGCGCCGCCCTATAAGGTTTGCGTACGCCAAACTTGCTGCGTCCGACAATGCCTGGGCCATCGCCCCACAAATAGGCGAATTCGGCTTGATACAACTGCGCCAAGTCGGCACTCCTCACAACAACGAGATTTTCAGCGTTGCCCCTGCTGTTAGGTAAGCCGACATCCCCAAAGAACCCGCTGTGCGTGAAGTTAGACGAACTGCTCACCACAACCGCACCATCAATGACCAGAAATTTATGGTGCATCAGGCCGGAGCCTTTGCTGCCGTCCGCCGTATCGTCGATCACCGGAATGTTCGCTTGCGCAAACAGCGTGGGTACATCGCGGGCCGCGCGTTCTTCGTCCGAAATTTCGCCGTCGCCGTTGACGTCAACAAGCGTATCGATTTCGGCCCAAACCTCTTGTTCCTCGTCGCCCAGATCAGCGACCTCGTCAATCGAGAGATCGATCCAGTTGCGGTTGTAATCGTTGTCCATCACGACTCTGACCATCACGCCGCGCTGTTTGGCATCCACCAGTGCGCGCGCAATATTCGGCAGCGTCAGCCCCATCACGGCCACGTCAATACTGCTTCGTGCCCGTGCGATTTGCTCGATGATCACGCGCTCGAAGTCATCTCCGTTGCGGCTAATACCTCGATATGGTTCGGTGAATTGCTGATTGGCACGCTGATTGAAATACGCGGTAATCGCTCTTTCCGTGGCGGGATTGGATTGTGCATGCGACGCGTGAGGCGGGAAACTGAAGGCAAAAAGAAGCCCCGCCTTGATTAACAAGGTTTTTTTCATAAAGACGAATTTGTGCGGGCTGAATCCGGCGGAATGCTCGGAAACGAAGAATCAAAGATGACTTACATCTTGAGGAATATTGGATCCGGTCTCCGATGTTTTATTTACAGGATCCAACGTTAGGTCTTATGCAGCCGGCTTTCCGTCAAACGTTGTCAATTCACGCAGAAATGGGCGCGTCACAGCGCGACCGCCACCGACAGATGCAAGCGCGCACACACGTGGCGATAGGGCGTTTGGGTTCTGATTTCCCGTTCGCCAATGGTGAGGTCGTTCCCTCCACGCGGGTCTTCTCGAGGGAGTTTGCGCGACGTGTCAGCTAAAAGATTCGCGAGGCAGCACCTACCGTCACGCTGGCATCGCGAGGTAGCAGCCAGACGCAGCAGGCGGCAAAACGGAAGGGCGCTGGATGGTGCGGTTGCGTGGGGAGATTCACGCCACGCAAACCACGCGGACGGTGCGCTCCAGTGGTGTGCGGGGTCACGCAGGCGGCAACGCGTATCGCCTCGGGTGGCGGTGGATTTGGACAACTGCGCTGGCGTCGCACCCGCGCAGACGACGCTTGAGGATGGCTAGGGACGGGGCGTCACGCCGCCCGAAGGCTTAACTGGACTCGCCTTCCAGCATGAACTTCGCGCCGTCGTCCTGGCCGAGCAGGCGCACCAGCGTGGGCATGGCTTCCTGCAATTGCGCCTTCAGCGTCCACGGCGGGTTGACGATGAACATGCCGCTGCCGTGCAAGCCGAGGCCACCCTCGACCGGGTGCCTGACGGTGAGGGTGACGTGCAGCCAATCCTTGGGGCGCAACTGCTTCAGGCGTGAGGGAAATTGCGCAGCTTCGCGCCGCTGCACGAGCGGATACCAGACCGCATACATGCCGGTCGCAAAGCGCTGCAGGCTGTCCTGCAGCGATTGCACGGTGCGGGCGTAATCCTGCTTGTCTTCAAACGACGGATCGAACAGCACCAGCGCGCGGCGCGGCGGCGGCGGCAGGATCGCCTTGATGCCGGCAAAGCCATCGCCGTCGTACAGCATGACCTTGCGCCCGGCACCGCGAAAGTTATTCGACAGCACCTTGATCTCGGAGCTGTGCAGCTCGAACAGGCGCAGGCGATCGGCGTCGCGCAGCATCTGCCACGCCAGCCACGGCGAACCCGGGTAGTGCCTCAGTTCACCGTTGGGATTCAGCTCGCGCACCTGGTCGAGGTACGCATCGAGCAACGGCGGCAGCGTTTCGCCGGCTTGGGCCGCGCGCCACAGCGGGCCAATGCCGGTATCGAACTCGGCCTTCTTCTGCGCCCATTCGTGGTCCAGCGCGTAGAGGCCGGCGCCGGCGTGCGTGTCGATGTACCAGAACGGCTTGTCCTTCTGCGTGAGGTAATCGAGCATCTGCACAAGCACGGCGTGCTTGAGGACATCGGCATGATTGCCGGCGTGGAAGGCGTGACGGTAACTGAGCATCGGCGGGCCATGTGCGCCCGGAGTATCAGGCGCGGACGGAGAAAACGGTAGGCGCGAATGCTACCACCGCGCGGGATGCGTCCCCAGCGCCACGCTGGGCAGCGTTCAGTGTGGCGGCGTGTCGGAGAGCTGCCCGGCGTGGCGCAACGCGGTGAGCGTGCCGAAGCCGGAGGGCGACGTTTCCAGATACGCGCCGATGTCTTCATAGCGGGGGTCGGCCGCATCAAAGCCGTTGGCCACGCGGCCGAAGCTGCGCAACCAGTGCGCCGTCTGGGCGAGCGACACACGCACGTGCCAGCTTCCGCCCTCGGTCATGCGGCGTGCGAGCGCCGTCATGGCACCGGCGGCCATCAGATAACCCGCGCCGTGGTCCAGCGCCTGGGCGGGCAGGGGCCGTGGCTTCGCCTCACCGGCGGCTTGCGCTTCGGCCCAGTTGAAACCGCTGGCGGTCTGCACAAGCGAATCGAAGCCTCGGCGATTGGCCCAGGGGCCGTCATAGCCGTATGCGCACAGGCTCACGTAGACGATGCCCGGGCGCAGCGCTGCCACCTGCTCGGGGCCAAACTGCAGCGCCGCCAAGCCACCGGGCCGATACCCCTGCACGAAGATATCGGCGTCGCGCAGCAGCGTGCAGAGTTGCTCGGCACCGGCCGCCTCGCGCAAGTCGAGCTGCGCGGAGCGCTTGCCGCGCCCGGTGTCGATCACCAGCGGCGGAACGGCGGGCAGATGCGGCGCCGTGACGAGCAGCACATCGGCCCCATGCGCCGCCAGCGTCCGGCCGCAGACGGGGCCGGCAATCACGCGCGTGAGATCGAGCACGCGCACTCCCGAGAGCGGGCGGCCGTCGGCATGCGCGGGCAGAGGCTGCGGTGGTGCATCGCCCATGCGTTCGATCGTCATCAGCGGTTGTCGCGCCACGGCAATGCCTTGCGGGTGTGCGTCCCACTCTTCAAACGTGCGCGCGGCGGTCACGACCATGCCCGCCTGGGCCGCCGCTTCTTCAAACGCTTCGGCCTTCCATTGTTTCAGCGCAGCGGCCACGGCCGCCCGGTCATACGCGCAGCCCAGCAATTTCAGCACGCCGTCACGGTGATGCGGAAAGTTGGTGTGCAGGCGCACCCAGCGGCCATCGCCGCAGCGGTAGAGCCCGGCGATCTTGTCCCACGGTTCGGGCGGCAACTGGCCATCGAGACGGAAGTAACGCTCGGAGCGAAATTCCAGCGCGGCGTGGTGCATGTCGACCGACACGGTCTGCCGCCGCCCGCTGCGCAACGTGTCGACCTGCGCCGCCGCCAGCGCAGCGGCAGCGATGGTGCTCTGCGCGAGCGTGCCCACGCCAAACGACGACGGCAGCGCCGGCTCAGCACCCGTCAACGTTGCGCGCGACAGCGCATCCGCCGGTTGGCCGAGCACGCTCCACAACTGGCTGAGTGCGCCGGCGGGGCTGACAGTCTGCATGGAAGGATCAACCACATCAGCAACGGGTGACGGCATGGCGGGGCTCCGCGGGGAAGGTGCGCCCATTACAGTCCCGCACCGCCGATAGCGTCAACATTGACTAGACTGATCAACCTCGATTGCCGTCTACCTCATCCGGCCCGATGACGACCTACCTCAATGCCGCCGAAGCCGCCGCGCGCCTGCATATCTCACGCCCCACGCTGTACGCCTATGTGAGTCGCGGGCTGCTGGCGGCGTACCCGTCGCCCGATGGACGCGGCAGCCGCTACCGCGAAGCCGATGTCGCACGGCTGGCCGATCAGCGTTCCGGCGGACGGCGCCCGCGCCAGGTGGTGCGCCATGCGCTGGACTGGGGACTGCCCGTCATGGAATCGGCCATCACGCTGATCGATCACGGGCAGTTGTTCTATCGCGGCACGCCTGCTTTGGAATTGGCCGAACGCGCCACGCTGGAGGCCGTTGCGGCACAACTCTGGCAATGCGAAGAGGCGGCAGCCTTCAACACGCCCGCGCCGGTGTTGCCGAAGAGCTGGTATGCAGCGCTCACGTCGTTGGCAGACGCGGACATCCGCCAACGCTGCATGGCGCTGTGCGCGCTTGCTTTGCCGGCGCTGGACGAGGCCGCGTGGCGGCAGGATTCCGCACGCACCGCGCGCGATGCCGGCGCACTCCTGCGCGTGGTGTTTGCCGCCATGCTCGGCCGCAAGCCCGACACCGCACCCGTGCATCTGCAATGCCAGCAGGCATGGAACGTTGATGCGCGCGCCGCAGAGGCCATCCGCGTCGCATTGGTGCTCTGCGCCGATCACGAACTCAATGCCTCAAGCTTTGCAGCGCGCGTTGTCGCATCAACCGGCGCCAGCCTGGGCGCCGTGGTCAGCGCGGGCTTGGCTGCGCTCACCGGTGGCCGCCATGGCGGCACCACGGCGCGCGTGGAGGCATTGCTGAGTGAGCTGGAAGGGGAGCGCTCCGTGGCAACGGCACTGCGCCGTCGGCTTGATCGCGGCGATGCGTTGCCGGGCTTTGGCCACCCGCTGTATCGCAAGGCCGACCCGCGCGCCGGTGCAATCCTGGCGCAGCTGCCGAAGGCAGGCGCGGTACGCAGGCGGCTGCAAAACGTGATGGATGCCGTGGCCGGGCTGACCGGCGATGGGCCATCGGTGGATTTCGCGCTGGTGGCCACCCGGCGTGTACTCGGGCTACCCGAAGGTTCAGGCTTTGGCCTGTTTGCAGCGGGACGTACGGCAGGCTGGATTGCGCACGCGCTGGAGCAGCGCGCGGCGGGGCAGTTGATCCGCCCGAGAGCCGCCTATGTGGGGCCGATGCCAGCCGCGCCGGACACACCGGCGGGCCGCATCATTCGTGTGCGCTGAGGCGCAATCAGGCTTGCGGAATCTCGATCTTTACCTCAAGCACTTCCAGGTTGTCCTGGCGCTCAAGGTTGACCTTGATGTCGTCGTTGCCGATCTTCACGTACTTCGAAATCACGGCCACCAGCTCGCGTTGCAGCGCGGGCAGGTAGTCGGCAGGCGCACCGCTGGCGGTACGTTCATGGGCGAGGATGATCTGCAGACGTTCCTTGGCGACGGTTGCAGTCTTCTTCTTCTCGCCCAGCAGGAAAGACAGAATCGACATGAATGTGCGTCTCCTTATTTACCGCTGCCGCCGAACAGGCGCTGCAGGAAGCCCGGCTTGTTGTACTCGACGTAGCGCAGTTCTTTCTCTTTGCCCAGGAAGCGGTCGATCACGTCGTGGTAGGCGTTCGCCACGTCGGAGCCTTCGATATGGATGGCGGGCGTGCCCTGGTTGGACGCCTGCAGCACGGCTTCCGATTCCGGAATCACGCCGATCAGCTTGATGCGCAGGATTTCCTGGATGTCGGTCAGCGACAGCATCTCGCCTTCGGACACGCGCTTCGGGTTGTAGCGCGTGAGCAGCAGGTGTTCCTTGATCGGTTCCTTGCCTTCCACCGCGCGGCGCGACTTGGACGACAGGATGGCAGGATGCGATCCGAATCGCGCACCGAAGAGACTTCCGGGTTGGTCACGACGATGGCCTCATCGGCAAAGTACATCGCCATCAGCGCGCCCGATTCAATACCGGCCGGCGAATCGCAGACGATGTATTCGAAGCCCATTTCCTTCAGGCCTTCGATCACCTTCTCGACGCCTTCACGCGTCAGCGCATCCTTGTCGCGCGTTTGCGAGGCGGGGAGGATGAACAGGTTTTCGCACTTCTTGTCCTTGATGAGGGCCTGGTTCAGGTTGGCCTCACCGTGGATCACGTTGATCAGGTCATACACGACGCGGCGCTCGCAGCCCATGATGAGGTCGAGGTTGCGCAGGCCGACGTCGAAGTCGATGACGGCGGTCTTGTGGCCGCGCAGCGCAAGGCCGGCAGAGAACGCCGCACTGGTGGTCGTCTTGCCGACGCCGCCCTTGCCGGAGGTGACTACGATGATCTTGGTCATGGCTCGTATATCGAAAAGTTAAATCGCTCGGCGCACGGGGTGCGTCACTTCATCCGCAACGGTTCGAAAACCAGCGTGTTGTCCGCGAGCCGGACCTGCGCAGGCTTGCTGGCGTAGGGCTCCGGCCACGGGGTTTCGCCGGTGCGGTAGATGCCGGCGATGGAAATCAGTTGAGGCTCCAGGCACGTGCAGAAGATGCGCGCGTCCAGATTGCCCTTCACGCCCGCCAGCGCGCGACCGCGCAGCGAGGCATAGACGTAGATGTTGCCCTCGGCGATCACCTCGGCACCGTCGCTCACCAGGTCGAGCACGACGAGGTCGCCCCGCGCATAGATGCGCTGGCCGGAACGCAGGGGGCGGTCGATGATCATCGTGCCGGGCTGCATGGCCATGGCTTCGACGGGGGGAACAGCAGGGGCGGGGGCCGGCGCTTCGGCAGCCTGGGCGTGCTCGGGAGCGTCCTGGCCTTCGTTGTTGTCCTTGGCGTCTTTCTCGCCACGCGGGCGGCGTCCGTGGCTGTCGAGCAGCGGCAGGCCAGAGGCCTGGGCCCACTCAGCCTGCTCCGGGCTGGCAACCACGCCGATCGCGCGAGCGCGCAGCGAGGTCAGCGTCTCCACCAAACGGTCGATGGGCAGGCGCTCGTCTTCAGCCAGCCGGCGCACATCAATGGCGATCACGTCGTTGGAGAAAAACTCCGGCGTGTCGGCAAAGCGTCGCGTGAGTTCGGCGGCCAGGGCGTCCATGTCGGCGGTGCGCGGCGACAGCAGCAGGGCATCGACGGTGCCGCTGCGGATCTCGAACAGCGGCGCTTTCTTCTGGGACATAGAACGGCTACGCGGAAAAATGGGCTCATTCTAACGTTGTTGACGAAACGCCTTGGATTTTTTGGCCTGCCGCTCCGCCATCCGGTTGAGACCCGCAGCCGGCGCAGTTCTCCACACTGCCGGCGCCGCGCGCAAATGTCATGCGATGGTCACAGCATCGTCATGCACGCTTTTGATACTTCTCCGCTTCTGAGCCCCCCGGCCCAGTCTGTTGTCCTTTCGCGTTGCGCAAACGGTTCCCCCGATTCTGCGTGCGCGTCCGCGCGTCATTGGCTTCATCAGCAATTCGCATTTCGCATTCCGTAGTTCGTATACCAAAAAATAGACTTCAGGGAGAAGTTCATGCGAGTCCGACCATTGTGTTCGGCGGCGTTGCCGCTTGCTGTTTTCTTGTCGATGTCGTTGGCTGCCTGTGGCGGCAGCGACGATACGCCTTCCAGCGGCAGCGCCACGCCTGCCGCCAGCGCCGCCCCCGCAGGTACCAAAGCCACGCTGGCCGTGTTGGAAACGACCGACCTGCACACCAATGTGCTGTCGTACGACTACTTCAAGCTCGCGGCCGACAACTCGCTCGGCTTCGAGCGCGTAGCGACGCTCATCAACCAGGCGCGCACGCAATTCCCGAACACGCTGCTGCTGGACAACGGTGACACCATCCAGGGCACCGCGCTGTCGGATTACCAGGCCATGGTGAGCCCGGTCACGTGCGACCAGACGCTGGCGATCTACAAGGTGATGAACGCTGCCAAGTACGACGGCGGCGGCATCGGCAACCACGAGTTCAACTACGGCCTGCCGTATCTGTCGCAAGTCACGGGCAATACGTTCAACGTCGATGGCCTGCCCGATCCCGCATCGCAGAAGAAATGCGCGGGCCCGAACTTCCCGCAGGTGCTGGCCAACGTGGTGAGCGCGAAGACGAATGCGCCGCTGTTTCAGCCGTACACGATCATCACCAAGACGGTGACGGCCACTGCGCCGGATGGCAGCACCGTGAGCGCGCCGGTCAAAGTCGGCATCATCAGCTTTACGCCGCCCACGATCACGAGCTGGGACAAGCGCTGGCTCGACGGCAAGGTCTATACGGTTGGCATCAAGGAAACGGCGGCCAAGTACATCCCCGAGATGCGCGCGAAGGGTGCTGACCTTGTGGTCGCGATTTCGCACGGCGGGCTCGACAACTCGACGTATTCTCCGACGATGGAAAACGGCAGCTGGTGGCTGTCCACCGTGCCGGGCATCGATGCCATGCTGATCGGCCATTCGCACCAGCTCTTCCCGGATGCGAAGAGCACGGTCAGCCAGTTCAACCTGCCTGGTGTCGACAAGGTGGTCGGCACCGTGAACGGCGTGCCGACGGTGATGGCGAACTACTGGGGTAAGCACCTGGGTGTGATCAAACTGGGCCTGACGTTCAACGGCACGAACTGGGCCGTCGACAAGACGCAGACCACGGTGGAAGCACGCTCGATCCAGAACGCCGACAAGACGTATGTGGCGGCCGACCCGACTGTTTCCGCAGCCATCGCCACCGAACACCAGGCGACGATCAACTACGTGAAAACACCGGTGGGCAGCACTGACTTCAACATGAGCACGTACTTTGCCGACGTGGGCGATCCGGGTGCGATCGAGATCGTGAACCAGGCACAGGCTGATTACGTGTCGGCGTACGTTCAAGCGAACCTGCCGCAGTATGCGTCGTTGCCGGTGCTGTCGGTCAGCGCGCCGTTCAAGAGCGGCTTTGGTGGCGGTACGGATTTCACCGATGTGGCAGCCGGCCCGCTGGCAATCAACAACGCGGCTGACCTGTACCTGTATCCGAACACGATCTACGCCGTGAAGGTGGCAGGCTCCGACATCAAGAACTGGCTGGAAACGGCGGCCAAACGCTTCAACACCATCGACCCGACACGAGCGACGGTGCAGAAACTGGTGAGCACATTCCCGGGCTACAACTTCGATATGTTCACCACGCCGGACCTGACGTATGAGATTGACGTCACGCAGCCCGTGGGCAGCCGCATCAAGAACCTCATGTACAAGGGCGTGGCGCTCGACCCGGCGGCGCAGTTCATCGTGGCGACCAACAACTACCGTGCAAGCGGTGGCGGTAATTTCCCGGGCCTCGATGGCAGCAAGACGATCTACGCGTCGCCCGATGCCAACCGCGACGTGCTGATCAGCTACATCAAGAAGATCGGCAGCG
>Ga0157372_10003222_pt1 | contig 17619 bp, 13 predicted proteins | sample C55metaG_FD_115307 | JGI IMG/M metagenome (GOLD analysis project Ga0157372, IMG submission 115307) | Corn rhizosphere microbial communities from Kellogg Biological Station, Michigan, USA - C5-5 metaG | ecosystem: Host-associated > Plants > Roots > Rhizosphere > Soil | place: USA: Michigan... | reverse complement strand
CTCTTTTCCTTTCGGAAAGGAGCCGAAGAATTTACTATCCGCCCAGCGTGAAGATCACGTTTACAGTGGTCTCCACCTCAACGGGCTCGTTGTTAAGCAGGTAAGGACGGTAGCGCCAGCTCTTCACAGCATCCAGCGCCGCCGACTGCAACATTGCCGGGCCGCTGACCACGTGAAGGTTCTCGATTGTCCCCTGTTTCGAGATGGTTGCCTGGATCACTACAGTGCCGGACACGCGGGCCGCTTTCGCGATCGGTGGGTACACCGGCGTTGTCTTCTGAATCAACATACCGGTTGCAACACCGGCCGAGATATTCACTTTCTTCGGAGGGGCCGCCTGTACCTTCGGCCCTGAACCGCTGCCAAACACGCTGCCCATCACGCCGCCGGCGCTTCCGCCTAAACCTTCAGCACCAGCCACGCCAAAGGAACTCGGGGGCGCTTCCTTCTCCGCAACCATCTTGATGTCGTGCGGAATACGCGTCGGCGCGGTCAACTGGTTGTTCATCAACTCAGACTGAACGTGCACCACGTGCACAACCTCGGCCGGAGGTGGTGGCGGCGGCGGTGGTGGCGGAGGTGGAGGAGCGACGAGCAGAGTCTGCATCAGCGCCTTTGGCAACGCCTCTGGGTAGATGAGCGGGTAGAGGATCATCGCAATCAGAATCGATCCATTGATGATGAACGTCAGCATCATCCAACGACCGCTCTTGCTCTTGATCTTTCCGCCGGATTCAAACGTGGAATCTTCAAACATGGCCAGCCTCGAATCGGGGTGTCTTTACCTCTATTTAGACACCGCGGAAACTTGAAATGTTCCCGCGGCCTAAAACGCTCGCAGAAAGCGTGCTTCACCTATATCAGAACTACCCTGCACCTGCAAAGGTTGCTGCAAAACAACGCTTTGCCCTCAAACTCTCGAACGCTTCGCCGCCGGCAGAGCCGCTGTCTTCCCACTTCCTGCTCTCGACTCCTGCCATGCCACCAGCATTGGCGCCGCAATCGCAATCGACGAATACGTCCCGATCAGAATTCCCACCACCAGCGCAAACGAGAATCCCCTCAAAACAGGCCCACCATATACAAACAGCGAAAGCACCGTCAAAAACGTCAGGCCCGATGTCAGCACCGTCCGGCTCAGCGTCTGATTGATGCTCCGATTCACCACGTCCGGCAGAGACTCCCGCCGGCTCAGCCTCAGGTTCTCCCGGATTCGGTCAAAAACCACGATCGTGTCGTTCATCGAGTAGCCCACCAGAGTCAGAATTGCAGCGATCACCGTGAGGCTGATCTCCATGCCTTTGATGCCGAAAGAGTCCAGCAGGGCAAAGGCTCCCACCGTTATTAAGGTGTCGTGGAAACACGCGATCACCGCCGCAATCCCATAAATGAGCTGGAACCGGAACCACAAATAAATCAGCATCCCGAGAAGCGAGTAGAGGGTCGCCAGCGTAGCCTGCTTCTCCAACTGCCTTCCCACCGTCGGTCCCACTACCTGCACATTGCGAATATCGAATGCGCCCTCGCCAAACTTGGCCCGCAGCGCATTCTCGATCTGCTGACGCCCCGTATCCAGTGCGGTCTCGGCGTGCTGCTCCGGAAGGCTGATCAGCACCTCGTTGTGGCTGGGAATGTCGTAATTCACGATGCTGGCGTCCCGAATCCCAGCGTCCGAAGTGGCCCGCCGAATCTCTTCCAGATTGGGCGTCTGCTTGAACTGTACTTCGACCTGGGTGCCCCCGCGGAAGTCCACCCCCAGCGGAACAGGACTACGGCGCCCACCCACCGGGTGAGCCCAGTGCGCCGCCATCGAGATAATGCCCGAAACACTGAAAATCAATGAAAAGGCCAGGAAATACCACTTTTTCCCCAGCCAGTCGACGTTTACGCTATGAAAGAGTTCCACTGGTTCTCTGCCTTCCTCGTAGTTGCGAACTAGACTCTGAATCTCTCAGCTCGCCTTGGTCCCTTGTTCTCTTGTTCCCTCGGTCCCTTGCCGCTAAATCGAAACCACTTCGCCAGCCTTCAGCTTGTTCACGTGCGCATCAAAAATAACCCGCGACACGTAAACCGCCGTAAACAGGTTCGCCGCAAGGCCGAAAGTCAGCGTCACCGCAAAGCCCTTCACCGGCCCGCTGCCAAACAGGAACAGAATTGCAGCTGAAACGATCGTCGTCACGTGCGTGTCCAGAATCGTCGTCCATGCATGCGCAAAGCCCTGGTCCACCGCGGCCGAAGGCGCCTTGCCCGCCCGCATTTCTTCGCGAATACGCTCGAAAATCAGCACATTCGAGTCCACGCCCATACCAATCGTCAGAATCACTCCAGCGATTCCCGGCAGCGTCAGCGTCGCACCCGAAAAACCCATGAAGCCAAGAAGGATGACGAGGTTCAGGAACAAAGCCAGGTCGGCATTCACGCCCGATCCCTTGTAGTACACCAGCATGAAGATCATCACCAGCAGTACGCCCACCACTGCCGCCGTAACTCCCTGCCTGATCGAATCGCTTCCCAGCGAAGCCCCAACCGTGCGGTCCTCCAGATAGTTGATCGACGCCGGCAACGCACCCGTCCGCAGCATCTTCGAGAGAATCGCTACTTCATCCTGCGAGAAGCTGCCCCGGATCTCGCCCGAGTCTCGGATCGCGCTCTCAATGTTCGCCACTTCCTTCACGCGTCCGCCCAGCACAACAGCCATGCTGTGCCCGACGTTTGCGCTCGTGTATTCCCAGAATTTGTCTCCCGCCTCGTTCGTCAGCGTGAAGTGAACCGTCCTCTGGCCCGTATTGGAGTCCGTTCCCGGATCAGCCGACCGGAAGTCCGTGCCTGCAACAATCGCCACTCTCTGCAGCACGTACACGCTATCCGCATCCGATCCATTGGCCATCGACCCTGAGCCATGAACAAGCTCATCGTCGGGAGGCAAAGCCCCGCCAACGCTGCTCAGCGCGGCCTGCTCGTCGGGATACGGTCCGCCCACCACCGCGTGGATCTCAAGCCGCGCCGTGGAGGTAATGATGCTTCTCACACGATCGATATCCGAGATGCCCGGCAACTCAACCAGGATCTGGTTATCGCCAAGACCATATTGCTGAATGATCGGCTCGCTCACGCCAAGCGTGTCCACGCGGTCCCGAATCACTTCAATCGTATTTTGCACGGTCCTGTCGTTGAGAGCCCTTTCGATATTCGGCTTCATCGTCACCGTGAAACTGCCATCGGCCCCGCCGCCGGCAATGTCGTACTCGTTCGAGTACTTGTTGTCCAGCACGGACCGCGCCGCGCTCGCCTGGGTCGAGTTCACGCCCTCAATCCGGATCAGCTCAGGCCGCGCCGGATCCGGCTTCAGCACCTGCGAAAACGTCACCTTCGCTGTCTTCAGATCCTGCTCGATCCGTGCAGCAGTGTTATCCGTTTCCGTGTTGACGGCCTCTTTCACCTGCACCTGCAGAATCAGGTGCACGCCACCCTGTAGATCCAGCCCCAGGTGAATGTGCTGCGTCAGCTTGCTCAGCAACGGCTGGTTGCCGCCCAGGTTCGGCGCGTCAAAACCGAAGAATGCGCCGTATAGGAAAACGATCAGCACTCCGAAAATGATTACGATTTTCTGCTTGAGATTCTTCTTCATTGGTCCAATTCTCTAATCCGCTAATTCGTTGCCCGATCTCTTGCTTCCATTTGCGTGGCCACTACCTGCCCCGCTAAAATCCGCGCCGGCCTCTACGAACCCGGCGCTTCCTGCGTCGTCACCGAGGCAATCGCGCTCTTTGCCACCTCGATCTTGATGTTGTCGGGGGCCACGCGAATAATAATCGCGTCATCCTTGATCGACAGAATCACCCCGCGAATCCCACCCGCTGTCGTCACCCTGTCCCCTGTCTTGATCCCGCCGAGCATCTCCTGCCACTGCTTCTGCCGCTTCTGCTGCGGCCTGATCATCACGAAATACATCAAGGGAACTAACAATAAGAGCGGAAGCATTCCAATCGCGCCTCCGCCCCCAACGGACGATGCCGCCCATAATGCGAAACTCGTCGTCACACTCATCCTTTACTCGCGCCCCTAACCCCATTCATTCAGGCCGCTAGGCAATTCCGCCCCGAGGGGCAGCTGCCTGTTCATAGATTTGTCTCCGGGAATCGGCCCAGCCTCCTGGTACTTCCGGCCAGGCTACGGAGCATGGACTCACTACTTTGACTGGCAGACTTACTCTATTCTTCTGCCGCCGCCATCACCAGTGATCCGGCTCACCTTTTGCTTCCTGTTCGACACGGCCCGCTCTGGAAAATCCGGTAGAATCTGCGCCTTCCAAAGCGCGCGCACACGCTACCCCACCTCAAAGAGAAGGCCTACTTGAGATAAGAAATGCGCAGCCGCAGCCATGTCAAGAACGACCCATGCCCCACCAGCCCATCCCACGTGATTTCCAGCTGAAGGCCCGCCCTGAAAGCGACGCTTCAAATCTCGCTTTTGAGCTATGGGATACTCCTGCCAACAGATGCTCCTTTAATATTTCCCTGAAAGCCCATCCCACCATGAAACAAGATCTGCTCCGTTTCAACGGCGCCCTTCAGCGCGATCCCGCCATCGATACGTGGATGAAAAGACATTCAGGCGAACTGGGAGCCATCGCGCATCACTGGTTCGACGTGATGCGAACCTGCGGCGACGAGGTCCGCGAACTCCTCCACGACGGCTGCCCCGTTGCCTGCCTCGGAGACACGCCCTTCGCATACGTCAATGTATTCACCTCTCACGTCAACGTGGGATTCTTCCAGGGCGCAACGCTGCCTGATCCCGCCCGCCTGCTCCAGGGCAACGGCAAATTCATGCGCCATGTAAAGCTGAGACCGGGTACCCCCATCAGCACCACAGCCTTGAGCAAGCTCATCCACGCCGCTTACTCCGATATAAAGACCCGCGTCGAAAACGGCTGACTCAGAAACCCCTACCTACGTTTACCGATCCTGAACCGAACCCGCATCCCGGCCGTTACCACTCGATAACTGGCGGGCAGCGGCCGCGGACCTATGGTCTGCCCAGCCGCGCAGCACATCCCCCGTCTTCACAGCAACAAACCGGCAAACACAACAGGTTCTTAGTACTTCGGAGTCTGTCTTCCATGCTTCCCCACGCCAGATCCCGCCCGGAAGTCGGTAAGATCAAATACATTACAGGCTAAAAACTGACCCGGAGGAAGAATGGCCGGACGCATTAGCTGGCTTGAGAAGGTCTTAAAGCCCGATCCTGACACCATCGCCGCATCCATTGACTGGCTCGGGAAGTTTGTAACTCCTGAACAGGGCCAGGCGGAGCGGCGCGTCGTCAGTCAGTTTGCCGCCTACCGTTGGAACGGTACCACCCTCGCCCACGACATGGTGCGAGACGTCAGCTCCACCGGCCTTTATCTCCTCACCCAGGAACGTTGGCAGCCCGGCACCATCCTCGCCCTCACCCTTCAGAGAGAAGGACCGCTTGAGCTCGACCCCGCGCGCCGCATCACCACCCAGGCAAAAGTTATCCGCTGCGGACCGGACGGCGTTGGCCTGTTGTTCCTCTGGGCAAAAGACGATCCAGAATCCCGCCGCTGGGACGCTCTCCTCGAATGCGTAATCGAACAAACCCGGCCCGGCGACATGCTGAGCCTCGCCCGCCTCGTAGAGGCCTTCGCCTTTCTAGGCCGAATCTGCTCCGACGGAGCCGAAGCAATCGGAGAATGGGTTCGTACCAGGGCCAGCAGCCACAGAGTTTTGAACGCCGTATCCATCGCTCTCAAGGCCGACAATCTGCTCGGCGTCGGATCCGCAACCCACAAGGCGCGCATCAATCCGCAGCTCGCGACCCGCATTCTTGAAGTCGGATCGGAAACCCAGGAAGAATGGCTGCATCGTTTCTGGGCCGGCCTCTTAATCACCTCTGTCTCCACCGACGGACGAGACGAAGCCAATCTGGAGTTCGTCGAACTCTTTAGCCAGCTCACATCCATTCCCATACGCATCTTCACGGTCGTGTGCACAAACGCACCCAAGCTCCTGTCAGAATCAGGCGAGGTCTCGGCAAAGCCGCTGGCGTGCAATATGCAGGAACTGACCGCAACCGTCGGATCGCGCGGACCTCAGACAGCCCGCGACCTCGAGTCTCTCTCTGCTCTCCGATTGATAGAGAAGAAGTCCGCAAACACATCAGCTCTGCTCACGAGCGACGAGATATATCTCACCCCAACCCCTCTCGGGCTCCAGCTGTTCGCACTCTGCAACGGCCACCAGGGCCCGATCCGCGATTTCTATTTCCTGTCTCCCGCCGAAACCCTCGCAAGGACTCAAGTGCAAGCCATTCTGTAACAAGAGCACGAATTCACAGCTTGCCGCAAAAACTCGCGGCTCTGGGCTGCTTTGAAAGGGCATGGCTTCACAGCGTGCTGAAAAATTGTCGGTTCTGTTGTATGAAAGGGCATGACTTCACAGCTCGCTGAAAAATTCGCGCTTCTTCGCTGTTTGAAAGGGCACGGATTTATCCGTGCCGCCGACTCCGCTCAGAATGAGCGCGGTTTTTGCCGCTGAGGGATCGTTCTGCGATTTCGGCCCCCGCTTCATCTCCATCCCTGAATCGAACAATTTCATTCCGACGAAATCCGGAGGTTGCAGCAGCCTTCAGGCTGCTGAAAACCTTCGCGAAAACAAAGGCCTTCAATCCAACCATCACTCCACTTAACCCGCCCTCGACGCAGATCGGTGACTTCCAGACATCCACGCTGCCAAGCCAGTGCAGATTGCGAGCGCCACTGTGAGAATCCGCACAACACCAGAAAGTTCATGGAAGCTCACGAAGACCCCAAGAATCTGATACGCGAAAAGCGCCAATCCCAAAGCACCAATCGCTTGAGGATTCGTCCTTGCCAGCGCACCCAGATGCCAGGCAAGATATGCCGCGAACAAAACGCACAATGAACAGAACACCCCTAAAGCGAGAACCACTGGACCATAAGAAAGCCTGTGATCTTCTGGGAGCGGCACGCTGTTCATTGCTCCGCCAGCCTGCCAGAATCTGACGACTGCATAGGTGTTCCCCGCAGCAGCCACAATGAGCAAAAATGCTGGCAGTTCTGTAAAGCGCACTTGCCTTCATCGGAACTCTCTTTCCAAATACCTATGTAGCATTCTTCTCTGGTATTCAATTGTCAAGACCTGCGGGAGGGATGATCGCCGATGCACAACCGGCCCCTCCCACCTCACGCTCCCTCAGCCGTCGTATCGTAGAAGCATGGTCAAAGTCTCCATCTTCTATCCCGCGAAACCCGGCAGCCACTTCGACGTGGACTATTACCTCGACACCCACATGCCCCTCGCACTCGGCCTGCTCGGCTCCGCCGTCAAGGCTGTCTCCGTTGAGATCGGAATGCTCGGCGGAAACCCCGACCAGCCGCCGCCCTTTACTGCCATTTGCGGATTCACCTGCGACACCATCCAGGCATTCACTGACGCCTTCCTCCCCAATGCCGATGTCCTCCAGGGCGACATCCCCAACTACACAGACATCGCCCCGGTAATTCAGGTGAGTGAAATCCGGCTCCAACAGTAGAGCCGCCGCAGATCAGCTCTCCGCCTTGAGGCGATTTGTGCTTCTGTTTTGTGCTCCCTAAGTGAGCGTAAGCGGCTCGTTGACAGAAGGTCAGTGATCGCCTGATCAGACGCGGAATACATGAACTGAGGGCTGCCGTTGGATCGCCGCGAAAAATGCTCACAATCTGTTACTTACAAGAAAACACCTACAATCGAGAACAGGAGCAGCTTAGTCCGACGTCCAATACCGGACCTCTTGATGCGCGCACGGGATGCACACCGTCTGCCCCGCAACCTCCTCGAACCTTCCGAAGTTGATGCCCTCTCCACAACGGGCACAGACCACGCGGTCAGCCTTATAGCCCGGTAGCTCCGCCGCATCCACCTGCACGCCAACCCGCTCGATACGGAACAACTGCTCATCGTCAAGCTCACGATAGCCAACCATCTGCTGCTGGCTCTTGCTCTCTATCTCCGGATGAAGTTGCCGCGCCACTTCTCTTGAGTTCTCCAGCGCCACCACCCGCACTCCCACATCGCGCGAGAGATCAACGAAGGTGGCCGCCATCTTTCCCCAGTCCCGGAACTTCAGGGTCCGCTTCCCCAGCCGGCACCCCGTCACCATCCCGATCGCATCGGTTGCGCATCGGTCGATCTCGACGTACGTAACCAGACGCTTCCGGTCAGCCCCAAGCGGGTCCTCAACGCCGAGAGATTTCAGCCCAAGCAGCGCCATGCGGACCCCCAGGATCTGACCTGCGCACATATGCCCGTGAGCCGCTTCAGCCTTCTCTAGAAGAGTGTCGAAGGATTCAACCATCCTCCAAGCTTCGCCCAACCCAGCTCCGCCCCGCAAGTCCCACGCGCCCCGGTCACCCGGCCTTAGTTCGTCTTAGCTGGCGAAGCGGCCTCGGCGGGATCATCCGAGTCCTCGACGAGCACTGCCGAGCCCGGCACGATCTCGAAACTTACAGCATCCATTCCGGAGGCATTGAAGGTGACACGGAAAGGCTCGCGCTGCCACTGCACCGGTGCACAGATCGGCTCGGTACGCTCCCCCTGGAACGCGGAGAGCTTCTTTGCAAGCACAGGTTTGTGGACCGCGATCTGCGCGACAACCGCATACAGGTTTTTCCCGCTGGAAGTCAGACCGCAATACGCCGCGTAGTCGCGGAACCAGCTCACCTGGCTCACGCCCGGGTCGTAGTCCGGCAGCTTCAAAGCAGTTACATGACCGCTGACGCGGTCCACCATCAGCCACGGACCGCGCTGCCACACCCAATGATTTCCCGTATTGGACTTTTCTCCAGGCAGCTGATCATTGAGCCTGATAGCCCGTCTCACCACGAACGTACGGTCCGTTACATCGTGCGATTCCCCTGCGGTCCATTCCTTTACCGCACCATCCACCACAAGTGGCCGAATCTTGAGGCTCTCTTCGCCCGCGGCAGCTCCAGCCGGGTCACCCGTCCTTGAATACGGAACCCGTTTCACTGCCCCAATCCCAACCACATGAACCTTACGCGGCGTTGCGTTGAGTAAAACGGAACTGCCAATCCAAACCGCCAGAACTGCAAACCATGCCGCGAGCGTCTTACCAACTTGCATGACCAACCTGCTTTCTAACCCTGAGCGGCCTCCACCGCGCGTGCCACGCGGAACGCTGTGCCCTCGTTCAAATGTGCTGACAGTACCTGCATCCCAACCGGAAGACCGGCCTTGGTGGCGCCGCAGGGGACAGTAACGCCACAGATGCCGGCCAGGCTCGCTGTAACCGTGTAAATATCGGCGAGATACATGGCGAGAGGATCGCCAGTTTTTTCGCCAAGCTTGAAAGCTGGCGTTGGAGCGGTCGGCGTAACAATAGCATCCACATGCGCGAACGCACGCAGGAACTCATCCGCCAGCAGCCGCCGCACCTTCTGCGCCTTGAGATAGTAGGCGTCGTAATAGCCGGCTGACAGCGCGTAGGTGCCGAGCATAATGCGCCGCTTCACCTCGGCTCCGAAGCCCTCGTCCCGCGAATGGCTGTACATCTCTGAGAGCGTCGCGGACGATGGCGAACGATGCCCATATCGAACGCCATCGAACCGCGCGAGATTTGCGCTCGCTTCAGCAGTCGCGACAAGGTAGTAGGTGGGTATGGCGTACCGGGTGTGCGGAAGAGACACCGACTTGACACTGCAACCAGCCGCCTTCAATGACTCAATTCCCTTCTCAATCTGCTCCCGCACTTCAGCATCGAGTCCCTCGCCAAAGTACTCCGCAGGAACACCAATGCGCAGGCCCTCAGCTCCCTTGTCGCTCTCCATCGCGTAATCCACCACAGGAGCGGTCGAACTGGTAGCGTCGCTCGCGTCGTGACCTGCGATCACACTGAGCACCGTCGCAGCGTCCCGAACATTGCCGGCGAAAGGCCCAACCCGATCAAGGGATGATGCGAATGCAATCAGCCCGTAGCGCGAAACGCGGCCGTAAGTCGGCAATACACCCACGACTCCGCAAAAGCTGGCGGGCTGCCGGATCGATCCTCCGGTATCTGTTCCAAGGGTTGCGACAGCGAGATTCGCGGCTACAGCTGCAGCCGACCCACCACTGGAACCACCAGGGACGCGCTCAGGATCGACCGGGTTCCGCACCGGCCCATAGGCCGAATTCTCATTGGAGGACCCCATCGCAAACTCATCGCAGTTCAACTTTCCCAGGAGCACGGCACCCGCCCGCTCGAGCTTCGCGACCGCCGTCGCATCGTAGGGCGGCTCATAGCCCTTCAGGATCTTCGAACCCGCTGTCGCCGGAGCGCCGCGCATCACCAGCACGTCCTTGATCCCGACAGGGATTCCGGCAAGAGATCCCAGCGGATTACCCTTGGCTGCCGCATCATCGATGTTCGCAGCCTGTTCAAGCGCGCGCTCCTTTGCAAGGCTCAGATAAATATTGAGCCTCTCGTTCACCTGCTCGATTCGCTGGTAATACCTCGAAGCAAGATCGGAAGCTTTTACGCGTCCAGAAACGATACCCTCTCGCAATTCTGAGAAGGTCTTCGGCTTTTCCACGTAGCTTGGGGCGTTCACGGTTTCGCTCGGCAAAAGTGCTTCCTCGATTCAGACGTACTACCGCTCAATGACCTTCGGAACCTTGAAGAATGCCCCGTCCGTCTCCGGCGCCTGTGACATGACATCGGGCCGACTAAGTGAAGGGCTCACGACGTCCTTGCGCAACGAACCAGCTCCACCTGCACCATCCAACTCGCTCACCTGTGCCAACGGGACCACAGATTTCGTATCGAGTTCGTCGAGCTGGGCAACGTAATCGAGGATTTCGTTGAGATCATGTACCATGCTCCCGGTCTCATCCGAAGTGAGTTTTAGGTGGGCCAACTCGGCCACGCGCTCGACATCTTCAGTTGTTACTTTAGCGGTCATCTTCGGCAACTTCCTGGTATTGTGCTGACACCCGGCCAGGCTCCGTTCTTCAAAATGCAAAGCCGCGGGATTCTCTTTGTCCAAGTATATCGGGTCCTTTCTTTCATCTTTCCGCCTCGACGGCGTATCTGCATCGCCCTAATTCACGATCAGCGTAAGCGTGGTCTTGTGCGAAACTCCGTTTGCGATAGCATTCACCACGATGGAATACGTTCCCGGAGGCGTGTTTCCATTCGAAGATGCTGGCGTTCCACCGCCTCCGCCCCCTGAACCGGCACAACTCGTAATGCCAATCAAACTAGCCATCAGGATTACGACCGGTAGTAAATTGCCGCGCCTGTATCGAACCAGGAAGGGAAGGATCAAAAGACAAGCGATCGGAACATAGTGAGACATTCCCGTTCCGTCAGCCGGACGAAGACTCGCGCTTGAGGCCCCATTCCCGGTGGCAACATTCACGGTCAGGCTGCCGGTCGAGTTCGCCGCAACGGATTCACTGGCCGGGTTGAAGCCGCAGGATGAATTCGCTGGAAGCGAACTGCACGAGAAGGTAAAGGTGCCGGTCGATCCATTCAAAGGGCTCAGCGTGAACGTGTAGCTTGCCGTCTGTCCGCTGGAGATGGTCTTGCTTGATGGTCCCGACGTCGTAACCGTGAAATCGAACCCCGTCCCCGATAACGAAACCTGGGCCGCTGTCGGAAGCGACTCGCTCATGACAGTTAATGTGCCGGTCTGGTGTCCCGCGAGAGTCGGAAGAAAGGCAATCCGCACAACACAGACAGCCGCCGCATCGAGAGACGCTCCACAGGTCGTTGACGCAACCTCGAAGCCCGCGGACGCGGATAACTTGAGTTCGCCCAGGAGAACTGTACCGTTGTTCGTCAGCGTCACTGATTGTGGTGTGCTGGCCGAGCCCACGCCGATAGTGGGAAACGTGACAGATCCAGGCTGAACCTGGACTGAGCCCGCTGCTCCCGCAGTACCGACAAGGGCAGCAGTTGCTCGATCGGAAGAAGTTGACGAGGAAACTGTCAAGCTCCCCGTCACCACACCATTTTCTGAGGGAGTAAAGACCACGTTTGTGGAGCAATTTGCTCCAGCAGCCAAAGTGGATCCGCAGGTATTCTGACTCAGCGTGAAAGGCGTCGAAGCTGCGAGCGCCAATCCCGAAAGGTTCACACTGCTCGTGTTCGAGATCGTTGCGACCTGAGCTGCGCTGGGCTCACCGAGCTTGGGCTGCGCAAAGTTCATCCGAGATGGGCTGATGCTGATCCCAGATATTCCCTGTCCAATGCCCGAGAGCGGCACCTGAACTGGTGAGACACCGGTGGTCGACGAGGAAACAGTGAGTGTAGCTGTGAGTTGCCCTGATGAAGCTGGTCTGAATGCGATCTGCACAGAGCAACTGGCGCCGTTGATCAGGCTCGTCTCGCAGGTGCTTGCACTCCATGAAAAACTCGACGCTTCGGGACCAGTGATCTGAAAGCCAACGTTGGCCATCGGGGAGCCCCCCGTGTTGGATATCGTGAGTGTCACTGGAGTGCTGGTCTGTCCCATGGAAATTCCAGAAAAGCTGACTTGAGCGGCGCTGACTTTGATTGCGGGAGCCTGAACTGCCGTTCCTGACAGAGAGATCGTCTGCGAGCGAATAGCATCCGAAACTGTCAGAGTGCCGCTGACGAGACCCATGGCATCCGGCGCAAACACAACACTGATCGTGCAGCTCGCGTGCGCTCCCAGAGAGCCTCCGCACGTATCGGAGACCTGAAACCCCGCCGTTCCCGTGGCGGTGATTGCTTGCAACGGCAAATCTCCAGTATTCGAAAGTGTGACATTTACAGGATTCGATTGCTGCCCAACAGGAGTTGACGGGAAAGTCATTGATGATCCCGAAAGCGTGTCAGTAGCCTCAGCCGCACCCGCCCCTTGCAGAGCAACGGTCTGAGTCCCTCCATCATCGACTACGGTAAGGTTTCCCGTTGCCGGCCCGGCCTGGGTTGGGGTGAACGCAATGGAAAGAGAGCAGGCGCTGTTCGCCGCGAGCGAGGCTCCGCACGCGTTCGCGGAAACTTTGAAAGGCGGCGTCGCGGTCACGCTTTTGAGAGTAATGAGCTGAGTGCCCGCGTTTTGCAGCGACACAGGCAACAGGTCCGATGTCTCGCCGACTGCCACCTGACCGAAGTTGAGCATACCGGGCAACGCCGTCACCTGCGCGGCCGCTGATCCAGTTCCAACTAGCGGAACGGAAATTAGTCCGGATGAGACATTCGCGTTGATGCTCAAGTTGCCATTGGCCGATCCGGTCTGATCTGGAGTGAAGACCACCTGGATATCGCAGCTCGCGCCGGCGTTGACGACGGCATTGACGCAATTGTCTGTTTCGCTGAAAGGTGAACCGGCTTTCACCGATGTGATTACAAGAGCAATCCCACCGCTATTTGTAATCGTCAGTTTTTGCGGAGGACTGGCGCTTCCAACAGCCTGTGATGGGAAAGTGAGTGAAGTCGGATCGACAGATGCCCCTGTTAGTTGCGTGCCTGCCGTCCACAACGGAATTTGCCAAATTCCCCGCCCATAGGTCGCTGCGACAAGCACGTTGGGAGAGGTGCTCGGCGGAGCTGCGCTGAGCTGGGTTACCGGTGCGTATGGAAGTCCCGCACCGAAAACAGACCAGCAGTTGCTCGGTCCACTAACGCATGTACTGACCTGGCGAGTGGAATACACGCCTTCGTCGGTTGCTACGTAAGCGGTGTTGGTGTCCTGCGGATCGATGACGATGCTGTTCGCGGGCGTGCTTGGAAGATTCGAATTGAGCTCATACCAGTGCGCCCCACCATCTGTTGTTCGATAGACGGTGCGAATTGCGGTGAGCGAATCGGGTATGCCGGCAATGGTGACATAGACCGTATTCCCTGACGTGTCATGAGGGTCGATAAAGATGCTCGAAACGTCGAAGCCGTAATGATTGAAAGAAAACTGGTCGTTGCTTACCGGGTGGAAAGTGAGATCGCTCCACGATGGGGAGGAGGAGTCTCCTGGAATCAGGGCAGCTTTAAGTACGTGCCCTCCGAGAATCGCACCACCGTTCAAGGAGCCGAACATGCCCACGTAGATGACCTCACCGCCACCGGCAACGGGCAGCGCTGCCATGGAGCGTATGAGCGCGTCGCCGCTGCAATAGCTATGGCCGGAGATGCCGTCGAGAAATGTACTGATGGCATTTGCATTGGTCCATCCAGTCCCATCCGCGGGTCCACGCCACAACCGGCATGTGCCAACCAGAATCTGTGAGGTATCGAGCGGATCGATGATGAAAGGAGCAGGCCCCGTCATCGTGTAGCCGTCCCCCGACACATCGTCGTTATCGATCACGGGGCTGGTTCCGAATGCTTCCGGCGTGCAGTTATCAGCCTGCGAACAGCGGTGAATCGACACGCCAGCACCGCTGTTTACATACCAGTTATTTGGCGTCACCGGATCGATCGCGACCGGGCCGCCTTCACCGCCCAGGATCTGCGGCCATGTGTTCGCCGGAGTTGAGGTGCTCTTCACACCCGCTGTGCCATTGGCGCCGAGACCCGCCATCATGGTGTAAGGCGAGTCACCAACCTGCGATATGCTTTCGACCTCGGCGAGTGAGCCGAGCCCTGCATTCAGGTTCTGAAAGTGAGTCGAATCCGCAGCAGAACAGACGGAACCGGTCTCATCTACAGCATCCATCGAACGCCATAGACCGCTATCGTTCCCAATCAGGACTTCCTGAGGATTCGCAGAGCTCCAGGCGAGCGCATGCTGATAGGGCGCCACCTGCGCGCTCATACAGGTGTTCGCATTCGTGGTGTTACGCCATGAGCAGCCCATAGCGAGGCTGCATCGCCAAAGATCATTCGCGCCCGCAAGCAGAATCGTATCCTGGGCGGACGGAACAGCGGCGAGCGCCAGATTGTAATCGCCATTTGAAATCGTGGCAGAGCCAAGAATTGTATTCGTCTGGAGCGGAACTGTGCTCCAGCGCTGAGCAAACGCGACTGTCTGATTGCTGCACTCTCCAGCGGTGATTGCGCAGCTATCCTGCCAGAGGCCTTGATCCTGGTTGTACAGGTCCACCGTCCAGGCAAAGGTATCGCCGGTCAGCGGATTGACGGCCAGGGCGCCGCGGAAAACCGGGCATGCGATGGAGCCCGTTCCTCCCCGATTGGTCGGACACATCTGCGTGGTGATGCTGGAACCCGGTTGCGCTGTCATGCGGGTCCATGTGACGCCGTCGGTTGATTGATAGTAGCCATGGAAACGGACCGCAGCGATGAAGAGGCGACGAATGGGATTCCATACGACTGCGGTTGCCGAGTTCCCGTTCGGCTGAGCAAACGAAACCGATGGCCCTTGGACGTCTTTGCCGGGGCCATCGGTAATACGAGCTAGAGACCAGCTCGCGCCTGCGTCGGTGGAATAATAGAGTCCGGCGAGACTAACGTTCTGCGAAGGCGCGTTTACAAGTGTGCCTTCATAGGACTGGGAGACGGCAGCCACGACGACTTGCGGGTTGACGGTGCTCCATGCGATGCCGGCGAACCCTTCGCCCATAAATGAGTAGATAGAGTCGGCTGTGTACGGGATCGCTGCCCAAGTGAGGCCGCCATCCGTGGAGCGGAGGATCCCTGCGCCGTAATACGAGTCGAGTGCGTCATTGGGATCGCCCGTGCCTGCTAGAATGACGCCCGTTCCGCCGGGTTGAACGGTGATTGCACCGATGCTGATGGAGGCGTATCGGGTTCTGCTCAGCGCAGAAGGCGCGTCGGTCAGGGGACTGAATACGACGTTGCCGGAGGATGCGGCATTCTGCGAGGCCCAAACTCCACCTCCGGTTGTGCCGATGAAGACGTGATTGCCTGTCACGTCGGCGGCATCGATTGCTATGGCTGAAACGCGTCCGGTCACAAGTCCATAATTGGGTGTTAACACTGCCGTTGGGCCGAGTGGCTGCCAGACGGCGACGGATGCCGGAGAGGATAGCGACTTGATCGATGCGTCAGATCGGAGTGAAGTTCGGCTTGAATCCTTCCGGGTTGGCCAGCCGCGTTGCTGAAGGAAATGGCCAGCGTGAGCGGCGTGAGGAGGTATTGCTGCCGCGTCAGAAGGCTTCAAGTCCTGCGCCGCAGACGGAGGAAGAGCTAGGATCGACACAGCGAGAATGAGCGCGATGTGGAAGCCTGCGCAGTAGTACCAAACCAGACGTCTGAGAAATTGCTCAACTGCCGAAATCGTCACGCGCGCACAGGGTCCGATTCCTGTCTCCCACACTGATCGTCCGAGGGAAGCTAAGCGAAATCCAGTGGATTACCTAGCGCCGAACATGCAGTTTTCCTGGATTGATGTTGCGTCCCATTCTAGGACGGTGGCTGCACTGGAGAGATGTGATGACGGCCACATATCGGTGTGAAACGAAACCAGCTTTAGAACAGCCGGTCTGCAGTGTCACTGTGCTGTGCGATGTAGGATTTCGAGTCAAACTTCTTAGCTGTTGAGACGGCGGACATGGGGCGGACCAGGCCGAAGATGGGCCGGTTGAACCAGGGCCGATCGTGCTTGCCGACGATGGCCCATGCGATGCCCTGATAGCCGTTGGGATCGCGGCCGTCGAGTTCGTAGCGGTCGTTGAGCGTGACGGCCCACTCGTAGGCGCGGGCGGGATCGGGAGCCCATTCTAGGATCATCTTGGCCCAGTACATCCTCATGTAGTTGTGCATCCAGCCCTCTGCGACCATCTGACGCTGGGCGGCGTTCCAGAGGTCATCGCTGGTCTCGGCTCGCTCCAGTTGATCGAAAGTGTAGCGGTGCGGGCGCGGATCGGCGGCGTGCTCGACGAGGGTCTGACGTGCCCAAGGCTCGGCGCATTCCCAGTTGTCGTAGTTCTCGTTGTACTTGACGAAGAGGACGGAGAGCTCGCGCCATGCGATGACCTGGTCAAGGAAGCGGTCGCAGGTGGCTCGCGACGCCTTGCCTTGAGCAAAGGCTTCTTCGATGGCGAAGGCTATGGTGAGGGGGCCGATGTTGCCGAAGTGGAGGTAGGGCGAGAGACGGCTGGTGCCTCTTGTCTCGGGATGGTTGCGCTTCTCGTCGTAGTCCTTGAGGCCGCGGTTGATGAACTCGCGGAGGTGCTGGAGGGCTGCGTGAGTTCCGCCGGTAAACGTGTCGACCGGACCTATAGTGCGGTCGAGGGTTTTGAACCCGGCGGTGATGTCGTGGTCGAGCGAATAGCTTGCGAGAGACTTGGCGTTGCTCCAGGGATGGTGCGGCTCTGGGTTAGATGGAGCAATCAAGAACTTCGGCAGCGCCTGCTTCAAATGGGGGCGCAGGTGTTGGAGGAGGAAGTAGTCGCGGCCGAAGACGGCAGAGGGGACAACGACATCCGCATCCACCGTCCAGTACGGAAGCTTGAGTTTGCGTGCGAGGGCCTTGCGCCAGCGCTCGGGCTCGCGGCAGGGGTTTTCGTCACCGATGAGGAGGGCAGCCTCCACCTCTTCGAGGAACTTCTCGAGGGAGTTGTCGGGGTGTCGGCGGAGGACGAATCCTACCCCCCTCCCTGCCGCGTCGGTCTCCACATCGCGCAGCCCCTGCTGCATGAAGTGGTAGTG
>Ga0157372_10003219_pt1 | contig 17623 bp, 14 predicted proteins | sample C55metaG_FD_115307 | JGI IMG/M metagenome (GOLD analysis project Ga0157372, IMG submission 115307) | Corn rhizosphere microbial communities from Kellogg Biological Station, Michigan, USA - C5-5 metaG | ecosystem: Host-associated > Plants > Roots > Rhizosphere > Soil | place: USA: Michigan... | reverse complement strand
CAGCGTGAACGCCGACATCCTGGTCTGTCCGCCTGCCACGCTGCTGGCGCGGGCTGCGGAAGCAGCAGCGGGGCGCATTGGAATAGGCGGCCAGGATTGCCGCCCCGAACCCTGCGGAGCGTACACCGGCGATATCAGCGCCGAGATGTTGCGGGATACGGGCGCCACGGCTGTGATCGTTGGCCACTCCGAGCGGCGGCAATATCACGGTGAGACGAGTGAACTCGTTGCGCGGAAGGCCGAGGCTGCCTGGCGGGCCGGACTGCTGGCTATCATTTGCGTGGGCGAGACCGAGGACGAAAGGAGCGCTGGCGAACACCTGAATGTCTGCCACTCCCAGATTGCGCAAAGTATTCCGGACGGGGCGAGGGCCGAGACAACCGCAATCGCCTATGAACCGGTGTGGGCCATCGGCACAGGACGAACGGCGTCCCTGGAAGACATTGCTTCCATGCACGCACACATTCGGAATTGCCTGATTGCAAAGCTCGGCCAAGAGGGGAAGGTCGTCCGCATCCTTTACGGCGGCTCGGTAAAGCCAGCGAACGCAGCCGAAATTCTGAGCACGGCGGAGGTGGGTGGCGCGCTGGTAGGCGGCGCCAGTTTGCGGGCCCCGGAGTTCTGCAAAATTATGGCTGCCGCTCCCGAGCATTAAAAGTACCCCGCCGTTTGACCTCATGTTATCATATTTCAGTTTAGCTCAGCAGACTGCAGACCTCGTTGCGCCACCTGCAAAGGTGTGAGAAGCTCGCTTCGGATGGCGCGGGCCATCCCAAACCAAAGCTAGCTAAGGGGGTTTTTACATGATCAGGAACACACTTCTGGCGACAGCTGCACTCGCGCTTGCCACATCGGTGGCTTACGCGGGGCCGAACGTCACTTTGAGCAAAGACAACAGGATGGTGAGTACGCAGGCCGGCAAGGTCGGCATCCCGGGCAATCCGGCCAATCTCGGCGGCGAGGCCTACAGCAACTTTGCCAAGAAATATCCGAATGGCCTGTACTTTTGCTGTTACGGATACACTGTAAGCGGGCCGAGCAGCTTCTTGGGCGCGGCCTATGGGACCGCAACGCAGTGGACGCAAGCCGCGGATGCTGACGTGACGAAGCTGTCCTCTTCCGTCGGATATGTTTCCGGAGACCATACCTCTACGCTCACGCTCTATTCGGATAGCGGGAGCGACACTCCCGGGACGGCTTTGGGTTCGCGAAGTGGAGCATCGCCGGAATTTTTTGGTGGCTGCTGCGGTGTTTTGACGGTGAAACTCAAAAAGCCCGTTCATCTCTCCGCCGGCAAAAAATATTGGATCGCTGTCACCACCAGCGGCGCCAACTTCAACGCTGCAGGATTCTCGACCATCGATCAGGTGAATCCGCACAACGCAGCGGGCACGAGCAATGGCGGGCAGACCTGGACCGGATTCCAGAGCACACTCGTCTCAGCGGTCTCTGCCAAATAGCACACCGGTAACTGAGCTGAGATTCACCGCGGCCAGCTGGTCTGGCCGCGGTGAATGTTTCTGCGGGAAAAGGGTTCATACCTGAGTGTTGGCCGAAGCCGGCGAACTATGAGCGAATTGTGCAGATCCATTGAAACCCGGCCAAACGCCACGATCGCAATCAGCGCCATGGAGACGCAAAGGTTGCTGTCTTTGGATCCAGCGGGCGCGGAGGCACGGGCAAGAAAATTTCTGGCCGAACAGCCGAGCAATGGTGGCGCGCTACTGCTGCTGGGTGCTGCGATGCGACGGCAGGGCCTTTTCGTGGCGGCCGCGGGGGTTCTGGATGGCCTGATCAAATCTCAACCGGGTTTGGTCCTTGCACATTTCGAACTGGCCCTGGCGCTTGCCTCGGTAGGTAACCGCGAGGAAGCGGTCAAAAGACTCAAGCACACTATCGATCTCGCGCCGACCTTTGCGGCCGCGTGGTTCGCATTGGCCGAGCAACTGGACGCTCTTCGACGAGTTCATCATGCGGCTTCGCCGCTGGGAGGCGCGCGCGAAGCGATCCATGAGGGGCGGCCGAGTGTTGCGGAAGATTTATTGCGGGATCTAATCGGCTCGCAATGGGAAGAATCGGGCGCTTTCCTCCTCTCGATTGTTCTGCTGGCGCAAGAAAGAGGACGGGCGGCTCTTCAGCTTATTGAAGCCCTTCTAGCCAGCGACCCCGGCAACGGTTGCTATCACGATTTGCGTGCGGCTGCGCTGTTTCAGGCGGGTGAATTCGAGGAGGCCATCGCCGGCTACGATGACATTCTGAAGCATGCGCCGGATCGACCAGGTGCCTGGATGTCTTACGGTCGCGCACTGCGCGCGCTTGGTCGGCAGGAGCAGTGCGTCGCTGCCTTCAAACGAGCGATCGAACTGCTCCCGACCTGGATCGAGCCCTATCGGGTGCTTGCTTCAGTGAAGACCTACCATTTTGGAGCGGGCGAGATTGGTGCTTTGCGCAGCCTCCTGGCTCGCCACGATTTACCCGCCATGAGCTATGCGGAACTTCATTTTGCGCTCGGACGGGCTCTGGACGATGCCGGCGATTACGCAGCAGCGCTCGATAATTACCAAGAGAGTGCTGCACTCCAGCGCGCCAACATCGCGTACGATGCGAGGGCTTCCACACGGTGGTTGCGGCGCGAATTGGCGGTGTTCACCCATGAGTTTCTTCGCGACCGCGCTGGATGGGGCTGCCAAGCCGATGCTCCGATTTTCGTGGTTGGAATGCCACGCGCCGGCTCGACGTTAGTGCAGGAAATTCTCTGTGCTCACCCCGCGATCGAAAGAACAGGAGAACTGCGCGACATCACATGGATGGTGGCGCGCCTGGACACGGAGACTATCGCAAGCGGAAGTTTGAATCGTTACCCGGAACTGCTTACAAAGTACGGCAAAGAACGCTTCCAAGAACTTGGTGAGGAGTACCTGGAGCGTACGCTTCCACATCGCAAGCTGGGGCGGCCGTTCTTTGTGGACAAATATCCCGGCAATTTCCTTCGCACAGGCCTGATCCATCTGATCTTGCCCAAGGCGAAGATCATCGATGTGCGCAGGCACCCTCTTGATTGTTGTTTTTCGTGCTTCAAGAATTACTTCCCGGAGGGGCCGTCATTCTCGCACGATCTGACTGAGCTCGGGCGCTACTACGCGGACTACGTGGAAGCGATGGCGCATTTCGACGACGTGCTGCCTGGGAAGGTTCACCGCGTCATTTACGAACAGTTGGTCGAAAATCCAGAGAGGGAGGTGCGACGGCTGCTTGATTACCTCAAACTGCCCTTTGACGAGCAATGTCTCCGCTTTTACGAGAACCAACAGGCCGTGATGACGTCGAGTACAGAGCAGGTTCGCATGCCGATCAATAAGGCTGGGGTTGGCGTCTCACGAAATTATGAAAAATGGCTTGGTCCGCTGAAGTCCGCTCTTGGCTGCGTTCTCGATGCGTATCCGGAGGCCCCGAAATTTTTTCGGCCGATGGAGCTAACTATGACCGTGCGACTGGCCTAGTCATTTCTAGGCGCGGACAACAATGACTTCGGACGGCGGGCTCCACGGAGGAATCGGATCCGAATTCGCTACTGCCGCCGCCGCACTACGCGCGGAACGGGTCCCGCGCAATAGTCGGCTGCGCGACGCGGAAGCAGCGCTTAGCGAGAACCGCTTGGCTGAAGCGCAAGAAATCCTGGGCAGGGTACTGGAGAGACACACCGAGGATCCATTTGCTCTAAACCTGATGGCCGCGACCATCTCTCGCATGGGACGAAAAGAAGAAGCCGCGGCGCTGTTTGCGAAATGTGTTGCTCTGGATAAAGACTTCGCCGCTGCGCGCTACGAGTACGCAAGCCTGCTGTTCCAGTTGAACAAGACAGACGAAGCACTGGCGCACATCGACGAATTATTGAGGGCGAGGCCCCGAAATCTCCTTTTCCGGGACTTAAAATCCGTGGTCCTAACAGCGGTCGGGAATTATTCCGAGGCATTGAGGGAGTTACGGGGGATGGCCGAGGACTACCCCCACTCGCCCGAGATCTGGATCAAATACGGTGCGGCGCTCCGTAGCGTTGGCCAACGCGAGCAATGCATCGCGGCTTATCGGAAAGCAATCGAACTTCTACCTCAAATGGGCGAGGCATACTGGAGCTTGGCCTGGCTGAGAAACTATCGCTTCAGCGAGCATGAGATCATGCAAATGCAAACCCAACTGGCGCAGGGTAACTTGTCGGGCGAGGAGCGCATGTATTTTCATTTTGCTTTGGGGAGCGCGCTTGCTGCCCAAGGCCGATACGAAAAATCTTTTGAAAATTATACGCGGGGCAATGCACTTAAGCGCCTTACCATCGAGTACGATCCGGATTCTCTGAGAAGACACGTCAAGGCCTGCAAGGCTCTGATGACGGAGAGCTTTTTGGGCGCCCGGAGGGACTTCGGCTGCATGGAGCCCGGACCGATTTTCATTATTGGTATGCAACGCGCGGGTTCAACTTTGGTGGAGCAAATCCTGGCGAGCCATTCCAGCATCGAGCCAACAGCTGAATTGCCCAACATTTCGCTCCTCGCCGAACATCTCGGCGAGAAGGTGGCTCCGGAGTATGGTTCGAAGTATCCGCAGGTCTTGGAAAAGCTCAGTGCCGTTGCGCTGCGGAACTTGGGCGAGCAGTACATGGAGACCACCCGGTCACACCGAAGGCTGGGACGGCCGCTTTTTATCGATAAAATGCCATACAATTTTTTGCACCTCGGTCTAATGCTGCTGATCCTTCCGAACGCAAAAATTATCGATGTTCGGCGGCATCCGCTGGGTTGCTGTTTTTCCAATTTTGCAATGCACTTCAAGTCGGGGCCGCTGTTCGGTTACCGGCTCGCGGAACTCGGGCATGCGTACGCCAGCTATGTCGAGCTTTTGGCGCACTTCGATCGGATAATGCCGGGCCGCGTGCATCGCATAATCTATGAGAATCTTGTCCGCTCGCCGGAAAACGAGGTCCACGCGGTGCTCGATTATATCGGGCTTTCGTTTGAGAATACCTGTCTGGAGTTCCACAGGAGTAAGCGTGCCATGAATTCAGCCAGCTCCGAACAGGTCCGCGAGCCCCTTTACGATGATGCGATCAACCATTGGCGAAATTACGAACAGTGGCTCGGCCCCCTCAAAAAGGCCCTTGGTCCTGTCCTCGATACATATCCAGAGGTGCCCGAGGTCGAAAAATAAACAGAACGTGGCGGAGCGGTGCCGGGAGAGGGCAAAAGCGGGTTTTTTTGACAGGCCAGTCACCGGAGAAGGAGTTGCGCGACCAGCTTCGGCGCTCTATGTCAGGCTCTGACGAGCGGAGTCCCTATGCAGAATATTTTGATTATAGTGCAGTTGATTGTCTCGGTCGCTCTCGTCGGAGTGGTCCTGTTGCAGCGTTCCGAGGGTGGTGCCTTGGGCATGGGCGGAGGAGGTGGCGGCATGGGCGGTCTTTTCAGCCCTCGCGGAGCGGCGGATACCCTGACACGCACCACGGCCATTCTCGCCGCAGTCTTTTTCCTTAGTAGCCTCGCACTGACCCTTTTCGCGCTTCATGGACACCCCCAGTCTCGCTCGATTCTAGAGCAGCAGACCGCGCCGGGGCAGAGCCGTCCCATTATTCCGCTTAATCGCCCGGCACCAGGAGCGGGCAAAGCCGTTCCACAGGCGCCGGCGGTTCCCGCGCCGCATTAGAGCCGGGACCTTCTGCACCCGTTTGTGGGTATTCGAGGCGCGGCCGCATTTGGCGCTTGAGTCTATGCTCCACATCGGCCATTTTGGCCTTCCATGGCGCGGTTGATCTTCATCACTGGCGGCGTGGTCTCTTCCCTTGGAAAAGGTCTTGCGTCTGCCGCACTTGGTGCGCTTCTGCAGGCACGCGGCTATCGTGTACGCCTGCGGAAGCTGGATCCGTATCTCAATGTAGACCCAGGCACGATGTCCCCGTTCCAGCACGGCGAAGTGTACGTGACGGACGACGGAGCAGAAACCGATCTCGACCTCGGCCATTACGAGCGATTCACCGGGGTTCCCTCTGCACAGTCGGACAACATCACCTCTGGCCGTATCTATCAGCGGGTGATCGAAAAGGAGCGGCGGGGCGAATACCTTGGCCGCACGGTGCAGGTGATTCCGCACGTCACCGACATGATCAAGGAATTCGTCCTCTCGGGTGCAGACGATGTCGACTTCCTGCTGTGCGAAATCGGCGGCACGGTCGGTGACATTGAAGGTCTGCCGTTCTTTGAAGCTATCCGGCAGTTGGGCAATGAACTTGGGCGAAGCAATGCCTGCTTCGTGCATCTCACTCTGGTGCCGTACATCGAAACCGCCGGCGAACTGAAGACAAAACCCACGCAGCACTCCGTGAAGGAACTGCGAGGCATCGGAATTCAACCCGATATTCTGCTGTGCCGCTCACATCACCCAATACCCGACGATGAGCGGCGGAAGATCGCCTTGTTCTGCAACGTGTCCCCGGCATGCGTGATACCCGGGCTCGACCTTTCGACCATTTACGAAGCTCCGATCCGCTATCACGAGCAAGGTTTTGACACCCAGGTGCTGAAGGTGTTCGGCATCGAGGATTCCCCGGCGCCCGACCTGTCTCGTTGGCGTTGGGTCGTGGACCGTGTGAGGAATCCGGAAGGGGAAGTGAAGATTGCCGTCGTCGGTAAGTACATGCAGGTGAAAGATTCGTACAAGTCGCTTTCGGAGGCGCTCACCCATGGCGGATTGGCGAATAATGTCCGGGTCCACATGGAATGGATCGACAGCGAGGTTTTCGAACGCGACGACGTTGCGGCCTTTCTTGAAGACGTTGATGGAATTTTGGTACCCGGCGGCTTCGGCGAGCGGGGTACACAGGGCAAAATCGCCGCAGTGAAATTCGCGCGTGAGCACAACGTGCCATTCTTCGGCATCTGCTATGGGCTGCACATGGCGGTGATCGAAGCGGCCCGGGATCTCGCGGGCCTTGAAGATGCGGGCACGACGGAAATCGGACAGCCGCGGCATCCCGTCATCGCGCTGATGACAGAATGGACTCGCGGTAACCAGCTGGAGAGTCGGGAAGAAGGTGGCGACCTTGGTGGCACTATGCGGCTAGGGTCCTATCCTGCCGTCTTGTCACCTGGCAGCCGGGTGGCCGAGATTTACGGTGCGAACGAAATTCGCGAACGCCACCGCCATCGGTTCGAGGTGAATGTCGGCTACGTGCGCCAGCTGGCGGAACAAGGTTTTGCCGTCTCTGGCTGGTCGCCAGACCAACGGCTGCCGGAAATCATGGAAATTCCGGACCACCCGTGGTTCATCGGCGTCCAGTTCCACCCCGAGCTGAAGTCGCGACCGTTCGATCCACACCCGCTCTTTGCATCCTTTATCGCAGCTGCCGTCCACCAGAGCCGGCTGGTGTAGCTGCTACTCCGCCGCCATCGGGAGTGCCGCAGTGCGTGTGCCGGGCAGGCTGTCAGGCTCGCTGATGAACTCATCCTGGGCCCAGATTTGTCGCCAAGCCTCTGCTATCGGCAGACGATTGTATCGGTCTGGGAAGTGCTCCCGCAACAGCTTCGAAACCAGCGGATAGTAACGCGGGTTCATGCCCGGAAAGAGATGGTGCTCCGTGTGATAGGAGTTGTTGTCATGCAACCAATCGAAAATTCGTGGCACTTCCACGGACGTAGTGGCGATCAAAGGATCGGTTTTTTCGCAAAGCGGATTCAGGAAATGATTGGTGAAGAGGTAGACCATGGCCACGCAAGACGCGACAATGATGGGGACCGGCACTGCGAGAACGTAACGCCACCATGTGCCGCGAAAGAAAAACCATAACGCCACCTGGAAACCACCGATGATCGCCAATTCCGCCAGCAGGTGCCTCTTCAGGCCCGGCGAGTAGTGCGGCTTGAAAGTAACAAGGGAAGGTTTCCGGTTCCCCGGCATCAGGGCGGCCACGAGATGGCGGATGATGTAAGTCACGAAATGGACGAGCACAAACGGATGCCGCAGAGGCGTCTTCCGGTTGGGGTGGAAGAGGCGGCTGTAGATGCGGTTGACGGCCGTTTCCTCACAGGCGCGGTAGACCCGATCGGTGTCTTCGAGTGTATTCGTCGACGGGTGATGATTTTGGTTGTGGATACGGAACCACAGCGACGGCGGGATCAGATTTAGGCCCCAGATCAATAGTTCGAGTGGACGCCGCAGCCGGGCGTCTTTCACGATGGCGTTATGGGTCAAGTCATGGCCGAGAAACACAAAGCAAGCTTGGCTATGGCCTAAAACAACGCTCGTCAGGACTGCCACCCACAAGGAATTTGTATCGCGGATCAGTAAATATCCCGCCAGAATGATAGTTAGGTGGGCCAAGATGCGGAATAAATGGCGCGGATCGGGCCGGAAGGCCTCTCTCGGCAACAGCGGCCGAACGACGGCCGCGTATTCAGACGCGGACTTTAGCTGATATGCGGGGATCATCCCGAACGCGGCCCCAAGAGGAGCGGGAACTGTAACATAGCTCGACAGTCCCCACCACCGGGAGCGGGAGCCCGGCTATTCAGGGATTAGGCGTGGTGTGGTGGGTTTTCCGGAGAAGTCTGCCCAGCACATCCGCTCGAAATCGAACAGTTTGCAAACGGCCAGGATTCGCCGATACTCGCGAATCGAGAAGGTATATTCGAGCGTGGCCTTTGCGTTCCGCTGCTTGAGAGAGGCTTGCGCTGTTTCAAGCGCATAGATTGGCGTGCTTGGCCGATCATGGTGAGCAGTATGCGCCATGCAGGAGGCATAAAGCGGCAGTACATTGATCGGCAGCTTCATGTGGACCGTCGTGGCAAGCGCTCCGCCATGACTTCGCCACTGATCTTCTTTGTCGAACCATGGCACATCAGGATGGGTGTGATTGAGGTAGAAGCTGACGGCCCCTAGGTAATTCCAGAACGCAAACGGCAGCGCCCATCCAAGCAGAAGCACAAGCCAAATAGGACGCTGCGGCGAGAGTGCATGCCCGAGCACGAGAATTGCAGCCACGGTGCAGGTGAAGCCTGCTAGAACAAACAGACTATCGCCAATGTGTCGCAGACGCTTCCCGCGATGCTCGGAGGAAAACGGCAGCAAGACAGTGAACGGCCAGAATTCCGCATAGTAATAGAACAGCGGGCCCGCCCAGCTGCGGCAGATGCGTTCGAACAGTCGACGTGCAGGAGACGCGGCCCGGTATTCGGCCATGCTCATCGGTGCCCACACCGGATCGGCACCCTTCAGATTTGTGCGGCCGTGGTGCAGCACATTGTGGGCCTGCCGCCACAGGCTACCGGCGTGTAGGCAGGGCAGGAAAGCGAGCCGGCCGAGCCAGAGGTTCCATCTCCGCCCCGGCACGAAGGCGCGATGCTGACAATCATGGCCGACAATAAACAGCATTGAGATCATCAGGCCATTGCCAACTGAGAAGAGGAGACTGGCCCACAGCGAAAAGGGCGCCAGCGCGTCGACTAGCGTAAACAGGTACAGCCCGGTATAGGTGGTGAATACGAGCAGGCCGCGTCCCAATGAGCGCCGGCTCTCAACACTCTCGAAGGCCGCGGCTCTCCCTCCCAACGGCTCCGCAATGCAATGGGTGATCAAGACAGATCCGCGCTCCGACCCGGGAGCGATGCTAGTGCGCGATGGTCACCGCCGGTTTAACAGACGTCCTTAAGGATCGGTTACACGGCAAGATTGCCAAACAATCGAAGCAGAACCGCAATAAAATCTAAGCAGTGGGAAGGCCGCGGAAGTCACACCAGCCGTCCCGCTCGGGATCATACAGTTTGCACGTTCGCGTCACCTCAAGATGGTACGCTGGATTCCAGCGGACCACCATCAGACCAACCGGATCGATTTCCTCAAGCCGACTTTGTGCCGCCTTAAGGCTATAAAGCGGAATTATCGGATTGATATGATGCGCAGGGTGCTGCATCAGACGATGGAACAGCACACGGTCGATCAATTCGGGAAAGCGGATGCGCACTGTGCCGCGTACCTTCTGTTCGAAGGTTGAGGGCCGCCCCGTAGGAATTGACCAGCGCACGTCCGGTCCGGTGTGCTGCACCACCGTGACGAATGAGATGAGAATGTTCCAGAACAGGAAGGGAATTAGAACGCCAAATAGTGCTCCGTGCGCCAGTGCTGCCGGCCAGCTCTGCCCAAGATGGGCTTCATGGGAGAGAGCCGCCGCACCAAAGAGCAGGGTGATCGCCCAAATTAGCACCAGGCCAAAGTCCAACCAGTCGCGTCGGGTGAACAGCGCGCGCGGCCGAATGATGTCCTTCGCCCAGATTTGAAGCAAATAGAAGAAGGGTTGGCCCCACAGACTCCGCAGGAACCGATAATAGAGGCGGCCCGGTGCAGATGCGCGCTCGTATTCCTTGATGGTCATAGGTGGAAAGGCGTTATCCCGCCCGAGCTGGGCTGTGTAGCGGTGGTGCACTTGGTTATGGTGGTACTCCCAGCGACTGAGCGGGTGGAGAGCTGGCAGAAAACCGACGGTCGCGATCAGTCGATTTAGAAGCTGGTATCGCGTGCCACCCCGATGCGCGCAGTCATGCCCAATAATAGCAAGGGTCGCCGTCAAAATCCCGGCGACAAGTCCCGCAAGCAATCGAACTGCCCAATTCTGGCTCCCGACGGCGAGCGCGACGCATGACAGGTACAGCGCGAATTCTGCCAAAAGCAGCCCCACCGGCTTGGTGAGATGCCGGGTGGCGAACCGCATCAAATAAACTTCCGCACGCGGGTGTCCCGCTTCGCCTGCCATGGCGCCCCGTTTGCCGCCTTCCAATGCTGACCCACCATACCACGCCGAACAATCGCGGGACAGGGCGGGGGACGCCGCGTTCCCTCCAACCGTACGGCCAAACTCAATTACAGATTGTGAGTATCCGCTGCAACAAAAGAACAATTTTCGCCGCCAGGTCTTTCTCCGCCACTGTTGGTTGTGAATGGCGGTCGGATTCGGCTATGGTTCTGAAAGCTGAGTAGCAATAGGCATGGCCCAGTCTGTCGACACATTCCGCGATCCGCGAGCGGCGGGGTTCTCCGCATTGGAGGCCGCGATCTATTCGCGAGACATGCTCTTAAGCCTGAAGAGCATCGCCGCTCGCCAGGGCCAGAACCGGCTGGCCGACTTGTGGATGCTGCTGCCCGAGAAGCAGCTAGGCTTGCGGATCCCGCGACTCAGTCAGCGGAATGACACCCGGTTTCCGGCATGGCGCAGCACCTCGCCCGCCAATTCCAAGTCCAGTATTACGGCCATCACCACGCCTGCCGGCGCCTTGCAGCGCCTGATGAGTTCGTCGATTTCGATCGGACTCGGCGCGAGCAGTTCAACCACCGCCCGTCGGAGGCTCTCGTCTGGCAGATCCATATGAGCCGCTAAGAACTGTTGCTTTGGCAAAGCAGGTTCCGGTTCACGGAAGGAGTGCTCTAGCATGGGCTTGAGCACCTGAAGAATATCGTCGGCACTCTCAATGAGGGTGGCGCCTTGACGGATGAGACGGTTGGTCCCACGCGCGCGTGGATCGAGCGGCGATCCTGGTACGGCGAACACTTCGCGACCTTGTTCCAGAGCGTAGTTCGCGGTGATCAGTGAGCCGGAGCCTTCTGCGGCTTCTACGATTGCGACACCCCGAGACATGCCCGAAATTATTCTGTTACGGCGCGGAAAATGCCGCGCCTGGGGAGATTCGTGCAACGGCATTTCCGAGACGATTAAGCCCTGTTGCCTGATGCGTTCGTAGAGCCCGGCGTTCTCCGGCGGGTAGATCATGTCAATCCCGCCCGCGAGCACCGCGCAGGTGCCGGTTTTGAGCGAGGCTTCATGCGCCGCGGCATCGATGCCCCGCGCCATTCCAGAGGCAATGACAAGCCCGGCGTTCGCCAAGTCGGCGGCGAGCATTGCTGCAAATTTTCGTCCCAGTCCCGTTTTAATTCGGGCGCCGACCACCGCGACCATTTGTTTGGTGAGCAACGATTGCTGCCCGAGCACGCTGATTATGGGCGGAGGCGGATCGAGAGCGGCAAGCCCTCTCGGAAATCGCGGCTCGCAGGACGCGATCAAGGTGCCACCCAACTGCGCCAGTTCCTGAATTTCGCGTTCGGCGTCCTCATTCGAGCAAATTTGGAAATTGCGAGCCCCACCGCGTTCGGCGAGCTTCGGTATAGCGGTCAGTGCCGCGGCGGCCGACCCAAACCGCGCGATCAGTGTTGTAAACGTGACAGGGCCCACGTTCTGGGTGCGGGCAAGGCGCAGCCAATCGCACTTTTCGCGATGAGAAAGCGGATTCATGTGGTGCGAACCGCCGTTTTGCGGCCGATGCGTGGTTCCTCGCCGCGCAGGAGCCTTTTGATATTCTGGCGATGCGTACCAAGTATTAGGACTGCGAGCAGAAGCGCGGCTGCCACGAATAGAGATTCACCAAAGAGGGCAAAATAGACAGGTGCTGCAGCCATGGCGGTCAGCGCCGCCAAGGAGGAAAATCGACACAGTGCTGCGGTGGCGAGCCAAGTAATCCCCGTCAATAATCCCACGCGCCAGTCGAGCGCCAGCACGGTTCCCAGGACCGTGGCAACGCCTTTTCCACCATGAAATTTGAGCCATACCGGAAAGATGTGGCCGAGGAACGCGCCCGCGCCGGCAATCACCGCGAACTCGCCTCCGTATGTCCGCGCGACAAGGACGGCGATGGCGCCCTTTCCCATGTCGCAGATCAATGTTGCAGCTGCCGCCCATTTTTTGCCGGTGCGGAGAACGTTCGTAGCGCCGATATTGCCAGAGCCAATGTTGCGCACGTCGCCCGCACCGGCGAGCCGGGCGAAGAGCAGGCCAAACGGAATCGAGCCCAGCAAATAGCCAAAGGCGAATACTGCCGCGACCAGCGGCGCATTTGCATTCCAGTTAAAAGAAGAAAGCCGTTCCAGCATCAGCGGGCGGGTGTGTCGTGCTCGCAATAAAAGCAGCGAAGCCGTCGCGGGGCAACCACCACGAATTTCGGCGGCGCGGTCTGCGCTTCCACAATATCGCGGCTAATGCAGTTCGGATTCGCGCAAACAAAATCGGATTGCTGCGCCACCGACAGATGGCCACCCGATGTGCTCGCCTGCGCCGAGCTGTGTTCCAGAATGTGCGCGACAAGAGCCATCCGGATTGGAACCCCGTAGGAGGCCTGGCGAAAATAGGCGGCCCGCGGGTCCACATCGAGGGCGATGTCGAGTTCCTTCACGCGAGGCAGGGGATGCATCACCAGAGCGTTTCGCAGGCCCGGCGTGGAGAGGAGCTCCCGATTTACCCTCGGGTACTCCCGTATCTCCTGGGAAGCCCGTTCCTTCTGGAATCGCGTGAGGTAAAGCACGTCGACGTTGGGACGGTTGCCTGTGGTTTGCCCTCGCGGCCGATAAGTCGCGCCAACGGGTGTCCCAACTCCAAGATCATTCCCGGATAGCCGTTCACATGCAAACTCATTGCGTAGGCGCCAATCCACAGATTCGGGAAGGCTGAGGCCGCCAGCCGGCGCGGTCGTGATGGTCGCGCCGAAACGCGCCAGCGCGTACACCAGTGAATGCACCGTGCGGCCGCCCTGCAGATCGCCTAGCACGGCAACGTTCAATCCGCTCAGCGCGCCCTTTTCGCGTCGAATAGTGAAGAGGTCACACAACGTTTGCGTTGGATGCTCGTGCGCACCATCGCCGCCGTTGATAACAGGCACGCTTGCATATTCCGCGGCCAGCTTCGCGGCGCCCTCCCGCGGATGGCGAAGCGCAATGAGATCGGCGTATCCGGAGACGATGCGAACGGTGTCCGCGAGACTCTCGCCTTTGACTGCGGAACTTGCCCTCGGGTCGGCACTGGAAATCACGCTGCCGCCCAGCCTTATCATAGCACTTTCGAATGAAAGTCGTGTTCGGGTGCTGGGCTCGTAGAACAGAGTTGCCATAATCGCGCCGCGGCAGGCCTCTGTGCTCCTACCAATCCGGGAAGGCGACTGAACGTCTCCCAGCTCCTCCAAATATGCCTGCGCAAGGACAAAGATGCTCTCCATCTCGCTGGTCGAGAGATCGTTTATTGAAATCAGATGGGGGAGAGTCATCGAAGACCATCTATAGAAATCGGCTAGGGAGAGGGCAAGTTGCGCAAGGCATCCAAGGCCCCCTGCAGAATGTAAGCGGCCGCGACCTTATCCACGGAGGCACCGCGACGTTTGCGGGTTGTGTCGGCCGCAATCATATCCCGTTGTACGGCGGCGGTGGACAGGCGCTCGTCCCAAAGCACGATGGGCAGGACACAGCGCGCCGCGAAATTGCGTGCGAAGGCGCGCGTCGATTGGGCCGACGGCCCGTAGCTGCCGTCCATATTGAGCGGCAGGCCAACCACCAGGCCGCCGACCCCCTCTCTTGCTGCAATCGTCTCAAGCTTTTCCACATCAGAGCTGAATTTGCCCCTCTTAAGGGTCTCATAAGGAGTGGCAACAGTGAGCAGTGAATCCGACAGAGCCAGCCCAATGGTTTTGGTCCCCAGATCAAGACCCAACAGGCGCTGTCCCGGCACAACGCGGTCCCGGATCTGAGTCAGAGCATCCTTGCCGTGACTACGCTGGATGCCGACCGAAGGGCGAGGGCATTTCATGTCGCTCGCCTCAAGCTCATTCGTCTTCCAGTTCTACTACGGCGGCGTCGCCGTTCTCGAGCGTCATTGCAAGGCTACCCTCGCGTAGCGCCACTGCATCTTTGCCGAACACCTCCGCGCGCCAACCGTGCAGAGCGGCGATACCTTCGTCGTCGAATGCCGCGAGCCGTTCGATGTCATCGCTGCTGGCAATCAATCGTGGAGCGACCTTGGCCGCCTCCGCTTTCAGCCGCAGCAGGCACTTCAACAAATCGACAGCGGCAGGGGAGGGTTCCCCTTTGCGGCGTGTCCGGTCGACACATAAGGCGGTAGGCGGAGGCGAGTGCAAACTCTGCACCACGACCTCCATTAAGGCCCGGCCGGCGCGCGAACCGGCGAAACCTTTGGGAACTGCGCGAATCCGCTCCAGATCCTCGGGATTATTTGGGGGATGCGCTGCGATCTCCAGCAACGCCTCGTCCCGTAGAACACGCTGCCGCGGGATGTCCTTCGTCTGCGCTTCCCGTTCTCGCCACGCCGCCACTTCCGCAAGCACCGCGAGAAACCGCTTGTTAGTCGTCCGCGGCTTTAACCTTTTCCATGCATTCGCTGGATCCAGTTCGTATAGATCCTGGTCCTTGAGTGCCGCGATTTCTTCTTCAACCCACGAGGCGCGACCGGTGCGATGAAGCTCGTGCGCGAGTTTTTCGTAAACCTCACAAAGATACGTGACGTCGCCGAGCGCGTATTCAAGCTGGCGATTGCTGAGGGGCCAGCGGCTCCAGTCCGTGAAACGCGCTGACTTGTCCAGGTCGGCGTTTGTCAGACGCCGCACAAGGGTTTCATAAGAAGCCGAATCACCGAACCCGCAGACCATCGCGGCGATTTGGGTATCGAACAAAGGATCCGGTATCACGTCTCCCTGATGCCAGAATATTTCGATGTCCTGGCGTGCGGCGTGCAGCACCTTGACGATATCCGGCTTGCCGATGAGTCTATAAATCGGTGCAAGTTCAATTCCTTCTGCCAGAGGATCGATAATGGCTGCCGGTCCCCCGCGCGCGGCCACCTGCATGAGACACAATTTCGGCCAGTAGGTCTGGTCCCGCATAAACTCAGTGTCGAGGGCGATGTACGGAGCGTTCTCGAGATCGCCAACGAGTTGCTCCAATTGTGGGGTCGTTTGGACAATACGCATTTGGTCACTATACCGGATTCGAAGCGCTTGTATCCGCCGCCGCGCTAGTGGGGCACCAGTCCGACTGTGCGACCCGGGTAGCCGGCGGCGTCGAAATAGCGCGTTCCGCCCACTTGTTGATAAGTCAGGATGGTTCGAAGTCCGTTGGCCGCCGGGTTGGATGCCAGCCAGCCTCGGCTGATCCGCACCCGGTTTCCGCCGCGTAGCCCCTCGCTGATTACTCGACCCGTCAGCCGACCCTTTGGCGCAAGAGAAAGGTGCAGGAGGTGAGCAATGGTGGGAGCCACATCGGCATTGCCGACCGGCGCGGAGTCGACAAATCGAGAGCGGAAATCGGGGCCGGTTGCGGCCATGAAATTCTTCGTATCGGCACGGCTGAACGTTCCGTGCATGCCTTGGCCCGTGACCAGCGAGGTGTCGGCCACCTCGGCGCTGCACAACAACTCTGGCTTACAAGCTTCGATCGGGTGGGAACGGAAGTTCACCACGATCGAGGGCTCGGGCGTCCGTGCAGAGCCCTTTAGGGCGATAGCGCGGAGGGGAAGGGTGCCGGGAACCTCTCCAAAGGAGTCGTTCACGAAAATGCCGCTGACGTAGTCCTGTTCCGAAAGCACACGCGCAATTACGCGCACCAGATCGGTTGAGTTTTCACCGGGGAGCCAGATTTCGTCGGAGCCGCCATTTGCTGCAACGATTACGTCGGGAGCAGCCGCACTCTGCCCGATCAAGCCGTTTCCGAAGGCCGGCCGCTGGCCGTTGCGGTAATCAACCTCCTTGCTTCCACTGACTTCGAACAGCGGCAGTTTGAGTGCGTCCGCCAGATCGATGGCAAGAAAGCCCTGGTGCAGTTCTCCATTCGCGGACCGAGCCGCGGGTTCATCGTGCGCTGCCTCGGGTATCGAAGTCGCTTTATATCGCGCGGACGCACTCGTGTGGCTGTGGTTATCGAGGGTCGAGAAGCCGTGGTCGGCGGTCACGAACACATCGGTCTTGTTCTGCAGCCCCAATGACCTCAGCGCCTCAATCAGGCCGCGCAATGCATCATCGGTATCCTTGATACCCGCCTTGCCGGAAGGCCCGTTGATCCCCGGCGACAGCGACCCGCTGCCATCCTTCTCGGAATGCTGCGAGTAATCTGGATCGCGCGACCAGAAGACCATGACGAACGGTCTTTTCGCCCTTTTGAATGCGGGGAGGACGACCTTTGTCGCGATATCAAGCAAATAGCTCTGCTGAGCCGCATTCGGAACGGCCGATTTCGGCGCAACGATGGGAAGGCCCGCGGCCTTTATCGCGGCCGCAATAATTGGCGATACCGGAATCCCCGCAGGCGTGCCGGTCGAATCGTCGATTACGATAGTGCTTGCCCCATCGCGCGCTGTGACATCCTGAATCGCGGCCGCGCCCGTCTTGCCCAGCGCCGCGGTCTGAAGACCCGCTTTGCGCGCTGCCGCGAGCAGCGATTCCTCGTGTAGATAATTCCCACCGAAGTGCGCATTCATTTCGCCGCGTAACTCGACGTTTTCGAGGAATGGAACCCGGCTTCCACCGGCGCCTGCAGCGGCGAACCCGGTGTAAAGCTGATTGCCGAAATTTCCGGTATCGCCGATGTAATGTCCGGTCGCGATGGCGGACGCGTTTACCGTGGTAATCGTGGGGTAGAGGGAATGGGGGTTCCTGAATTCCACGCCATCGTGTGCGAACTTCGCAAGCATTGGTGCGTCTTTGGGGTTCACGCTGTCGGCGCGCAGACCATCGGCCACAAAAATAAGAGCATTGCGCGCAGGCGTAGT
>Ga0157372_10003217_pt1 | contig 17626 bp, 13 predicted proteins | sample C55metaG_FD_115307 | JGI IMG/M metagenome (GOLD analysis project Ga0157372, IMG submission 115307) | Corn rhizosphere microbial communities from Kellogg Biological Station, Michigan, USA - C5-5 metaG | ecosystem: Host-associated > Plants > Roots > Rhizosphere > Soil | place: USA: Michigan... | reverse complement strand
TGCATGGGGCTGTGCCTCGATGTGGGCCACGCCACCCGTGCCGGCGCCGACATTGTTGCGGCCGCGAGAGATGCGGGTCCGCGCCTGTTTGATATTCATGTGAAGGATCTAGCCGACCGCAATTCGAAGGAAAGTCAGGTGGCAGTAGGTGAGGGCATTCTGCCGTTTCGCGAGTTCTTCAAAACCCTGATTGAAATGAAGTACGAGGGCAACGTAGACCTCGAATACGAGGTTCAGGCAGACAATCCCATGCCGGGCGTTGTGGAGAGCTTTGCCTATATGCGCGGCGTGTTGGCGGGGATGGGCTACAAGTAAGGACGGGGGCGAAGGTCAGCTCTGATTCTTCACGAGCATCGGGGCGTCATGGTCGATCTCGACCTGCACGGTGGCACCAAGCGTCCGCAGGAATTCAGCCACGGCAGCGAGCGACAATTCATTCGATGAGGTGGGGTGCAGAAGGCGAATCGCGCCCCCCTTGGTGATCTCGGCGAATTTGCCGCGGACCGCAAAGCAGTTCTCGCCGCGGTAGGTGCAGGACGCGAGATCCGTGATGCTGAGGGCATCGGACGGAGTCAGCATCAGCGTTTTTGGCGGGGCCATCCGGTCAATGAGACAGAAGATTTCGAGCTTGGACTCCAGCTCGTCAGGAACAAAATCAATGACGAGGTCGGCGTCGCGAACTCCCGATTCGATGGTGCCTGCGAGTTCGAGCGTTCCGTTGATGGAAGCTTGACCGAACTGAGCGAACTCATGCTGCGCACGCCGAAGGTTTGCCGGCATCACGTCTTCAAGAATGACGCGATAGCCAGCGCCCACGCATATGAGAGCAAAGCTGCGGCCCGCCGTTCCTGCGCCGATGATCGCGATGGTGCGTAGCGACGGGAGTGCCGACATGTTTGCGGCACCCGCCGGAGAGCTCACTTTTTGACCTGTAATGCCTGAAGCACGCTGTCGTAGCTGGGATCCGCCTTCTTGATGTGGTCGGATACGCGCTGGCGCTCTTCTTCTGTCAGCGAGGGGAGCACGGTGAGGATGCGGCGCAACGTTACGGAGATGTCGTCGACATAGTTCATGGTGCGGATTGCTTCGCCGGAAAGAGGCATTGTTGCTCCTGTAGTTGGTCGTATTGTTTCCTTAGTTTAGAACGGATACGTGCGTCGGTTCTTACGCGAGTTGAAGAGTGGATCGCCGGTGACCTGGTACGCGGTCAATCCGGAAGTCCAGCGACCGCGTCTTTGGGAGGAATGTAGCCATCGCGGTCGGTCATTTCCATGAGCCGAGCGAGGGTGGCGGCGATCTCACGCCGCAGGGCACCGCTGGGGTACCGCCAAGTCCAGTTGCCATGCCCGGCGGCCGGCGTGTTCATGCGACCGTCGCTACCGAGGCCGAGGATGTCTTGAACGGGGAAGATGCAGATGTTCGCGACTGACCGAGCAGCGGCGCGCATAAGTGCCTCGACGATATCGGTGTCATTGTTGATGCGGCCGAGGTACGCCTCAAGGTTGGCCTTTTCAGCGGGCGTTGCGCCCTCCCGCCACCAGCCAAGCGTGGTGTTGTTGTCGTGGGTGCCGGTATACACGACAGTGTTGGGGACGTAATTGTGTGGCAGGTAGATGTGGGAGCCACGTTCTCCAAACCCGAACTGAAGGATCCGCATGCCGGGCATGTCAAAGCGCTCGCGCAGATCTTCTACCTCCGGTGTAATGAGCCCCAAGTCTTCTGCAATGAAGGGCAGATCGCCAAGCGCTTCACGCAGCCGGATGAAGAGATCGTTGCCTGGAGCTTTTACCCACTGTCCATTGACCGCTGTCTCTTCCTCGGCATCGATAGACCAATAGGCTTCGAAACCCCGAAAGTGATCGAGACGGACAAGGTCATGTAGAGCGAGAGCCCGACGCATCCGAGCGATCCACCAGCCAAAGCCGCGATCGCGAAGAATGTCCCAACGGTAGAGCGGATTGCCCCAACGCTGGCCGGAGGCGGAGAAGTAATCTGGCGGCACGCCGGAGACGCGGATCATGCGGCGCTGCTCGTCGAGCTCGAAGATATCGGGGTTGGTCCAAACGTCTGCACTGTCGTAGCTGACGAAGATAGCAACGTCGCCGAGGATACGGATATCGTGCGCGTTGGCATACTCGCGCAGCGCAGTCCACTGTTGATGGAAGAGGTACTGCACGGCCTGCTCGACTGCAAGCTCGCGACTGCACTCATTCATCGTCCGCGAGAGACACTGCTGGTTGCGGAGGGCGAACTCCTCGGGCCACTCGTTCCAACTACGGTAACCGAAGCGGCGCCGCAGAACGTTGAACATTGCGTAATCGGGAAGCCACGAGATGTTCTGCTCGCAATACTTCAGAAACTCGGCCCGCTGCGCGTCGTCGGCCTGATCGACGAAGTTGCCAGCCGCCTCGTAGACCAGCGGCATCTTGCATTCCCAGGCAATCCCGAAGTCGGCGGGGCCATCGGGACCCGGAAGAGACTCTAGCCGGGCGGCCGAGAGCCAGCCGTCGGCAACCAGTCGCTCAAGCGAGATAAGAATCGGATTGCCCGCGAAGGCAGAGAGGCCCGAATACGGAGAGCTGCCGTATCCCGTCGGCCCCAAAGGAAGCACCTGCCAGAGCCGCTGCTTCGCCGCCACAAGAAAATCGATGAACTCGTAGGCCGCTGGGCCGAAGTCGCCGACACCGCCGAGTGAGGGCAACGAGGTTACGTGCAGCAAAACGCCAGACATTCGGTCCTGGTTCATCCCGGGTCCTTCAACGATCTCTGCTTGAGATGCACGCTCGAGCGATTTTGACTGCCGAGCTGCCCATAGAACACAAAGAGCCTGTCCCCCGCCGTCCGGCACGCGCAAGTTAGCGGGGAACAGGCCTCGAATTGTGAGGCTACAAAGTGAAGCCTAGCTGGCCGGCTGTTGACTAGCCTGCCTCGACATCCGGACGCCTTTGCCATCTTCGTAGCGCTTTGCAAGAGTTCCGACGAAGACATTGAACATCTGATCCCGCTGTTCGGTGAGGAGCTGTTCGCGCATCCGATCAAAGTTCTTAGCGATCTCATCGGCACTGGGCTCTTGCTTATCGGTGACCGAGAGGACCGCACCTCCATCGGCAGTGCTGATGGGGCCAGACACGGCACCTTTCGGTAAAGTGAAGGCGACGGACGCGCCGCCTGTCATCGAGCCAAGGTCGGGAACCTGACCGTCCTGGCCAACCAGATCGCTCGATTTGACCGGAATTTTGAGCTCAGCGGCAGCCTTCTTCAGATCGTTAAGGACCTTGGCGCGGTCGTCGAGCTTGCGGAGTTGGTCCTGAACGAGGCGAGGTGCGCGGTCGTTCCGATAGTCGTCGAGAATATGTGACTTGTACTCGGCGAAGTCAGGCGCATGGGCCGGCTTGACATCGAGCACCTGGAAGATTGCGAAGCCGTCTCCGGTCGAGGCGGTGGCAGGCGCGGCGCCCTTACTGGCCGAGAAGGCTTGGTTCAGCAGGGAAGAGGCGTCAGATAGTCCGCCGATGACGCCGTCGTGGGCGACATAGTCCGTGGTAACGGCGTGAAGGCCGTGCGCGGCGGCTGCTTTCTCAAGCCCGTTCTTTTTGGCGTCTTCGGCGAGTTGGTTGGCAAACTGCTGCTGGGCTTGGCCAGACTTTTGCTGCTGAAGCACTTGGACGATGGAATCCTTCACCTCAGCAAGTGGCTTTGTGCCGGCGGGCTGCTTCTGCTCCGTTTGGATGATGTGATAGCCGAACTGCGACTTGACGAGACCGGAGGTCTGGCCGGGGTTCAGCGCCATGGCCGCTTTAGCATAAGCGGGGTCCAGGCCTGCTGTGGGCACCAAAGGCAGCTCGCCGCCCTGATCCTTGCTGCCGGGATCCTCAGAGTACTTCTTGGCGAGCTCGGCGAAGTTACCGCCTGCCTGAAGCTGCTTGAGGATGTCCTGCGCTTTGCTCTTGGCGGTGTTGTCGGTCTGAGCATCGGCGCCGGCGCGGGAGGTGATCAGAATGTGGCGGGTCTTCACCTGTTCGTCAGTCTTATACTCAGCGAGGTGTGCGTTGTAGTAGGCCTGGACTTCGGCATCCGTTACCTGCGGTTTGCCGCCGGGAAGGTTCGCGGCGGTGAAGGCCGCGTACTGAATCTTCCGAGTCTCAGGGATAGCGTTTGCGTAGCGGGTGGCGTTCTGTTTGAAGAAGGTCTGTAACTCAGCATCGCTGGGGTTGATGGTCTTTTTGACGTCCTCGGCGGAAACGACTGCGTAGTCAAATTTAACCTTCGTGCCGGCTTGGAGGTAGGCCTCGCGGACAGCATTGTCCGGCACTGTGACGGCGCCTGTCACCAGCGCTTGCAGCCGCTGGAGCTCGAGGTCTTGCTTCAGCTGCTTCTCGAAATCTGTGCGGGACAGCTGCGGATCGATCATTTGGTTGATGAAGTTTATGTAGCCGTCATCGCCAATGTACTGACCATTTGGGAAAAGGTAGGGAGCGAACGGCCCCGTGCGAAGAAAGTTACGAAGGTCTTCGTCTGAGACCTGGAGATGTAGGCGGTCCGCCTCCTGTTTCAGGATAGCTTGCTCTATAGCGATGGTGCCGGCTCGTTGAAGGACCATGGGCATGAGCTGCTGCGCCATTGAATCAGGGATGCGCTGCTGGGTCAGCATGCGGCGGGCGGTACGGTTGACCTGGTCAGTCTGGACGCTGGTATCTGGGCCAAAGATGCGGCCCCACACTCCGGGCGGGTGCACAGTGGCGTAGACGCCGGAGGTATCCTGGGTGGTTCCGTCGGACAGTAGTCCGGGAATGAGGTAAACAACCATCGACACAATGGCCGCCCCGATGATAACCCCGAACAGAATCTTGGTTGCTTTCGTGTCCTGCTGAAGAATCCGAATCATTCTTGACTGCCGACCCTGAGTTCGCGCTGGATACCTGAAGCCAGGTGGGAATGGAACGGGCTCTGCCGATCCAGACCGCTGAAACCTGCTAGGTCCCGTTCGAAACTACCCCTCTGCCTTTGATTTTGCGCGACTCGACAAAGCGCTTTGCGCGCGCCGAGGCAACCGCAAGGCGAGACTTAAGTATAAATCAGTGCGATGGCCGGGCAGACGGCGTTTCCTGAGGGCTATTCGGACAAAATCTTGAATGGAAAAGGCCGCCGGAGCGGCCTTTTCTGACTCGTCGGTGCCTTGCTTAGTAAGGATACCGATAATACGCACGCGGGTAGTAATAGTAGTACGGATAATACGGCCGGTAATAACCTCGCTGAACGTAGACGGGGTAGGGATAACGGCGCTGAAGTTGCGGAGCCGCTCCACGGACCGGGCCGACCGCCTGCGCCAGACGTTCCATCTCCATCTGGGAGACTGTGGCTATCGTGACAGGCTGAGCGAGGTGAAAGGTCAGCAGGCCCTCCGCCGGAATATAGACCTGTCCGCTGCCAGATGCGGCAGAGGAGCCAATGCCGAGAGCTGCGCCGACTCCAGCACCGACCGCGGCGCCGGGACCGCCGCCAGCAGCGGCGCCAACGATGCCGCCTACGCCGGCACCGATAGCGGTTCGGTCAACCGTTTCGGCGGTTTTGTCACTGCCGTTGTGGGCCCAGATATCGGAGGCGAGGGGATAGACGTTACCGCCGAGAGTGACGGAGGTGAGCTGTAGCGAGAGTTGCCCGCGCCCCTTCAGAGCTCCCGAGGCCTGGGCATCCACCACGGTTCCTTCCACTGCTGCTCCGCGTGGGATTGCAACGGCGCCATCGGCTACAACGTCATTGACGACTACCCCATCGAAGCGCTGTCCGGGCTGGACTCGAGCGCTGTCCAGCGGCTGGTTGATCCGGACACGGAGGAGTGAGCCACTGGGGATAGTGACCGTTATGTTTGCCTGTTGGCCACCGTAAGGAGCCTGCTGCTGCGGAGGGTAATACGGCTGCTGATTTTGGCCATAGCTTGGTGGGGGCCCGTACGGTTGCTGATTTCCATACGGCTGGCCATAACCCGGGGGAGTAGCTCCGTATGGCTGTTGCTGCTGGGGATATCCGTATGGCTGCTGTTGTGGGGGGTAGCCATATCCTTGTTGGCCGTAACCTTGCTGGCCGTAACTGGGTTGACCATACACAGATGGGGGCGGCTGCTGCTGCCGATTGTCGTACGGCTGTTGAGGATACTCGGGCGCTCCCGGATAATTCGGAAGAGGGGACTGGTTAGCGTACGGCTGATTCTGAGCATCGGCTGGCGGCGGCGCGCTTTGCGGCTGCTGCGCGTTGTCGGGTACCTCTGGTGGCACAGGGGTCCGGTCCGGGGAGGTCTGAGAGTTGCTGGCCTGGGTCGCGAGAGTCATCTCGTCCACGACCTTCTGCACCCCTGAGGTTCGCGCGACGATGTTCTCCGCCTCCGTGCGCATAGCTTCGCTTTGTACGGATCCGCTGAGAGTGACGACCCCATAAACCGTTGTGGTGGTGATGGGCTGGTTGGCAAGGTCAGAAGCGCCGGCAAGAGCCTTGAGGACATCGGCCTCGACCTGCGCATCAGAGATCTTAGCCGTTTGAACCTCTGTTTTTTGGCTCTGTGGCTCGGATGCGGATTCGGTGGCCTGTCCTGCGGCCAAGGCGCTCCAGCCCAACGCGCCAACCAGGGCCGCTACGGGAAAAGCTAGACCCTTTTGGGAAAAATTGCGGTACATGACGAACCCTCCGAATCTGTGGGACGTTGGGTAGATTCACAATCGCCCGTACCGGTGCAGACTCAGATTTGTGCAGAAAGTTCCGGTAAGCCTGCAGAAACTTACGATTGAGAAGAGCCGATATCTGCAGTGACACGTACGAGGAAACGCTCGATCATGAGTGTCTCCAGCGAGAGACGAGCGTCGTTTGACCCTGCCTCCAGTGCTACGTATACTTTGAGTGCGGGGTGGAGCAGCCCGGTAGCTCGTTGGGCTCATAACCCAAAGGTCGCGGGTTCAAATCCCGCCCCCGCAACCATTTAGAAGTTTTCTGACATAGAAAACCGAAGATAGCCAGCAAACTCACGCGTTGGGTTGCTGGCTATTCGCTTTTTGCGGTCGACATCCGTGGTCGCCGCTGCGCACTCCGATGGGCGGGTTCGATTTGGCGTTCGTGTGGGGACTCAGGAACTCAGTTAGCGAGGGCGTTCAGGATCGGATTGACGATCAGGCTGGGGAAGAAGCCGAGGAGAACGACGATCCCGGCCAGAATGACTGCGACCAGACGGGTGAGGCCCAGGCCGGAGTGGGGGGCTCGTGGAGAATCGAGGTCTACCACTGCAACGGCTCTCTCTCCACTTTCCGGAATTGCAAGTTGACCGGAGTAGCCGCCGTCTCCCGGTGCGGCCGCTCTTGGGAGCGTGACGTAGATATTTTTAAGGACGCGGAGGTAGTAGTACAGCGAGACCGCTGAGGTGGAGATGGCCAGGATGACCAACCAGAGGAGCGGCATGGATCCAGGTGTGGACTGTAGAACGGCTACGAACAGATAGAACTTGCCGAAGAATCCCGCAAGCGGCGGAATTCCTGCGAGAGAAAGTAAGAAAAGACCGAGACAAAAGCTGAGCACGGGCTCGCGTCGGGAGATGCCTGCAAGCTCAGGAAGAAAGTCGGAACCCGTCTGGACTTCCATGACCCCGAGCACAGCGAAGGCTCCGATTGTCGCCACAGAGTAGGTGATGACGTAGTAGACCAGCGAGGCGAGGCTCTGCTGGTTGTGCGCAACTAACGCCAGCAGCATATATCCAGCATGTGCGACGGCAGAGTAGGCGAGCAACCGGCGAACGCTGCGCTGTCGGATGGCCACAAGATTGCCAAGCAGCATAGAGACCGTCGCAACGATGGCTATAACAGGAACCCAACCACGGACGAAGTGGCCGAGGTTAGCGGTGCCCTGGGTTCCGGCAAGGCCGATGGCCGCGAGTTGAAAGAACACGATGAAGCTCGCGACCTTAGAGCCGGACGCGATAAATGCGGCTGAGGGTATGGGCGCGGCCTGGTAGACATCTGGCGCCCAGAAGTGGAACGGTGCAGCTGCGACTTTGAAGCCAAGGCCTACGGTCACCGAAACGATCGAGATGATGAGCAGCGGGCTCACGACGTGGATGGCGGTGGCGATCTCGGGTAGCGATGTGGAGTTGGAGAGACCGTACAGGATGGAGAAGCCGTAGAGGAGGAACGCGGCAGACATTCCACCAAAGAGGAAGTACTTGAGTGCAGCCTCCCAGGAGAAGCGACTCTGTTTGTTGAACGCGGAGAGGATGTACAGCGAGAGGCTGAGCAGCTCGATTGAAATAAATATGACAAGCAGATCGTGCGTGGCGACGAGGAAGAGCATACCCGCTGTGGCGAGGAGGACGAGAAGGACATACTCGGCTACATGGCGAGTGAAGCTGCTGCCGACAGCCAGGAGCAGTGTGGCGATTGTGAGCGTCAGAATCGCGATCTGGACGATCCGAACAAAGGGAGCGCCCATCAGGACGCCATCGAACAGGTTCGCCTGGCCATGTGTCATCGCAATCTGCGTGATGGCCAGTGCGCAGCCGAGCGAGCCAAGGACACTTGCCGTGGTGAAGCGAGTCGCGGTGGAGGCGCGGCGGAGGGCCACGAAGTCGACCGCCATCAGGAGGAGAGCGGTGACGACGAGGATGATCTGCGGAATAGCCAAAGAGAGGAGCTCGCGGTAATCGATCACTGCCAGCCTCCGTGCCGCAGTCCGGCAAAGAGCGGAGAATTGAGTGCGGGCTGGATAATGTTCAGAACCATCTGTGGGTAGAGCCCGACAGCAACCGATGATGCGATGAGAAGGAAGGCGGCCAGCTTTTCCGGAAGGCTTATCGGCTGAAGAGAATGGGGAGGTGGTGCTTCGCGATCCGGTTCGGCAAAGAAGGCCTTCTGCATGGCCCGCCAGACGTAGACGATGCCGATGAGGATTCCGAACCCGACGCAGAGCGCGAGGGCAGGGAAGGCACCCCAGGCGCCGAGAACGATCATGAGCTCTGCCACGAATCCGGAGAAGCCGGGAAGTCCCATGCCCGCCATTCCGGCGAGTATGAAAGTCACAGCTGCGAAGGGTAGAAGGCGAGAGAGGTTCATGGGCCCGAGGGCGTTCAGCTCACGAGTGTGGGTACGCGCGTACACCATTCGGCCGACAACGGCGAAGAGCAGCCCCGCTATCAGACCATGGGAGATCATCTGGATGATCGCGCCGGACACGCCGATGAGGTTGATTGTCATAAGCCCGAGCAGGATGAAGCCCATGTGGCTCACTGAGGAGTAGCCGATGACGAATTTGAAATCGCGTTGAACTAAGGCCACGAGCGCCCCGTAGATGATACCGACCACGGCGAGGACGGCAAAAACCTCGCGCCATGAGGCAAAGCCGAGAACGTGATGGGACCACGGCTGAAGACCAAGCGGGAATAGAGTCATGGCGACACGGAGACATCCGTAAGCGCCAAGCTTCATAACAACTCCGGCAAGCAGCATGGAGGCCGCGGTGGGAGCGGCGACGTGGCCTGTTGGTGCCCATGTGTGAAAAGGCCATAATCCGGCGAGGATGGCGAAGCCGATGAAGACGACGGGGAAGGCGACGAGCTGGAAAGCCGCAGTGAAGTGGGAACCGGCCAGGTAGTCGAGTGACATTGACTGCGAGCCAGCGGCGACGAAGGCCGCGATGAGGCCGACGAGGACCATCGCGGAACCGACGAAAGAGTAAATGGCAAGTTTCATTGCGCCGTACTCCCGGCGCGTGGATCCCCAATTGGCAATTAGGAAATACTTGGGGATGATGACGATCTCGTAGAAAACGAACAGAAGGAACAGGTCGTACGAAAGAAATACACCATAGACCGCGCCGATAAGGAGGAGATAAAAGGCGAAGAATTGATTGGTCCGGTCGTCAATGTCCCAGGAGAACAGGACGCCGGCGACGGCGACAATACCGGTGAGAAGTACGAGCGACAGGCTGATCCCGTCTGCTGCCAAGTGATAGTGGATACCGAGTGCAGGGATCCAATCGATGTCAGTTACGGTGAAGAACTCGCCGGTACGGTGGCGGAGGAACGCTGAAAGAGCGATGCCGAAGCCCGCCGTAGCAGTAAATAGGGCAAGACAACGGACTCCGGTCTTGGCAGCCCGGTTGGGCAGCAGGAGCATGGCCCCTGCGCCGAGAAATGAGATGTAGATCGTCCAAGCGAGCATACGTGGCAAGTCAGGTACAGCCGAATCAGAACCTCAGCTGGTGCATGTAGGCGATAACCGTGCGGTTTAGGGCGCTGAGCACCAGTTGTGGGTAGATTCCGAGGATAAACATAAGAGTGATGGCGGGGGCTAGGGCACAGCGTTCTGCGCCTGTGAGGTCGAAGAAGTTGGCGCGGTTCGCGTGAAGGGGGCCGGTGAAGACCTGCTGGATGACGCCGAGTATGAATATGGCCGTGATGAGCAGGCCGAGCACAGATATAGAAGTCGCCCAGGGTACGAGCGGGAACGTTCCTTTGAAAATAAGGAACTCGGCCGGGAAGCCGTTGAGCCCTGGCAGTCCCAAAGAGGAAAAAAGAGCGATGCCCATGAGTCCTGCGAAAACAGGTGCGAGTCGGCGGAGGCCGCCGAAATCACTGAGGAATCGATCCCCGTTCGCACGGAACTCGAGGAGGGAGATGAACCAGAAGATGGTAGCTGCCGTAAGTGCGTGACTAAGGAGCTGGAGGAGGATGCCGGAAAGGGCGGCGTATTGTTCCGGCAGGAGCGCGGGGTTCGAGGTACGGACGAGCGCAAAGCCTGCGAGCAGGCAGTAACCGAGGTGATTGATAGAAGAGTAGGCGAAGATCCGCTTGATGTCCTTCTGCGCAAACGCCGCAAAAGCGGAGAGGACAATGGTGGCAACGCTGAGCCAAAGCAGAGGCGTGATGAGCTGGCGAATCTGCGGGGCGAAGATGGGCAGAAGGATGCGCAGGAATCCATAAACGCCCATCTTAGACATGGCGCCGGTCAGGATAGCGGTAACGCCACTCGGGGCTTCGGTATAGGTGGCGGGCAGCCAGGTGTGAAAGGGGATCAGCGGAACCTTCACGGCGAATCCGAGGAAGGTTCCGGCGAAGATGAGAAGCGCGAGATGCCCGGGCGTGAGATACGGCCAGCCCAGATTGGCTGCGACCGCTGGAAGAAAACCCGCACCGCGACCGGCGAGTTCGGTGAAATCAAAGGAGCCGGTCGCAACATAGATCGCCAGGAAGCTGAGGAGCATGGTAACGGAGCCGACCATGGTGTAGACGAGGAATTGTGTAGCGGCGCGACCGGCTCGCTTGCCTCCCCAGAGGCGGATGAGAAAGAAGGCGGGAATGAGGCTGAGCTCCCAGAAGATGAACCAGTGGAAGAAGTTCAGCGCAGTGAAAGTACCGAACATCGTAGCCTGGAGAAGAAATATCAGAGCGAAATAGAGCGAAGGGCGGCGCTCAGTGCGCCAGGATGCCGCTATTCCAATCGGAATGACAATTGCCGTGAGAAGCAGCATCACCAAGCTGATCCCATCAATTGCCAGGCGATACTCAACATGAAGAGCCGTGATCCAGGCGTGCCGCTCTTCGAACTGAAATGTTCCGCAAGTGCTGTCGAAACGGAGCCAGAGCAGAAGTGTGTAGGCGAGGATTAAAAGGCTGAGTGTCCCTGCGGTAACGCGTGGAAGCGTGGCGTTCGCCCGCGGGAGCAGAAGCATGAGAACGGCTGCTCCTACGGGTAGGAGGCTAAGGATTGTGAGCGCGGGAAAGCTCATCGCGCAGCTCCCCACAGCAGAAAAATGGTAAGAGCTACAAGAGCAAGCCCAATGAATCGAAGGTAAGTTTGAACTCGGCCCCCTTGCAGGGACGCGAGGACCCGTCCACCAATTGAGAGAGAACGCCATCCCGTGTCGAAGCCGAAGTTGATGATGTAGTTGTCAACGAAGCTGTCGATCCACGCCAAGGTGAGCACACCGAAAGAAATGCCCTGAACGATTCCGTTGAAGAGAAATCGATCGAAGATGTCAGCGAGGCGAGCACTCCACCGAGTAAGACGGACAAACGTTGCAGCGTAGATGAGATCCACGTAGTAGGCATGGTTGAGCAGCCGAAAAGTCTGCGGCTGAAGCTGGCTTAGGATGTCGGGCGTTTCCGTTGCAGAGATCGGCTTGCGGCCGTACAGCAGCCACCCCAGAAAAATTCCAAAGAGTGCGATCGCTGAGGATGTGACCATGATCGTTGCTACTCCGGGCACGTGTTCGGCGATCACTGAGCGCTCACCGTTCAGGAAGGACTGAAACCAGGGCCAGGCGGGCGTGCCCAACAAGCCCAACAGAATCGCGCAGACTGCGAGGATGCTGAGCGGAGCGGTCATGACCGAAGGGCTCTCGTGTGGATGGCCAGCGCCGTGGTGCTGAGTGTCCTCCGAGTGAGGCTCGGCGTGCGATACGGGCCCGTGTGTGGGAAGGCGCAGGGTTCCGAAAAAGACGTAGCAGACCTGGCGGGCCATGTAGAAAGCGGTGAGAAAGGCACCGAATGTCGCCATGTAGAAGGGCGCTTGTGAGACGGACCAGTTGTGGGCGGCGTGGAGGATAGCGTCCTTCGACCAGAAGCCGGAGAAGACGAGAGGAAAGCCCGAGAGTGCGAGCATGCCGACGCCGTAGGTCGCGAACGTGATGGGCATGTATCTGCGGAGGCCGCCCATGCGGCGGATGTCCTGCTCGCCCGAGCAGCCGTGGATCACGGAGCCTGCGCCGAGGAACAGGAGGGCTTTGAAAAAGGCATGGGTGATGAGGTGAAACATGCCGACTGCGGGGCCGCCCACTCCAAGACCGATCATCATGTAGCCGAGTTGGGAGACAGTGGAGTAGGCGAGTATGCGCTTTATATCCCATTGCGCTATGGCGACGGTTGCACCGAAGAGAGCGGTGATGGCTCCAACCCAGGTAACGACCTGCAGCGCGATGCTCGGGGTGACAAGGGCCGCGGAATGGGCGGACATGAGCGGGTAGACCCGGGCGATGAGAAAGACGCCCGCAGCTACCATGGTCGCCGCGTGTATCAGTGCTGAAACGGGCGTCGGACCCTCCATTGCGTCCGGTAGCCACACATGCAAGGGAACCTGGCCGGATTTGCCGGCGGCTCCACAAAAAATCAGGAGTCCGATTGCCGAAGAAAGACTTAGGCCATAGACGGTAGTCTGCGCAACAAGATGCCCTATTGCGGCAGGTTCAAGCGCGCCCGCGCCGGTGTCGTAGAAAAGCAGCGTATGGGCCTGAGCGTAGAGCCACACCATGCCGATGAGAAATCCGAGGTCACCGATGCGGGTAGTGATGAATGCTTTCTTTGCGGCTGCGGCAGCGCGCGGATTCTGGTACCAGAAGCCGATCAAAAGGTACGAAGTGAGGCCGACGATCTCCCAGCACATGAAGAGCAGAAGCAGGGAGTTGGAGATGACGACGCCGAGCATGCCTCCGGCGAAGAGGGCTAAGAAGCAAAAGAAGCGAGTGAAGTTCTCATCGTGCTCCATATAGCCGGTGCTGTAGATGAAGATGAGCAGGCCGACGAAGGTCACCATGACCAGCATGACGGCGGTAAGCGGATCCAAGAGCCAGCCGAGCGCAATGGACTTATCGCCGAACTGCAGCCAGGAAAAGTTGAAAATCTGGGCCACTGGATTGCGTAACGCATTTGCGAAGGCGTAGGCGGCGAGCAGAAAGCTCATGCCTATGGAGCCGATTGCCAGACCGGCGGCGGGTTTTCTGCTTCGCTGCGGAAGCAGAGCGCTGACGCCGGCCGCCAGGATGGGCATGGCAGGGATCAGCCAGAGATAGCGAACAATCCAGTTCATCGTTTTACGTACTCGGCCAGCGGTCTGGTTCAGCCTTTCAATGAGTTCATCGCGTCAAGATCAGTGGTGCGTGAGCGCCGGTAAGCGGCCAGAATGATAGCAAGACCTACGGCGGCCTCGGCTGCGGCCACCGCTATGGAGAACACGGCAAACATGACGCCAGTGATCCGCGGAGTAGCAGCGCCGTAGTGCCAGAAGGCGATGAAGTTGATGTTTGCCGCATTCAGCATGAGCTCGATGCCAATGAGGACAAGGATTGCGTTGCGACGGGTGAGCGCTCCGGCGAGGCCAATGGCGAAGAGCAGGGCAGAGAGAAGAAGACACGCCTGAAGGCCGTTCATTCGGCGTCCTCTTTCCGATCCATGGCGATGACGACAGCTCCGATGAGGGCCGCGGTTAAGAGTAGGCCAACGATCTCGAGCGGCAGGACGTACTCGTGCATGAGAGAGCCGCCGATCTGCTGAACCGATACGCTTGTGTTTTGCATGGCGGGGCCGTTTCCAGGCTGCGACAGGATTGCCCAGCCCAGGACTGCAAAGACAGCTGATGCAGTAAACAGGCCGACCGAAGCGTTCCGAGAGAAGATTCCGGCAACTGGAATGCGGCGACTCTGAGTCATCATGATCGCAAACACGGCAAGTATGGCGACGGCGCCGACGTAGACCATGATCTGTGTGAATCCGACAAATTGGCCGCCGAGCTTAAGATAAAGAGCGGCAATACCGGCAAAGCTGACGGTGAGGGCAAGGATGCAATGGATGGGATTGCGCAACACCATCGCGGCGGCCGTGCCGCCCGCGACCATGATCGCGATAATGAGAAAAGAAACGGTCATCAGTGATTTCGGCCTTTGCGGCCAGCCGATATTTGCGGCCATCCTAGGTTCAGCACAGCGTACACCTCATGAGTTCGTGCCATGGCACAGCTCAACATCATTCCGCGAACGAATAGGTTCGCAGTTGCAACTTTTTCTTACGCTTAAGCAGCGCGCTCAGCACCACGCATGGAACGATCACAAGGGTAGCGCAGGCGATCCAGCGCACGAAACCACTTGCCATGAAGTGCCAGACTCCGGCGACAAACATATTAATGAGTGCCATAGGAAGGATGAACTCCCAAGCAAAGCTCATGAGCTGGTCCATGCGGAGCCGCGGGAGCGTGCCGCGAATCCAGATAAAGATGCAGATCAGCACGAGCAACTTGGCGAAGAACCAGATCCAGGAAGGAATAAATGTGAGAACCGATAGCGGCGCGGACCAGCCGCCGAGGAATAGAGTGATCGCGATGCCGCTGGTCGCGAACATTCCGAGATATTCGCCGAGGAAAAAGAGAGCGAATTTAAAGCCGGAGTACTCGATGTAATAGCCCGCAATGATCTCGGACTCGCCTTCTGGAAGGTCAAAGGGCGACCGATTGGATTCGGCGGTAGCAGCAATCATGAACAAGATAAAACCCAGAATCCCCCATGGTGTGAAGACGTACCAATGAGGAAGAAGGCCGGTGTAACCTGCCTGGCGCTCCACGATTTCAACAGTCGACAGGGAGCCGGACTGCATGATCACCGCAACGGTGGCGAGCACGAGTGGAACCTCGTAGCTGATCATTTGTGCGATAGCGCGCATGGCTCCGAGGAGCGAGTATTTGCTGCGGCTGGACCACCCAGCCATGAAGACCGCGAGCTCGACTACCGAACCGACGGCAAAAAAGAAGAGGACTCCTGCGTCGAGATTGACCAGCACCATATTCCGACCCACCGGCAGGACAGCATAGGCGAGGAATGCGGCGGCGACGAGGAGTAGGGGCGCGAGGAAATGGACGACATGATCCGCTGTGAGGGGAACGATGTCTTCTTTGGTGAGGGATTTGATACCGTCAGCGATGGGCTGGCAGAGGCCCATGGGTCCAGTTCGGTTGGGACCGAGACGGTTCTGCATTCGGCCGAGACCTTTGCGCTCCAACCACGTTGTTATGGCAAAAAGAAGCGGGAACGCGACCATGATCGGGATGACGGAGAGGACGGCGGAGACAATCGGTTTAGCCGCGATAGGTACGTATTCGAGCAGCCAGTGCTTGCCCAGGACGAAGATCTGATCGACCGTTTGCGTCATAGGCCGTCACCGCCCGAAGGATGAGGTTCGGTGATGGGGTCCACGGCTGAATTGGGCGACGACTTCACTGCTCGCGACTCCGCCGTAACCTTAGCTGCCGCTGTTTTCGCTGCTGCTGCAGCGGTGGCTGCGGCCTTAGCGGCCGCAGACTCGCGCTCGGCTGCGAGCGCCGCATCTACGGCAGATGCCTCAGTAGGGTGGATCTGGTGATAGTAATCGTTGGATTTCGCGAGCTGATGCTTGTTGAACAGTAGAGCGGCAAAACGGTCTTCCGTGGGATAGTCGTACTCCACATCCATCTTAATGGCGTCGAACGGGCAGACCTCGACACAGATCTGGCAACTCATACAGACGGAGACGTCTATGTCAAACACGACAGGGTAGAACTGCGGCTTACCGACCGCGTCAGGTTTCTTGTCTTTGGACTTCTCGATAAAGATGCACTTAGGCGGACATTCCTTCTCGCATATGTGACAGGAGACGCAACGAAGTCCGGCCTCGGAATCCGCTCCATCAAAGACAAGAAACGGGAAATTACGGAATGCCTCATTCTGCGGGAGCCGTTCCTCGGGGTACTGGACCGTAGTGAGCCGTTCTTTGGTTAGATAGCTGCCGAAGAAGTTGCGGGCGGTCTCAGCCAGTCCTTTGATGATGCCTTCACCCAACAATGGTGAGTCCTCCCTGGTCGGCCATCAGCGGTCTACCTCGCCCATGACGATATCGACACTACCCAGAACCGCAATTACATCAGCCACATTATGGCCGAGGCAAAGATCCTCGAGAACTGTAAGGTTGATCAGGCTGGGCGGACGCACTCGATACCGATAGGGAATACCCGATCCGTCGCTGATTAGATAGAAGCCGAGTTCCCCCTTGGGAGATTCGATACGTCCATAGGCCTCGCCTGGCTTGGGGCGAAAAAGACGGGCTTTCACCGCCGGGTTCTGGATCGGACCGTCCGGGATGTCGCGCATAGCTTGATCAAGGATTTTGACCGATTCGCGCATTTCCAGAAAGCGGATCATGTAGCGGTCGTAGACATCCCCATGGCTTCCCAGGGGCACGCGAAAGCTGAAGCGGTTGTAGATGCTGTAGCCGTCCGCCTTACGAATGTCATAGTTGAGCCCGCTGGCGCGCGCCATGGGACCCGAAATAGCGGCACTGATGGCAAGCTCCCGGGAAAGAACTCCGACCCCCTGCGTTCGTTCCATGAGTATCTCGTTTCCTACGAGAAGTCGTTCGAACTCATCGAGAAAACGTGGGAAGTCGGCCAGGAATGCCTTGGCCCGGTCGAGCCAGCCTGCGGGAAGATCGACGCGGCAGCCGCCGAACCGGAGATAGTTGCACATCATGCGAGCACCAGTCAGGGACTCGAACAGATCGAGAACCTTCTCGCGTTCGCGAAATGCATACATCAGGGGAGTGCCGCTGGCGCCCATGTCCTGGAGAAGGAAACCGAGCAGGCACGCATGGTTTTGGAGACGGGTGAGCTCGCCGGTGATAACGCGGATGTACTCGGCCCGCTCCGGAACTTCGATGCTGCCCAGCTTCTCGACGGCAAGAGCGTAGGCCCAGTTGTTTGTAATCGAGCAGATGTAGTCGAGGCGGTCTGTGTATGGCATGTTGCCGAGGTAGGACTCGGACTCGGCAATCTTCTCGTGGTTGCGATGGAGATAGCCAAATACG
>Ga0157372_10003216_pt1 | contig 17626 bp, 14 predicted proteins | sample C55metaG_FD_115307 | JGI IMG/M metagenome (GOLD analysis project Ga0157372, IMG submission 115307) | Corn rhizosphere microbial communities from Kellogg Biological Station, Michigan, USA - C5-5 metaG | ecosystem: Host-associated > Plants > Roots > Rhizosphere > Soil | place: USA: Michigan... | reverse complement strand
GCCGCCGATCGTCATCTGCGTCAGGTACTTCTGGCAGAAGACGTAGAGAAGCAGGCTCGGCAGCACGTAGAACACCGACACCGCCGCGACGATGCCGTAGTCGACGCCCATGATGTCGTCGGAGACCCAGTAGAGATACAGGCTCATCACCCAGTGCGTGTTCTCGATCAGCATCGTGCGCACGAAGATGTATTCCTCCCATGCGCGGATGAACGCGAAGACACCGACGGCGATCAGCCCGACCCGCACCTGCGGCAAGACGACGAGGCGGAATGCCTGGCGGCGCGTCGCGCCGTCGGTCATGGCGCTCATCTCGATGTCCCAGGGCACGGCGTCGAAGAAGCCCTTCAGCACGAACACGTAGAAAGGAAGCTCGATCGTCGCCAGCACCAGCATCACGCCGACGATCGTGTCGAGGAGGCCGATCCAGTGCAGGATCAGGAACAGCGGAATGATGAGCGTCATCGCCGGAAACGCATGAAGCACGAGCAATCCCTGCAGGAACGCTTCGCGGCCCCGGAAAGCGAAGCGGGAGACATAGTAGCCGGCCAGCGATGCAACGGCGAGGATGATCACCGTTTCCGATAGCGCGAGCGCGAGAGAATTGCGAAACGCGATCCAGACCGACGGAAACTGGCCGCCTGCCGTCGCCTTCGAGCGGATCTCCTCGACGATGTTCGGCCGCCACAGGAAGCGGTAGTTCGCGAAGTGGAAGGAAGGGCCGACAAGCGCAACCAGCAGCGCGACGCTCGCGGCAAGCAGCGCCGCCGCGGCGATCAGGCGCACGCGCACGGAGCTTGTCGCGAGATGGACGACGCAGTAGACGATCACTGCCGGCACGATCACCGCGCACGCGGTCCACAGCACGCGCGTGGATACGCCGCCGCTTCGCGCCGTGAACGAGATCACGACCATCCAGAAGTAAGGCAGGAGGATCGGGATCGACACGGCGAGCAGGAACACGAGCAGCGCCGACTGCTCCCCGATGCGCCGCCAGCGCGCGCGCTGCGCGAGCGCCGACCATGGGACGCCGTCGGCGTGTACTGCAGCGGTAGCAAGTGTCGGCGCGTGCATCAGTGCCAGCTCATCGCGTTGTTGGACAGGACGTAGCCGGGGAATCAATGCACCTCGATGCGCGGCGTCTGCAACAGCCGGCGCATGTCCATCAGACGCCACATCCCGAGCGCCGCGACGACGCCGATCACGATCAGGATCAGCGAAAGCGCTGCGCCGTACGCGTATTGCCCGTTCTCGAACGCGCGCCGATACGCATAGAGCGAGAACACCGTCGTGTCGAAGAACGGGCCGCCGCCGGTGATGAGCAGGATGTACTCGAAGCTCACGAGCAGCGACAGCGTCTGGTGGATCGTCATGTAGGAAATCGGCCAGCGCAGCGCCGGAAACACGATGTGGCGCACGATCGCGAGCGCGCCGGCGCCATCGGCGCGCGCGGCGTGAAACAGATGCTCGGGAATCGAGCGGATCGCCGATGTGAAGATGATCATTCCAAGCGACGCGCCGATGAAGCCGTTTGCCAGGATGATCACCAGCAGCGGATGGTTGTTGCGCAAGTCGGCGGGCGCCATCCCGAGCACATGCACGAGCACCTGGTTCAAGAGCCCGCGCTCGTTGGGATCGACGACCCACAGCCACAAAAGCGCATAGACGACCGAAGGGCTCATCCGGGGCAGAAGCCACACGGCGCGGAAAAACGCTCCGAGCGCGCGCGGCACCGCCGTCGTCGTCAACGCGAGGAGCAACGCGAAGGTGACGTTGAAGATGCCGAGCGTGCAAAGCACGAAGATGGCCGTGACGCCGAGCGAGGCGAGGAGCCGCGTGTCGCGCGTGGTCATGCGCTGGAAGTTGTCGAGCGTAAGCGTCGTCACCGCGAGCGTGCGATCCATATCGGTGAACGCGAGTCCGAGGTCCACGATCACCGGCGCGAGGAAGAAGCAGGCGAGCAGAAGGAGCGCGGGCCCCAGGAACAGCGCGAAGTTCGCCCGCTGGCGGCGCGCCTGTGCACGCCCGAAGCGGGCGTTTTCAATCGTCACTTCCTGATCTCGATATCCTTGCCGAGCTCGTTCTCGAGCTCATCGACGACGAAGTCCGTCGCTGCCTGTGCGGTCAGCCGCCCGGTCTCGACGCCCTGGATGCCCTTGAACACGATCGCGTTGTACTGGCCGATCTTCGGGTGGTTCGGCATGAAGCTCGCGTACTTGAGCATCGGCGTCGCAGCCACCAGCGCCCAGCCGTTCGCGACGAGCTCCGGCATGGACTGCTCGCCGTAGTTGATCGGCGTGTGGTTGGTCGTGACGGCATGCTGCAGGTTTCGATAGGGCTGGCTCGCGAGACCCACGATGTAGGCGGCAAGCTCCTTGTTCTTCGACTTGGCCGATACCGCATAGGCGATCGGATGCGAGAGGTTCGACGGCTTGCCGCCTTTCTTGCCCGCGGGCGCGTTGATCCATGTGAAGCGATGGAAATACTCGTCCTTGGTCTTGATATTCAATCCTTTCATCTGGTCGGTCACGCGCCAGACGCCATGGAAGAACGCGAACACGTCGTCGCCAGTGAAGGATGCGTGCTCGATCGCGTCCCATGACATCGACGTGTTGTCGGCAACGAGCGCTTTCTTGTCGATGCAATACTTGACCCATGTGTAGAAGTCGCGCAGCGCGACCTTCGACGCCTGGAGCTTCGCTGTGGCCTTGTCGTACGGCACGAGGCCGAAGCTTTCCGTCAGCATCTGAAAGTCCGGGCCGGCATTGGGACGGTGCAGGATCCCGTACTTGGCAGCGCCTTTCTGGACAACCTGTCCGGCGAGGTCGCACAGGTCGTTCGCGGTGAACTGGCCGGCATCCACCTTCGCCGGCAGCGCCGCGATGTCGCTGTCGCTCATGCCGATCTTGCGCATGTCGTCGTTGTTGAGGAAGAACATGCGAACTTCCGAATCCTGCGGCACGCCGTAGCGTGCGCCCTTGTAGGTCACGGCCTGCCACAGCGTCGGGATGATGTCGTCGTAAAGCTCGGGATTCTTCTTGATGTGGTCCTCGAGATTCCACGCGTAGCCTGCCTGCGCGAAAGCACCGGTCCACTCGTGCGCGAGCACGAAGATATCGGGGCCCTTGTCGACGGCGAACGCCTTCAGGAGATCGAGCGCATCCTCGTCGTAGCCCTTCGCGTTCGTCTCGTTGAGCTCGATCTTGACGTGCTTGTCGCTTCCCGCGGCGGTCAGCATCTTGTTCAGCGTGTCCGCGGCGGCGACGATGTTGCCGGCGCGAAGCGGGCCGGAGCGGTCGGCGCGCGACCACACCTTGATCACGACGTCCTCCGCGAAGCTCGGTTGCGCGGCGGCGATCAGCGTCGCGGTGAGCATCGCGCCCAGCATGGTTCGCGTATTCATGGCTTCTCTCCTCGTGGCCGTAGGGTCTTACGTCAAGGGATTCCGATCGTCCGCACGATCGCGAAGACGAGGTGCGCGCGCCTCGCGTCCTGTGAACCGCTCATCGACGATGCGCCTCAGCGCGGCCGGCGTATTCGTGCAGATCGCGTCGGGTTCCAATGCGACGAGCGCATGCAGCTCCGCCTCGCGCTCTTCGTGCCAGAGCGTGACGCCGAGGGCGGCGCGCCGCAGTCGGTCGATGAGCGCGGGATCGATCAGGCGGTGCGGTCGCGCGGCGCGGTGTTCCCAGCACAAGTGCACGCCATCCACGCGGTAGGCACGCGCGAGGTGCAGAAGCTCGCCGGCGGCGACGACGCTGCCAACCATGAAGGAAGTCGTGATCTCGGGCAGTGCCGTCTTGATCGACGCGAGCACCGGCCCGTGGAAGCCGCCCACCACGATGCGGTCGAGGGACGTGCAGCGGCGGAGCGTGCTCACGACGGGCAGCGCCGCGTCGGGCTCCTTGATCTCGATCAGGACGTCGACACGCTTGATCGTCGCCCAGCGAAGCAGCGCGAAAAGCTCGACGGTATCCGGTTGCGCGGCGACGACGGCCGCTGCGGTGAGATCGCGCACGAGCCGTCCATCGAGCGTCAGATCGTGCCGCACGACCAGCACGCCATCGCGCGTGAGTTGAACGTCGCATTCGATCGCGTCGGCGCCGTCCGTCACCGCCGCTTCGAACGCGGCCCAGGAATTGTCGGGATTGGCCGCGCTGCTCCCGCGATGCGCGACCACGAGCGGAATCGTCATCGCGCGCCTCCGTGCTCGCCGAGACCGCGCACGGTCGAGCGCGGCACCAGCCGCACCGGAACCGTCTCCATGCCATGCGCTGCGAAGGGCATGACGGTGCGACGCCGTATCGCGCTCAGCACCGCGGCGGCCAGCTCGGCGACCGGCTGCCGGAACGTGGTCAGCCGGTACGCACCCCAGGCCGCCTGCGGAATGTCGTCGAATCCGATAATCGAGACATCGTCGGGGACACGCCGCCCGCGGTCGAACCGCGTCGCGTCGAGGAAGCCTAGCGCGAGAAGATCGCTGACACAGAAGACCCCGTCGATGTCGTGCCTGTCCAGCAGCGCGAGCGCCGCTTCGCGGCCGGTTTCATAGTCGGTCTTCGAACGTTCCTGCCAGAGTCGCACCTTGATGCGCAGATCCCTGGCCCGCGACTGGAACGCGTCGATGCGGCCGACGAGGCTCGCGGTGCGCGCCGCGCTCGAGACCACCGCGAGCCGCTTGCACCCTGCCGCGAGGAGTTGCTCGGCGGCCATGCGACCGCCCGTGGCGTGATCGGCCACCACCGTGTCGACGGCGAGTTTCGGCAGCAGCTTATTGACGAGGACCACCGGAACGCCGTTGTTCAGGCACTCCTCGACGATTCGCGCCGGTGGTGTCCCGGTCATTACCACGATGGCCGCGACCCGGTACTCGAGCACGCGCGCCATGACGGCCCCGACATCGCGGTCGACGTCGGCGGCGTTCAGCAGCATGCACTGGAAGCCGTCGGCGAGCAGGGCGCTCGATATCGATGCGAGCAGACCGGCATGAAACGGCTGCTGCAACTCCGTTCCGACAAGACCGATGAGGTTCGAGCGCGCCTGAATGAGGCTGCTCGCCAGCCGGTTGATTCGATATCCGAGCTGATCAGCCGCCTGCAGAACGCGGCGACGCGTGTCGGCCGACACGCTCGCGCCTGGCGTGAAGGCGCGGGACACGGCGGAGCGCGAGACTCTTGCGCGCCTCGCTACGTCGGCTGCCGTGACGAACGCACTGCGCAACGCCTGTCGAGTCAAAACCACCCCCGCGTGCACACGTTTGCAACGCATCATAGGCCGTGGTGCACACGTGTGCAAGTCTGGCGGCCGCGGTGTTCGTCCCCCGCTATCCCACCAGCGCCGCCGCGGCGCGATTGGCTGCCTCCATCCGGTCGGCAAGCGTTCGCATGATGAAGTTGTCGAACGCGTTCGCGAGATCCGGCCGTTCGCGGCGCATCCGCGCAAGCTCGGCGCGCGTGAGCGTGAACAGGGTGGCCGGGCCGTCGGAGGAGACCGTGGCCGCGCGAACCGAGCGCCGCACGAATCCCATCTCGCCCAGCATCGTGTGCGTCGTGATGCGCCGCACGCGCAGCAGTTCGCCGCCGCCTTTCGAGACGTGCACGGACAGGTTACCCGCCGCGACGAGGTCGACGCTGTCGGCGGGCTCGCCTTCGCGGTAGATGGTTTCCGAACCGGCTGTCCGCTTGCGCTCGAGATACGTCATCAGGTCGGACACGTTGACCGACTCGCCAAGCTGCTGCTGGAGCCACGATTCGAATGCGCCGACGCCGGCTTCGCGATCCAGGCGTTGGGCGGCGATCAGCCGGTCCTCGCACCAGGCGAGGCCGATGTCGAGGTCGGAAAACGCCTGGTGGCGACTGTCGCCGCCGAAGAATCCGCCTTGTTCCAGCGCTGCACGATTGCGCCGTGACAGCGAGCAGTAGACGAGCGCAATGCCTTGTCGATCGCAAAAATGGTGCAGCTTGGCGAGGCTCATGACGGCGGAAGCGTCGATCCCGGGCACCATCGCGAAATCGATAATGACATACGCCACCGTGTGCGGAGGTCGTAAATCGATGTCGCCGCGGATGCGATCGAGGAGACCCTCGGACGACCCGAAGAAGATGTAGCCGGAGAGCCAGTAAAGCTGGATCGCCTCGCCTGATTCGCGCAGGTACGCCGCGGCTTCCGCCGAGCGGTCGACGTTGCTCGCGAACAGCGCGCGCGTCGCATGCCGGCGTATCACGCCGAGGCGTGCGTAAGTGAGCGCGAAGCGCACGCACGCGCCGACGACGCCGGCAAGCACGCCGACGACGAAGCCGTATCGGATGCACACCAGCATGATGAGTATTGCGAGCAGAAGGTCCCCCCACGCGCGTTGCACGTACGGTCGCGATAGCGCGTCGACGAAGAAGGTGTAACCGAGATAGAAGACGAGGCCGGCGATGATCGGGACGGGAATGAGTGCGACCAGGTCGAAATGCGATACGCCGACGACGCCGAGCACGAGCGCCGATGCGACGCCGCTCATCCTGGTCGCGCCGCCCGCCTGCTCGAGCAGCATGCTGGGACCCGTCTGGAGCGCGCAGGCGATGCCCCCCAGCGGCGCCACGACGAGGTTGGCGACACCGTGCGCGCGGAATTCCCGATCGAGATTGCCCGATGTCTGCCGAACGACCTCGATGCTCGCGACCTTCGTGATCAGCGAGACGAGCGCGACGATCGCCACGGCGAGAAACTGTGGCGTCAGCGCCATTACGATCGGCCATGTGAGACGGGTCGCCTGCGCGGCGGTGAACGGCCTCCAAGCGGCAAGCGCGCCGAGCGACGGCAAGTACCAGCCGTGTTGCTCTCCTGACAGGCCGACGGCGCGCAGCACGACGACGCCGATCAACCACATGACGAGAAGCGCGGCCGGCATGGCCAGCGCCGACTTGCTGAAGCGCCGAATGGCGAGCAGCACGCCGAACGCCGCCATCGCCGCGCCGAGCTTGATCGTGGAGACCATCGTCCACGGCAGGCCGCCGGGCGTGTGCGTCAGCCTGAAGCCGGTCGCCATGCGAATGCCGCCGACGATCAGGAACCAGCCGGTCGCCGCCAGAAATCCGCCGACGACGAAATAAGGCACGAAGCGGCAGTACGACCCCCACCGGAAGACGCCGACGCAATAAAGCAGCGCACCGGAAACCAGCGTCGCTGCGGTGAACACGAGCATCACGATCTGTATGGCAGCGTCCGGCGTCCCGCCCGCCGCGACGACCGAAGACCCGGTGATCGCGCTCAACAACACGAGGACGGCGCCGGTCGGCGAGTCGATGCCGACCGTGAGCGGCGGCAGCGACGTGCGCAGCGCGATCCATACGCCGCCGACGCCGCTGCCGATCAGCATTGCCCAGATGGCGATCGGTATTCCGTCGCCGAGCCCGCCCGGGAACATGAGTGCGCCGAACGAGATGATGTTGGCGATGAGCACGATCGACGCAACGAGCCCGGCGATCGCGTCCTTGCAGGTGTCGCGTCCGATCTTCCCTATTCGTGAGCGAAATCCGGAGCTCGGCTTCGCTTCGCGCGGTCCGTCGCGTTCAACGTCGCGGCGCACTGGTTGCGTGGACTCGTTCATGAGGAACGCGTGCGCGGCGCGTTTTGCCGTCGTCGGGCGCCACAACCGGCGAGCGCGACGATTCGTTGAGCTCTCCGGCGAGTTGCAGCAGGAAGCCGACGAACGTCCGGCGGTCGTCGGGATTCAACGGCGCCAGCAGACGCTCCGACGTACGCTGGATCGCGGAGGCGGCGCGACGCATGAGCGCACGACCTTGCGGCGTGAGGACCAGCGTCTTGCGCCGTTTGTCGGCTTGCGAATTCTGGCGCCGGAGCAGCCCGCGAGCTTCCAGACCCTCGACCACGTGACCGATCGTCGCACGATCGAAGCCGACGGCCCGCGCGAGCGCCGCCTGGTCGATGCCGGGGCAGTGACCGATCACGATGAGCGTGCTGTGCTGCGGTGGCGTGAGCTTATACGGGGCGCACTCGTCGACGAAAATGCCGACGGCGATCTGGTGCGCACGGCGCAGCAGGAACCCCGGGCGGGCATAAAGGTCATCGAGCGTGATTGGGCGCGCCATGGCGCCGTAAGTATACTTACGAATCGCTTGCACCCAAGCGATGCCGGCAGCCTGAGGAACGAAAGCATGGACAACGAAACCGCGGAGTTGCTGATCCGCACCGGACCTGGGACGCGGATGGGCAATCTGATGCGCCGCTACTGGGTGCCGGTGATGCTTTCCTCTGAAATTGGAAAGCCTGACTGCGCGCCGGTGCGCGTCAAGATCCTCGGCGAAAGGCTGCTCGCCTTTCGCGACACCTCGGGACGTCCCGGCCTGATCGACGAGTTCTGCGCGCATCGCGGCGCGTCGCTTTTTCTCGGCCGCAACGAGGAAGACGGGATTCGCTGCTCGTATCACGGCTGGAAGTACGACGTGAACGGTCAATGCGTCGAGCTCCCCTCCGTGCCGGCGCTCGCTTGCAGGATGAAGCTCACCGCGTATCCGTGCATCGAGCGCGGCGACATCTTATGGGCGTACATGGGGTCGCCGGAGAAACGCCCGGCTCCGCCGGAACTCGAGTGGTGCATGCTGCCGCCGACGCATCGCTATGTCACCAAGCGCTTCCAGCGCACCGGCTGGCTTCAGGCGCTGGAAGGCGGCATCGACACCACGCACGCATCCTGGGTGCATCGTTACGAGCTCGACCGTGATCCGATGCACAAGCACGCGCATGCGAACAAGTACATCAAGGCGGACCGCAACGCCGTCTTCGATCTCGAGGAGTCGCCGCACGGCCTCACGATCTTCGGCCGGCGCAACGGGGAGCAGGACTCGCATTACTGGCGCATCACGCAGTGGATCTTCCCATGGTTCACGCTGATTCCGCCGTTCGGCCCGCACGCGCTGGGCGGACATGTCTGGGTTCCGATCGACGACGAGAGCTGCTGGGCATGGAGCATCAATTTCCTGCCCGACCGTCCGTTGCCCGAGGAGGAGCTCCAGGCGATGAAGGAGGGGAAGGGGATTCACGTCAAATACATCCCCGGCACCTTCGTTCCGCTCGCGAACCCCAGCAATGACTGGCTGATCGACCGGACTGCGCAGAAATCGCTGCAGTCGTTCAGCGGCGTCGAGGGATTCTCGATCCAGGATGCCTCGCTGCAGGAAAGCATGGGTCCGATCCAGGACTACTCGAAGGAGCATCTGGTCAGCACCGACAAGCCGATCGCCATGGCGCGGCGCATGCTCGCTCGCGCGGCACGGGCGCTCGAGCAGGGCGCCGAGCCTCCGGCACTCGATCCCGCCACGCAGCGTGTCCGGGCCGCGTCGGTGCTGCTCGATCGCGGCGTCAAGGCCGATGACTGGGCGCGTCAAGCGTTGAGCAGCCTGGAGACACCGGTGTTTTCGGTCTGAACGGTTCGGGCTCGTGAAGCGTGACCTTGTAAGCGAGCGTGCGTTGCCGGGCAGCGCCAAGATCGTCATGCGCGATCTGGGCAAGGTGTTCGAGCGAGCAGGGGGCAGCCAGAACATCGCGCTCGTCGACGTGTCGCTGGAGGTCGGGGATGGTGAATTTGTCTGCATCGTGGGCCCGAGCGGGTGCGGAAAAACGACGTTGCTTCGCATCGTGGCCGGATTGGAAGCGCTCACCACGGGCACTTTGGAAATGCGGCGAGCCGACGAGGAGTCACGGCCGGCGAACGCGATGGTCTTCCAGGAATCGAGCCTCTTTCCCTGGTTGACCGTGCTCGACAACGCGGCGTTCGGACTGGAGATGCGAGGCATGTCGAAGGCCGAGCGCTTCGCCCGCACGCGGCCGATCCTCGAGATGGTGGGGTTGACCCGGTTCGAGGGTCATTACCCGCATCAGCTTTCGGGCGGCATGAAACAGCGCGTGAGTCTCGCGCGTGCGTTCGTCAACGACCCGGATATCCTGCTGATGGACGAGCCGTTCGCTGCGCTCGATGCGCAGACCAAGCTGATCCTGCAGGAGGAACTGCTGCGCATCTGGGAGACCCATCGCAAGACGGTCCTGTTCATCACGCATGCGATCGACGAGGCGATCGCGCTGGCCGATCGAGTCGTCGTGATGTGCTCGTCGCCGGGCCGCATCATCGAGGAGATACCGGTGGGATTCGCACGGCCGCGCGCCATTGCCGAACTGAAGGCGCAGCCCGCGTTCGGTGAGATGGAGCTTCGCATCTGGCGTTTGCTCGAGTCCGAAGTGCGTGGCGCGAGGCAGCGCAATGCCTAGGAAGGCCAAATGGCGTTCCACGGCCAGCCACGAGCGGATGCTCGCGATCGGCTCGCCGGTGCTCCTGCTCGTCGTCTGGGAGCTTTTGGTACGTGCAAAATTCCTCGACGCACGGTTCGTTCCCGCACCGTCGACGATCTTCGAGACGGCGTGGCAGATGATCCTGTCCGGCGAGCTTTGGGAGCATGTGCGCGCGAGCCTTCTGCGGCTCGCCGGAGGCTTCGTCGTCGGAGTCGTGCCCGGCATCGCGATCGGCCTCGTCATGGGCCTCAACCGGTACGTGCGCGCCGCGCTCGACCCGCTCGTCGCGGCCACGTTCCCGATTCCGAAGATCGCGATCCTTCCGCTTCTCATGCTCGCATTCGGAATCGGCGAGGCATCGAAGATCGCGGTCATCGCGATCGCCGTCGTCTACCTCGCGTTGATCAACACGATGCTCGGCGTGGTGACGCTCGATCGGGTCTACTTCGAGGTCGCGCGCAACTACGGCGCCCCCTGGCGCAAGCTCTTCACGCGCGTGATCATCCCCGGCGCGTTGCCGCACATCTTCGCGGGCCTGCGCCTCTCCCTCGGCGTGTCGCTGATCGTCATCGTGAGCGCGGAGTTCGTGGCCGCAAAATCCGGGATCGGCTACCTGATCTGGACGTCGTGGGAGTCGCTCGTCATCGAGAAGATGTTCGTCGGCATCATCGTGATCACGTTACTGGGCGTCGTCTTCAACGCCATTCTCAAGGAGGTCGAACGGCTATGCATTCCCTGGCGCAACGAATGATGCTTCCCAAGCTCGTGGCTCGCATCGCCGCGACGCTGCTCCTGGCGTCGACGGCCATTGGTGTGACCGCGCAGCCCGTGAAGATCGGCCATCTCGGCATCGTCGCCGACGCGCCGTTCTACCTCGCGATCGAAGACGGCTACTTCAAGGACGAAGGCGTCGACGTCGAGCTCGAACGATTCAATTCGGCGGCGCAGGCGACCGCGCCACTATCGCAGAACCAGGTGCAGGTCGTCGGCGGCGGCATGAGCGCCGGGCTGTTCAACGCCTTCGCGCGGGGCTGGCCGGTGCGGATCGCGATCCCGCGCACGCGCGACGTTCCCGGCTTTTCGAGCGACACGCTGATCCTGCGCAACGATCTGCGCGACAGCGTGCACGGCCTTCAGGATCTCAAGGGCAGGAAGATCGCGGTCAACGCGCCTTCCGGCGCTCTGCACTACATGGTCGGCAAGATGCTCGAGTCGGCGCATCTCAAGTTGAGCGACATCGACCTCGTCTTCATGCCATGGCCGAACATGGGACCCGCGCTCGAGACGAAGGCGATCGATGCCGGCGCGGTCGTCGAGCCGTTCGCCGCGATCTACAGCGAAAAGAACATCGCGTTTCCGTTCCGCCGGGCGGCACAGGTCCTCACCCATCCGTATTTCGAAGTCTCCGTCATTCTCTTCAACTCCGATTGGAGCGATCGCAACCCGGACCAGGCGAAGGCGTTCACGGTCGCCTACCTGCGCGGCGCGCGCGACTACTACGATGCGATGCGCGGCGGTCCGAAGCGCAAGCACGTGATCGACGTGCTCATGAAGTACACGTCCCTCAAGGACCCGGCGCAGTACGACAAGATCCAGTGGGAGTACGTCGATCCGAACATCGAGTTCAACGTCGAGAGCATGCAGGACCAGGAGGACTGGTACGCGGCGCAAGGCGCCGTGACCAAGAAGGTGCCGATCGAGAGCATGATCGACCGGCGCTTCGTCGACTACGCGGTCGGCAAGCTCGGCCGCATCCCGGTGAAGTAGTTACCGTCCGCCTTTATCGGCTGGCGCCGACAGCAACGCCCGCAGCACGCGTTCGGACGAGAGAGGCAACTTCGTGAACCGGACGCCGGTCGCGTCCGTGACTGCGTTCGCGATCGCGGCGGCGACGACATTGATGCCGATCTCTCCGGCGCCTTTCGCGCCGAACGGTGCGTCGGGCTCCGGCGCCTCGACGATGATCGTCTCGATGTCGTAGGGCGTATCGCGGAACGTTGGAATCTTGTAGTCCATCAGCGTGGGATTCGCGAGCCGCCCGCCGTCCCAGACGAGCTCCTCGACGAGCGCATAGCCCATGCCTTGGACGAACGCGCCTTCGATCTGTCCTTCGACAGCCGCCGGATTGATCGCCTTGCCGACGTCCACCGCCGACCACGCACGAAGCACGCGTGTCTTGCCGGTGACCGTGTCCACTTCAACTTCGACGACGACGGCGCCAAAGCTGAAAACGCCGGCGGCGTTCGACGGATTGCCGATCGCAACCGCGCGCTTCGGATCGATCGATGGCTTGTCGAACACCCAGCTATGGCGGCCGATGATCGGACCGCCTCGACGCCAGTGGGCGCGCCGGGAAATGTCGCGGAACGTGACCTGCTTGCCCGGCACGCCCGCGATGCCGACTGCGCCGCCTTCGCGAAGCTCGAGATCGTCGATCGAGCACTCGAGGATCTCCGCCGCCTGCTCCTTCGCCTGGCGTTCGACGTCACGCGCGGCGGCCTGTACCGAGCGTCCCGTCGTGTAAGTGACGCGACTTGCGGTCGTGCCCCAGTTGTACGGTGAGCCGTCGGTGTCCGGGCCGGCGATCGCGATGTCGCGCGGGTCGAGCCTCAATGCCGCAGCGCAGATTTGTCCAAGCACCGTATCGGACCCTTGGCCGATGTCGGTCGCACCGGTATTGAGAACGATGCTGCCATCCTCCAGCATCCGGACGATCGCCCCGGTCGCGAGCGTCGCCGAGATGTGCGCGGTGACTGCCATGCCCATGCCGCGCAGCCGCCCTTCGTCTGCCTTCCCGCCGCGACGCCGATTGCGCCAGCCGCTTGCGCGTTCAGCGGCGTCCATGCACTGAGCCAAACCGCAGGAGCGCACGTCCTGGCCGCCGAACCAGCGCTCGCCCGCCTGTTTCTGATTGCGCCGGCGCAGGTCGAACGGATCCATTCCGATCCGCTTCGCGATCTCGTCGACGTGCTGCTCGCAACCGAACTGGACCTGCGGCTGGCCAAAGCCGCGGAATGCGCCGGAGCGCAGCTTGTTGGTATAGACGACCTTGCCGTGCGCCTTGACGGCGCGGAATCGATACGGCCCGGAGCACATGCGCAGCATGAAGCTCAGCACGCCGGGACTGTCGTCGGCGTACGCGCCGCCGTCGAGGATGACTTCGACCTCGCGCGCGACCAGCGTTCCGTCGCGCTTCGCTCCGGTCTTCACGCGAACGCGCGCCGGGTGACGGACGCGGACCATCTCGAAGTCGTCGGGACGCGTGAGAATCAGCCGCACCGGCCGCCCGCTTTTCAGCGCTAGCATGACGGTGATCGGCTGCACGTGCGCTTCCATCTTGTTGCCGAATCCGCCGCCGATACGCGGCGTCAGGCAGCGCAACCGCGACATCGGCAGATCGAGGCTCTCGCAAACGTTCGCCTGCACGCGAAACACCGACTGGTTCGCCGACCATAGTGTGACGCGACCGTTGGCGTCGACCTCCGCGAGCGCGCCAACCGGCTCGAGCGCGTCGTGCGCCTGCGCGTGGGCTTCGAACCAGTCCTCGAGCACGAGGTCGCATTCGGGCCAGCTCGCGTCGACGTCGCCCTCCGCGTAGCTCGTGCGCGAGCAGAGGTTCCCGTGGCTGCCCGCGTCGAACACTTTTTCGTAGGCCGCGACGTCCTCGTGCAATATGCAAGCGCCCGGCGCAAGCGCCTCTGTCGGTGTGAGAACGGCCGCGAGGTCGCGATAACGGACCTGGATCAGTCGACACGCTGCTTGCGCCTGTGCAAGCGTGTCTGCGGCCACGGCCGCGACCGGCTCTCCGACGTAGCGCACCTTGCCCTTGGCGATCGCATGCTCGTCCTTGATGAACGCGCCCATGCGGGCGTCGGGACAGTCGTCACCGGTGACGATCGCGCGCACGCCGGGGGCTGCAAGCGCCTCGGTCAGGTCATAACCTTCGATGATCGCGTGTGCGCAGCCGCTGCCGAGGATCGCGGCGTGCAGCATGCCGGGTCGCTCGACATCGCCGATATAGCGTGCGCGGCCGTCGGTCTTCTCGCGCGCGTCGACCCGCGGCAGGCGCCGTCCGACGCTCATGATCCACGCGGCCGTGCCACGTGCAGCACCGCGTCGATGATCTTGCGGTAGCCCGAGCAGCGGCACAGGTTTCCCGACAGCGCTTCGCGCACGTCATCGAGCTCGGCCGACGGGTTGTCGCGCAGGAGCGCGTAGGCGGTAAGCAGCATGCCCGACGTGCAGAAGCCGCATTGCACGGCACCGAGCTCGACGAACGCGTGCTGCAGATCGCGGCCCAGCGCGTCACGGTTCAGCGCTTCGATCGTGGTCAGCGGGCTGTCTGCGCAGTTCGCCGCAAGCGACAGGCATGCGCGGACCGGCATGCCGTCCATCAGCACCGTGCACGCGCCGCACACACCCTGGTCGCAGCCGCGCTTTGCGCCGAGCAGCGCAAGACGCTCGCGCAGCGTCGTCAGCAGCGTTTCCGCACCATCGACCTCGACGCTCTGGATGGCGCCGTTGACATTCAGCCGGCAGGCGATGCTCACGCGGCCCTCTCGAGCTGCGCGAACGCGCGCGCCGCAGCGCGCGCGAGCATGCGCGGAATCAGCATGCGACGGTAATCGGCCGAGCCGCGCACGTCGTCCATCGGCTTTGCGACACGCCCCAGTGCAGCGCCGGCAGCCTGCACGCTCGCTGCATCGCCAAGGCCGCGCGAAAGGAGCGCGTCGGCTTCGTCGCTGAATACTGGCGCCGGGCCGCAACCGCCGAGCGCTGCGCGCGCCGTTCCCGATGACGAAACACTGAGCGCGACCGAGGCGATGCAGATATCGCCGGCCACGCGCACCAGCTTTTCATAGCACGCGGTCCCCGATTCGGACGCCGGCAGGCGCACGGCGGTGACGAGCTCGCCGGGCTCGAGCGCCGTCGTGTACCAGTCGACGAAGAACTCGCGTGCCGACAGGCGTCGTGTCCGTCTCGCATTCGCGATCTCGATCGTCGCATCGACGGCAACGAGCGCGGGCGGCAGGTCGGCGCCCGGATCGCCGAGGCTGATCGAGCCGCCGATCGTTCCCATGTTGCGCACGGGTGGGCTCGCGATGCTGCGCGCGGCTTCGCTTACGCAGCCGAGCGGGCCGCGCAGCCGCGCCTCGGCGGCGACAGCTCGATGCCGCGTCATCGCACCGATCGCGATGCCGCCGTCCGGCGTAGCGCGGATGCCTTCGAGCTCGCCGATGCCGCGCAGGCTCACGAGCGCTGTCGGAGCCAGCAGCTGCGCATTGATGATCGCCACCAGCGACACGCCGCCGGCAATCGCATGCGCATCCGGATTGTCCGCAAGCAGCTCGAGTGCCGCGTGCAGGGTTGCCGGGCGATGCAGGACGGTATCGCTCATCGACTCCCGGCCATGTCGAGGAGGCGCTGCGCGTTGCCGAAGCGGATCTTGTCCTTCGCCTCGTCGGGCATGTCGAGCGCGTCGATCGCACCCAGCGTCGTGCCGAAGATCGAGCCCGGCGGCATCCGCGACGCGGGCGGCACACCGTTGAACGGAGCCTGCCCGAACGGAAAGTCGGATCCGTAGACGACCTGGTCGATGCCGATCAGCTCGCACACGGCCCTGATCGATGGCGCACGCACTTCGCCCGCGGTGTCGTAGTAGAACGAGCGGTAGTAATGCTCTGGATCGCGTGCGCATTTCGGCGCGCCCGTCGCCCACGACAAGCGGCCGAGATACGTCGGAATCATGCCGCCCAGGTGCGAGATCAGCAGCGTGACATTGGGGAACCGGTCGCGATGGCCGGACAGCACGAGCCGGCCCACGGCAAGCGTCGTATCCGCCGGCCAGCCGATGCGCGTCAGCAGATCGTAGGCCTGCAGCATCGGGCTGCACGAGAAGTTCAGCGGATGCAGGAAACAGGTCGCATGGAGGCGATCGGCCTCTGCCCAGAACGCATCGAATTGCGGATCATCGAGCGGACGATCCAGCACGTTCGTGGGCAACGTCACGCCGTTCATGTCGAGCTCGACGACGATCCGTCGGAGTTCCAGCGCGGCCGCTTCGCCGTCCACCAAAGGCACGCGGCCGAACGCGCGGAACCGGCCGGGATGGCGAGCGACCGCCATCGCATAAAGGTCGTTCACCTCGCGCGCGAAACGCAGCCGGTCGGCGGGCGTCGGCAACGAGTCGGGCGACGGCCCAGGCAGCGACAGCACGGCCATGTCGATGCCCGCGACGTCGAGCGTGGCGACATAAGCATCGGCATCGAACGCGGGAATCACCGGAACGGCAAGCCCGTGATGGGCGAGGCGCTGGTTGACGATCTCCGCCGAGCGGCGCGGATACGCGTGGCAATGCATGTCGATGATCAATCGATCTCCCGATGCGGCGCCAGAAGGCGAGCCACGACGTCGTCGGCGTATGCGACCTCGCCGATGTGCCACGCGATGTCGGCAAGCGTCGTGCGCTGCGCATCGCCCGCACTCACGAAACCAAAGCCGGTATCGGGAAGCTCGCCGGCTGCCGTGCAATCGGCGACGCAGACGACCTTGTAGTCGCGGAACAACGCGTCGCGGGCGGTGGATTCGACGCAGACGTTCGACCACACGCCACCGATGACGAGCGTGTCGACGTCCATGCAACGCAGGATCGCGTCGAGGTTCGTGCGCCAGAACGCACTGTAGCGCGGCTTCAGCACGAGGCGATCGCCTTCGCGGCGATCGACGTCCGGATGAATCTGCTGGGCGCGGGTCATCGCCTCCAGTCCCTTCGCCAGCCGGCGTGCGGGAAAGAGGTCGTCCATCCGGCTGGATGGCTGCGACGGATCGTGCGCGGTGGCGGTGAAGATCACCGGTACGCCGACCCGGCGCGCGACCGCGATCAATCGATTGAACGTCGGCAGGATCGCGAGTCCACCCGGTGCCGCAAGAGGCGACTCGGGCAGCAGGAACGCATTCTGCAGATCGACGACCAGCAGCGCGGTGCGCGCCGGGTCGATGTCGAAGCGGACTTTTCCCGATCGTGTCAGCGCGCAGCTCCCAGCTTGTCGAGCGCGAACTTGACGTAGCGTTCGTCGACGATCGAATCGACGTCGATCCTGCGCGAGATCATGCCCTGCTGCGCGTACCAGTCGATCTGGTTTTGCAGGCTGTCCTTCAGGATCACCCCGTTCGGGTCGATGTAGCCCCAGTGCATCTTGTCGTAGATCGCGCGATCCTTGAGGCGCGTGTTGCGGGTCAGCAGGTCGATCATCTCCGCGCGGTTGGGCCCGCCGTTGATGGCCGAAACGAATTCGCGCGCGCCCTTGATGTAGGCGACCATGAAATCGCTGGC
>Ga0157372_10003215_pt1 | contig 17630 bp, 19 predicted proteins | sample C55metaG_FD_115307 | JGI IMG/M metagenome (GOLD analysis project Ga0157372, IMG submission 115307) | Corn rhizosphere microbial communities from Kellogg Biological Station, Michigan, USA - C5-5 metaG | ecosystem: Host-associated > Plants > Roots > Rhizosphere > Soil | place: USA: Michigan... | reverse complement strand
TACGCACAAGGTGACTCTTTACGCACAAGGTGACTCTTTACGCACAAGGTGACTCTTTACGCACAAGGTGACTCTTTTGGAAGAGCCGCGATGGACGACAGGATCATCGTCACCGTGCGTCGGTGGCGGTTCCGAGCAAGTGCTTCAGGAGGGCCGGGAATCCTCCCTTGCCCGACCGCTGAAGATGGTGCCGTGGATTCTTCGCCGGTCGCGTAACGCGATCGTAGTGACGCAGGGACGCACCTGGGGATTCATTACCTGCTTTCAAGGCCTAACGCAAAAACTACCACACGAGGAGCCCGCATGCGGATTGGTCTGATTGCATCGCCCTACATTTCAGTGCCTCCTGTGCGGTACGGCGGCACCGAGCTCTTCATCGCCCACCTCGCAGAGGCACTGATCCAACTGGGCGCTGATGTGACGGTCTACACGAATGGCGAGTCCGGGGTGAGGTCAGATCGACGATTCCTGTACCCCTTTTCACAGTGGCCACTTCCGAGTGCGAATTCCGGAATGCTGAAGGAACTTGACCACTTCTCCTGGGCCGTTCAAGCGGCTTCGTCTGAGTGCGATGTGATTCATCTGAACAGCACGGTATCGGTGCCGTTTTCGCGTTTCACCGACAAGCCTGTCATCTGCACCCTGCATCATCCGCCTGAGCCGCAGCTTACAGATATATACGAGCGGTATCCGGATGTAACGTATGTGGCCATCAGCGCAGATCAGGCGAGGTCGCATCCCACGGTTCCTTCTAGAGTCATTTATCACGGCATTGACTTAGATCGATATGAGTTCTCCAACCAAAAACAACCGTATGTCTGTTTCCTGGGGCGGATCTGCCCGATCAAAGGCACGCATCATGCGATATCGATCGCCAAGCGGGCGGGCATTCAATTGAAGATCTGCGGTGAAATCCAGCCCATGTTTAAGAGCTACTTCGAAAGTGAAATACGCCCACACATTGACGGAAAACAAGTTCAATTCCTTGGCGAGGCTGACATGGCGCTAAAGAACGACGTGTTGAGGTCAGCTTCTGCGCTGCTCTTCCCGATTGAATGGAGCGAACCGTTCGGACTGATCATGATCGAAGCAATGGCTTGCGGAACTCCCGTCATAGCCTATCCGGGCGGAGCGGTGGATGAAGTAGTGAGGAATGGAGTTTCCGGCTGGATGTGTTGTGATGAAGATGAAGCAGTGGCCGCTATCCGAAATCTCGATTTCCGTCCCGAACTCGTCCGCAGGTACGTGAAGGAGAATTTTTCAAGTGACGTGATGGCCAAGCGTTACCTTGCGCTGTACAGCGACTCGATAGAGAAGCTTCATGTGAACGGAACCGAACTCTTGGAGGTTTGATGAACGGTGTCACATCGCGTTCGCTCGCTCCCGCCCCCGCGCCACCAGAGCCGAAACAAGCCCATCCCCAACCGCTTCCATCGACAGAGCTGATGTCGCTGATCCGAGGCGCGACGTTTCTCGGCACAGCGACCGGGCGACATTGCACCGCCGGGCGCGCCGAATGTGGGGCTATTCCACGATGACAGGAGATTCCTGAGCCAGTTAGAACTGCGTGTGAACGGGCGAGCGCCTGCGCTGTTGTCCTCTTCCGCGATCGCTTCGGACATCTGCAGAGTGGGCCTGAACGCAACCAGCGGTTCGACGTCCGGAAAGAATTTGGATCAGCTGCCGAACGACGTGCACATCCGGCGCGAGCAGGTGCTGACCGACGATGCGTTGTTCCAAAGCTTGGAGGTTCAGAGCTTCCATGACGGCAACCTGACGGTCAGCGTGGAAGTGCTGTTCGACGCAGATTTCATGGACATCTTCCAGGTGCGGGGACTGCTCCGCGGAAAGAGCGGGAACTACTTTGAGCCGGACATCGAAGACGGCTCGGTGTTGTTTTACTACGAGGGGCTGGACGGACGAGCGCGCACAACACATCTGGAGTTCCTACCTGCGCCGAGCAGGTCGAGAAGAACCGCGCGATCTGGACCATATCGCTTCCGGCGCACGGCCACAAGACCCTGGGCATGACGGTGAGAATGCATGCAGGCGAGCCGAAGGACGAACGGCCGGAGGGGCCAGACCGTGGCGTCATGCACAGCGTCTACCTTGACGCACTCTCGAGCAAGAGACCTGGAGGCGCGACTGTACGCGGTTTCGTTCCAATAACGGCATCTTCGACGCCATGCTGCAGACCTGCACGGACGATTTCTACGCGTTGCGGATGCGCCTGGAGGGGGACACGGGGATCGCCGCGGGCGTGGCGTGGTTTGCGGCGCTATTCGGGCGCGACTCACTGATCAGCAGCTACCAGACGTTGCTGCTTGACCCGGATCTGGCGGGCGGAACCTTGCGCCTGCTGGCCCGCTACCAGGGCGACATGCCGAATGACGAGCGCGACGAAGACCCGGGCAAGATTCTTCACGAGCGGCGTTCCGGAGAGATGATAAACACCGATGAGGTCGCTTTCGGACGTAGCTACGGGTCGGTGAATGCGACGCCTCTATTCCTGATCCTGGCTCGCGAGCACGTGAAGTGGACCGACGAGCTGGAACTCCTGGCTGACCTGCACGGGCACATCCGTGCGGCGGTGAAATGGATTCTGGACTATGGCGATTTGGACGGAGATGGTCTGATCGAGTACATGCGCCGCAATCCCAAAGGCTTATTCAACCAGGGCTGGAAGGATTTCGGCGATGCGATCCGGCATAAGGACGGATCCATTGCTCAATCACCGATCGCGCTGATTGAGGTGCAGGGATATGCCGTGAGAGCGCTTGCGGATGCGGCGAAGATTCTGAAGCAGCTCGGCGAGCACGAGCTTGCGAACCGGGCGGAGAGCCGCTCGGAAGAGTTGCGACGGCTCATCGATGACAGATTCTGGCTCGAAGACTGCGCTGACTATGCGCTCGCGCTGGATGGCCGAAAGCGGCCGTGTAAGGTTTCGGCATCAAACCAGGGTCACCTGCTGTTCGCGAATGCGGTCAGTCGTGAGCGCGCCCGCCAGATAGCAGAGAAGCTAGTGCGCCCGGCACTGTTTTCGGGTTGGGGCTTACGAACGTCGTGATCCGAGGAGAGCAGCTTCAACCCGATGAGCTAACACTGCGGCTGGCGCTGGCCTCACGACAATTCGCTAATTGCGTACGGCATGGCCCGGTACGGGATGCATGACAAATCGGCGATGATCCTCGAGTCGCTGTACGAGGCTGCACTTCGGTTTCGCGATTACCGGCTACCGGAGCTGTTTTGCGGGCTTTCCCGTCAGCCGAACGGTGAGCCGGTGCAGTACCCTGCGTCATGTTCGCCGCAGGCCTGGGGCCGCGGGCACACCCTTTCTGTTGCTGACCGGCCTGCTCGCGGGATTTCGCCGAATGGGAAGGGAAGACCTTACCGCGATGGCCGAATGGCTGAGGAGCGAGGGCGTGGAGTTCTGCGTTCTGGATGTTCTAAACCGGCTGCACGGTGGTGAGGAAAACTCTTCGGACGCCATGACTCGCATCATGCAGAGGTTTGACGAACTCGCACGCCTAGCGTCCTGCCAGGTCTGCCTGATTCACCACACCAATAAGTCCGGAGGCGTAAAAGGCTCAACCGCGATTGAGGGATGGGCGGATTGGATCGCGTGCCTAGAGCAGAGCACCGACCAAGAGGAAGTGAAGACGCTGTTTCTGCGCACCAAATCATCGGGTGCAGTCATTCCGCGCGCTATTCGGTACTGGCAATCACAGGATCAGGCCAGAAAGATGTCGATCGTGGATCCTCACTTGCCACCGTTTCTGGAGACGCTTCGGATTGAGCACCTGCGAGTCGCGAAATCGCGAGTGACGTTGGACTTCAAGAGGGAAGGCGAGCGGACCTACTGCAACGTCGTGAAGGTGGTGAGTGAGCCATTGGAGGTAACCGAGGACGGCGAATTGAAATCGCCACCTCCTCGCCTGCGTCACGCAATGCAGGGAACCGACGTTGTTGCGCGAGCGAGACTAGTCTGCAGCGGGCGTAACCGGGATATCTCAAGCTCGACGCCAACAGGGGACTCAGTATTCAACGCGGCGGTTCCCCCCATTCCGCTTCTGCAACACAAAATCGACTGCTGACGTCGCCTTCGCTTGCTGGGAGGGTGACGTCAGGATCGATCTACAGAGCCGAGATGTGTGGGAGCCCTCCACCGTGGGTTTGCGATTCAACTGCTTCTCGGTGCTGGTACGAGAGTTCCAGGAATCGGTATCTCCCATCAAGAGGTCGAGAGTGACAGCGACTGCTTCGGACTGGTACTCATCCCGAAGCGGAATCTGGTGGCATGAGACGAGAGGGGCGTCCAATGCTCACAGACGACATTCCGGTGACTCCGAAGTGTTGACGACCATATCTGGAGAAAGTCGAAGCGAGCGGTCAGACCGGATTGATAGCTAACATGAATCGATCCCGACCCAGAGTCGCCATCAGCTCATCCCAACTCTGGATCGCTGCGCATATGCCAAAGTGAGGTCAAATCGATCCGTTGTTATTGTGGGCCATCTGACATATGTTGGTCGCAACCTCTTCCGCATTATGCCGCAATATGGGTCGAAGGTATGGCCGACGTCCCGTGCTGCGCGGGCGATCCGTATTGAATCAATGCCGCACGGCTATCGCATTTAAGAAAGTGCATCAACCAGGCAGTGCAGTCTCGTGCGGTGACCTCCGCGATGTTCAACTTACTGGCGACTTCGCGATCGCTCAGGCCGCAGCCAACCAAATCGTAGATACGGCCGAGGACTCCCAGTTTTTCCCAATGGCAACGCATAGTGTCCTTCTTTCATTCCGTTGTAAACGCGATCATATGCTTCCGCCCCATGCAACAATCCATATCGTCCGGACCGATATTTGGCATGCTATCAAGTCGAAATGAGGATATCTGAGCAATAAGGGACACATCCTCATGGCGCTGCATGATGTTGGCCGGACTGCTCAATATCCAAGAGTCGCACCTAACATCTCACGATCTCGAGTTGGAAGTTACAAAGGTCCTGGACAGCCTGCAGCCTGTCGATGGCGAGGTGCGAGGGCTGGAGGCTAGTCGGTTCCTCGGCATTGTTAGCAGCGGCACACGTGAGAGCATCATGGAGGCGCTGTAAGGCGCCCGAAATCATTGCTGCGGTACGAACGCGTCCCACAACCTGCTCTCGTGTTCTTCCGGAACGGGCCGGAAGCGCCCCATTTGCGTGCTTGTCTCCCGATTTTTGAGACTTGACTGTCCCGACGAGCAGAGCGTCACCGTCAATTTAGTGCTGCCCGGGAAATCGAACTCCTACTCATGTTTAGCTAACGACCTATTCGCCCGCGGCTACGTCCGCAGCCATCGTGCTCTTAAGGCTTCAAAAAACCTGACTACTCGATAAGGCGGCGCACCGACAATGTGTGCGTGAAATTGACCTCGGCTGGTTCGACCGTACCCATTATGGGTGCGGCCCCTGAAGGTGTGGAACTTGAGGCAAGGGGAATATGCCCTGCCGCTGAGAGTAGGCCGGAGGTCGGATCCATTCCTACCCAGCCTGCTCCGGGAACATAGACCTCAGTCCACGCGTGCAGGTCGGCTGAATCCAGCTTGGAGCGGACGGCACTCTCATCGGCCTCCGAAGTCTGAATGAGGTACCCGGAGACGAAACGCGCCGCGATGCCGAGCTGCCGACAGATCTGCACCAGTAGCCAGGCCGAGTCTCGACATGAGCCGGTGCCTAGGCGCAAGGTTTCTTCGCAACTTTGTACACCAGACTCCATACGGGTGACGTACTGGACCTCCTCTCGGACTACGGCATTAAGCCCTACCAGAAAGCTTACGGTCGGCTGCGGATTACGCGAGAGTTTGCTGGTCAGTGAGGGCAACAACTGGCCGCACTGAGTGACGCCCAGGAAGGGTCTGAGGTCGTGCTCCAGTTCGGCCGAATAGGTAAAAGGGAAGTCTTCATAGTCCCTATCAAGAAGGAATCCGAACGCGTTAATAGGACTGAGGTCCGCAATCAGGTTAACTTCAACGCGGAAATTGTCAGTCCTACCGGGAAATAAAGCGCGGGCTATGTGATTGGCCAACTGGTCGAAATGCCATGAGATTTCGCAGTCCGGCGTGATGTCGAGAGAGTAGCTAACGATCGGTGTACGGCAATGGGGAGTTGGGCGCAGCCGGATCGTTTGAGGTCCGAGTGAAACAGGCCTCTGGTACAGGTAGTGGGTTTTGTGCTTCAGCGCGACCTGTAGACCCATTGAGCCTCGTATCTCCTGAATTGTATGGCGTTGGATCAGCTTATCGCTGAATGCCTCCAGGATGAAGCGCGGTTTTGGGGCCCTTCAGGAAAGCGATCGTAATTGCCACCAATCGGAACCTTGCGCGCATAGGGGATATCCGCACCGGGAGTGGGAACCACCTGTCCTAGATCCGCATAGTCGTTCACGTTATAGAAAACGTCGTTCAATTGAGTAAACGTTGGTCCCTCCCTGGTAGTCGGATGTTGCATCTTGATCCGTCCACGAGTGGTTATCATCCGGGTCACTTCGGCGTGTCATCGTAGATAAGCGAGGATTGCTTCTGCGAGACCGCAAGATGGATTTGTACTTTCGATGTACTTCTGAGGCTCACGTCGGCTCCAGGCTCGGTTGCTTAGTTGGAAGATGCTCCTCAAGAGCGAAGCAGTGCGTTGCTGGAGGCGAGGACAAACGCTTATGAACTCAAATTCACGCTCCTCCCGCACATCCTGCATTCGGAGCAATGCAATCTCGGGACTTGTTCCCGCCCCGGCCCATGTGATCTCTTTTGACCGGCGCACGTATCCTGCGCTCATCTACTTCATCTCGATGGGAGTCTCGCGTCACTGAAGAGCGGGCGTAACTCTCCCGATTGCAAACCTTCGCCGCGTAGACCAGGGTTATCGTCGAATGAATGGGATACCGATCACAAGGAAGCCGTGGTGCTTCAACAGATTTTCAAAAGGAGAGCGTTCATGCCAATTCCCGGTTCAGCAGACGACGGCACGATGGTTGCTGATGTCGCAAATTTTGATCTCGCGAGCGAAGTAGCCGAGGTGGAAAGTTCGAGGCCATGGCCCGCCGGCATCTATTCGAAGACGCTATTCAAAAAGACGGACTTCCGCACGGTTCTGATCTGCATGCAGGCTGGCACCGCCATCAAGGAACATCATGCGGACGGCACGAGCTCGGTGCAGGTTTGGAAAGGCGCCATCCGGTACAAGACGCTGGGGCAGGCGTACGAGCTGAAGGCCGGAAGCCTGCTCACACTCGGCGCCTCCATCAAACACGAGGTGGAGGCAATCGAGGACTCCGCATTTCTTCTCACGATTTCCTGGCCGGACAACGACGAGCTGCAGGCCATGCGGCATCGTGGTTACGGAACCTAATCGCTCGCGCACGCCTCAATAGGAACGTCTTAGGAGAAAGCCATGATTGCGTTCGATGAGGCACATGCCGCGGTTCACTATCCGCCCGATCGCCGCTTTCACATCTGGATACGTCCGTCGATCCTCATCGCCTTAGCCATCGTGGCGGCGGTGCCTGTGCTGGCTGCCTGGGTTGAAGTTCTCGCTGTGGGACTCCCCCATATTCCGCCTGTCCCGCAGATCTCTGCCAACAAGTTCGCCGGTCCACATGGATTTCCGGTGTGGGTGCGCTACTGTCACTTTTTCAACTTTCTTTTTGTGACCATGCTGATCCGCAGCGGGTTGTCGATTCTCGCCGATCATCCTCGCCTCTATTTTAATAATCACTGCACGCCGGGTAGCGAGTGGATTCGCTTGACACCCATCACGGTGCCGACGGATCGGATCTGGACCGCGAAGGACGATGCCCGTTATCTCTCCCCCATCGTGGCCACGCCCGGCTACCGACATACCATCGGAATCGCACGCTGCTGGCACTTTCTCAACGTCTATGGATTCATCATCACCGGCATTTTCTTCGTTATCATGCTGTTCGATACCGAGCAATGGCGGCGCCTCGTTCCCCAATCGACGCTGGTGCTGCTGCAGGCCTGGAACACGTGGGTTCACTACGCGACATTCCACCTGCCGCCCGAATTCAACGGGTTCTACGGCTACAACGCGCTGCAGCAGATTGCCTATTTTTGCGTCGTCTTTGTCTTCGGCCCGCTGGCTATCCTCACCGGCATGGCCATGTCGCCCGCCGCCGTCAATCGCTTCCACTGGTACGCGAAGCTTTTTGGCGGCAGGCAATCGGCGCGCTCCATACACTTCCTCACCATGCTGAGTTTCTTCGCCTTCATCATCGTGCACATTACGCTGATCGTGATGACCGGCTTTGCTCGCAACATGAACCACATCGTGCTGGGTACCGACGACGAAAACCACCTGGGAATGATCCTCGGCTTCGTCGGCATCGGGGTCGTTGTGCTCGCATGGGTTGCGGCGCATACGATTTCGTGGATCTACCCGCGCGCCCTCCAGCATGTGCAGAAGTTCATCACCTATCCCCTGATGCTCACCACGCTCAACCGCCTCTCCCCAAGCGAGCATTACACCGAGGCGGATATCTCGCCGCGCTTCTGGCCCAATGGCAAAATGCCCGAACGCCACGATTGGAAGCAGATGGCCACCAATGGCTTCCTGGATTACCGGCTGAAGGTCTGTGGCCTCGTCGATAACCCGGTCGAGCTTTCGCTTGCCGATATCGAACGGCTGGCCAAAGCCGAAGAAATCACCATGCATCACTGCATCCAGGGCTGGACGGGCATTGCCAAATGGGGCGGCCTTCCCATGAAATCCCTAGTTGAACTCGTGCGGCCTAGGTCGGCCGCCAGAGTCGTCGCGTTCTTCTCCTTTGGAGGCTCGCTTTACGGCGGAGCGTACTACGATACGCAAAGCCTTGAGAATGTACTCAAGGCCCAGTGTCTGCTGGCTACCGAGATGAATGGGAAGCCGCTCAGTGAAGTCTATGGAGCACCGCTGCGGCTGCGCGTTGAAAATCAGCTTGGCTACAAAATGGTCAAGTGGATCGAGCGCATCGAATTCGTCGAGTCGGAGAAGTCGATCGGCCTCGGGGAGGGCGGCAAGAACGAAGACGATGAATACTTCGACCTGCTCCCGAACATCTGATGAGGTCCGCGAATGAACCTCGCGATGCCCGCGTCCACATTGGCTTTGACCATGTCGGGGCATTGCTCACGCATATGCGGATGGAATAGCTGTTGCAGCATTTCCCGCCTCGCTTTGTGTGGGCTGTTTATGTCTGCATCAACGGCTTCATCACCATCGCACTGCTCGCACTGTTGGCTCTTGCCACCGGCAGCCCAATTGTCTTCCCATCGCTTGGCCCTACCGCGTATCTATTCTTCTTTTCCCCACTGTCAGAATCGTCCAGCCCCCGCAATACCATCCTCGGCCACGCCATCGGGCTCCTCTGCGGCTACGGCGCATTCGCGCTAGCGGCAGCCTCCAGCCCGCCCTTCGGCATGTACCCCGGTGTCCATGGCCCCCGGTTGCTGGCCGCCGCGCTCTCCCTCTCGGCTACCGGCGCGCTCATGGCTCTGTTGCGCATAAGTCATCCGCCGGCGGGCGCGACAACGCTCATCGTTTCCCTCGGCATCATCTCTCAACCCAAAGAGCTTGTCATTATCGAGGTCGCCGTGATCCTGCTTACGGTGCAGGCCTTCGCAATCAATCGGCTCGCTGGCATACCCTACCCCGTTTGGAGAAAGCAAGAACCTGCCGGAACCGCCTTTTAGCTGGTCAGCGTTTCGCAGTTCAATGCCCCTTCTGGCAAACGTGCCAGCCTCAGCCGTCTGACCGCGGTACTCAGGTCGATTCAATGGTCGGTTTGTGCAAACTGCCACGTCCTGCTGTTTGTGGACTCCGTCTCGCTCTGGAAACAGCTCGCGGGCAAGCTTTCAAAATTAAGTGAGTCGAGAATCCGGAGGGTTACCGGACCTCGTCTCTCAACTTATGCATAATCGCCAATGCGTTCGCCGAAAGTAGCCGTGCCGGAAAGGTGCATTGCCCTGAAGTCAACAGTTGAGCCAATAGTCATTTGTCCGTAAAGGCGACTTTTCGCTCAGGTGGATTGCCGCTCAGAAGTTCGCCCATGTCGAACTTCCTTACGGCCACTCCATATCGAGGCCGTAAATCTCAAATGTGCTGACATCCCGTGCGATAAGCGGAGAGTCATCAGGTGAAAGCCCCAACCACGGAGCCATGGCGCCGTTTGGTCAGTGGGTAACATATTCGTCCTATCCCGACCTGACGTTATGGCGGAGCGGGCTGGATGGAAGCGAGCGGATCCAACTCACGCAACCACCACTGAAGGCCGTGCTGCCGCATTGCGACCGTAATCATAACGAGTGTTTTTGAGGAGAGTGCATTCAAACTGCACTCTTCTTAAAGCTAGCCAAGTGACAGTGGCGCAGGCCGGAAAACACCGGCAACGTCAACTATATTCATCTCGCTATGGGTGGTTCTCCATCAAAGACTGTCGGCGGTCAGGTGAGTGCCTGAGCAGATCCGCCGAAAATTACATCGGCGAGGTGTAAGGGAGGAACATTTACGTGTAGGCTTATTCGACCGGCTGCCGGGTCAACGTGACCCTTGAAGGGATCCATGAGAGCAATTGAAGAGAGCGGCGGTGCTGCACCTTCGCCTGGGGGACTTGCGAGACGGCTTTCGCTGGGCGATTCGATCGCAATCGTGGTGGGGATCATGATTGGCGGCGGAATCTTTCTGGTTCCGAACCTGGTGGCGCGCAGTGTGCCGTCAGTGCCGATGATCATGGCTGTATGGGGGTTCGCGGGAGCGATCTCGTTTGTAGGCGCGCTCGCGTGCGCGGAATTGGGAGCAGCATTTCCTTCCACGGGCGGGCAGTATGTCTTTCTGCGCGAGGCGTATGGACCGCTTGCTGGGTTCCTGTGCGGATGGTCGTTTTTCACCGTAGCGCGGAGTGCGCAGGTGGCATGGTTGTCCGTCGTATTCTCGATTTACGCTTCGTATTTCGTTCCGTTAAGCGCGACAAGTTCGAAGCTGCTAAGTCTGGCGGTTCTGGCGCTTTTCATGGCGGTGAATTATCGCGGAGTGAGGCTGGGCGCGATTCTGCAGAACAGCTTCACGCTGGCGAAGGTGGTTGGTGCGGGGATCATAATTGGAGCAGCGTTATTGCTGGGCGGGCGCGTGGAACATCATTCGGTGGCGACGCATCCGGCGATCTCGTTGGCTGGCTTAGGTGTGGCCTTGATTTCCTGCCTGTTGGCGTACGACGGCTGGGTTCAGTTGAGTTTCGTTGCGGGCGAGATCCGCGATCCGCAACGCAACGTGCTGCGGGCGTTGATTATCGGAACATTGGGAGTCGCAGCTATTTATCTTCTAGCGAACGTCGCGTATATGCGGGTGATGACGATCCCGGAGATTGCGGCCAGCAGCTATGTGGGCGCAGATGCGACAGAGCGAGTGCTGGGAGCAACGGGCGCCACTGTAGTCTCACTGATTATCATGGTGTCGATCCTGGGAACGCTGAACGGGTGCTTCCTGACAGTTCCGCGTGTCTATTTTGCGCAGGCGGCGGATGGTCTGTTTTTCCGCAAGTTCGCTGAGGTTCATCCGAAGTACGGCACGCCTGGATTCGCAATTCTCGCTCAGGGCCTGTGGGCGGCTTTGCTGCTGCTGACGGGTTCGTACGAGACATTGATTGACTATAGCTTGCTCGGGATCTGGGTGTTCTACGGGTTGATGATCGGAGCGGTAATGGTGCTGCGAAAAACACAGCCGAATCTGCCGCGGCCCTACCGGATGTGGGGTTACCCCGTGACGCCGGTGATCTTTCTTGTGATTACGGTCTGGTTCCTAGGCAACATGCTGGTGACGCGACCGGGGCCGGCGTGGTCGGGGATGGGGCTCATGTTGACGGGCGTGCCGGCCTTTTTTTTGTGGCAGCGCTTCGGGAAGCAGAGTCTCGTCGACGATGTTCTGCCGGATGCTGAGCTCCCGTGAACAACAACGATCCACTTCTTGCGTCGCGGAATGAGTTTCCGATTCTGGAGTAGACGTCAGGCCCCAGGCTAGCGGAAATATGGAATGTACCGAAGACTTTCAAGCTCCAGTGAGGGATCAGCAGCGGAAGTGGGGCTCCATCAAGTGAATGCGACGAGGAAGCGGACGCCGTCACTCTGAAGGTAGCAAGCCGAAGAGAAACTCGCTAGGATAGGGAATTTGGCAGATGGCGAATCTTTCGCCGGATTCCGAGTGAATCCCGTCTGAGAGTCAAATTACTACTTGTGTACTGATCAAGGTTTTCCGTTCGTTCCACTTGGCCTTAAAACCGCCTTCTCGGACAAGAGATCCTTGTCAATTGACGCGCTATGACTTTCTCGACGAGCGGTAAATCGCCAAACCACGCTTCCAGGCCGCTCACTGGAAATGTGCATCGCCTGAATATGTCAGTTGAAGTCGACTTGATGGATGGCTCAACAGAAGCCGCCTGCAGGTTACAAATCAGGCTTCGATGAGCCGATTGGCGATACTGCGACAGTTATGCAGGCTTTACGCCGTTGCGATTCGCGCTAGATTCTCTGACAGGCTTGCGCGGGCTAGTTAGTGGGCGCTGGTCCGCGGTTTTGCAACACACAGACTCCTCCCCACGGCTTGTCGGGTTTGCGGCCGGCAGGATCGGGAAGAAACGATAGCAGTTGCATCCCCAAGGACAGGCGCTTCAACTTTGCCGCAGTATGTAACAGAGATCGCGTCTCGACTGGCTGCCACCCGAACGGAGCAAAGAATTCTGGCCCTTCCCGAGGCGCGAATTTCAGCGGCGAACCGGCATCAACCAGGGGGCCCCAATGTTCTTTTGGAGCATCTTTAGAAGCGCAGGTGAAGTAAGGTCGGTGACCCAATACCGGAAGCTGGAACGGGCTGCCAGATCGCGGGCCAGCTTAGCAGCCCCATCGGCTTCAAAGTAAATGATAAGCCCTTCGCTTACTACCACCACGCGCTTCGCTTCGTCCCCGAGTCGCTGAAACAAGGCACGGCGTCCTGCGGTATCTTTCAAATCCAGTGGCACGCGCTCCAGGGTGCAGAGCGGACGTTCAGAGGCAAGAACGTCCTGCTTGTAATTCACCATATCCGGCAGGTCGATCTCAATCCACCGAAGCGAAGCGGGAAGCTGCATCCGGTACGGTCTGGAATCGAGCCCAGCAGCCAAGTTAATAACCATGTCCGCGCCATGCTGCACTTCGCGCTCGATGACTTGATCGACCAGCCAGGTGCGCGCTGTGTAAGACCATGAATGCCTCTGCGCGAACGGCATTGTGGCGGCGATTTGCGTGCCGCGATCCCCAGCTAATTTGCGCGCATAGGGGTCACGAAAGACGGCGTCGGCGCGCTCGCTCTCCTGGGCGCGGTACACCGCCACCCACAGGGCGGTGTCCGAAATATTGCGAATTGGGCCTGCTAAGCTCACGGCAACAGAATCATATCTGTTTGCAATTGTAAAATGCGCGCGGCATTAGGTTCCATTTCCACACCATACAAACGTACCCGCCGAAATCAAAACGATGCTCTGATTGGAGGCCGAGTAATCGGCCAAACAGCGATTAACAATGAAACGCTGTTAACGCTATTGATATTCTGTCGCAGTCTCGATGAGCGCCAAATCGCCGAGTCACTCGTTCTCGAAAGACGTGTACTACCACACCTCGGTGATTGCGACGGTGCTGAAAATGTTTACCGACACGTGGCCCACCGACGCGCTGTTCGATTGCGCGAAAGAGGCAAACACGCTGGATGCTATTGGATGGGCTGCCAAATCCTTTGTGAGACTCGGATTCCAGTTCTTATCACCAACACGCAGAGTTGCTCTTGAATCGGGGTCATCAAAGTCGAATTGGAATGCTCCTCCTCTGTAATCTGCTCGAGAAGACTCTTTTCCGAAGGACGACAGAGGCCGAAGAAGCGCAACGAGGCAAGCCACCGGATGGATCGGCTACTCTGGCTCGTCGGCTTTCCGGCTGAGCCTTACAACAAGCCCTTCCATCGTGTAGGTTTTCAAGCACGTCAAAGCAGCCATTAGAATGACGTTGTGAAGGCTAAGCGTCCAGCACAAAAGAAGGCGAGCATGGTGCGGATGCAACCGTACTGGCGAGATTTCTCAGTGGAACGCGCTGAGCACACGTCCGCAGCAGCTGCGTGGCTGGTCGGTCAGTTTGTCAATGCGTCCCTGCCTGCTCCTGCGACACACCATGACCTGATTGAGTTCATCTGTGCGTCTTCTCTCCCGCGGCCGATTCCTGTGGTATCCCTTTGCGAGAATTTGAATTCTCAGTCAATCATCCGCGGGGTGGCCTATTGCAAAATGCCTGGAGATCTCATCGATGATGTGGTGCGAGCCCACCCGGGAGTGTCCTGGTGGGTGACCAAGGAGGGGCTGCACGTTGAAGTAGTTCTTCCGGCCAATGCCATGTCTGAACTTCGAACTTTCGATCAGATTGCAGGCTCGCTGGTGGTCGCATCCTGGAAGAAGAGTGAGGAGAGGAAGAACACCTCATTGACGGGCGTGGCCCTTGTGGAGATTGCGATACAGCTCGATGCGGCCGGCTTGGTGCTAAAAGATGCTTTGCAGCCTGCTCAATGGGAGAAACTCAGAACCCACAATCAGAAAGCCGGACGAGCGGCGATTAAGACGTTTGAGAAGCTCGCCGGGAGCATCTTCTCGCATATGCTCCGGCGGCGCCTCTACACAGCACGTGACAGATACATCGATGCGACTGCGAGAAAGAGCGATCGGGCGAAACCGCCCATCCCGAAGATATTCCATTCCCCGAACCCCGTGATTTGCTGAATTGGAGGTTGTCCGCGATGTCACGGCGGACAACTTTCTACCATTACTCGCGGATGGCCGATTGGCCTATGGTTTGAGCTGGAAATCTTGTCCAATCGTAGTCTTCGGCCGTGCCCGAACCTTGGTGGGTGGGCGGCGGCAATTTATCAATGCGATCAAAGGAGATTCACCGATGCCTTTGATCGCAACTGAAAATCTAAGCGTGGTCTACAGAACCGTCGCTTCGCTCAAACCCTATTTCAATAATCCCCGGACACATTCCAAGGCCCAGATTCGCAAAATCGCGTCGAGCCTCCGGGAGTTCGGATTCACAGCACCAATTCTGGTGGACGACCAGGACACAATCATTGCCGGGCATGGCCGAGTCCAGGCAGCCAAGCTCATTGGCCTCGAACAGGTCCCAACCATCCGGCTTAGCAGCCTCAGTCCAGCTCAAATACGGGCGTATGTCATTGCAGATAATCGGCTCGCACTGGATGCGGGGTGGAACCCAGAGATTCTGAAGATCGAACTCCAGAATCTGATCGCGCTTGATGAGATCGATATTTCACTCACAGGGTTTGAGACGGCCGAGCTCGACTTAATCCTCATTGATGACCACGAAGAAGATCTCAACGATGATCTCGCCGAACTCACCGGCCCGGCAATTACCCAACCGGGTGACCTGTGGCAGCTTGATGGTCACCGAATACTCTGCGGCGATGCAACGCTGGCATCCTCGTTCGTCACTCTCATGGAGGGCAAGCAAGCTGCAGTTGTATTCACGGACGCTCCTTACAACGTTGCCATCCATGGTCACGTGAGTGGGAAGGGCCGTGTGCGCCATGACGAGTTTGCGATGGCATCGGGCGAGATGAATAAAAAGGAATTCCAGGCATTCCTCACGACTGTCTTCACCCACTTGGCTCATTCAAGCGCCAACGGCTCAGTTCACTACCTGTGCATGGACTGGCGTTCGATGGCAGAGCTACTCGCTGCGGGCGAGAAAGCCTATGACAAACTCCTCAACGTCTGCGTCTGGTCCAAGGACAAAGGCGGCATGGGGAGTTTTTATAGATCACAACATGAGCTGATTTTTTTATACCGGAATGGAAAGCAGCAGCATCGCAACAATATACAGCTCGGCCGCTTCGGGCGCAATCGTACGAATGTCTGGCAGTACCCCAGTGCCAGTACGCTATCGCGTGCCAAAGGCGAAGAGAACCTGCTGGCGATGCACCCAACCGTCAAGCCCGTCGCTCTGGTGGCCGATGCCCTGCTCGATTCATCCGCGCGGGGAGAGATCGTGCTCGACTCTTTCCTGGGCTCTGGGAGCACGCTTCTGGCTGCTGAACGAATTGGCAGGATCTGCTACGGGATGGAACTGGAACCGCGATACGTTGACCTTGCGATCCGCCGATGGCAGAAGCACACCGGAGGACGGGCGATTCATGGGATTACAGGCAAGGCCTTCGATGACCTGGCAGCCGAGGAGGTGTCACATGCCTGAGGACCAGGATGTGGGGTACGGCAAACCTCCCAAACATACGCAGTTCGCAAAAGGCCGCTCCGGTAATCCGAAGGGCCGACCAAAAGGCTCCCACAATCTGGCAACCATCTTCAATCAGGTGACCAGACAGAAGATCTCGGTCAAAGAGAACGGCCGTACTAAAACGATGACCCGGATGGAGGCCGTGGTGCATCAGCTCACGAACAAAGCGCTTTCCGGCGACGCAAGAGCAATGGGGCAGCTGCTCCAGTTCTCTCGGTTGTTTGAAGTCTCGCTTGAGGCGCTAAACGCTAAGCCAGAGGTTGGCGAGCGAGATCGATCAGCATTTCAGAACGTAATGAAGAGAATGAACCGCATTGTGCGGATGGAGACGAACCTTGCCGACACTGAATGATTTTGAACCGACATTAGCTGAACTCGAAAGCATCTTTCAAAATGACCTGCTGGCGTTCACAGAACGTGTATTCGGGGAGTTGTTCCCTCAAACAGAGTTTCACCTCAGCCCGCACCTTGGAGTCATGGCGGCAAAGCTATCGGCCACTCTCCTGGGGCCCGGGCCGAAGCGGCTGATTATCAACCTGCCGCCACGGTCACTCAAGTCCATTATGGTGAGTGTTGCCTCTGTGGCCTGGCTGCTCGGGCATGAGCCGCACAAGCAAGTAATCTGCGCGAGCTACGGACAGGATCTAGCGGACAAGCACGCCCGCGATACCCGGACCATCATGGCGAGCAGCTTCTATCAGCATCTCTTTCCGTGGACCCGGCTCTCCCAGCAGAAGCAGTCCGTCAACGACTTCATGACCACACGAGAAGGCTTTCGGATGGCCACCTCGGTTGGCGGGGTACTGACGGGCCGCGGAGCGGACATCATTATTATTGATGACCCACTCAAGCCAGAGGAAGCGCTCTCGGACACGCGCCGGGCAGCGGTGAATGACTGGTATGACAACACCCTGCTGAGCCGGCTCAACAGCAAAGAACAAGGAATCATCATCCTCGTCATGCAGCGGCTACACCAGGATGATCTTGTCGGGCACATCCTTGATCGAGGTGAAGACTGGGAGACGCTGGTGTTCCCGGCCATCGCCGAAGAGGACGAGCGATATGAATATCAGAGCTGCCTGGGGCATGAAGTGTTCGAGCGCAAATCCGGCGAGGTCCTCGATTCGGCTCGCGAATCCCTTGACACGCTGCTCGCGATGAAGAGAACCATCGGCGAATACAACTTCGCCAGCCAATACCAGCAAAATCCCACGCCATTCGGCGGAGCTATGATCCGGCGCGAGTGGCTCCAGTACTACGATCCAGAGGGTCCGCTTCCAGACTT
>Ga0157372_10003207_pt1 | contig 17667 bp, 16 predicted proteins | sample C55metaG_FD_115307 | JGI IMG/M metagenome (GOLD analysis project Ga0157372, IMG submission 115307) | Corn rhizosphere microbial communities from Kellogg Biological Station, Michigan, USA - C5-5 metaG | ecosystem: Host-associated > Plants > Roots > Rhizosphere > Soil | place: USA: Michigan... | reverse complement strand
GCACGGCTTCAGCCGTGCCCTAACAGACACAACAAGGAGGGCGGCTTCAGCCGCTGAGGTCACGGCAGCTACTCCGCAGCGATTTTCACAGGTGCGTCCAACGCCTCCAGCACCTCAGCCGGTTCCGGGCGCACCCGAAAGTCCGCGTAGCCCTTGCTGAACGCCACTCTCCCGTCCTGCCGGATCACGAACGCAGCGGCAATGGGCAGCCGCCAGCTCGCTTCCGTCGCGTTGTTGTACATGGCGCCCGAGTTTACAAATGGGACGTTCACCAGAATGCTCTGGTAATATGCGCGGTGCGCGTCCGGTACCGTATAACCCACCCCAAACTCCTCCGCGACGTTTGCGCCCGGGTCCGAAAGGATCGGAAACGGCAGGTTGTGCTGTTGCAGCGTAAAGTCGTTCTGCCGTCGGGTCTGCGGCGAAACCGCAACCAGGAACGCCCCGCGCGCGCGAACCTCCGCGTGCACATCCCGCCACACCTCTAGCTCGGTCGTGCAGTACGGACACCAGCGACCGCGGAAGAACTTCAGGATCACGGGCCCGAGCGCCAGCACATCGCCGAGCTTTACTTGTTTACCCGTCAGCGCATCCATCAGCACGAAATCCGGCGCCGCGGCTCCCACCGGCAGCACACGATCCTCAATGCCGGTCGCAAACAGCTCGGCCGTCGCCTGCTCGCTGAACGCAAGCCTCTCCGGCTGCACCAGCGCGCGCGTCTTCTGTGTTATTCGGTCAAGCTCTTCCTGCAGCGAGGGGAGGGACGGCTTGTCAACAGTGTTCACTACTTCATTAAAGCAGCCATCTCGCTGTTCTTGCTGCGAGCATCGTCGTGGCAGTCCATCGCCGCCACAGCCGGCGCCATCGACATGGCAGGAGCACTCACAGGCGTATGCTTCTCGACCCCAGGCGTCACCGCAGCTCGGCCGCCCTTGTCGATCACCGACGTCATCTTCGCGAACCCCTGCTCCCAAGCCTTCTTATTCGCATCGCTTGCGTCCGGAGCCTGACCTGCCCGCATGAACCCATGGCCCGCGCCGTCGTAGACCACTGGATCGTACGTCTTGCCCGCGGCCTTCATCGCCTCAGTAGTGGCCGGCACGGTCGCGGAGATGCGCGCATCGTTCCCGGCATAGAACCCATAAACCGGGGCCGTAATGTTCTTCATCGCATCGGTTGGCGGAGGCGGCCCATAGAACACAAATGCCGCCGATAGATCGTGCCGATGCGTCGCATAGGCGAACGACTTCCCTCCGCCCCAGCAGAACCCCGTCACGTACAGCCTGCCATTCGCGGACGGCAGCTTCTTGCCATAGTCCGCCGCCGCGTCGAGGTCCGCCAGCACCTGGTCCGGGTTCAAGCCGGAAACCGCCTTCGTCACCGCATCCTGTCCCCCGAGCGAATCTGTCCCGCCGCCATTCGGTCCAGCGCCGCTCAGCAGGTCCGGCGCAATGACGATGTAGCCCTTCGCCGCCAATTCATCCGCCATCAGCTTCGCCCAGTCGCTCAGCCCGAAGATTTCGTGGATCAGCACCACCACCGGCGCCTTGTTGCTCACCTCCGGATACACCACAAACGCCTGCACCGTGCGATCCCCATGCTTCAGCGGAACGTACTCGCGGTGTCGCGGAGACTTCTCCAGTGCGGCCTTGGCCCAATCCTGAGCGGACAGGCTGAAGGCGGTGAAGGCGAGGAAGCTGGCGGCAAGCAACTTCACAGCGGTTGATCTCATGCACGAGAGTCTAGAGGGTTCCAGCTTGAAACGGCAACAAATACCCGGCTATTGCGCCGACGCCTCCGTCGACACGGTGATATGAACCACATCGCCCTGCTGCACGCGCCCCCCCGCCGCAGGGCTCTGGGCAACTACCGTTCCGGTGGTCGGAGCAGGTGCGGGTGCAGGGGCAGAAGCCGAGAGAGCTGGAACGCTTCCCGCAGGGGCGCCCGTACCGGTCGAAGCCGCCTGCCCAATAGAGGCAGCCACGGGTCCAGGAGGCGCAATGACCTCAGCTGCCGCAATCATCTTCAGCCCGGCCGCCGAGGTCCGCGCCGCAGCACCCGCGTAACTCAGCCCAACCAGCGAAGGCATCACATACGCCGTCGCGGCCACCGGCTCTCCATCGCTAACCAGCAAGCTGATGCGCGGACTGCTCACCTCTCCCGCCTGTGCGGAGGGGGTCTGCGCAACCACCACGTCCGGATCGCCCGGCGCAGGCATCCGCACCACAGCGCCCGGCTCCAGCCCAAGTTGCCGGATCGTAATCATCGCCGCGCGTTCCGACTGCCCCACCAGGTTAGGAATCGATACCCGCTGGCTGCCCAGAGATTCCGTGATCCGTACCGGCCAGTCCCGTCGCACACGGAAGCCCGCCGGCGGGTCCTGCGCAATCACGTGGCCCACAGGCACCTCTGACGAATAGAACCGATTCTCCACCGTCACCCGCAGACCTTGGTGCCCCGCGGTACTCGCCGCCTCGGCCACAGTCAGCCCAGTAACCGGAGGCACCACCGCCTCCCGTCCATGGATAGCTAGCCGCATGGCAATAAACGCCGAGATGAGCGCAACCGCCACCATCCCGAGCGCCGCCAACGCAATCGTGAAGAACCGCCTGATCGAATCCCCCTCCGGCCGGCACAGCTTCGTCCGCCTTCGATCTTACCCGCTCCGTGGAATCGCAATCAGTGCTGCTGAGTCTTCCCAGTGCCGCCCGTATTCGAGCTGGAGCCGGTGTTTCGTATCAGCATCGCCGCCGCCAACGCGAGGACAATCACGCACCCAATCACGATGATCAGTAACCGGCTGCTGCGGTTCGGACCAGAGTTCTCGGAGCCGGCAGGAGGAGGAGCGGCCATGGCGGTTGGATGCACAATCCCGCCACTCCGCCCTACCTCGCCCTCAGCTCGTCCATCACCACTTCCAGCGACTCCCGCCAATCCATCATGCGCCAGCCGAACACCCGCTCCAGCTTCGCGCAATTCAAACGCGAGTTCGCAGGTCTCCGCGCCGGTGTCGGGTAGTCCGCCGTCGAGATCGCCTCCACCCGCGCCAGGTTCGCCGCCGGCTCACGCCTCTTCAGCGCCTCCACCGCAGCCGACGCGAATCCAAACCACGTCGTCTCTCCCGAACCGCCGGCGTGATACACCCCGCTCACCCTGCCGGCATCGCTCGCGTCCACCCGCCGAATCACATGTGCCGTCAGCCTCGCCAAGTCCTCGCTCCATGTCGGGGCGCCATGCTGGTCGGCCACAATCCGCAGCACCTCGCGCTCCCGAGCGATCCGCAAAATCGATAACAAAAAATTCTTTCCCGTAGCACCGTACACCCAGCTTGTCCGGAAGATAAAGTGCGCAGCGCCCGTCTGACTCAAAGCCTGCTCTCCAGCGAGCTTGCTCTTGCCATACACATTCAGCGGCCCGGGGGGATCGCTCTCCACATACGGCGTAGCCTTCGACCCATCGAACACATAATCGGTCGAGAAGTGAATCACCGCCGCGCCAATCTTCCGCGCCTCTTCGCCAATCACTGGCGGCGCGTCCGCATTCAAAGCAAAAGCCAGCTCCGGCTCGCTCTCCGCCTTGTCCACTGCCGTGTGCGCCGCCGCATTCACCACCCAGCGTGGCTGCACCTCGCGCATGATCGCGCGTATGGACTCGGCGCTCGCCAAGTCCAACCGATCTCGGCCGGGGGCGATCACAGTACCTAAACCAGCCAGCGCCCGCACCGCAGCGCCACCTACCTGACCGCTGCCGCCGGTCACCAAAATCGTGTCGCTACTCAAAATACCGTCTCGTCCAGCATGCGTTGCAGATACTCGCCGTAGGTGCTTTTGGCCACCTTTGCGGCTAGCGCCTTCACCTGCGCTGCATCGATATAGCCCTGCCGGAACGCAATCTCTTCCAGGCAAGCCACCTTCAACCCCTGCCGCTTCTCAATCGTCTGGATAAACGCCGAGGCCTCCAGCAGCGAATCATGCGTGCCTGTATCCAGCCACGCCATGCCGCGCCCGAGCACCTCGGTCGTCAGTTGCCCGCGTTCCAGATACCACCGGTTCACGTCCGTAATCTCAAGCTCGCCGCGCGGGGAAGGCTTGACCGATTCCGCCACCCCGACAATCTGGCTGTCGTAGAAGTAAATCCCCGTCACCGCATACCGCGACTTCGGCTGCTTCGGCTTTTCTTCCAGCGACACGGCCTTGCGGTTCGCGTCGAACTCCACAACTCCATAGCGCTCTGGATCATTCACGGGATACGCAAATACTGTCGCGCCGTCCTTCCGCTGCGCAGCCGCCCGCAGCATGCCGGCGAGCTCGTGTCCGAAGAAGATGTTGTCGCCCAGCACCAGGCAGCATCCCTCGCCCGCAAGGAACTCTCGCCCAATCAGAAAGGCCTGCGCCAGGCCATCCGGAGAAGGTTGCACGGCATATTGCAGCCGCACGCCCCAGCGCTCACCCGAGCCTAGCAGCTGCTCAAACCGCGGCGTGTCCGATGGCGTCGAGATAATCAGAATGTCGCGGATCCCCGCCAGCAGCAGCGCCGAGAGCGGGTAGTAGATCATCGGCTTGTCATACACCGGAAGCAGTTGCTTCGAGATTGCCTCCGTCACCGGATGCAGTCTCGTCCCCGAGCCTCCGGCCAACACAATTCCCTTCATCGTCCCTCTACTCCCGTCTTACGCACCGCGCAGCTCATAATTGCCCTTGATCCACTCGCGGTATTCACCACTCACAATCTTTTCCACCCACCGCGAATTCGCCAGATACCACCCCACCGTCTTCCGCAGCCCCGTCGCAAACGACTCCTTCGGCGCCCACTTCAGCTCGCGCTGTATCTTGCTGCAGTCAATCGCATACCGCCGGTCGTGCCCTGGCCGATCCTTCACATACGTAATCAGCCGGTTGTGGGGCGCCCCATGCGGATGCAGCTCATCCAGCGTGCTACACAGTACATTCACCACGTCGATGTTCTTCTGCTCGTTCAGCCCGCCCACGTTATACGTCTCGCCCAGCCTGCCCCCGGCAAGCACCGTAAGAATCGCGTCGCAGTGGTCCGTCACATACAGCCAGTCTCGAACATTCTGACCATCCCCATACACCGGCAGCGGCTTCCCGCTGATCGCGTTATGGATCATCAGCGGAATCAGCTTCTCCGGAAACTGGTACGGCCCATAGTTGTTCGAGCAGTTCGTGGTCAGCACCGGCAACCCATACGTGTGGAAGTACGCCCGCACCAAGTGGTCCGAGCCCGCCTTCGAAGCCGAGTAAGGACTGTTGGGTTGATAGGGCGTCTCCTCAGTAAACGCCGCGTCACTCGACCCTAACGATCCGTAGACTTCGTCCGTCGAGATATGCAGGAACCGAAAGCGCTCGCGCGCCTCTCCCTCAAGCTCGCGCCAATGCTTTAGCGCTGCCTGCAACATCGTCAGCGTGCCCGTCACATTCGTTTCTACAAACGCTGCCGGCCCGGAGATCGAGCGGTCGACATGGCTCTCTGCGGCGAAGTGCACCACCGCATCCGGCCGATGTGTCGCCAACAGGTTCGCAACCAGCTCGCCATCCAGAATCGACCCATGCACAAACACATGCGCTCGGTTACCTTCGAGGGACGCGAGGTTCTCGAGGTTTCCTGCGTACGTCAGCGCATCCAGATTCACCACCCGGAATCCACGGGCAACTGCCTGCAGCACAAAGTTCGAGCCAATAAAGCCGGCGCCGCCGGTCACTAACAGTACGTTCTGCATGAATGCTCCTCAGCGAGTCTACCTGTTGCGTCTCCACTGTCCAATCCCACCTTTGCTTCGGGAGTGGAAGTCCGCTTCAGAGCTTCGCCGCCTCAGGCATACGTCTCAGCCTGAGCCAGCGGCACGCCCGCCCTGTCCTTGGCTGACAGCGTCGGCTCGCCCTCAAGCGGCCACGCAATCCCCAACGCCGGGTCATTCCACAGCAGCGACCGCTCATGCTGGGGCGCGTACAACTGCGTCACCTTATACGAAACTTCAACCCAGTCCGTAAGCGTCAGAAACCCGTGCGCGAACCCGGGCGGGACCCACAACTGCCGCTTGTTCTCCGCCGTCAATTCCACCCCAACCCAGTGCCCAAATTGCTTCGAGCCGCGCCGCAGGTCTACCGCGACGTCGAAAATGGCCCCGCGCAAGGCACGCACTAGCTTTCCCTGCGGCTGTTGAATCTGGTAATGCAGACCGCGAAGCACGCCCTTCTGCGAGCCGGAGTGGTTGTCCTGCATAAATTCTGTCGGCAGCCCCAGCTTCGCAAACGTCGCCTGGTTATAGATCTCCAGGAAGAACCCGCGTTCATCCCCGAAAACCTTCGGCTCCACGATTACCACATCCTGCAAAATCGTCGGTAAGACCTGCACTCTCTCTCCCAATCACATAAAATCGCGCTGCTTATGGCTCATGGTGAACCGGGGGAAAATCCGCCGCACTACACATCTGTCGGCAGTATAAGACGACGCCTGCGCCGCAGACCTCCTGAGGACCACCGCCACTACGAGTGGCACCCACATCCTCCTGCGACTTCAGTTTCGGTCGCATGGTTACTTTTCGGCCATCCCGATATCCCACAAAAGCGCGGCTGTCGGTCTGATAGGAGCAGCGGTCAGGTCCGATTCCGCGTGTAGACTGCGCCTGTGTACGGCTATGGACTCATTCCGGGCCTATACGCTGGCGGGTCAACGCGTCTCGCCGCTGCAGTTCTTGCGCCAGCGGTGTCGCTGACGTTTTTTTCCTTTCTCATTTTCATGCTGGTCGCCGGGGTCGCCATTCGGTCCTTGTTCTTTCTTCGCAGGCGAAACGCCGAGATGCGGGCGCTCGCTGAGCGCCTGAGCTTTCATGCCTGGCCTGACGACTCGTTGCCCTATGGAATCTCGTTGCGTGGAACGCCGTTTCAGCAGTGGACCAAGCTTGAAAATATTCACCATGGCCAGATTGATGGGTTGCATGTTGTTCTGATCGACTACAGCAAAGGTGAAGGCAAGGGTAAGTGCTCCCGCACCATTATTGCTGCCAACACCGACGCGAAGCTGCGGAAACCCTACGATCTGGACACCCGTCAGGTCGGGCAATGGCAGTTCATCCATGCTGCCGTGGGATTTCCTGCTTCAGAGGAGCTCATGGATATCGATCAGATCGCAATCATTCTCCAGGGTTTCAAGCGCACCTGACAAAACAACCGAGCAAAAAGAAGATCGCCCGGACGCTGTGGAGGAGTGCGTCCGGGCGGTGAAGTTCTAAGTTTCTGACTGATACACGTTTCGTTACGGGATGTAGTAGCGCAGGCTGGTGAAGATCATGTTGTCCAGTGCGCGCGGACCGCTTGGAGTGACCGCGTTGCCGACACCAGACCACAGATTGCGCTGCATGTACTGCCAGTTGACGGACTCCTGCAGACGGCCGATCTTCGGGCTGTTCACAAAGCGATACGTGAATCCGAGCAGGCCTTCCTGGATGTAGCGCGTCGGCGATGCGCACGGTGTGGAGCCGGCCGGAGAAGGCGACCCCCCCGTTGCCGAACCTGGGTTGGCCGGCAGAGCGTAGCAACCCGCATCGTTCAGGTTGTGAGCACCGTAGCCGATCAGGTCGCCCTGTGCGGTCGTATATTGCGTCCGCTGTGCGTACTCGCCGCCGTAGTATCCGTAGACATCCAGCTTGGGAGTCGGGTGGGTCTCCAGGCTGAACAGCCCGTGGTAGTTGCGGATTGGCTCCAGTGTGCCGTCCGGACGGAGCGTCGCGTCAGCAAGTTGCGCCGAACCATAGCGCCCAACTCCCTGCCCTGCCATGGCGTAGACGGCGATGTCCAGATACTTGCTCGGCGAGACTCGGCCTCCGCCGAATATGCCGCCCGCAGCTTTGGTATCGCTGGTGTAACGCGGTCCATAGGTGTAGGTTGGGGCCGTGGCCGTCCCGCCAGTTGCGGTAATTGGGTAGTAGTACGCACGCATGAAGCGGGCGATTCCCCCCAGTTCGAAATGCGCGTGCGGATAGTCTAGCGTGCCCTTCACGACCACATCGGGGGCGACGTTGTTGGCATAGGTGCCGTTGAATGCATTGTAGAGGCCGCCATTCTGGCCCGCGCCGGCGAAGAAAAAGTTTGTCGGAACCGCGGCACTGACTGATGAGGTCGCCGTAAAGTTCGTGATCTGCGCGTTTTCAAGCGACATTGCCGCCGTGAACATGCCGCCTTTCTTCACGTCGCCAAACGTCTGCTGGAACCGGACCGCCGGCTGACGAGCCCAGCTGAAGCCTACGGTGTACTGCGCGTCAATTGAGTTCGGCAGCTTCTCGGTACGGTTATTGGTGCTCAGTCCGGTCTCCGTCACAAGCGACCACATCTGGCCGCCGGTCACCGTGAAACCGCTCTTCAGAGCAGCCTGACCCCAGAACTGGCGCTGACGCAGCGTATAGCTGTTGCTCTGGTTGCCGTTGGAGGTGGTACCGGAGCTCAGGAAGTCACCCTCGAAGTAGCCCGAGAGCTTGAACGGGCCGCCATCGCCCTGAACCAGAACTCCAAGGCGGCTCTGCCGGCCGGAGAAGTTCAGTTCGCTCACATGTCCCTGGTTTGCGCTCGGAAAAGGAATGGAGTTGAACGGAGTATTGATATCCGAATTCACTGCACGCTGACGCCACACGTTTTCAAACGCGAAGAACGCAACCGGCGTGATCGTTACGCCCTTATAGTGAATCGCCGACGGTGAGTTGATCGCGTCGTTCAGTTCCGTCTTGGTCGTGCTGACCGTCTGCGCGAGACCTGCATTGGTCGTCTGCAGGTCGGTAACGGTGCTCTTCAGCGTGTTCACCTGGTCAGCCTGCGACTGCGCTGCCGCTGTCGCGGCCTGTGCCTCCGACGCTGCTTCGCTTGCCTGGCTCTGCGCTGCGGTCGCCGCCGATTGCGCCTGCGAGGCGGCCGCGTCCTTTGAGGAGTTCTGCTGGGTCAACGCATCGATCTGGGCCTGCTGGGCTGCCAGCTTTTCCTGGAGTTCGCGAATCTGCTTTTGCTCTTCGGTTTCCTTCTTCGGCTTGGCAGTCCTGGTCTTCTTTGTTTTGGCCTGCGTGGGAGCGGAATCGCCAGCCTGGGCATACATCGACACCGTGCCAAACAACAGCATCGCTGCAATGGCCGCCTTCAGTTGCTTCGTCATGGTACCTCTCTCTGAGGAATCGTTGTAAGGAACCGCAGAGCGGCCGTGCAGCACAAGACGTGCCAGCGTAGCTGGGTGAATCCTCTCTACTCGTTCCTTTGCGTTCATGATTCCAGCCGAATGTGAATACCCGGCAAATCCGAGGCCCAAGGGGGTTGGCAAGCAGGGAAATTTACCTGACTTTCACATTCCAGAGGTGAATTCCGCAGTCGGCGGTCGGTTGGCCGTTTCGCCCCCGTGGTTTACCGTATTGCCATGCCGAAGTTGCAGTTCTGTCTGGCTCTCTGCCTCGTAAGCCTGTTTGCAATCAGCAGCTCACCACAATCCCAAGCCCAGTCTGCCGGCCTCAAGCTCATCCCAATCCCAAGAGACATCTCGGCTGCCGGCGTTCAGGCGCTTACCTCCGGCGTGCAGGTGAGCTGTAACTCCCCCTGCTCAGCAGAGGACGCATTCGCTGTCAGCGACTTCAAGGCATGGCTCGGGTCCGTGGGCGTCCCGGTCAACACAACTTCGCCCATCAACATATTGGTAGCGCGATATGGCACACCGCTTGCCAACTCCATCTACACTGGCTCCGTTCCCGCCTCGGCCCAGGGCACACCCGCGGCAACACAGATGCCCGATGAGATGAAAGCTGAGGGTTACTCGATCATTCCAGACGGTAAAGGGCTCGCAATCACGGCGGCGTCGGACGCTGGCATCTTCTACGCGCTGCAGACCGCAAAACAGCTCATTACCGGGTACGGCGGGACGGCCGTTCTGCATCAGGCGAGGATCCGCGACTGGCCGGCCATGAAATATCGTGGCCTGGATGACGACCTCTCCCGCGGCCCAGTGCCCACGCTCGAATTCCAGAAGAAGTTCATCCGCACGCTGGCCGCCTACAAGATCAACCTCTACTCGCCCTATTTCGAGAACACCGCCGCCTATGCATCTAACCCCCTGATTGCTCCTCCGGGAGGTACGATTACGGCGGCCGACGCGGCTGAGTTGGTCGCCTACGCGCGCCAGTATCACATCACCATCATCCCCGAGCAGGAAGCCTTCGGCCATCTGCACAATGCGCTCACATGGGAGCAATATCAGGCGTTGGCGGAGACGCCTCATGGTGCGGTCCTCGCCCCAGGTCAGCCGGGCTCCATCGCGCTCATCAAGCAGCAGTTCGAGGAACTCGCAAAGGAGTATCCAGGGCCGTTTCTCCACATCGGCGCCGATGAGACCGCCGATCTGGGGCTGGGCCAGACCAAAGCCGATGTCGATACCCGCGGACTTGGCGCTGTCTACCTGGACTTTATGCAGCAGATCGTCACTGCGCTGCAGCCGCTGCACAGGCGTCTCCTGTTCTGGGGAGATATTGCCCAAGACTCACCTGACCTGTTGAAAACAATGCCGCTGAGCTTTAAGACATCCACCATTGCGGTCGCCTGGGTTTACAGCCCGGAGCCGCGCGGCTTTGCGCGTTTCCTTACACCGTTCACCAACGCCGGTTTTGAGACCTGGGTCTCGCCCAGCGTCCACAACTTCCGCGTAGTCTATCCGGACTACAACCTTGGGCTGCTGAACATCCAGCAGTTCACGCGAGATGGCCAGCGGCTCGGCTCGACCGGCCAACTCAATACGATCTGGAACGACGACGGCGAGGGTCTCATCAATCAGGACTGGTACGGAATCCTGTTCGGCGCGGCCGCCGCATGGCAGCCGGGCGAGTCCTCTATTGAGGCCTTCGAGCAGAGCTACGGGCAGGTCTTTCATGGTGACGTGACGGGCGCACTCGATCAGGCGCAGAAGGAGTTGATGGCTGCACACGAAGTCTTGCGCCAACAGGCCAAAGTCGGCGATGCAACCAACAACATCTTCTGGCTCGACCCGTGGTCGAAGGACGGCCAGAAGATCGCCGCCCAGGTGCGACCTTACACACACGATCTCCGGATGCATGCCGAGGCTGCGCTGACGCTGATTGCACACGCACGCGCGAGCGCTGGGCCAAATCCCACCGGTCCTCCCGCTCCACTCCCGGAAGGCACGACCCTCTATGATCCCGCACGCTATGGCGCGGCGACCAGCGGTCTGCGCGAGCCGGATGCGGTGGACGCCATGGAGCTAGGCGCGCGACGCGTGGACTTTATTGGTCTGAAATTCCAGCTTGCAGACGAAATGGCCGCCGATTATGCCAGGGCGCTGGCCGATTCCACCAGCACCGATCGCAAGCTTCGCCCCAGCGTGAGCCACGATCTCGGCGAGTTGTACGGCGTGAATGGCCGCCTGCAGGACATGCGCAACGGCTACACGCTCCTCCGCGATCTGTTCGAGTCGGCATGGCTGCGCTCGAACCGGCCCTACTGGCTGCGCAACATGCTTGAGCAGTACGATTACGAGGTGCAGATCTGGCTGGATCGCGCCGACAAAGTCCACAGCGCCCAACGCCAATGGACCGAGACCAGGACGCTCCCCTTGGCGGCGGAGTTGGGCATTCCGCTCCCACCCGCTGCACCTGTCACCAGCACGCCACTTTCTCCCGCGAGCACACGATGACCTCAATCACCGCACAAAGACTGCTCACCGCGAGCGGGCCCATTGAATGCCCGCGCATCATCATCGATGACGCCGGCATCATCTTCGCCATTGAACCCGGCCAGCGCGGCACAGAAGACGGCACGGTTACACCGGCGTTCTTCGATATCCACGTGCATGGCGCCGCAGGCCACGACGTGATGGAGGGCACCCCTGAGGCCATGGGCAGGATTGGCGCGTTTCTCGCAAGCCGTGGCGTAGGGTACTACCTGCCCACAACCGTGACCGCTCCACTCGATACAACACTGCGCGCGCTCGAGGGCATAGCAAACGTGATTGAGTCGACGGCGAGGGACGACGACGCCTTAGGTGCCACGCCTGTTGGAATTCACCTCGAAGGTCCGTTCCTCTCTCATGCAAAACGCGGCGTGCATGCGGAACGCGACCTGCAACCGGCCAAAGTTAGCATCTTCCAGAGGTTCCAACAGGCTGCGCGCGGACACATCAAGCTGATGACGGTCGCGCCTGAACTACCCGAGGCGCTCGAACTGATTGAGTACGCCGTGGCTGAAGGCACGCAGGTCAGCATCGGCCACTCCGACGCAACCGCAACGGAAGCTCGCGCGGCAATCGTCGCCGGCGCAGTCAGCGCAACTCACACGTTCAACGCAATGCGCCGGCTGGATCATCGCGATCCCGGCATTGCAGCCGTCGTCCTCGACTCCGAGGACCTCTACGCCGAACTCATCTGCGACGGTATCCATGTCGCGCCGGAGTTCGTCCGGCTATGGCTGGCAGCCAAGGGCGAAGACCGCGGCATCCTGATCACCGACGGCCTCTCCGCAACGGGCATGCCCGACGGCAACTACCGTCTGGGTGAACTCGATGTGAAGGTGGAAGACAAGCGCTGCCTGCTCGCGTCCGGCCTCGCCCAGGGCATCGAAACGCTCGCAGGGTCTGTGCTGACGATGGACCGCGCTGTCGCCCGCCTGCGCCGCTATACCGGTGCGACGCTTGCAACCGCTGTCAGGCTGGCGACGCACAACCCTGCGGCAATGCTCGGTCTTGACGAACTCGGCTCGGTCACCGTGGGCAGGCCGGCGAACTTCAACGTCTTCACTTCAGACGGACGCCTGCAACAAACGATCCTTCGCGGTCGCCCTGTCGACCCCGTCCACTAGAACTCGTCGCGCTCTCGACCCGGCGCGCGAGGTATCATGGGAAAGTGAGACCGGCCCCAGAGTTTCGGCTCTCCTTTTTTCAATTTGCGAAAGTGGCGGAATTGGCAGACGCACCAGACTTAGGATCTGGCGGGGAAACCCGTAGGGGTTCAAGTCCCCTCTTTCGCACCAATCTTTCTGATTCAATGTGCCGCCCCTATGAGCCAGCCCAAGACGCCCGCCGACCAGCCCACCGTCACGACTTCCCAGACCGCGGAATACCGCAACAACTACGCCAATAGTGTTCAGGTCCGGATGAGCGTCTGGGATTTCTTTCTCGTCTTTGGCACCATGCGGCAGGACTCGCCCGACGAGGTTAAGCTCGAGAACTTCCAGGGAATCTATCTGAGCCCGCAGCAGGCCAAGGCACTGCTGCAGATCCTCCAGCACAATCTCACCCAATACGAGAAAGCCTTCGGCGAGCTCGCGCTGGAGCCACACCTGGTCCCGCCGAGCGGGCCTGTCCACTAGCACTCGATTCGATGAAGCACACCCTTACGCCTCAGCGTTATCTTGTCCTGCTTGCCGTAACTCTGACCGCGCCTCTCGGTGATGCCCTGCTCACACGCGGCATGCGCCAGGTGGGCGCAGTGGACCTGCACCACCTCGGGCTGCTGTGGCATGCCCTGTTCAATCCATCCATCGACCTGGGCATCCTGCTGCTCATCGGATTCTTCGCGAGCTACATGACGGCGCTGAGCTGGGCAGACCTCACTTTCGTGATGCCCTCAACCGCGTTCGGGTACGTTGTTGTCGCATTACTCAGCCGTTTCTGGCTGCATGAACACCTCAGCGCGTACCGCTGGGCCGGCATCGTCCTCATTGTCTGTGCCGTCGGCTTCGTCGCTAACGGACCCTCACTGACCGAACATCCCGGCCTCAATCGCATGGACTCGGGAGCGGCACGTTGATTTTCGTCCATGCAGGCACAGCCCGCACGTGGAGCTGTATCGGCGGCGTCGCCGCGCTTGCCATCGCCGGAGAGTGCTTCATCGCCGCGGCGATGCGCCGGGTTGGCGATCTAGACGAGATTCGAGCCGTGAGTGGGCTAGCGGGCGCTATCCGCGCCGTGCTGACCAACCCGCTGTTCCTCATCGGAGCCACATGCATGGCGCTCAACTTCTTCGCGCTGCTGTTTACCCTCAGCGCCGTGGACCTCTCCCTCGCCGGACCGGCAAGCGCTTCGCTCACCTACGTCGGCAACGCCGCAGCGGCCAAGCTGTTTCTGCGTGAGAACGTAGACCGGCGCCGCTGGCTGGCAGTGCTGTTCGTCTGTGCGGGTGTCTACCTGATCTCCAGATAGTCAGTGCTGAGCAGGAGGAGCCGCAGGCAAGCCGCTCCCCGTCGCCGGTGCAGACTGCACATCGCCTGCCGGCCGCAGCCACGTTAAGAGCTGCCCAGTCTGCCGCAGAAGCTGGATCTCCGACTGATGGAGCTGGTAATCTGCGTCGATCACGCCGAGATATTTCTCCCGCTCTGCAATCCGCGCGTTCTCCTCGTCCTTCGGAGTCATCTGCGGAGCATCCGGATTTCCTGTGCCGTTCTGCAACTGCACGCGAATCACGTCCAACTGTTGTTGCGAGAGCTGCTGCTGCAGCCCTGCAACCTCGGCCTGCGCCTGCAGCTCGGCGATGCCGTGTCGCGTACGGACGAGTCCGTCCAACGCATCGTTCTGCGAATTCTCGGCGGCGTGCAGCGCCTTCGAAGCGACCGCAGTAGATTCCCGCGCTTTATCCGTTCGGAATTTGTCGAAGAGCGGGACCGAGATCTGCACACCCACAAACCACTCGTTCGCTGTAAGGAGCGACCGGCCTGTGGTCTTGTCGAAATAAGTCTGCTGCAGTTGCTTATACGAATTACTGAACGTCGCATACCGGTTGTACTGGCCGAAAAGGTTCAGCTGAGGCCTATACCGGAAGTTCGCATCCCCTCGTGCCTGCTGCTGCTTTGCTTCTGCATTCGCAAAAGCAGATGCAATTCCAGCGGTCGCATACCCACCCGGCTGGGCGGGCGCCAGGTCGCTCGGCAGCGGCTTATCCGGAAAGTTCGTGTCGACCGTCAACGATGTCTCCGGCACAGAAAGCATCCGCGCTAGCTTCGCACGATCATCCGCCGTCTCATCCTGCGCCCGCAGCAGAGCAAGCCGAAACTGCCCTGCCGTCAGCCGCGCCTGCGTCAGGGACATCTGCGAATCCTGTCCGGCGTTCACCCTCTCTTGAACAATATTCGAGAGCGTCGTAGCGTAGTCCATCTCCTGACGGATCGCCTCCTCCCGCTCTCCGTCATGCTGCAGTGCGAGGACCGCTAACGCTGTGTCCTGCGCCACGGCCTCCCGTGTATCCTCCAGCGCGAGCTCGGCTGCGTGCAATCCAGCCCGCGCTGACCGAACGTATGACATTTGCGCCGAGTTATATACCAGCGATCCCGTTGAAACGCTGAACAGCGTGGGTGGGTTCGTGCTGTAGCCGTACGCCTGCCCAAGTCCCGCGCCGGCCGTTACGGATGGCACAAACACGTCATGCGTCTGCTTCAGCGCAGCCTGCGCGCGCTCCACCTCAGCCTCCGCGGACCGCACTCTAGGATGGCTGCGTACTGCGATATCGACGGCGCTCGTCAGCGACATCTGCCCCGGCGCACCGATCGCGAACCCAACCACCACCGGCGCAATCGCCCGGAAGCCTGCCCGTCGCAATGCCCTTCCCACGCTCCACTGCAATCTCATCGCTCTAGTGATGCTAGCTGATGGGCGCGCTCCCACCCAGCGGCTCCGCATTTACAGCCCCTGCCACTGGCGCGAATTCCGGGTGAACACCGGAGCCAGCGCAGCCGCCGTCTGCATGTGCTCGCCAGCCTCCGCCGCCAGGCCGCGGTCCGCAAGCAATCTGCTCAGTTGAACGTGAACCTTGAACGCCGGGGCCTCATCGGTCTTGTCTTTCGATGCCAGATACAGTCGCAGGCACTGCTCGGCCAAAGCCGGCTCCCGATGCATCGCAATCAAAATGCTCGCCGCATCCACAATCGCCGGACCATGCGTGCGATCCACTGCCAACCCCGACTTCACCGCCGCTGCAGCATCGTCCTTCCGCGAATGCGTCTGGTAAAAGGCCGCCAGGTCCACCCACGATTGCGTATTCTTCTGGATCGCAATCACCTGCTTGAACTGTGCCTCAGCCGTGCTGTTGTCCTTCTCGTCCACGGCAATACGGGCCAACAGCAGGTGTGCCTGCGCGGGAAAGCGCGGCATCATGCGGGCCGCCAGTGCCTTTGCCTTGTCCGTCCCGCCACCCACGATCGAGGGCGCATCAACGTAGTACTCACCCAAATCATTCAGTGCCGCAACATTGGAGGAGTCCAGGTCAACAGCCTTTGCAAAGGAAGCCTGCACGCGCTTCGCCAGCTTGAACCCGTTGATCAACCCTGCATGACGCGCCTTCAGCCCATAGGCGCGGCCAAGCCACAGATGATTGTCGCTGGCCGACTGCTGGCTTTGCGGCAGAGCGGCTGCCGTCTCGCACTCCCGCACCGCTTCATCCACCCTGTCCTGCGCATAGAACACGCGGCACAGAATCTGGTGCGCGTATGCGTCTGCCGGATTTCCCCCGAGCGATGCGCGCGCCAGCGCAGCCGCTTCCTCCACACGTCCGTCGTCGAGAGCCAGAAGCGCAGAGGTGCTCCGTGCAACCACCTTGTCCGCCGAAGCGAGATCGGCCTTCTGCGCGCGCGTCGCAACGGGTGCCACGGCGGCAAGCACTGCCAGCATCGGCAGGAAACCTTTTAGAGCAGATTGGGGGGAGGATTGTCGTTGCATGGCTGCCTACTTCGCGGTCTTAACCTTCAGGCCGTCCTTTAGCTCGCTGTTATTCGTAGCATTCCGGGCTACTACATCGCCTTCCTTCAGGCCGCTCGTGATCTCCGCCCAGTTGTAGTTCACAATGCCGCCGGCAATCTTCACCGGAGTTTGCACAAGCTTGCCATCGACGATCCGGAATACGTACGGCTGCGAACCCTCAAAGTGCAGCGAATCGCGCGGCACGGCAAGCACATTCTTGTGCTCAGCCGTCGTCACTGTAATCAACACGTTCGAGTTTGGCTGCAGAGTCCCGTCCGCATCGTCCACCGTCACAAAGCACTCGCCGACGTTCCGCGTTCCGTACGTAATAATCGTCGTCGGAATCTGCGACACATGCCCGTGCCACAACTTGTCCGGACGGGCATCCCACTTGATCGTCACCGGCTGCCCGTTCACCAGATTGCCCACCTCAGGCTCGTCGAAGTAGGCCGTCACCCGCAGCTTGCTGAGGTCTGCAACTGATACCAGGTCATCTCCAACGCTCACCATGTCGAACCGCGAGACAGGCAGGTAGTACACCTCGCCCGGAATCGGCGACCGGATATCCGCGTGAGCCAGAGTACCTTCCGCAGCCGCAACGGCTGCGCGAGCATCGGCAACCTCCGCCTGAACCTTCGCGTGGTCTGCCTGACCGTACCGGTTCGTCATCCGCTGTTGCACGCTCTGGATGTGGTTGTCGTCGATTTCGAGCCGGTGCTGTGCCGCCGCGACCTCACCGGCTGAAGCCGCGCCACGCTGCTGCAATTTCTTCAGCGAATCCAGCGTCGCAGCATCCTGCTGCCGTTGCAGTTGGGCCTGGCTCAACTCGGCGGCCATGCTATTCCGCTCTTCCGGAGTGCCGCCCTGCTGCACCACCGCGGCGGCCTGCTCGGAAGCTTTCAGCTCGGAGTTTGCGTGCGCCACAGTCGAAACCGCGTAGCGATCGTCCATCTT
>Ga0157372_10003205_pt1 | contig 17671 bp, 14 predicted proteins | sample C55metaG_FD_115307 | JGI IMG/M metagenome (GOLD analysis project Ga0157372, IMG submission 115307) | Corn rhizosphere microbial communities from Kellogg Biological Station, Michigan, USA - C5-5 metaG | ecosystem: Host-associated > Plants > Roots > Rhizosphere > Soil | place: USA: Michigan... | reverse complement strand
GTTTGCGGCTCGACGCCTGCAAACTCTTTTTGAGCGCGCTCATAATATCAAGTCTGGGAACTTCTTCAACTTCAAATTCCGCGACCTCCCGGCCTTTGATCTTCGAATCTCTCAAAGTTCGCAGCGCGTTGTAGTAGTTGTCTTCGGTGTCGATCTCTGAAAGCGTCGTGGTCATTTCCTGGACCAGCGTCGTCGCCAGTTTCAACTCATTCTTGTTCAGTTTTGCGGCGTCGAGTTTTCCCACGTTCACGAGATCGGGCACATCTTCCATCTTCCGCAGCTCGTGCGGGTAGTGCAGCTTCTGCAAAACCAGACCGTCTTCATAAGGAAACACCGCAACCAGATCTTCGCGGTCGCGCAGTATGACTTTGCCGACAGCAATCTTGCCCGTTTGCTTCATCACCTCGCGCAACAGCGCGTAAGGCTTTTCGGAAACCGCACCATCCGGTCCCGCGAAGTAAGGTGCATCGAAGAAGGTGGTTGGTATCTCCTCGCGATCGACGAAGCCCACGATGTCGACAGCTTTCGTCGTTTTGATCTTGATCTTGGCGATGTCCTCAGGTTCGACTATGGCCCAACGTTCGGGCTCGTACTGGTAGCCCTTCGTGATCTGATCGTTGGTCACTATCTCGTTGCACTTCTTGCAGCGTTTGTCGTAGCCGATTGGGCCAAAATCATCACGGTGCAGTTGGTTGAATTGAATCTTCTCGCTGGATTCAATTGCGTTATAGATGCGGACAGGGATGGCCACCAGCAGAAAACGAATGTGGCCCTTCCAGATAGATCTCATGGTGAACTCTCCTGATGCGAAACGCGGGCTCTTGGCCCGCGCCGCCGTATTATGCCACGGATTACGCGCCCGCGGGCGACAGATTTTCAGCGATTATTCAATTTCTAAGCCGCAGATTTTCGCAGATGAACGCGGATCTGATCCGCGTTCATCTGCGAAAATCTGCGGCTTAAACTATCTCACGGAGTGCAACAAAGCGTTGCGCATGGCGCCGGCGGTCTGCCAGCGTTGTGCAGGATCCTTTGCAAGTGCGCGGTCGATGATGTCGCAAACAGGCTGCGGAATGTGAGGCGCGCGCTGGCGCAACGGAACCGCCGGCTGCTCGAAAATCGCGCGAATCGTGTCATTTACACTGCTGTTCCTGCTCAGATCCAGGGCCAGGCACCCGGTCAACAAACTGTACGCTGTCATACCGACACCATAGATGTCTGACTGCGGCTTAACATCTCGAAAATTGCGAAGCTGTTCCGGCGGCATGTACGCCAACGTCCCTGCCATCTCGCCCGCCATCGTCACACCACTCATCCCCGACTGGCTGAAACTCTTCGCCAAGCCAAAGTCCGTCAGCTTCGCGGTGAGATTCGGCGATTGACCCGCAACCAGAATGTTCTGATCTTTAAAGTCGCGGTGAATGTAGCCACGCTCGTGCGCGAACGACAGCGCGTCGAGCGCCTGCGAGATGATAGAAATGCCGTCTTCATACTTGAGCCGCCCACCCTGATCTTCGGCAAGTTTCGACGCGTCTGCGCCGTCGACAAATTCCGTGACGAGATAAACGACACCGTTGTGCGTGCCGCGATCGATGAACTCGACGATGTTCTTGTGCTTCAGTGCTGCCGCAACGTCGATCTCACGCATGAAGCGACGCATGGCTTTATCACTGACGGCAAACTCCGGAAGCAGAGTTTTGATCGCGACCGGTCGTCCGGTTTGTTGCACGCGGCCCAACATCACCGTCCCCATCCCGCCACGGCCTAACAGCTTCACCATGTCGTAACCCGGAATCGCCTGAGGCGATCGCTTCAGTTCGATCCGGCAGTCTTCACACAGAAACGTCAGATGTTCGTCCGCCGCCGTTGCCTGGGCCTGTTCACGACGGCCGCAGTTAACACATTCGACCATGACGAGCACTGGTCGCTTCGGCAGTGAAGCATCGTGAGTTGTTTCCGAAAGATCCTCCGTTGTCACTTCAACCACGAGGATCGTTTCACCGCACTGTATGCGGTCGCCGTTCTTCAAGTAGGCAGTTTTCACTCGCTGCCCGTTTACAAAAGTTCCGTTGGTGGAATTCAGATCGCGAAGGAACGAATGCGGCGGATTCATTTCGAGCAGACAATGATTGCGTGAGAAATAGCGGTCGTCAGGCAAACAGAGATGAGCTTCGGGATTGCGACCGATCAGAAAGCTGTCGTGCTGGGCAAACGAAAAGATTCGGCCTTTGTATGGACCGGCTGTGACTTTCAGGTTGACTTGCATTGCGGGGGTCAGCGCTCGATCGAGAGATCGTCAAACGCAACTTCGTGAATGTCGCTGGTGTAAAGTCCGACGCGACCGCGCCTCAAGTTTTCGCTGTCGTTGATGCGGGTCAAATACTGCCCGTTGGCGTAAAACCACAAGTCGCCGCCTTTGATTCTGACCTCCAGTTTGTTCGGAGCGCTGCCGGGTTTGATGGCGTTTGATTTTGTCCGGTCGACCAGCGTTGACTGTGTACCCGCTTTATGCTTGATGACCTGATACTCGGGTTCGTCGCTCGGATAAATCAGCAGCGCATAATCCTCGAGCTTTCCTGCCTTCTCATCGCAATGGACCATCAAGCCGAATCCTGCTGACGGCGCACTGCCGTCAACACTCCGCGCGGTCACGCTCACGGTCGCATTCTGGCTGTTGTATTCGTTCGTACGAGGAGAATACATAACGACGAAGGTTCTCTCCTTGGAGACCATGTGATATTCGCCGTTGTCGTACCAGATCCTGCCGAACTGCGAAACGCCTGTGCTCCACTTCTGGTCGCTGAAGTCATCACTGAAGGACGCCGGAGGTGTTGTGTTTGTGTTTGAGTTGTTGGAGTTCGTGTTGACGGTGACGTTGCTGTTGCGATTCTCGTTGCGGTTCGTGCTGAGATTGCTGTTGTTGGTGTTTCCTCCAAGACTCGCCAACGCGATGAGCATGACGACCAGACCGACGCCGATAATCAGAACTGCGGCGAGTCCACCTAAGATCCACCACACCGCGTTTGATTTTTTCTGCGGCGGAGGTTGTGGCATCGGGCGAAATTGTTGGGGCGGCGGTGGCGCCGGAGTTGTCGGTCTCGGAGTAGCGGGTGGAGCCGGACGATAAATCTCAGTCGGTGGAGGCTCGGATGTATCTCTCGGATCGGGATACCTGACGGTCGCATTCGGATCGGGCGCCGGACCGGCAGTGGTCAGCGGAGTGCCGTCCTCCAAACAAAAGTTCAGGGAGAGATCGGTGTACGTGCGATTACAAGTAGGGCAGCGCTTCATTTACGTTGATCTCGACTTGGACCAGGTCAGTACCGTAACGCGGTAGCGTCGGGTAACCCGTTTGCAGCTATGCCGGCAGATTTCCTGGGTGCAACCCGACGCTACCGCGTTACGGTACTGACCCGATCCAAGTCAGAGCCTGCAAGGCAAGACTAAAAAGACCAAAGTACAATTCGGCAAGAGATTATAGAAAAGTTGACGCGCGCTCAAGCAGTAATTGGCTTTCCACAGCGGCCACAGAATTTCGTTCCGGCAGGATAACTGCTGCTGCACGTTCGACAAAAGACTTCGACGGGCTTTGGCGGACGCCAGTCGAGCGACGCAGTTCCGATGGGAATTCCACAACGGCCGCAGAATTTTGTGTTGGCGGCATAACTGTGCCGGCAGCGCGGGCACGTAACACCGCCGGGTGCGGCCGTTCCCGGAGAACTCAACGGCGCGGTGTTCACCTCTGTCGAGACTGGCTGAAACGTCGTGTTACCGCACCTGCCGCAAAACTTCACTCCCTCCGCAAAACGCGAATGGCACTTCGTACACATCACGACAACCAACGTCGTCGAATGTCCGCCATGCCTGCTGTCGAGACTGCCGCCACGCGACGGCGTCAACTGATTGTTTGAAATGCCGATCTTCAGTTGCGCCTCGATGATCTGTTCGGCGATGTCGCTGCGAATCTCGATGACACGCTCGTCATCGGGTCCGCCTGACTTCGCAACGCGAAGCACATGTTGCCCGGGCGCAAGCGACGTCAGAATCACTCGACCCGAACGCCCGACACTTCCGTAACGCTCGTCGTCGACGTAGACCTCCGCGCCCGAAGGCGCCATGATCACGAGCCTCGAATCTCCCCTTTTATTTAACTCTGAACTCGTGGAAGCAGCGGAAGCGAAACTATCAAACCACTCACTCGCACTTGCCGGACGATCGTTAGCCTCTTGCGCGAGTGCTTTCATGACGGATGCTTCGACATCAGCGCTCACGTCTGAACGCAAACTCGACAACGCAGGTGGCGCCTGAGTCAGCTTCTGTGCGATGAGTTGCGTGATGTTGCCCGTAAAAGGCGGCCGGCCGCCGAGCATGTGATACGCAATCGCGCCGAGCGCATAGATGTCGGCGCGCGCGTCGAGTTGTTCGCCCGGCTGCATCTGCTCGGGCGACATGTATTCAGGTGTGCCGATGATTCCTCTCGATGCTGGTCCACTCGCAGAAGTGACGTCCGATCGATCTGCATTGACGATCTTCGCGAGTCCGAAGTCTCCGACTTTCACGAAACCATCTTCACCGCCCGTCTTTCGTTTTTGTTGCATCAGAAAGATGTTCGCCGGTTTGAGATCGCGGTGAAGAATGCCTTCGTCGTGTGCTGCTTCAACACCGGCAACGACCTGCCGCAGGATAGTCGCCGCTCGTTGCGGGCTTACCGTGCCTTCGCGACGCAGCAGGTGATAGAGAGTTTCACCTTCAACGTATTCCATCACGAGAAAGAACACGCCTTCAGCACTCTGGCCGAAATCAGTGACGTCGACGACGTTCGGATGTCGAATCGAAGCTGCGGCACGTGCTTCACGTTCGAAGCGGGCGATGGCTTCACCTTCCTGTAGATCTTCGTCATTCAGAATGTCAGGTCGAACAGTCTTGATAGCGACGCGTCGCGTGATCAGATTTTGATCGCGCGCGAGATAGACCTGGCCCATCGCACCACGACCGAGTCTCTTCTCGAGGAGATACCTCGAAGCGAGCAAGCGCGGACCCGGCAGCGTGTGTTTAGTGGTCGCTTGATCCTGCGGGCACGCTTCGACGCCGTCTTCGTAGCAGGATTCACACCGGGGACACTCGCGCATGAGTCAGGATTTTAACAGAACAGAGTACTTCTCTGTGCAACCTCTGTGTCCTCTGTGTCTCTGTGGTGGATTGTTTCTTTGCATCTATCAACCACAGAGACACAGAGAACACAGAGGTTGCACAGAGAGAGTCTTTGCAAGGTCCAATTTTATGCCGTCGCTGGCAGATCAGCGCAGCACGCTGAACAGCGTGTAGCTGCAAGCGGAATCGCCGTCAGGCACCGCGGACAATCCTTCGTATTGGCCGGTGGTGGCGGTGCGGCTCGCAGACGATTCACGGCTTTAATAACAAGGAAAATAATCCAAGCGACGATCAGAAAATTGATGATGTCGTTGAAGAACCTGCCGTACGCAATCACCGGCAAGCCTTTCAACCGAGCATCAGCAAGTGACACAGGTCTTTGACCGGAAAGATCGATGAAGAGGTTTGAAAAATCGGCTTTGCCCAGGAGCAATCCGATCGGCGGCATGATGATGCCTTCCACGAGTGACGTGATGATTCTTCCAAACGCCGCGCCGATAACTACTGCAACTGCCAGGTCGATCACGTTTCCCCGAGCGATGAATTCTTTGAATTCTTTCCACATGGTTGTGTGCTCCTGCGTTTCAGTTGGCTATTGCTTGACGACAATTTTTCGCTGGTTTGAATCCGGCTTTCTCCGCATCTGCGGTCGTCTTAAAAGTGACCTTGTTGTTCTCGCTTATCTGTTTTGTTGGTTGGCAACCGTTAGGGTAGTAAGTTTTGCTTTGCTTGTCTGCCATGATCTCGACAACGGACTCGCCGCTCTCACCGTTCCCAGCTTCGCCTGCCGCCTCCGCTGCCGAGTCTTGCTCTTCTTTTGCTTGCCTGCGCGCGGCAATCATGTCTTCCGCGCCGGCGTCGATCAGCCGGAAACTTGGACCACGCGCGACGGTCGTCACGATCAATTGAAAATCCGCGCAACGCAATTGCTGCCCTCTCGATCGGTACGAAGACCAGCTAGCCGGAAGTTGCAGCGCTTGCGAGATGAACTTAACAAACTCTCCCTCGGTAGGGACCTTGTAAGTTTCTTCAAAGCCAATCCAAATAGACGCCAGCTTCTCGTCGAGCAGGTCGAGCGAGATACTTCGCACGCCTTCGTACTTCGTCTGATCGATAGTCGAATCGAAATGCGGATTGATCGTCGTCTTGGCAACACCGAAATCGTCGGTGTGTCCAAAATGAGTTTGCGGAACAACAGCTTTTATCTGTTCCTTAGTCATGCCCAGGCGGAACCCGTACAGCTCCGGAGCGGCAGGCAGTTCGGCTGCTTTCTTAGTGCACTGCGCCGGCACAGCTTGGGCAAAGAAGAGGAACAGGAGTGAGAGCAAGAATGGTCGTAACATGCGCGAGATTATACGCTATCGTTCCACAGATTACGCAGAGTCACGGTGGACCAGGGAGCGAATTATTCCCTCGAGAGTTGCAGGGTCAAACGGCGTCGAGACGTACTCGTTACATCCGGCTGCGAGTGCCTGGTCCCGAAACTGATCGGCGCCGTAGGCTGATACCGCGAGAATCGGCACCGAAGTGAGTGACTTCAAACTGCGGATCCGCCGCGTTGCAGAGAGCCCGTCGAGCTGTGGCATCTGCATGTCCATGATGATCAGGTCGGGCGCCTCTAACTCCGCCCGGTTTATTGCCTGAAACCCATTCTCAGCTTCCACCACTCGAAAGCCCCTGCGTTCGAGCCACGTCCGTAGCAGCAGTCGAGTGTCGTCAAAATCGTCGACTACGAGAATGGTTAGTTGGGCGTTCATGGTAGACCGGGGGACGTTTGGGGGCGCCTAAGCCTAACAAAAAACGATCAATTTTAGCCACAAAAAGGCACATAAGTCACAAAAGATAAATTTTTCGTTTTGTGCTTTTTGTGCCTTTTTGTGGCTACTCAAAATTCATTCTTTCGTATACGACACAACGTTTGTAGTTCCCAGAATCTCCGACGAATTTTCAACTAATTGAAAACCGATCCGAATTCCCCAATAAGGTTTGAAGAGGACGCTCGACGAAGAGTCGCTACTGAACGAGTGTTCATATTATTTCCAAGTCTCGGCACGTTCTTTGCGCCCTCGGATTCGCGACTTCGACTGCTCCCAAGGCGGAGGCACTGAATGATACGAAAAAATCGATCACGCAAAAGTTTCAGTCGAAGCAAGTTCTCACAAAAGTGATGCAACGCATGGAGGGTTAGCAATGAAGATTTCCTTTAATTTTGTACTGCGGCTTTTACAAGTGGCAGTGCTGATATGCGGAGTAACGGGATTTGCGCTAGCGCAGAGCCCGAGCTCCGAAGTCAACGGTACGGTGAAAGACCCGACTGGCGCCGTCATTCCAGGCGCCACGATACATTTGATCGACGTCGCCACGAACACCGAAACGACGACGACGTCTTCCAACGAGGGTAGTTTTGTTTTTGCAAATGTGCGCGCGGGTCTTTATAGGATCGTCGCAGAACATACAGGTTTCAGTAAGAAAGAGATTCAGGATGTGAAAGTGGACGTAGGTGTTCCGTTCACTGTGAACATCGATCTCGCAGCAGGGGCAGTTCAGGAGACCGTCACCGTCTCGGCTTCTGACGTCGCTGCTCCCATCAACATAACCAACGCCGAACTTTCAGCTACGGTGCAAACTCAGCAGATCAATGACCTGCCTCTGAACGGCAGGAATCCTCTCGATCTCGCTGGATTGCAACCGGGTGTAGCAGCAGGCGGCGGCACCAATCGTGACGCAACAATCAACGGATTGCGTGGCACGTTTTCAAATCTGACGTGGGACGGTATCAACATCAACGACAATTTCATCCGCACGGACAGCCTCTTTGGCGCTGCAGCTCCGAGCGTGCCCGGTGTGGCCGAGTTCACTCTCGTTACACAGAACGCGGGACCAGGAGACGGGCTGGGCGTTGCGCAGGTGAAGCTCGTCACTCCGCGTGGTGGTACTGATTTCCACGGCTCGCTCTGGGAATATCACCGCAACGACGCTTTCGACGCCAACTCGTTTTTCAATAACGCGAATGTTCTACCGAAACCGAAGCTCATTCGTAACCAGTTCGGATTTGGTGTTGGTGGTCCATTTGTTTTGCCGCGTTTCGGCGAGGGTGGACCAGCGACGGTCGGTCGCAACAAGCTGTTCTTCTACGGCTACTACGAGGGAACACGAGAGCGCACGGACGAAGAGATTGAGCGTACTACGCTAACAGCGCCGGCCCGCTCTGGTCTCTTTACGTACCAAGCTGCCAACGGCACATTGCGAACAGTGAATCTGCTCACGCTGGGCGGCATGGGCCTGGATCCGATCACTCAGGAACTGATCGGGTTGACCCCGCTTCCGAACGATCTTACGGGTGGCGACACGCGCAACTTTGCGCGCTTCAGATTCAACAGTCCTTCAGGAAGCGACGACGATCTCTGGGGCTTCCGAATCGACCTTGACGCCAGCTCTGCAAACCACTTCGAGTCGGCGTTTAGTCGCGACGTACTGATCTTTCCAAACGACACGTTCAACGACATCGGCGAACCGTTCCCGGGCTTGCCCGGCGGCGGTCAAAGCCCGACGCGTACACGTTTGTCAGGAGCGTGGAACTGGATCCCGACCGCTACTTTCAACAATGAACTGCGCGGCGGTTTCTTCATGCAGCGTTCGAAGTTTTTCAGCGACGTTGTCCACTCCAGAGGGTTCCGAATCAATTTCCCATTAAACCCACAGGAAACTGCGGAAGTGTTTACCAACCCTGTTCAGAATTTCTTGCAGCAGGGCCGCAATGTCGACACGTGGGAGATTATGGACAATGCCGGCAAGTCGTGGGGCAACCACTTCTTCCGCTTTGGCGGCAACTACCGGCTCGTCCTTCTTGATCCATTCAATGCCGGCGGTACGATTCCGACAATTACGCTCGGCTTCAACGATATCGGCACGATCAATCCACTGGATCCGGCACTCTTTCCAGGCGGCATCGGCGCCACTGATTTCACCAACGCAACTAACATCCTTGCGCTGCTAACTGGTTCACAGCGAAGGTTGGAAGAAACCTTCAACGCCACCAGTGCGAGTTCGGGATTTCTGCGAAATCAGATCAATCTTCAAAACTATCGCTACTGGAACATTGGACCATACGTCGGAGACACCTGGCGTTTCCGTGACAATCTGACGTTGAACTTCGGCTTGCGCTGGGAGTTCGTCTCGGTACCAAAGGAAGAGAACGGTTTGCTGGCTCTTCCAATCGGCACCGGGCTTGATGTCCTGACGACGAATGCTGAAGTTGGTGCAGCATCGGGAGGCGGACGTCCTCTATATAACAACGACTGGAACAACTTCGCGCCAAGCTTTAGCTTCGCGTGGGATCCGTTTAGAGACGGCAAGACTTCGGTTCGCGGTGGCTATGGTATTTCGTACGTGATCGACAACAACATCACGACGATCAACAACGCCGCCAGCCGTGGTTTCACGCGCGACGTCCAGCTGGACGATCTCGAGGGAACCCTCAGCGACGGCGTGCAGACCATTCCAGTACCAAATTTCGTTATGCCGTTTCGGATTCGCGACGTGTTCGAGAATGACGATCCCTTTTCCGCGTTGTTCACCGTCGATCCGGACCTGCGCACCCCTTATGTGCAGCAATGGAACTTTGGTATCCAGCGTGAGATTCTCCGCGACACGATCGCAGAGGTTCGATACGTTGGGAACCGCGGCGTGAAGTTGACGCGCGGCGTTGATATCAATCAGCAACGAATCTTCAATGGCGGTTTCTTTGCCGATTTCCAACGCGCACGCTTTAACCTCTTCAACTGCCCGCAGAGTCTGCCGACCTCGCAGCGGATCAATCCCACGGCCGCTCAGTGTCCGAATCGGCAGGCGCTTCAGGTACTCCCGGGATTTGGCGCGTTTGCGTTTAATCAGGGGACGTTCCAAACGGCCCTTCGTCAGGGCGAGGTTGCGAGAGCTCTCGACTTTTACATTAGCAACAAGGCGTTCTTCTTTGCCGACTTCGGTGGTGGTGACTTCGGCGCAACGCAGTTGCTCAGCACTTACCTGGCGAACCCGAATACCTACGTTGCGGATTACATCGGCAATGGATCGTGGTCCAACTATCACGGTCTGCAAGCGGAGATCCGGCGGCGGCTCAGCAACGGGTTTGACTTCCAGGCGAATTACACCTGGAGCAAGGCCCTGACTGACTTCGAAGGATCGCAAACAAACTTCTCTGGTCTGCTTGACCTGACACTCGGCGACGTCGTGGAGAAGAGGCGCGGGGTCAACGATCTCACGCACGTCTTCAAAGCAAATGCCGGGTACGAACTACCGTTTGGTCCAGGCAAGCGATGGGCTGGGAATGGAGTCATGAGCAAAGTGTTAGGTGGAATGAAACTAACCGGCATTTTCGTGGCCCAATCCGGGCGCCCGATTTCTTTCATCTCCGGTCGCGGGACACTCAACCGCACCGGTCGCTCCACCATCAACACGGTTAACTCAAACTTGACGATCGAAGAGTTGCAGCGAATGACCGGAGTGTTTTTCGATCCGAATTCGAGCCGTCCGGTGCTGTTTGACCCGGCGCTGATTCAGGCACTGAGGAACGACACGTCGCCGCTGCGGAACGCCAATGGGTTCCTGTCGAATCCCGAGCCTGGGACGGTGGGTAATTTGCAGTTGACTCCGGTCAGCGGTCCCGGCCTCTGGAATTTCGATATGGGGTTCATCAAACGTACGCCCATTACGGAGACCGTTAACATTGAGTTCCGTATGGAGGCGTTCAACGTCTTCAACAAGACGAACTTCTTTATCACTGCCGCTCAGCTGAATCAGAACATCAACAACCCGACGACTCAGCCGTTCGGCGAGATCACGCAGACCTATGATCCGCGTATCTTGCAGTTCGCCTTGAAACTGAACTTCTAACCTGTCGACTCCATAGTTGACCATTCCTGGCGTTGGCTCTTTCTGGGCCAACGCCAGCTTTTTGCATGGGGTGTGAATACGATGAGATTAATGGCAATCATTCTATGTTTCTTTTGCCTCTTATTCGCACGTCCGGTCGCCGACAAGATCGCGCTCGAGGATCTTATAGCAAAGCATGTTGAAGCAATTGGAAGCGCTGCGGCACGGCGGCCAGGACGTAGCCGGATCGTTGCAGGCGGTTCGTTGATGAATGTGCGTACTGGAGGGAGTGGCAACGTAACTGGTGCTGCGCTGATCGCGTCTGAGGATGAGAAAGTTCTGCTGAAGGCTGAATTTACCAGTTCGAGCTATCCGTTCGAGAAGCTTGGGTTTGATGGACACAAATTTCACGCACGGCCGTACGCGCCGGGTCAACGCTCTCCTCTCGCGCAATTCCTGTTGAGCCATGATGTGATCTTTTCTGAGGGACTGATTGGTGGCACGCTGTCGTCAGCGTGGCCGTTGTTGAACTTGTCTGAGCGCGAGCCGAAGCTGGAGTACGCTGGAACGGACAAGATCAAAGGCCGGCAGGTACACAAAGTTAAATACATACCGCGAGGAGGTGGTGAGTTAAAGATCACTTTGTTCTTCGACGCAGAGACCTTTCAACACCTGCGGACGGAATACGAGCGCGTCATCCCGGCTCCGATGGGTGCAACGCCGGGCGCGTCGGCGAGCCAGCGAGAAACTCGCTACAAGCTTGTCGAAGAGTTCAGCGACTATCGTGCGGAGAGTGGATTGAACCTGCCACACACGTACAACATGCAGTTTTCAGTGTTCGAGCTAAACAACTCGCTCGCGCTTGATTGGACCATCAACCTCTCGAGGTTCACGTTTGAACATCCGATCGAGACGAAAGAGTTTGTGACCGATAACTAGCGTTACTCCTCTGCGTACCTCTGCGTACCTCTGCGTCCTCTGCGGTATAAACGCTGTTCACCGCAGAGGCGCAGAGGACGCAGAGGTACGCAGAGAAACACGAGGAACGGCTATAAGTAGACATCAAGCTGCGCAATTGAGACGTCAGAATTCTTCTCCCATGTAATCCAGCTCGCTTATGCCTCCGACGTTACGATAAAGCACACTGCGCGGATCGTTTGAAGCCGGAAGGTGATAGTAAAGCATGCCGATATTCTTCGTTACCATCTTGCGCAGCCTGGTCCGGATCAACTCTTGTGTGACTCCCTGACGGCCGTTTGGCAGGGTCATTCTCCCGCTCGACACTACGGCATATTTTTCCTCCGCTCTGAAACTAAAGCTAAACTGCCAGTCATATTTCGCGATGTACATGTCTCGACTGGTTAGCCCAATCATGATTACCTGGGGATCTTTTGCGAGCTCGGGATTTGCAGCCTTCATCATCTCAATGGCTCGTTCGGCTATTAACTGATTCCGTCTGGGATCAATAGCCGTCGATGAATAAGGGACGTTGGGTAGTATCTCAGCCTGGAGCCCGTATTTGTTTCGATAAAATGACGCGAGATCGTTTGCCGTTGTGGCGGGAAAAATTCCGAGAGGTACGAAGTAGAGTTTCCCCGAACCCTTCAAACTCTTTTTGTCTATCGGGACGTAGTCTGCCCGCCGAAGACAGCCTATATTTAAGAAAAGTACGGCAATGACGACCGCAGCCGAGAGCGAGTGAATGCGCGCGTTCATTTAGACCTCAACAGATTGACTTCACAAAGAGTCGTCGCTTTTTAAACTAACATTGGCGTAACCTGAGAACTAGTATTATTTGACGTGTGCCATGAGCGTACCTACCTGATTCGCAGAATGAACAACACCTAAGTTCCTCTTGTCCTCTGATGAGTTTCGTTCTATGCTTAGCGCTGCCCAAAGTTGGACCTAGAGCACAAACTCATTTCCTCCCGCACGATTAATCCGAAGAGGCTCTTGTGAACCGACCTCGCCCACTGTATGAGCCGCCAAAGGAGACAACGATGAAGACTAAAATCCTCGTAACCCTAATGGTCATAGCGTTGATATCTGTCGCGACCTGGAGGAGTCAGGGTCAGCCCAAGGAACTTGCAAGTACTTCCTACGAATATCAGGTTCTGGACGATCCCACTGAGACCGGACCCATGGATGATGGTATGAAGAAGCTAAATGATCTTGGTGCTCAGGGTTGGGAACTCGCTAGCGTCAGTCGCGCTCCGAGCAAACCCACGAAGCTCTACCTGAAACGCATTAAGAAATAACTCCTAGAGCTTTGGTGCCTGATAAATCTCTCCCGAACGTGTATCCAGGAGATAAACCGTCCTGGAACGGACGTCACCCACTAATCGTAGAAACACGTTATCCCGATCTCGAGGCGCGCGGAAGTGAAACTGTTTCTGGACCGCTCCAGAGGGAGCAAAGATCACGATACTGTGCGCGTTTAGTAATAAATAGCCCACGCCCGCTCCGTTAAGTGAGATCGAGTGAGTTATCAACGGCGGAACGAATGAGCTGTCAGCATGTTTGGAGAAGAAGTCTAAGGAGTAGCTATTGCGTTGAGGTTCGCTAATAAGTTCAGAGGGAATAGTAAATTGATTCTCAGCAATGAGAGTGCCCGCCGGCGAATATTTTCTTATCAAAGGCCATGAGCGAAAGGTGACGAACAAGTTATCTTTGGCATCGCAGGCAACGATGGCCCGATTCAACGCACGGTCAGGTCCTTCTGATGGTCTGACGAGTCGCTCTCCGAAGCGGCGGAGAAACTTTCCTGTTTCTGAGAAGACGTAGATCAACTCTGTCTGACGAGCGGTATCGATCGCCAAAAAAATCTCCTGCTTCCGATTGACGGCGATACTCGTCATGGGAAACGGAACGCGAAAGCTCCGCTGAAACGTACCATCAGAGCTGAATATCGACACCTTTGGACTCACCGGATCGCTCACGTAAACATTCTCATTTTGATCGACAGCTATGGAGGCGTTGAAACCGGCGCGTTTTACGGCACCTGCACTTCCAGACTGACCAAACTCACTAATGAAGTTTCCGCGAGTGTCGAGTTTGACAATGCGTGAATTACCATCATCGAAGACATATATGTTTCCGGAGCGAGCAACCGCAATTGCTGCCGGCGCCGCCAGCTTCATTTTGACTTCTCTTTGTTGTGATGAAAGATAGAAAGGTACTAGTCGTACCGGTGCGTCTGGTATTGCAGAGATGACTTGTGCCGCAAGCGCCAGAGGGAGAATGATGGAAAGTAGGAAGTTCATTGGCTCTCATTACCGTGAATCTGCATCAGTCCGGAAATTGCGCTAAAAACCTGCTGTTCGCTCATTTCCGGCTTTTCCTGCCAAACTACGCGTTTATTGGCATCGAAGACGATCAGCAACTTTCCCTTGATTAGATATGGCGTCATGGATTCAATATCGCCCTGGACCAGCGAGTCGGGCATTGAAAGAATTTCTTTGAAATTCTCCACATCCTGAGTAGAGAAACGCGTTTCAGAAAAGACTACGAATATTTTAGTCGTGGTTTGACGCGACAGGTACAAACGTTCCATGGTTTCGAAACGACTCCCGGTGGGACATTCAGTGCAGAACTCCTCGAATAAGTTCACGATCGTCAGTCGCTGACCAAGCGGAATAGACGTTTTCATACTTCCCTGACTGATCTTTACGCGAGCGAAGAAATCTGCCGGTTCACTCGCGGGAGAGTGAGCTGAGAGATTACATCCCGCGGTGATTAATGCGACTACGATCAATAAGAGGATCTTGCGTGTCACGACATTTTGAGGGTTCATTTGTGGCTCGACATTAAAACTCGGGATGTGTGTACGACAGATTGCTTTTCGCTTCTTTCGTGCTGTCCAGTAGAGCAGTGCGAATAGCTTCCAAAGTGGCCCACAATCGCAGTTCCTTCTTACCTAAAAGCCCACAAGTCTGAAGTGTTTGTGTGCAGTTTACACGACACATTTTTGCAACCGCTGAAACAAGCGACGATGCGAACGGAGACTTGATCGGGAGTTCGCTCGTTAATCCGTAAACAGTGATCTTGGGTGAGAAAGTCGAGCGCCGCATCTGGAACTCTGAAAACTTGTTGATCTCTCTGAAAGCTGCGGCAGCCGACTCAAAGCCCGAAGATGGATCGACACCCAGATAGAGTTGGACCAGCATCAGTTTGGCCTGCAGGCGATCCTGCTCGTCCTTGATCTGTTTTGCTTCTGCCGTTGCTTGAGCGAACAAACGAAGGGCATCTCCGGTAGCGGTTTGTTTCACGAATGCCTGGCCAACGCTACTTAATGCGATAACTCTGAGAAGCGGATCCTTTATCTTGTTGCAATCAACCTCCAGGGCAGCCGACACTACCTCGGGCTTTTCAAGAACAGTCTGGAGTGAACGCAGTCTCACGAAATCCAGCAGGCGTTGTTTCATCTCTTGATTGCTAATGTGGTTTACGATCATCTCCGCTCGAGTAAAATCGTTTTTCGTTAAAACGTAACCCAAAAGGATCGTTAAGTACTCAAGATCGCGGCGGTCCTCGTTGAGGATCTTATTTGCGTTTTGGAGTCGCGTCTCCCACTCATTCGTGGCCTCCGACTCAGAGCTAGTGAAATCCTTGTGAGCGCGTTCGAACATGGCGGCATCATCTTTTGCGACACTCGTAGCCAGGTTGGCTAGCTTGGCATAGACATCATTAAGTAAATCGGGCGCGAGAGCTTGATATTGGTGGACCAGGTTTTTGAGGGCGAAGTAGGCGACGCTCGGCGGCACTGCGTTATTGGGATTTATTTTTGAAAACAATAAAGCGAGATAGCGCCCAGCCAGGGCCGGATTGGTGGGGATAGAGGATGAATTTCCAGCAGCGTTCGCTGCGTTATAGCCGCTAATGACAACGTACCCAATGCTGCCATCCGGAGAGAATAAATAAGATGAAAGCAACAAAAGCTCGTTCGCTTCAGAGATAGGCCGCTGTGCCAGAACGTCAAGCGTATCGCTAAATAAGTTATCGGCGATTGTAGCTCCGCGCTTGCGTTGACTCATTAAGAAATAACAGTGCTCCGGCAACACCCTGATAGTGATGCTTTGCCTGAAGAGTTTGCGCGCTCTTTCTTCATCACTGTGCAGATAGGTTGCTGCCTGACGCAACAGCAGATATGAAAGTTGAGTAGGCTCAGGCTTTATTTTTTCAGTCTTGTCAGCCACCGAAGCAAGCGCCTCTTGCCAGCGCTGCTGTAGTTTCCTGTCTAGCTTTGCATCGTGCTTGATAGCGATTGCGCTGATTTGAGCAAATAGCATCTGGGGATTCTCGACAGTCGAAGCTGAATGAGGTGCAGCAGCTACTTCCTGGAGCACAGCGATCGTTAATTCGAAGCTTCGTGATAAGAGACGCTCGGCGAGTGTTGGATCGAGCGGCCACACAGAATCAGCCAGACGCGTCTGAATCTCTATCTCCGCTCGTGGCTCGAGGTCGCGCGCAGCATCGGCAACCCGTCGAACTTCGTCAAGGACTTGATAGATATTAATTGGCGTAGTTGCGGTCTGTTCTGGCCGTGTAACTGTTTGGGACGTTCCGTTTTGTTGCTGACCGAATGATGCAGGTGCGGATTGCATCACGACTATCACCGCGAAACCGGTAGCCAGTCTTTTGAGATTCATATATCTCACCTTTCGTGAGGCTGGGCAGGACCTTTAATAAGCTTGATCGTTTCGGAAAACCAGAGGAAGGGGAAATCCCCGCCTCTGGTAAGTCCACTACTTAGTAACCCGGCGGAGTATATGGATCGTCAGGACCGCTGCAACCAGCGTCCCACATCCAATTCTCAGCACAGTAACCCAGGAGTGCGCCATAACCGCTGCCACCGCCGCTATCGGTTCCACCTGAGGTGGGAGAGCAATTCGCACTGCCACTGAAGACTATCTCTCCAGGCCGGCTACCATCTGTGTAGCACTTGTAACTACAGCCAGTCGGCTCGAAATAGGTTCCCGAACACTGAGCCTCATTTGGACATGTGGGTGCGTTTTTACATTTAAACTCCGCCGCAATTGTCGGAACGGGATTACTGCTCCCACCGACCAGGGTGGCCACGGTGAGCAACAAGAGAGTTCCAAGCAATTTAATACGTGGTCTCATAGCACTAACCTCCTTCCAGTTGTGAAGAAGAAAACCAATGGCGCCATGCGCATGAATTGACGACTGTGGTTGTAATCCAAAGGATGGCAATCATCGGCTCCAACTTGAGATGAGCCAGTGCCGCGCTTTGCGCCAAATGCGGATTGAGTCGTTTAATTCAGATCTGCGACGCAAAACGTGACAAGAGCAATTGCAACGCCGGCTCCGCGCGTCCCCGTTGTGAGTCGCGGAGGTGAGACGATGTGAATCGATTGCAAGTGAGATCGCGCCAGTTTGAGTGCTCGATGTGCTAGTCGATCTCGATCAAAAAAACGTGTTGCGGTTGCTCGGTTCCGCTTGGAGGCAAGGGATTGAAAACCGAGACCCCGGGAGGATACGCCCACGGTTCCGTTAAATCAATAAATTTCTGCTAAGTCTTGGGATATTGAGGCTTATTGCCTCACAACCAATTTTGTACGCGGAGATTAGATCGAAGAAATTGGATTACCCGCGGCAGGGGTCGAACATGCGACCTTTCGCTCCGGAG
>Ga0157372_10003203_pt1 | contig 17673 bp, 11 predicted proteins | sample C55metaG_FD_115307 | JGI IMG/M metagenome (GOLD analysis project Ga0157372, IMG submission 115307) | Corn rhizosphere microbial communities from Kellogg Biological Station, Michigan, USA - C5-5 metaG | ecosystem: Host-associated > Plants > Roots > Rhizosphere > Soil | place: USA: Michigan... | reverse complement strand
CGAGACGTCGGAGCGACGCGACAGGTCGAGGACCGACGCGTCGGCCGCAATCATCTCGAAGCGTTCGCCGAGGACGTCGATGGCGTATTGAATCGCGTGCGGCAGCTCGAGCTCGTCGCGCGACGACGGCGGCACGTCGCGACACGCCCGAAAGATCTTGGAATCGAGCCGCCAACAGTTCATGCTCACCGGTGAGTCGCTCCGAGCCGATGCCGTCGCCGCGTCCGGCTTCTCGACGATGCGCCGAAGAACGCCGCCCTCGACGTCGAGCACGGCGTACGACGCGATTCGATTGGCGGGAATGTCGCCGGTGCGAAGCAGCCCGCCGCGCGAGAACGCCACGCCCGCCGGTCCACTCGCGGTGCGAAGTCGAGTCAGGAGGTCGGTCGGATAGTAGTTATCGGCGTTGACCACGACGAACGGCTCGCCGCCGACAAACTCCTCCGCCGCGAGCACCGCGTCCGCGGTGCCAAGGGGTTTTGCCTGCACCGCGAACTGAACCTGAAGCCGCGTCGGGATCGCCGCGCGCGCGTAGCGGTCGGACATCTCGGTGTGTTGCGGAGCGACGACGAGGCAGACGTCCGTGAACCCGGCGTCGGCGAGTCCGCTCAGCACGTAGTCGAGGAACGGCCGGCCGACCGGAATCATCGCCTTCGCGCCCGCGTCCGCGACGGCGGCTTGTTCGGTCGACAGCCGAGCTCCGTCGTCGGACTCGCGCATTCGGTTTCCCAGTCCGCGCGCGAGAATGACGGCCTTGGTACATGGCCGCTTGGCCGCGACCGACGACGTCTCGCTTCCTCCTAGTTCCGGCTCGCTCGCCCACGTTTTCCTCACGACGTTCACGAGCACGACTCCACTGACGACGAACAGCACCGCCCAGACGAACGTGTGACCCATTCGTCCGTAGATCAGACTCCCGGTCCCGAACAGACCCGCGTACACGAACGTGACGCCGGCGGTCCATCCGAGCAGCATCTGCGGAAAGCTGTCGCTCGACGGCGGCAGGTTCGATTCGGCGCGAATCGTATTCCAACCGGGCCCCGCCGGTCGCGTCAGCTCGTAGAACCTCACGAGCGACGCGCGATCCGCCGGCTCGGTGAGCATCGTGACGGCGATCCACACGACCGTCGTCACGGCGACGGTGATGAGCAGCGGCGCCGGGTCGGCGATCGCGTAGCCTTCCTTCTTCGCGACGAAAAAACCGAACGCGACGAGGAAGGACGACACCATCGCCGAGATCTCGCTCCACGCGTTGATGCGCCACCAGAACCACCGGAGCAGGTAGATGAGCCCCGTCCCCGCGCCGATCGACAGCAACAACTGAAACGCTTCGCTCGCCGTCGACAGCGCGAGCGTGAACGCACCGGCGGCGATCATGAGAAACGCCGTCAGCGCCCGCGACATCCAGAGGTAGTGACGCTCCGACTTGCCGCGCCCAATGAAGCGCTGATAGAAATCGATGATGAGATACGACGAGCCCCAGTTGAGGTGTGTTTCCATCGTCGAGCGATAGGCGGCGAAGAGCGACGCGATGAGAAGTCCCTTCATGCCGACCGGCAGCAGCGTGAGCATCGCCGGATAAGCGAGGTCGTTCCCGATGAGCGCCGGGTCCACGTGCGGCAGGGCGCGCTGGATGTCGGTCAGCGAGGGAAAGACGAGCATCGAACAGAGCGCGACGATGATCCACGGCCACGGCCGGAGCGCGTAGTGCGCGACGTTGAACCAGAGCGTCGCACCCATCGCGTGCCGCTCGTTCTTCGACGCCAGGATGCGTTGCGCGATGTAGCTCCCGCCGCCCGGCTCGGCGCCGGGATACCACACCGACCACCACTGCACGGTGAGCGGAATGACGAGCACCGTGAGCGTGAGCGACGTGTCGTTGAAATCGGGAAGGAGCGACAGCGTGCGCGGGTCGATCTTGCTCAGCATCGCCGACAGCCCGCCCACGGCCGGCTGCCGCAGCGCGACGATCGCCGCGCCGATCACCCCGACCATCGCCAGGGCGAACTGCACGATGTCCGTCGCCAGCACGCCCCACAACCCGGCCACCGACGCGAAGATCACGCATGCCGTGCCGGCCACGACGATCGTCTCGACGCGCCCCCAACCGAGCATCACGTTCGCGATCTTGACGGCGGCCAGGGTGACCGTCGACATGATCATGATGTTGAAGAAGAGACCGAGGTACACGGCGCGAAATCCGCGCACGACCGCGGCCGGCTTCCCCGAATACCGAAGCTCGTAGAACTCGAGATCCGTGAGCACGCGCGAGCGTCGCCAGAGCTGCGCATAGAAGAAGACGGTCGCCATGCCGGTGAGCAGAAACGCCCACCATACCCAGTTGTACGACACGCCGTGCGATCGCACGAAGTCCGTCACGAGATTCGGCGTATCCGTGCTGAACGTCGTCGCCACCATCGACGTTCCCACCAACCACCATGGTGCCGACTGTCCCGACGCGAAGAACTCCGCCGTGCTCGACCCCGCCCGCTTGAGGTAGAACATCGCGGGGAGATAGCACAGCACGAGACTGATGCCGACGACGTACCAGTCGAGTGTCGTGAGTTGGGTCAGATCGAGCTCTTGTGAGGTTCGAGTTGACTGCAACCGCAACCGCAACTGAAATGCAACTACTTACCGCAGAGCACGCAGAGCACGCAGAGCACGACCCCGAGCAAGCTACTTGGCGCAACGACCCGAGATGCTTTGGTTAAAGCCGCTCGGGAAGCCTAGTTCTGTCGGCGCGGATTTCCCGGCACGCGTAGCCTCGCGGGCGGCCCCAAAAAGAATCCGGCTCGTTTGCGGAGAGGACCCAAGTCCCTAGCCGTTCTCTGCGTTCTCGCGTTCTCCGCGTCTCCGCGGTGAGCAGTTAAGTGGTTCAGCAGTCGTGCTGTTCAACTAAGCTCGCCGAGCGACCTGTCCAAAGCCTCCGCAAGCAACTCGGCGTCCTCTACGTCAAACGGCATTGGCGGCCGGATCTTGATCACGTTGTGGTACGGTCCGTCGGTCCCGAGCAGGATGCCCTTCTCTTTCATTCGGTTCGCCACGAACGACGCCTCTTCGCCGGCGGGCTCGCGTGTATGACGGTCTTTCACCAGCTCGACGCCCAAGAAGAGCCCGGATCCGCGGACGTCGCCGATGATTTCGTATCGGTCGGCGAGCGGCCGCAACCGATCGAGTAGGTGCGCCCCGACGCGTAGCGCGTGCGCCTGGAGCTTCTCGATGCGCACCGTGTCCAGCACGGCGAGTCCGACCGCACATGAAACGGTATTGCCGCCGAACGTGCTGAAGTACTCCATCCCATTGTCGAATGCGTCGGCGATGGCGCGCGTCGTCGCGACCGCTCCAATCGGATGCCCGTTGCCGAGCGGCTTTCCCATCACGACGATGTCGGGCATGACATGTTGATCCTCGAACGCCCAGAAGCTCGTGCCCATTCGTCCGAGACCGGTCTGCACCTCGTCCGCAATGCAAACCCCGCCGCCCGCACGCACGTGCGCGTACGCCGACTCGAGATATCGCGGCGGGGGAATCAGCTGGCCACCGACACTCGGACAGGTCTCCGCGATGAACGCGGCGACGCCGCGGCCGGACGCAGTCAGGTCATCGACGATCGCGCCGACGTGCGACGCGTACTTCGCACCCGCGTCGGGATCGCCGCGCCGATACAGGCCGCGATAGTCGTCGGGCACCGGCGCCACGTGAACCCAGTCCGGCGCTCCTGTCCCACCCGGGCCAGCATGCTTGTATGGACTGATGTCGATCAGCGACGTCGTATTGCCGTGGTACGCGGCCTCCAGGACGATCGTGTCCTTCCGCCCGGTCGCGGCGCGCGCCAGGCGCAGTGCGAGCTCGTTCCCCTCGCTGGCCGAGCTGACGAAATAGCACACCTCCAGTTCGCGCGGCATCGTCGCGAGCAGGGCCTCGGCGTATCGCTCGAGCAGGTCGGTCAGATAGCGCGTGTTCGTGTTCAGCACGCGCATCTGTCTTTCCGCGGCTTCTACCACCCGCGGATGACAGTGACCCACGTGCGGAACGTTGTTGTACGCGTCTACGTAGCGACGCCCGTCGCGGTCGAACAGGTACTGCATCCATCCGCGGATCACTTCGACCGGCTCGCGATACGAAAGACTAAGGTTCCCGCCGAGCGACTTCTCTCTCGCCGTGAGCGATTCTCGCCGCGCCCGTTCCACCGGCGGGAATCGATCCGCCGGAACGCGAACGATGAGGTTCGGATCGGGGCAGAGCGAAGTCCACACCGTCCGCTGCGTCGGCCGCGCGACCCCTGGGAAGTCGGTCCCAAGCTCCAGCAAATCGGTGATCACCTGCAAGTGCAAATGCGGCGTCCATCCGCCGTTCACGTTCGCGGCGCCGAGTGTCGCGATGCGATCGCCGGCTTTCACTCGCTTGCCCACCGCGAGACCCTCGAGCGACTCACGGCTCAAGTGGCCGTAGAGCGTGAAGAACTCGGTTCCGTCGTCGGTACGGTGCCGCAGGATGATCACCGGACCGTAGTCCTGGTTCATCCCGTTGTCCTTGAACGCCGCGATCTCGCCGTCGAGCGGCGCGAACACCGGCGTTCCCGCGTCGGCGAACAGGTCGAGCCCGATGTGGATCGTGCGGTGTTCGTCGGTGGGGCGCGGGCCGAGTGCGAACGCCGGCGCGACGTAGAGCAGCCGCGGCTCGTCGTATCGACCGATCGACACTCGAACTTCCGCTTCGCGCATCACATCGAACACGTGCCGCGTGAGCACCGGCTCGACGTTTCCGCCCTCGGCGGCCGAAAGCATCGGGCTCGAGACGCTCAAGTCGAGCACGATCGACGGCTGTGTCCGCGCGTCGATCGCGAGCACAGATGGAAAAGCCGCGCGCCCGCGAAGAAACTCGACGACGCGCGCGTGGTGCGGTGCGGGCTCCATCCCCGCGGCTTCCCGAACGACAGCCGTCGCGAGGCCGAACGGGATTTTCGCGAGACGCGGCAGCGTGCGCGCGATCGCCGCCTGGCTCACGCCGAGGTAGTCGTGATCGGGCTGGGCGCCGAGCTGCGACGCCGCGATGGACGCGCTTCCGCACAACCGCATCGTCGCGAGGCCGAACACAGCAGCCAATTCGTTTTCGTCGAGCCGCACCGCCTCTCTGAATCCGCGTACGAGCCGCGCGGCGACGGCGAGCGGATCCGCCGCGTCGAGCATCAGGTACGCCATGGCGATCGCCAGATCGGCGACGCGGTAGCTGTACACCATGTCGCCGAAGTCGACGATGCCGGTCACTTGTTGGCCGCGCGACTCGAAGTCGGCGTCGCCTCCGACGAGGATGTTGTAGTCGTTCGGATCGCCGTGCACGACGCCGCGCGGCAGTCGGTCCAGGAGCGGCACCGTGTAGCGGTCGAAGCGATCGACGAGCGCATCGATTGCCCCGGCGAGCGCAGCGTCCGCGAGCATCGACCGATTGTTCGAGACCGTCGCGCGAGCGTTCGCGATGTCCCAGTAAAAATCGCGATGCACGGCGGGATGATCGAAATCGGCGAGTGCCGCGTCGATCGCGCCGAGTTGGCGGCCAAGCTCCTCGAAGAGCCGCCGCGATCGGTAGCGAGCCTGTGCGAGCGGCCGGCCCGGCAGATAGCTCACCGCCCAAGCCAGATGGGAGCGTCCGTCATCGCCACGAACGTCAAAGAGTGAGTCTCCGTGCCGCGCGACGAACACGCGCGGAGTCGTCGACACTGTGCGCGCGAGGTGGGCGAGCGCGGCCTGCTGCGCCTCCAGGATCCCCCGTTCTTCGGCCGCGCTCGCGACCTTGAGCACCGCCGAAGGCTCGCCGCCGGCGACGATCAGAAAATTCTGGTCCCGCTCACTCGGTAGCGGAGTGGCTCGGCCGTCGATCCCGAAATGCGTCCGCGCGACTCCCGCGGCGGTGTCGGGTGACAGCGCGGGGGACTCGCGCAGCAGACTATCGCTTGTCGCCACGGACTTCCTTGGGGATTCGGCCCTCGCGTGCGGCGCGCCAAGTATCGCCGGAGCGCAGGACTTGATACGCGCGCTCGAATCGCAGCGGCGTGGTGTACCCCGACGACGCGTTGTCGTAGTTCTGCGCGAAGAGATAGACCTCGACCGTGTCACCCGCCATCGCGAAGACCGGCGAAAACCGGACGATGTAGCCGGGGAGCGCGGCGGCGCACTTTACCGTCTTGCGAGAGGCCGTGATCGCCGGCTGACAGACTCCTTTGATCGATCCGAGCCGCCGCATTTCGGTCTCGACGGCCTCGGGCCACGTGTCGGCTGCCGCGAGCCCCACCGTGCGAGGTAACCCGCGTCGATCGAGCAGCAGCGACTGATTTGGGTCATTGAGGTCGAACGCGGCACGAGCCGCCGCGTCGTACACGCGGCCCTGAGCCTCCGGCGAAAGCGTGGCGACCGAGAGGCCGTGACCCCTCAAAACGGCCGAATCGTCACCACCGCATCCGCTCGCGACGTGCGCGGCGAGAGCGATGGCGACGATTCGAATTGGGTGCATCCCGGGAAATTAGCGCCCGCCAGGTCTCCGGAAATCCCGGTGATCGTCGTTCCGGTGGGCGTCGTTCCTATGATCGTCGTTTCGATGGTCGCTCCAACGACGATCCGCGTCGCGGTTGCGGTCGTGGTTGTCACGATCGCGAATCGCCTGCGCATGGAGCCGAGCCTCTTCAGCCTCGCGAGCACGGATCTGCTGCTGGCGGAGGATCTCACGCTGCTGCGCCATCTGGAACTCACGCTCGCGTTCGATCTGCAGCTGACGCTCGCGCGCGATCTCGATCTCACGCTGCCGGCGGATCTCGTCCTGGTAGATCCGATCGTTGTTGTAGTAGCCGTTGTTTCCGTACGCGCCCGGACCATAGATGAGGTGCGCGTTCACCGGCAGACGCCTCGCCGCGACTTCGCAATTCATCGGCGCAGGCTGACGGCCCGGTGGAACGCCATCGATCCAGATCCTGCACATGCCGGCAGGCGGCATCTGACCCGGCGGAACCCTGAAGATTCCCTGGGCCAGCATCGGGGTCGCGAAGGCAAGAGCGCCCGCGGCCGTCAAAAGGTGGAGTTTGCGCATTGCTTCTCCTTTGGTGGGTTGAGCTGAAGTCGCTCGCGCTACCAAAAGGCATGGACGGTGCCGAGTCGGCCATGCCGCGTAAATGCCGTACTTATAATGGTTTACGCTGAAGCAGGCTCGAGTGACCCGCCTCACATCGTCCGATAGGCGCGAAGATTTCGTCCTCCAGGGAGGACGTCTCGCTCAGGCTGGTTTGGGCGGCGCGATTCGCCGCGCCCAGAACCAATAGACCGCGACGCCTATCAGCAGTATGCCCACGCCGATCCCGGCATTCTCGGGATACTGAATGATCGTCGACGCGGATATCGCCCAGCACGCCAACACGAAAACCATGGTGGTCGCTGGATGGCCGGGGACGCGAAGTCCGCCGACTCTTGGCTCGTTCGCTCGACCCTCCCGCGCGCGAAAAACGAGAAGCGACGCCCCGGTCAGTCCGAAAAACAACACGTCGATCGACACGACGTAGTTGAGGATCTGATCGTATTTCCCAGCGAGCGCGATCACCATCGCCCAGATCCCCTGCACCACGATCGCGACGACCGGAACGCGAGAGCGAGGATCCAGCTTCGCCACCGCCCTGAAGAACACCCCATCGCGCGCCATCGCGAAATAGACGCGAGGGGCCGTCAGCACACCCTGGCTGAGAAACCCGACCGTCGAGATCGCGATACCGAGCGCGATGAGCCGCGCGCCGCGCTCGCCGAGTGCCGACCTCAATACCATCGACGCCGGCGTCGACGTCGCCGCGAGCCCGTCCATGCCGAGCACGCGCAAACAAACGATCGTGACCGCGAGGTAGAGCGCGATCACACCGATCACGCCGATCAATAACCCGCGCGGCAGATCGCGGCGCGAGTCGCGCATCTCACCGCTCACGAAGCTCGCCGTCTGCCAACCGCCATACGCGAACAACACCGGCACCATGGCCGCCCCGAAGCCGGCGAGAGCACCCGTGCCGTTTGGAAGCGACGCGGATGCCAGGCTCGCCGCTGGCGCCGCGAACATGCAGCCGACGACGATCAGCAGCCCGATCGCCGCGAGCTTAGTGATCATCAGGGCCGACTGCACGTTGCTGCCGGCGCGCACGCCGAAACAATTCACCAACGTCAGAAGGCCGAGCGCAATCGCGGCGATCGCTTGCTCCGGGATCGCCCACCCGGTCAGCTCGCGCGTGTAGCGGCCGAAGATGATCGCCGACCCGGCCATCCCGCCCGTCTGAATCACGAGCAGCAGCGTCCATCCATATAGGAACGCGACGATCGGATGGTACGCATCGCGGAGATATGCGTATTGTCCCCCGACACCCGGGCGCAGCCTCGCCAGCTCGCCGTAAACAAACGCGCCGATCAGCGCGATCATGCCCCCGGCGACCCACGCGCCGATGACGAGCAACGGCGTGTGCACCGCACGCGCGACCACGCTCGGGTTCACGAAAATCCCCGAGCCGATGATCCCGCCCATCACGATCATCGTCGCGTCGAACGCGCCCAGACGCCGAGCGAGCGTCGGCTCGGCGCCGGTTCTTTCCGTCGCCGGAATCTCGACGTCGGTGAGCGGCTCGGTCATGGGGCGCGAGGATACGCGTGAGACCCCGCTCGGTCAACCAGGACTCCGGATCGCGGCCACTCGGCGCCCGCGCCCTGATGCGCCGAACAGACCCCGAGCGTCAGCCGGCCCAAGGCAGCTGGGACATGACAGACTCGGGACGCCAGGGCATGGGCTTCTCCGCGTGAAGCCCATAACGTGCAGCCCGACTGACCGATCATCCCGGTCACGACTTACCAAACATCCCGGTCTGTACCTCTCTTCGGTTCAGGGCCCGCTCGGGCCGGGGCTAGAGGAGCTTCCCCTCTGAGCCGCCCGCCGTATGGCGAGGGCTGGTCTGACGTCAGATGTCCGAATTCAGACGTCCGACGTCCCACAGGAACGTGGCCTGCTCGGCGCGACAGCCGCGAATGGCTGCGCGCCGTTTGCTCTCCTATTCCGCCTGCAACGCCACCGCCGGATCCACCTTCGTCGCCCTCTTCGCCGGCACGATCGTCGCCGACACGGCGGCTACGCCAAGCACGATCGACACGAGCGCCAAAGTCACCGGATCGCGCGCTCCGATTCCGTAGAGCATCCCGGCGACGAATCTCCCGAGGAGCAGCGACGACGCGATGCCGATCGTCACTCCGGCGGCCGCCATCCACGCACCGTGACGAACCACGAGCATCACGAGACTTCGCGTTTGCGCGCCGAGTGCCACGCGGATGCCGAGCTCGCGCGTGCGCTGTGCGACGGAGTAGCTCACGACGCCGTACACACCGATCAGCGCGAGCACGAGCGTCGCCGCGGCGAACGCGCCGATGAGCAGCAGCGGGAATCGACGCATGAAGACCGAAGACGAATTCGTGATCAACTGATCCATCGCCATCGGGTTGACCACTCCGGCGCCGGGAGCCGTTTCCTCGACGATCCGCGTCAGCTCGCGCGCCAACTCGCCGACGTCGCGTTGTGACCGGATCGCGATGCTCATGTACGTCTCTGGATCTTGAGCAAACGGAACGTAGAGCGTTGGCGGAATGTGTTCGTCGATATTGCCGATCGGAACGTCGCCGACCTGGCCGACGATGTGAATCGTGTCGCGTCCGCCGCCCATCACGACCGACTGCCCGATTGCGTTTCCGTTCTTGAAGTAGGCCTCGGCGAACGCGCGATTCACGATGCCCGCGGGCGGCGCATTGGCGACGCCGTCGCCCGCGCCGAAATCACGTCCATGCGAAAGGGGAATCTCGAGCGCGGAGAAGTAGCCCGGGCTAGACGTCCGATAGCTCGCCGTCGGTTCCTTCCCTGGCTCGGTCGGCGCCTGTCCGACGATGTCGAAGCCGACGCTGTTCCCCCAATCGAGCGGGAGTTTCGTGACCAGACCGGCGGCGTCCACGCCGGGCAGCGCGCGCGCTCGGCTGACGATTTGGTCGAAGGTCGCGACGCGCAGCTCCGGCTTCACGTAGTTCGCGTCAGGCAAGAACACGCCCGCGATCGTCAGATGCTCGGCCTGAAAGCCGAGCTGGATCGACATGAGCTTGACGAGGCTGCGTCCGAAGAGCGCGGCGCCCGACATCAATACGATCGTGAGCGCGACTTCGCCGACGACCAGCGCGTCGCGCACCGCTCCGGCCCGCGCGCTGCCGCGCACGCCCTGTTTCAGCACCTCCGCCATCTGCGGACGCGCTTCGCGCAGCGCGGGCACGAGGCCGAACAACACGCCGGCGACGACCGAGATGAGGCAACTGTAGATCGCCACCGGACCGTTGACACCGACGTCGGCCAGCGCAGGCGGCCGTTGCCCAGGCGGAATGACGCCGACGAGCGTGTGGATCCCGTAGTGCGCGACGACCAGCCCCGCCGCACCCCCCAGCACCGCGAGCAGCAGGCTCTCCGTCATCAGTTGGCGCACGAGCCGCCCGCGCCCCGCGCCGAGCGCGATGCGGACCGCGACCTCTCGGCGGCGATCGGCGCCGCGCATCAGCAGCAGGTTCGCGACGTTCGCGCACGCGACGAGCAGCATCACAGCGACAGCGCCGTATAGAAGCACCACGAGTGGCCGCACCGAACCGATGAGCTGATCGCGCAGCGCGATCACTTGGGCGTCACGCCCGTTGTTCGTCGGTGGATACTCGCGCGCGAGCTGTCCCATTATCGCCGACATGTTCAGAGACGCAGTGCGAAGCGTGACACCATCCTTGAGTCGAGCGACGATGTTGAGCCAGTGCATGCCGCGCTGTTGCCGCGAGCGGTCGAGTCGATCGATCGGCGCCCAGATCGAGACGTTCCCCACGCGGGCGAATTGAAAATCCTTCGGCAACACGCCGATGATCGTCGCGTTCGTCCCGTCGAGCGTGATCGTGCGGCCGATGACCGATCGATCACCCGCGAAGCCGCGTTGCCAGAAGCCGTAGCCGAGCAGCACACGACGCGGTGCACCGACGGCGTCTTCGCCCTCGGCGAATGTCCGCCCGAGCTCGGCGTGCACACCGAGCACGTCGAAGAAGTTCGCTGTCGTTTTGCCGGCGCGGACGATCTGTGGGTGTTCGGCGCCGTACACGAACGCACCGGCGTAGTAGCCGGCCATATCGGAGAACGATCGGTTCCGCGCGCGCCAATCGAGATAGTCCGGGTACGACGCCTCCGACCGGTTGTCGACTCTCGACTGGTAGACTTCCCAGAGGTGAACCAGCCGGTCGGGCCGTGAGAACGGAAGCGGTTTGATCAGCACCGCTTCGACGACGCTGAAGATCGCCGCGTTGGCGCCGATCCCGAGCGCGAGGGTGAGCAGCACCGCGGCCGCAAATCCCGGACGCTTGCGCAGCGAGCGCGCCGCGAACTTGATGTCTTGACCGACCGAGGCGATCCACTCGGTCGCGGCGAATTTTCTGACGCGGCGCCGGTCCATCGACGCCAGCTCCGCGCGGGCGGCTTTCACGTCGCCGAATTCTCTGACGGCCAACTCACGCGCGTCGTCCGCCGACATTCCTCGTGCGACGAGGTCGTCGATGCGCTGCTCCAGATGGAACCGCATCTCGTCGTCGACGTCGCGCTGAACGGTTCGACGGGTCGCTTCGTGGTGGAAGAGCTTTTTGGGCGTGTCGTCGGTCATGGAAACGTCCTCACGCGATTCGCAGGATCTTGAACACCGCGTTGGCGTACTCCGTCCAGTCCGCTGACCGCTGCTTGAGCTGCCCCCGCCCGGCCGCGGTCAACTGGTAGTACTTCGCTTTCCGATTGTTCTCGGAGAGCCCCCACTTCGACTCGACGAGCCGCCTCTCTTCCAGCCGGTGGAGGGCGACGTAAAGGGCTCGATCCTCGACGTTGATCGTCCCATCGCTCGTCGCCTTGATCCACTGCGCGACCGCATAGCCATGGCGTGGGCCCCAAGACAGGGTCTTGAGAACCAGGGTGTCGAGCGTACCCTGGAGGAGGTCGAGATCAGCCACTTTCAAGTCCCCGGAAAGGTTCCGGGGAGATTAGACCCGGCGACGGTCAAAAAGGTTTGCACCGGCTACCGGTCCACCGGTCCACCGGTCCACCTGTCCACCTGTCCACCTGTCCACCCGCCCCATCGAACGCTTTCCCAACACCTTGCATCTAAGCATGCAACACGTGACCAGACCGGCCGTTGCCTTACAGACCGCCCACCGGGTGAGCGAACCCGAACTGATCGCTCGGGTCCTCGCCGGAGACCGGATCGCAGCGCGCGAGCTCTATGACGCGCACTCGCCCCGGGTATTCCGGCTCGCCTTCCGGTTGACCGGAGACGCCGACCTGGCTCGCGAGTTCACGCAGGACACGTTCGTGCGCGCCTTCAGTCAGCTGGCCCGCTTTCGCGGGGACTCGGCGCTCTCCACCTGGCTACATCGAGTCACCGTCACAGTCGTGGCGAACGCGATGCGAAAGGTGAAGCGGTTCAGGGAACGGGAGACGTCGCTCGAGGACGTCCATCCGTTCGCCGGTTCGGACTCGGGTGTCGACCCCGTGCTTCGCGACCGACTGCACCGCGCGATCGATGCCCTGCCGGAGATCTACCGCACGACAGTCATCATGCACGACATCGAGGGCTACACCCACACCGAGATCGCCGAAGTCCTCGGCGTGGCCGAAGGAACCTGCAAGAGCCGGCTGTCGCAGGCCCGCGCGCAACTTCGCGCCGCGCTCAGCGACCTGGCACCCGGAGAGTTGGAATCATGAAGGAAGATCGATTCGAAGCACTCATGCGCGACGCCGCGCGAACGTATCGCAAACCGCCTCAGCCCGATCTCGACGGCATGTGGTCCGAGATCGAGCGTGAAACTTGGGGCGTGGTCGCGACGACGAAGCCGGCTCGCATCGAGGCGCGATGGCTCGGAACGCGCGCATCGGGTTGGCTCGCCGCGGCTACGCTGGTGATCGGTATTGGATTGGGCCGCGCGTCCACGATGATGAAGCACGACGCTGCACCTGCGAAGCAGTCGGAAGTCGCGATGGCGAGCGTCTCACCGGTTCGGCAGTCGGACACCGCGTTCGACGCGCCCTACAACGTCGAGACGTCGCAGTACCTCGGCCAGACCGCGGCGCTGTTGATCGCGCTGCCGTCCGAGACGCGCTCCGGGCACCCGGACGACAAGTTCGTCGGCCGGGCCGCCGAGCTGCTGACGCGCACGCGGTTGCTGCTGGACTCGCCGGCCGCGAACGATACGCAGATGCGCGCCCTGCTCGAGGATCTCGAGTTGGTGCTCGCGCAGGTCGTCCGGCTTCAGAACGGACAGAATGGGCAGGATCGCACGGAGCTGGACCTCATCAACCGCGCGCTCGAACAGCGCGACGTCATCCCGCGGCTGCGTACGGCGGTCGCTGACATTTCTGCGAATTAGGAGAAGAGCGATGAAACGGATCACGCTCGCCTTTGTTGCGCTCACTGCCGGATCGGTCGTCGGCCTGGCCCAGGAGCCGCCGACACCACCCACACCGCCGGCGAGACCGGTGCCGGCGCCCGCGCCGTCCCCCGTGTCACCGGTTCCACCGACCGCGCCGGTCCCGGCACCGCGCGCTGTGCGAATCCCGAGAGATCTCGACTACGACATCGATTGGGACTATGAGCGAGAGATCGCGCGACACGCGGCGGACGTAGCGCGAGAAGCCGCGCGCATCGACCAGGATCAGGCGCGGGAGATCGCGCGCCAAGCGCAGGAAGCGGCCCGCCAGGCGGTTCGCATCGACCAGGACAACATCCGCGAGATCGCTCGCGTCAACGCCGAGCGCTTCTCACGAGACTTTGCGGCGGCGCCGATGGCGCTCTCCACGCCGTACATTTCGTCTCCGCGGGCGATCGCTCCGATGGCGCCGATGGCTCCAATCGTGACTCCGGCTCCATTCGTCACTTTCGGTGGTCGCGATTTCACGGATCGATCGGTGCCCGCGCCGTGGGTGCAGGGTGACCCGGCGGACTCCGTTTATCGTATCGCCCGCGAGGCGCTCAACAACGGCGATTACGGCCGTGCGGCGCGGATGTTCAATGAGGTCGTGCAGAAGTACGCCTCGAAGTCGCAGCTGACGGACGCCTCGCAGTACTACGAGGCACTCGCTCGGTACAAGATCGGCACGACCGACGAGCTCCATCAATCGGCGAAGATTCTCAAGCCGATGGTCGCCAAGTTGCCCCCGCGCGCCACGAACACGACGAATTCGGGCGAAGTTTCCAATGCGGTCCGCGTCGGCATTGGCCAGGGCTGTGGCGGCTACGGTTGCACGATGGTCTACAACACACGCAACGGTTTCGGCGATTCCGAGGTGGCCACGCTCTACATTCGCGTGAACGGCGCGCTCGCTCAGCGTGGCGATGCGGAAGCGCAGCAGGAGCTCAACCGCGTGGCTCCGTCCATCGGATCGCCGTGCGACCGCGAGGACACCGAAGTCAAGGTCGAGATCCTCAACAACATCGCGCGGATGGACGCCCCGACCTGGCTGCCGGCCATCAAGAGGGTGCTCGAGCGCAAGGACGACTGTTCGGTCTCGCTCCGTCGGGCAGCCGTGTTCGTACTCGGCGGCAAGTCCGAAGCCGACGTGGCGCCGCTCCTGATCGCGACGGCGAAGTCCGATCCGAGTATCGACGTGCGCATCTCGGCGATCAACTTCCTGGGCCGCCTGCCCGGTGACGCCGGCCTCGCTACGCTCGACGACCTGCTCAAGAACGATCCGGACGAGCGCATTCAGCGCGCTGTGATCCGTGCGCTCAACTCGAGCGACAACCCGAAGGCTCGTTCGGGCATGCGCACTCTGATCGACCGCAAGGACGCGCCGTTGAATCTCCGGATCGAAGCGATCAACAGCTTCAGCTCCGATCGCGCCACGACCGACGACGCGGCGTATCTGCGCGGGCTCTATCCCAGAGCCGAGAACGATCAGATGAAGGAAGCAATTCTGAACACCCTGTCTCGCATCGGCGGCACGGACAACGACGTATTCGTCCTATCGGTCGCCAAGAACTCCAACGAGTCGAGCCGCACCCGCTCTGCCGCGCTCTCGCGTCTCTCGCGTTCTCCGACGGTCACGACCGCGGACCTGGCGAAGATCTACGACGCCGCCGAGAGCTACGATGTCCGCTCGCGCATCGTCCAGATCCTGGGCAGCCGCAGGGATTCGGAGTCAGCCGACAAGCTGATCGACATCGCGAAGACCAGCACCGTGCCGCAAATCAAGAAGGAAGCCGTTCAGGCGATCATTCGCCGCAACGATCCCCGGGCCACGCAGCTTCTCAATGACATGATCGAAGGGAAGAAGCCATGAGATCAAACATCTTCGCTCTCGCAGCACTCGTTGCCGCGCCCGCTCTCGCCGGCGCGCAGGGTGGCGCCCTCGCGGCACGCGTCGACGCCGCACCCGACGGACGAGTGCAGTTCAACTTCCCCGCCCGCGCCGGCGTCTGCGGCAATGGCCGCAGCTGGATCCAGACGGGGCCGAACAGCTACAGCGGCAATTTCTACGGCGACAACTGGCGCCTGGAGCCGTGCGTCCCCGGACCGGTGCGCGTCGTCGTCGATCGCGCGGACAAGCTTCCACTCTCGGTGCAGACGTACGTCGGTCCGGCCGACTCGACGCTGCGCGGCGTGACCGACCTCGGTCACGTCAGCGGGCAAGCGGCCGCCGACTATCTGCTCTCGCTTTCGGGGAAGAGTGACGGCCGAGTCGGACGCGACGCGATCATGCCGGCGATGCTCGCCGACAGCGCCAACACCTCCGTGCTGCTCGTCGCGATCGCCAAGAACGGCGCGCTCCCGCGCGAGACGCGCCGCCAGGCTCTCTCGTACCTGGGCCGCTCGACCGACGGCATGCAGACGATTCCCGCCGCCGTCACTGAACCGATCCTCGGCATCGTGAAAGACGAGAGCGACAATCAGTCGGTCCGCCAACAAGGGCTCGCCGTGCTCGGTCGCCTCGACCATGGCGCCGGCATCGAGCCGTTGATCCAACTGTCGCAGCAGAACCAGAGCACGTGGCTGGCGAAAGAGTCGATGTCCGCGCTCGCGCGCTCCGGCGATCCGCGCGCCCGTCAATATCTGCGCACCGCCGTCAAGCGCACGGACCTCCCCGACGAGGTGCTCACCGTCGCGCTCCGGGCGCTGGGCCAGGACTTCGCGACCGCGCAGGACGCCGCCCTGCTCCGCCAAGTGTACCCGACGCTCTCCAGCGATCGGACGCGCGAAGCGGTGTTCAACTCGCTGTCCGAGATGGGTGGCTCGGAGAACACGAGGTGGCTGCTCGCGCTCGCCCAAAACGGCGACACGCCGATCCAGACGCGCCGCCGCGCCGTCGACGCCGCCAGCCGCGCCGGCGCGCCGATCGCCGAGCTGATTCACATCTACGACACGACCACCGATCCGAACATGAAGGAGACGCTGATCAACGTCTACATGCGCAGCGGCGACAAGGCCGCCGTCGACAAGCTGCTCACGATCGTGAAGGGCGAAGAGAACATCACCGTCCGCCGCCGCGCCATCTCGCAGCTCTCGCGCTCCGACGACCCGCGCATCAAAGCCGCGCTTCAGGATATCGTGATGAAGTAACGGGGCCGGTGGGCCGGCCAGTCGGTGGGCCGGAACAAGAAGCTGGGCATGGAGGGCGGTCTCCGCGGGGGGAACCGCCCTTTGTGTTTGCGCCGCTAACGCGGCGGGTGGAACGAGTGCGGAGGCGGGGTGCGGAGACGTGGCACGTGTGAGGCGCAGGAGGGCGGAGTCGAATAAAGACCCGCCCCCGCCCCCGTTCCAGCTCTCCGCACCCCGCCTCCGCACTCCTCGCGGCCTCTTGACAATGTACTACTGTACTAGTACAATCACACTAACGTGTTTGCCGTCAATACTGACGATCCGACCCCCATCTACGCGCAACTCGATCGCAGCATACGCGCGGCGATCGCGCAGGGGAGGCTCGCTGTGGGCGACCGCCTGCCGACCGTGCGCCAACTCGCGGTGGACCTCAGGGTGAACGCCAATACCGTCGCCAAGGTCTACGCCGAGTTGGAACGCTCGGGCGTGTTGGCGACGCAGCGCGGAGTGGGAACGTTCGTGCTCGCATCACCGCCTGCACCAAGCCACCCCAAGGCCGCGACCGCCCGCCGCGAACGCGAGCGCCAGTTGCGGCCGCTCACCGACCGTCTGCTGGCTGACGCCGCGGCGGTCGGCATCTCACTCCGGGAGATCGTGGAGTACCTCCAGGGGTTCGAGACGTCTCGCTCTACCACGGAGAAGACCTGACCATGACCAAGAAGAAGAAGACCGGAGTCCGCACTCCGAGCCCGAAACACGTCGCGCAGTCGAACGCGCGGTTCAACATCGTCGCGGTGTTCGTGCTCCTGTTGTCCGTTGCCGTCGGATTCTCAGTGAGCGCCGCGCAGAAGAGCCCGCACGGAATCGTCATCGGCATCGTCGTCGGGTTGATCCTCATGTTGTCGCCGCGCATCGCGCGGCAGTGGGAGCGCGCCGTCGTGCTGCGCCTCGGGAAATACAATGGACTGCGCGGGCCCGGGCTCTTCTGGGTCGTCCCGCTCATCGACAACGTGTCGTCGTGGATCGACCAGCGCGT
>Ga0157372_10003202_pt1 | contig 17675 bp, 17 predicted proteins | sample C55metaG_FD_115307 | JGI IMG/M metagenome (GOLD analysis project Ga0157372, IMG submission 115307) | Corn rhizosphere microbial communities from Kellogg Biological Station, Michigan, USA - C5-5 metaG | ecosystem: Host-associated > Plants > Roots > Rhizosphere > Soil | place: USA: Michigan... | reverse complement strand
GGATCGATGTACTTCTGCGCCACCCGCACGACGTCGTCGCGCGTGACGGCATTCACCGAACGCATGAACACCTGGTAATAGTCATCAGGCAATCCCTGCGTGTAGATCGACGAGATGTTGTTGTTGATGCCGGTCACCGACGCGAAGGTCGACGGCAGACTTTGCACGAGACTCGCCTTCGCCTGCGCCAGCTCGTCGTCCGTCGGCGGACGCGGGCCGCGAATGTCGCGCAGCTCTTTCATGAACTCGATCAATGCGCTGTCCGTCTTCGCAGTCACCACATCGCCGCCGGCGCGGAAGGCGCCCGGTCCCTTACCGAAGGCGAAGCTCGAGTTGACGCCGTAGCTGTAGCCCTTCACTTCGCGAATGTTGTGGTTGAGCCGCGATTGAAAGAGCACGCCGAGCATCTCGTTCATGACACGGAGCGCATAGTAGTCGGGCGTGGCCCGCGAGGGTCCGACTTCCCCGATGGCGAACGTCGACTGCGCCGCGCCGGGTTTGTCGACGAGGTAAATCGTCGTGGTTTTTGGCGCGGGGGTCGCGGGATACTCGAATTCAGGCACGCTGCCGCCGACCGTCCATCCACTCAGCGCGGTCTCGACGGCACGCTTCGCTTCGGCCTGAGAGATGTCACCGACGACGGTGATTACCGCATGCCCTGGCCGGAAATAGCTCTTGTAGAACGCGACGAGGTCGTCGCGCGTGATCGAGTTGACCGACGCCTCGTTCACCGTCCTGCCGTAGGGGTGTGCCGTCGAGTACAGCGTCTTGGGAAAGACGACGCTCGCGATGCCGGACGTGCGATCGCGGTTCACCTTGAGCGACACGATCGTGCGTGCCTTGAGACGATCGAGCGCTTCCTGGGGGAATGTCGGATTCTCGAGCAAGTCGGCCAGAATGGCGAGCGTCGGCGCGAACTTGTCTTTCGTCGACACGAACGAGACGCGGCCGGACTCGCCGCCGACCGACGCGAACACTTCGGTGCCGAGCAGCTGGAGGTCATTCGAGATCTGGTCGCCGTTGCGATGTGTCGTGCCTTCACTCAGCATGGCCGCGACGAAGTTCGCCAATCCGGTTTTTTCCTGCGGCTCGTATTGGTTGGCGCCGCCGATGAAGTTGATCTGGACGGAAACGAGCGGCAGCCCGTGCTTTTCCGATACGACGAGCTGCGCGCCGTCGCTGAGCGACACCTTGCTCCAGAAAGGGACGGTGAGCTCCGGAACTTTGCCCGGCGTGGGAACGACGCGCCGATCGAACGACGTTTTCGCCGTCGACTGCTGTTTCGCGGTCGACTTGGTTTTCTGCGCGACGCCGGGAACGGCGAAGACCACGGAGGCCGCGACCCCGCATACGAGAGTCAGTCGCCGGTTCATGGCTTGATCTCCGTTGTCCGTTCGGTGAGCGGATCGGTAATTATCGTGCTCTTCTCGGCATGCGACGCGAGCTCGCGTTTCCCGAGCGGAACGTTGCTGAGCACGATGCGCGTCGACCCGAGGTACCGGTTCGCCACGCGCTTGATGTCGGCGGCCGTAACAGCCTGTGTCTTTGCGTATCCGACGCGGAAGCTGTAGCTCGGGTCGTTGCGGAACGTCTGGTCATCGGCGAGCTGGAATGCCTTGCCGAGGTTCGACTGCAGCCCGCTGAGGAATTCGAGCTCCTGGCCCGCCTTCACGCGCTTGAGCTCATCAGCCGTCGGCCCATCGCGCTTGAGCCGCGCGATGACGGAATCGATGTGCGTCTCGAGCTCGGTGAGCGAGTGCTCGGGACGCGGCGTGACGATGACGCTGAAGTCACCGACATTTTCCGTGGAGGTTTGTCTGGCGGACACGTTCGCGGCGATCTGGCGATCGTAGACGAGGTCTTTCGTGAGCCGCGCGGTGCGTGAGCCGGCGAGAATCTCGCCGAGCAGCTCGAGGGCCGGCGCGTCGGCGCTGTACATGTTGACCGTGGGCCACTCGATCCAGAGCCGCGGAACTTGTACGCGGTCCTCGAAGGTGAGGCGCTTCTCGCCGCGGAGCGACGCCGGTCCGACGGTCGGTCGCGTGATCGGCTTGCCGCGGGCGACGTCGCCGAAATATTTCGCGATCCACACCTTGGTCGTTTCGCGATTGATGTCGCCGACGACGACGAGCGTGGCGTTGTTCGGCGCGTAGTAGAGACGGAAAAAGCGCTTCACGTCGTCCACGGTCGCGCCGGTGAGATCGGTCATCGCGCCGATCGTCGGCCACGAGTAGGGATGGCCATTCGGGTACATATTGAGGCCGATCAGCTCGCGGTCGCGGCCGTACGGCTGGTTGTCATAGCTCTGGCGGCGCTCGTTCTTCACGATGTCGCGCTGCGCGCGAAACTTCTTGTCGTCGAGCGAGTCGAGCAGGAAGCCCATGCGGTCCGCCTCGAGCCAGAGCGCGGTCTCGAGATAGTTCGACGGGTCCGTCTCCCAATAGCGCGTCCAGTCGAAGTAGGTCTGGCCGTTGTTCGTCCCGCCGACCCCCTCCGTGAACTTGTCATGCGTACCGTAAGGCACGTGACCGGAGCCGGTGAACATCACGTGCTCGAACATGTGAGCGAAGCCCGTGTGACCGACGACCTCGTTCTTCGACCCGACGTGATAGATGACCTCGACGGCAACCGTCGGAGTGGAGTGATCCTCCGACAGAACGACCGTGAGGCCGTTCTTCAGCGTGTACTTCTCGAACGGGATGCTGATCGACGAAGCCCGAGCCTGTTGTTGCTGGGCGAGCAAGCTCGGGGCGAACAGCACTGACAGAAGAATTCGTTTCATACGGCGAGCGAGTAAAGTTGGAATTCAGCGGGCCCTTCGTGAGACACCGGCGACCAACCGGAAGTTGCGACGATGTCCCGTTGGCGAACCGGCTCATCCTCGAGCTTGAGACGAATACATTCCTTCCGATGCGTCCCATGTCCCATGCGCCTTAAGTCTGTCGAGCTCTGGTGGCGGCGCCAATGGATCCGCCTCCTCGTTCGCTTGATGCGGCGCTCCGGCGGCGAACGTCCAGACTGGGGAGCGCGGCCGTATCGGGTCCTTTTTCTGCGCCACGATCGAGCGGGCGACATGATCCTCTCCACCGGGGTCATGCGCGCCATCGCCCAATCGTATCCGACGATCTCCATGGATGTGCTCGCGTCGCCGGCGAACGCTGCCGTGATTGCCGGGGCCGGCTACGTCCACGAAGTCATAATCTTCGACAAGCGCGCCACCACGACATATCCAGCGGCCCTGTTGCGCCTCCGCCGCGGCCGCTATGACGCCGTGATCGACTGCATGGTCACCGCCCCCTCGGTCACCACGCTGTTGCTGATCCTCGCGAGCGGCGCGAAATACCGGGTCGGCATCGCGAGACGTGGCAACGACGCGGCGTTCAATGTCACCGTTCCGGCGGAAGCAAAACCGCACGCGCACATGGTCGATTTGCTCGCGGCGCTTGCTCGTGCCTTCGGCGTCGACCTGGCCACCAACGAGCGTCGTCCCACGCTCACTCTCCGTCCTGAAGAGATCGCGCGCGCGGAGCAAAGCTGGGGAGCGGGCAGGCCGCGGATCCTGATCAACGTCTCCGCGGGAACGTCCCCGCGTCTTTGGGCTGACGACAACTACGTCGCCGTGATGCGTCATCTTCGCGAGCGGGCGGGGGAGGCCACGTTCCGGGTCATTGGAGCGCCGGCCGAACGGAGTCGCGCCGAGTACGTCGCCAGGCAGGGGGGAGGCGAGTACGTCGCCACGCCAAGCATTCGCGACGCCTTCGCGCTCGTCGCCGCGGCGGATTTCCTGTTCACCCCCGACACGAGCATCGCGCACGCCGCATCGGCGTTTCAGGTTCCGTGCGTCGCGATGTACGTCCGCGGGACCGCCGAACAGTGGGGCGTCTACGAGACGCCCGGCGAAAGCGTCGAACATCCCGACACGACGCTGCGAACGCTGAGGCTCGAGCGAATGCTTGGCGCGGTCGACGCGGCGTGGGATCGCGTGGCGGTCAGCCGATCGCGTTGAGTAAAGTCGTAAGCGTGCGTTCGACCTGCGCCGCATCGGCCACACTGCCCTGAGCGATACGCGGCGATCCGCCGCCGCGACCACCGGCCGCCGCCAGTTGCTCCTTGATCAACTTCCCCGCGTCCAGCCCGGAATCCTCCGACGCGGCGACGAAGAGCGACGGCGGAGAAGCCAACGCGCCGACAACCGCGGCTCTGGGCAAGGACAACACTGCCTGTGCAAAGGTGCGGAGCTCATCGATCGACGACGCATCGCGCACGACGATGACGCGCACGCCGGCCGCGTTCGGGCTCGTGGCCTCGTAGCGTTCTCGCGCCCGCGCGCCCGCTACTTCCTTCTCCAGCTTCTTGCGCGCGTTCTCGGCGTCCTTGAGCCGTTCGGATTGCGTGGTCACCAGGGACGCGACGTCGTCGATCGCCGACGACAGCGACGCCGCGATCTGGGTCAGCGACTCGAAGTCGCGCCGCGCCCTCCGCACGGCGCGTTGGCCGCAGACGAACTCGAGCCGCGACGTCTTTCGCACTCGCTCGACGGAACGTAGGAGAATCGCGCCGATCTCCGATGTCGAGCGCACGTGCGTTCCACCGCAGGCGCTGCGATCCAACTCGGCGATGGAAACGATGCGCAACTGACCGGAGCGGTCCGACGCTTTGCGCAATCCGATCGCGCTTTCAGCGTCCTCGAAGCTCACGGTCACCGGACGCGCTTCGGCGACGATCTCGTTCGCCCTCGCTTCCGCCGCGACCATCTGGCTCCGCGTGATCGTCTCGGCGTCGAGATCGAGCGTCGAGTAGTCGGGACCGAAATGCACGCTCACCGTCTTCGCGCCGAACAGATCCTCGAAGACCGCCGAAAGAAGGTGTTGGCCGGTGTGCTGCTGCATGTGATCGAAGCGACGCGCCCAATCGACCCGCCCAGGGATGCGCATGTCGTCGTTGACGGACAGCGGCGCTTCCAGGACGTGCGCGATCCGTTCACCTTCGTCGATGACGTCGACGACGCGCGCGCCACCGAGCGTGCCGATGTCATGCGGCTGTCCGCCGGATGTCGGATAAAACGCCGTCTCCTCGAGGTACACTCGTGTGCCGTCGCCATCACGCTCGGCGATCGCGGAGGAAAATTCCGTGCGATACGAATCGGTGTAGTAAAGGCGGTTCGTCATGAAAGTCGTGCGGTGGTCACAATCCGAAGCCGAAATCCAAACTCATGAACCACGGTTTGCTCGAGGGACCGCTCATCGCGTGGAACAGGCCGACGCGCGGTCCGACGAAAACGATCGGCCAAAGAGAAATCTCGACACCGCCGTAGGTGGTGTTCTCTCTCGCCGACCACGGATCGTCCCAGGTCCGAAGCGCCGTGGCTGCGACGCCGATGCCCGAGCCAAAATTACCGCGGCGATAGTCGAGAAATGCAATCGACGCGCGGGCGGCGCTGAGCCCGGGTTCGGCGTAGATCGCGAACAACCGTGAATGATCGGCACCGTTCCGCCGCCATGATTCGCCGAGGGCGACGCCAAGCGCGGCCGACGCCTTTTGCGGGCTGCCGAAGTGGACGCCAAAGGCCGGCGAGAAATGCGTGTGAATCAGCGTGTCTTCGGGCGCGCAGCCACGACACCGCTGCGCGTTGCCGCGGCCGGCCAGCGTGGAAAGAAACAGCATCGCGACTGCCAGGTGTTGGCGCATGATACGAGGTCTCCTGCCGCAGCCCGGTACATCAATGGGCAATCTGCTCTTCTTCCTCGTCATGGCCGGCTGCACGGAACCACGACCTGCCGCTCTCGAAAACGGACGGCGCGCCGGTCGGCGCGCATCCGCGCGAAGTCGACCGGTCGCGTGACCGCCGCGGCGACCGGACACCCCGGCGCCGGTTCGGATCTGCGAACTAGGATCTCGATACCCGCCGAATCTTGTTGTGCTCCCTCGATCACCACATCGTGGCCGGCGGTTGGACGCGTGCCCAACGCCGCGACGACGATCATCTCCTGCTGGAAATCGACCGCGGGGGCCGGAGGCGCGGGGATGAACGGACGATTGACGCGCTGCCAGAGGTCCTGCCACGCGCTGCTGTCGCGGACGACGACGAGCGCCGAGTCGGCAAGCCCACTGTAGCTCGTGAACGCCGATGGAGCGTCGCGCAGGCGCGTGAACGGTACGGCACCGCGCGACGAGTCGTGCTGCGCCGCTGCGTCGCCGGCGCCGCAGGCGATCGCCGCGCCCACCAACAGCGCGCTTCTAGCCAGCGCTACCCGCTTGTCCCGCCCGGCTTTCATCGGCACTCCCAAAGCGCGGCCAGTGAGTGCGCGGAACGCCGCGCACACCGATCGCGAGTACGATGCATGAGATCAATCCGATCGCCGCGAGCTCCACGAGGAGGTCGCGGCTGGCAAGAATCGCGGCGGTGCGTTTGCTCTCCACCTCGAGACCGACGTGGAGCAGCGACAGTGACTGGCGCGGATCGAGCGTCTTTTCGCCGCGTTCAACCGACGCGATGAATGCGGCGCGGTCTTGTTCCGTCTCGCTGACGCTGGCGAGGACGTGGAGCTGGGTCGCCGTGTACGCGATTCCCGCGATCACGAAAACGAGGACGATTGTCGGCGCGATCAAAAGCAGCTTTTTGTCGAGGCGCACTCATGTAATTAAGCACAAGTGCACCTCGGGGGGAGCGAAGAGCCGGACGGGCGCGGTGCTGCAGCCGACCCCGTTGGTTACGAGAAGCTTCCTCGAGCCTTTGCCTTCCAGATCGAACAATCCGCTCGCGTATCGTCGGTTGAGATCCCCGCCGGACATCAGGATCGGGGTGCCCCAGGGAAGCGCTATCTGTCCACCGTGCGTGTGGCCACAGAGCGCGAGATCGAAGTTCCGGTCACCGATCGCGCGGAGCGCTTCCGGCGAATGCATGAGGACTATGCGCGTTCCGGTCGTGCCATCGATCGCCAGATCAGGGCGCGGATCTCCGCGAGTGACATCGGACACGCCGCAGATCGTGACGTCGTCAAACGGCTCGGGGAGACGCAACGGCTCGTTGTCGAGCACGCGAACCCCCGCGCCGACAAGGGCCTGCCGCACGAGGCTGTGATCGGCGCGGAGATCGTGGTTGCCGAGGATGGCGAGCTTGCCGAGCGGCGCGGGGATCGCGGCAAGCAGCGGAGCGAGGCGGTCGATGTAGGAGGCGCGAACGGAAACGAAGTCGCCTCCGAGGAGAACGAGATCCGGCGCGAATGCGCGAAGCGCCCGACATGCATCGGAGAGGAGTCGTTCGTCGGTCGTTGCGCCGGCGTGAAAATCGGCGGCGAATGCCACGCGGAGCGTTGGGCGTACCGCGTCGCGGGCCAGTCGTCCCAGGTCGAAGCGGTGTGTTCGCGAACGCACGCGTCCCTGCAGCCCGAGCTCGTAGGCCACCTTTGCCGCCCAGCTGCCCGGACGAATCAGAGTGTCAATCGCGAATTCGAGTGTGCGACGGCTGCGCTCGACGCGACGGTCGCGAGCCCGGGAGGGAGGGTCCGCGATCGTGTTCTCCGTCATTCCTCGACTTCGTCGCCCGCGTCCGTCTCCGGCTTCGCCGGCTTCTTCTTCGGCCGGCCTCCTTTTCCCTTGGCGGCTTCCGACTCGAGCAAGGCGAGGTACTCTCGCTTTGCCTCCTCCATGAGATCCGATTCGGGGGCCTGCCGGCGGGCTCGTCGCTCCTTTTCGCGACGGAAGTGTTCTTCCGCGGCGGATGCCTCACCGGCTCTGCCACGGCTGCTTCCAGTCGTTCGGGTAGGAGGTTTCGTCTTCATCGACTTCAGGGTACCGGCTGTTGGTTCACGACGATGGTGGCGGACGCGCTGTTCAGTGGCTCGAATGAATACTGCACCACTATGCTCGCCGATCCAGTGGCCAGCGCTCGCACCACGCCGGTCTGAGACACGCTAACAATCGTCGGGTTCCGCGAAGTCCAGATCAGCTGGCTGAGCAGCGAGTCGGGCGCGTTGGTGGAGATCTGCGCTTCCTGGCCGATCACCATCGAGATGTCTTGCGGCGACACGATCAGTTGCGGGGCGTTCAAGCCGTTGATGGACGCCGGACCGAACAGGCCGGCGATCGTCGGCGGCTCGGCAACGTTACAGCCGGCCACGACGGTGATGACGACAACCAGCGCACCGGCCAAAAGGGTTTTGACTCTCATGTCGAACCAGGAGACAGAAAATGTGCCGCTCACCGAGCGCCGGTTCGAAAAAAGGGCTTCCGAACTGGCGTTTGCCGCCCGCCCCTCGCCCGTCGCCAGCCGCCCGTTGCTTGTGACGGTGGCTACCTCTGCGATGGTCTTGGCAGGCGGAAGCCTTGTCTTTTTCGATCGGAGCCATGCCCGACACCAACCTCGTTCTCGTAATCGACGACGAGCCGCAGATCCGGCGCGCCGTCCGCGACGCTCTCCGCGACGTCGCCGCCCGGGTCGATGAAGCGGCCGATGGGGCGGCCGGCGTCGCCGCCGCGACGGAACACCGGCCTGACCTGATCGTGCTCGATCTCGGGCTGCCGGATGTTCCGGGCGTGGAGGTCTGTCGCCAAATTCGTCGGCGCTCGGCGGTACCGATCATTGTTCTTTCCGCGCGGCATTCCGAGCACGAAAAGGTGGACCTGCTCAACGCCGGCGCGGACGACTACGTCACCAAACCGTTCAGCGTGCTGGAGTTGGCGGCGCGGGCGCGGGCGCAGATCCGCCGCGCCAGGACGTTCGCGTCGTCCTCGGCGAGCGCGACGCCGATCTCGATCGGTGGGCTGCTCGTCGACACGGTGCATCGCCGCGTGACCCGGTCCGGCACACAAGTCCACCTCACTCCGATCGAGTGGCAGATCCTAGCGACGCTGATCGCCAGCGCCGGCCGCACCCTCACCCACCAGCAGATCTTCGACGCGGTCTGGGACCGGGAGTTCGGCAGCCCGCAACAGTACCTGCGGGTGCACATCACCAACCTGCGCCGAAAGATCGAAACCGATCCGGCAGCGCCGCAGATCATCATCACGGAGCCGGGCGTCGGTTATCGCGTGGAGCTGCCGCGGTGATTCCATCGGGCCGGCGAACGCTGATCGCGTGGGCCGCTTGGCTCGTTGCCACGGTCTTGGCGACGATGGCCATGCTGCGCGCGCAGGCGTCGTTCGGTCAGGTGCACGTCGTGCTGGTCTATCTGCTCATCGTGCTGTGCGCGAGCGCGAGCGGCGGCAGGGCGCTCGGACTCACGCTCGCCTGCGCGGCGGCGCTGCTCATCGACTACTACTTTCAGCCGCCCTATCGGTTTTGGGGCGTCGGAAAGCCGCTCGACTGGATCGCCCTCTTCTCGTTTCTCGTGACGTCGCTCGTCGCGACGCAGCTGCTGTATCGCGCACGCGCCGAGGCCGCCGAAGCACAGCGACGCGCCGTCGAAGTGGAATCGCTCGCCCGACTCGGCTCCGAGACGCTGAGCAGTGGGCGCGCCGAGGACGCGCTGACGCGTATCGCCAGCGTGATCCAATCGACGCTTGGCATGACCGAATGCACGATCGAACGCGACGCGACGGCCGCGGCGCCGGAGTGGGATGTGTCGCCGGACGGACGCGTACGACGCGCGCTGATTCCACTCACCGTGCAAAGCCGTGTCGTCGGCGTTCTGCGATTGACGAGTGAACCGCCGGTGCCGCTCGATCCCGCGCAGCGTCGCTTCCTCGACGCGCTCGCCTACTATGCGGCGCTGGCCGTCGATCGCGTGCGGCTCGTCGCCGAGGCGGAACACGCCGAGGCCCTCCGCGAAGCCGATCGCCTGAAGGACGTCGTGCTCGCGTCGGTGTCGCACGATTTGCGGACGCCGCTGACCACGATCAAGGCGCTGGCGCAGAGCGAGGCATTGCGCGGCAATGAATCGGCGGGCGCGATCGAAGAGCAGGCGGACCGGTTGACCCGGCTCGTCAGCGATCTGCTCGATCTCTCACGGCTGAAGGGCGGCGCGTTCGGCGTCCAGCCGGAGATCAACACCGCGGAGGACCTCATCGGCGCGGCCGTGCGGCAGACGCAGGTGCTATTCGGCGATGGCCAGCTTCGAACGGTGATCGATCTGCGCAGCCCCGCGCTCGTCGGTCAGTTCGACTTCGCGCAATCGCTGCGGATTCTGTCGAACTTGCTGGAGAACGCGGCGCGGCATTCGCGCGGCCAACCGGTCGAGCTGGGAGCGACGCGCGAGGGCGACATGCTCGTGTTCACGGTGTCGGATCGCGGTCCTGGAATCGCGGATGACGAAGCGGCGCGTATCTTCGAGCCGTTCTATCGCGGGCGGGGTGCGACGCCGGACACGGGTCGCGCGGGTCTCGGATTGTCGATCGCGCGCACGCTCGCCGAAATGCAAGGCGGCATCGTGGGTTACGCGCGTCGCCAGGGGGGCGGAAGTATTTTCTCGCTCCGTCTGCCCGCCAGTGAATTCGGCGCCGAGGTCTTCGAGGAGTCGGCGTAGCCACAGCCTTCTTTGTGGAATCTTTACCCACGCAAAGGGGTGCGTTACGTAGCTTCTTCAAAGCGCTGCTGTCTGCCCCCCAAACGTCATTCGGCAGCGTGATGAAGACGACAGGAGTTCCGGTGAACGCGCCATGACGGGTGGGTGGGAAATCATGCGCGACGCCTGACTCCTGTTCGTCATTTATGGCTGAAGGAACAGCGAACCAGCTATCAGCTGAAGCCATCCGCTGAAGCGACGGAAGCACTCAGCCGCATTTCGCGCTCGGTCGCGAACCTTTCGAGCCGCCGATCGTGTAGGCGATCATCTCCGCCGCGTATCGGCCGAACTGCGCGAAAGAGATCGACACCTTGGGATCGGAGCAGCGCGCGATCACCTCGATGCGGGGAATCGGCTTGGCCGTTTCGTCCTGCCGCACGGTGATCGCCGCGCGATCCACGGTATGACAACTGTAGTCGGTGTTCGTCCCGCTCATCGACTCGCAGATCGCGCGATTGAGTGGCGTCAGACGAATCGTGATGACGGATGCAGCGTCGCCGCCGCGTGCCGTCCTGAATCCCAGCTCCTGTAAGCGCGAGAGAAACACTGACTCCATATCGCTCGGCGCACCATACCGGCGATCCGGATCGGGTGGCGTGTTGCCGTTGCCCCACTCGAAGACCACGCCGCACGCAGTGGCTTGACAGGTGAGGGTGGAGTCCTGCGCGGACGCAGCACGGGCCAGGAACATGACGCCGGCCAACACGGTAGCTACGGGGAGATCAATGCGCATCTGCCGCTCCTTCACGCGCCGCGCGCGTGTTTCCGAGAACTAGAATGAGTACCGCGAATGCCGCGTACGCCGCGGACCACTGGTAAGGCAGCGTCGATCCGATGGTCCACGGCCAATAGACGCCCCCCTGCGGCGTCACCGAATGAATGAATCCGAAGAGCGACAGCGCCGCGCAGGCCAGCAACGACGTGGCCGCGGCGACGAACCGCCGGTCGATGAGGAAGGCAACCGCGCCGCCCCAAAGCATCGCCGTGAGGATGAAGCCGTGGGCGAGGAGCACCATCACGCCGACGACTGAAATGAAGTCGGGATTCGTCAGCCCCGTGGCTTTCATGGTGCCGGCCGGATCGATCGCGGCGGACATGAGCGCTCCGTTGTAGACCTGTGACAACATGATCTGCACGAGCTGCGCGACCGACGGAAACACCGCCAGCGTCACTGCGGCGGCATGGCGTGCCGGCGTGGCGAGATAACTCTGCTCGGTGATGTCGAGCGCGACGAAGACGAGAATCGGCGCCAGCGCCGGTCGCGGCAGCGCATCGGCCATAAACGCGATGTAGCCGAGGATGCCGCCGAGGCCGATGAACAGACCCGTCGCCAGCGTGTATCCGGCTCGGCCGCCCATCGCCTTGTACGCGGGGTGGCCGATGTACGGTGTCGACTGACTCACGCCGCCGCAGACGCCGGCGATCAGCGTGGCGACGGCCTCCGTCAACAGAATGTCGCGTGTGCTGTAGTCGTCCCCGGCGATCCGCGCGCTTTCGGTGACGTTGATCCCCCCAATCACCGTGAGGATGGCGAACGGCAGCGCGAGCGGCAAATAATCGCGCACCGCGATCGGCATGCCTTTCAAGAATCCTAATGTCGGGTAGGGCAGGCCGAGCGGAAAGTTGGCCGCCGGAGCGGCCACCGGGTGCACCGCCCATCCGAGCGCGCCGAGCCCGTAGTACAGCGCCGCGCCGACAAGCACGCTCGCCAGCACCTCGGGCGCGCGGAAGGGCAGCCGGATCTTGGCGACGAGCGCATAGATGATGATTCCGATCGCCACCATTCCAACGATCGGCTCACCAAAAATTTCACCGAGCTGCAACGTGCCGAGGAGCGCGATGCCAACGCCGCCGATCGAGCCGAGCAAACCAGCTTCGGGAATGGCGCGGCGGATGCGATCGCCGAAGAAGGACATGACGAGCTTGAATACGCCCATCAACACCATCGATGCCATTCCGACTTGCCAGGCGACGATCGCCGCTTGGTCGGCGGGCATCCGCGACTTGGCGGCGATGAACGCCGGACCGAGCACGGTGAGCGCCATGCCGATCGTGGACGGCGCGTCGAGACCGAGCGGCATCGCGGTGACGTCGTTCCGACCCGTGCGCTTGGCGAGACGGATCGCCATCCAGGTATACACGAGGTCCCCGAACAACACGCCGAACGCCGTGCCGGGGAACATGCGCGTGTAGACGAGTTGCGCCGGGAAGCCGAACGCGCCGACGAGAATTCCGGCGAGCACGGCGAGGTTGACGACGTTGTCGAGCATCAACCCGAAGAAGGCGTTGATGTCGCCCTTCGCCGCCCACTGATACGGCATGCTTCCCACGGGCGGTGCGTAGGTGGACGCCTGACCGCCAGTAGCGTTCGTCATGGCGCACGAAGATAGGATGGCGGAGCCCGCCGGGCCACCATAGCTTCTCCCCCTCACCCACTCTTCGATGACGAGGTAGCTGATGCGGCACTGTTTATTGTACGCCGGCGGGTTCGAGCGAAACTTCCCGAAGCTGAAAGCCGGGGCGAACTCGTTCGAAGGAACGGACGGCGCCACGCATCCGCTGCCCGAAGTGCCGGCTGACGTCGACGGTGTCCGGGTGAGCTATATGGAAAAGCCCGGCAAGAAGTTCGTCGCCGTTCGGGTGCAGTCGGGCAAGAACGACATTCCGCTCAAGAACGAAGTGCTACTCGACCCGCCGACCCACATGGGGTACGGCAAACGGTTCGGGCCGGAGCCGACGGTAATCGATGACGAAGCGATGTCGGTGTTGCTCGCCGACATCATGGCCAAGAATCCCGACCAGAAGATGCAGCTCGCCAATGCGCGGGCGTCGTTCTCCGTCACCGGGGCGAAAAAGAAGGGCTGACCGATGATGCGCGCTCGCCGCTTTCGGGCACGAGAGTTCTGGATCGTCGTATCCATCTTCGCGGCGAGCCGCGCGGCCGTGGGACAAGTAGCCGCGCAAACTGAATCGGACGCCTACACTCGGTACGAGCTCCTCGCGCCCGGCACCGCCAAGTTCCGCATCATCTATGAAGTGACGGCGAATACCGCCGGTGCGACGTACTACTTCAATCCCATCCGCAAAGGCAGCGTCGCCAGCGACGAGCATGTCTACGATCGCGCGACGGGCAAGCCGCTCGAGTTCGACGTCGTCGGCAGCGCGATCGCCAACGCCGGCGGCGTCCGGAACCGCGACACGACGCAGACATACATCCGCGTGAAGCTCGCGCGCCCGGTCCCGCCCGATGGTGGCGAGGCGCGCGTGCTCATCGACAAGACGTACTACGACACGACGAGCTACTTCACCCGCGGCGATACCATCATCTTCACTCGGCCGCTCGGCATCAAGCGAAACTCGATCGTGATGCCGAAGGGCTACGAGATCGTATCGAGCAACTATCCGTCGCAAGTGCTGCAAGAAGCCGACGGGCGCATCTCGGCGAGCTTCTGGAATGGGACCCCGGGCGAAGCGGCGGTCACGATCCGGGCGCGGCCTGTTTCCACGACATCGCTCGGGAAATCGTCGGTCGCGAACCGTCTCGACGAGCGCGCGCACCAGAATCGCGAGATCGTGTACTTCCTTCAGCCGCCCGAGACGCACGCGTTCGATCTCTATCACGACTACACGGAGTCGCGTCCCGGCACTTCGTTTTATATCAACGAGGTTCGCGCCGGGAGCACGGTTTCGAAGCCGCGCGCGCGCAATCTCGACACCGGCGAAGAGTTGAAGTGGGAGGTGCTGAAGGGCGATGCAATCAAAGCCGCCGGCCTTCCCGTGCAGAACGTCACGCCGCAGAGCGAGATCGTCGTCTTCCGCTTTTCTCCGGTGAAGGCGGGCGAATCGGTTCGGTTGCGGATGTACGAGACGTACACCGACACCGCCCGCTACAAAGTCGTGGGCGACGAGCTCGTCTGGGACCGCAGTTTCGGCCGTCCGGCCAACGCCGTGGTCCTTCCTGCAGGTTGGGTCTTGACCAACAGCGCGATTCCAGCGACGGTGAGCACGATGGCGGATGGGCGCGTTCGGCTGGATTTCATCAACCCACGTCCCGACGAGATCGCCGTGCTCATCACGGCGAGGCGGCGGACAGCGGGAGGAGCACCATGAGCGCGACGGTCGGCAAGTCGCTCATCGACGCGATGGACGTCAACCGCAAACCGCGCGATGACGAAATCGACGTCTACGGCATCACGCACCGTGGCAAGGTGCGGGAGGAGAACCAGGATCACTTCCTCCTGTCGTCGATCCACAAGCACGTCGAGATCCTGAGCACCAGTCTGACGGGGCGACAACTCCTCCCCCTGGCCGACGAACGTGTCGCCTTCCTGGCGATGGTTGCCGACGGCGTTGGTGGCGGCGAGGGCGGGGAAGAGGCGAGCGCCACGGCATTACAGAATGCTCTTCAGTATGTCGTGAAGAGCATGGACTGCTACTATCGGTCCGACGCCTCGGAGACCGCGTTCATCGAAGCACTACAGGAGACCGCCGAGGCCTGCCACCGCGCGGTGGTCGCGCGGGCACGCGAAGAGGGCGTCGAGGGCACGATGGCGACGACGCTCACACTGTGGTTCGGTGTCTGGCCGTGGTATTACCTCCTCCAGGTCGGCGACTCACGCTATTACCTCTGGCGCGAGGGCGCGCTGACGCAGGTATCGCGCGATCAAACGATCGCCGAGGAGCTCGTGGAGAAGGGTGTCTTCACGCGCGCCGTCGCCAATCGCTCGCAGTTCGCGCATGTTCTCTCGAGCTCGATCGGCGGCGAGCTGACGATGCCGGTCGTGACGCGCTTGCGCGCCGATTGGAACAACGTCCACCTGCTGTGCAGCGACGGATTGACGAAGCATGTCTCCGATGAGCAGATCGCCAACCGCTTGTCCACCATGAAATCCGCGCGCGAAACGGCGGAGCTGCTGCTGCAAGACGCGCTCGACGGTGGCGGCTCCGACAACATCACGATCATTCTCGGTCGGGCGAAGGCGCGCGACTAAACGTCGGCGATCAGACCTTCCGGTTGCTCGAGATTTCTGGCTCGACGAACGGTGACCGGCTTTCGCACGTCCGCCGGCCGCGGTAAATCATCTCGATGAAGAACTCCGGCTTTTTCCGCGCCGCGGTGCTGGCGCTCGTCTCGGCATCGGCGGCTCGCGCTCAAGTCACGCGAATCGTCATCGACTCCGTCGTCTCGCCCGCGTTCGGCGGCGTGTCGTACGGAACCGTGGGGCAATACGAGACGATCGCCGGTCGCGCGTTCGGTGAGCTCGATCCCGGCGACAAGCGCAATCGCGTCATCACCGATCTCCAGCTCGCCCCGCGCAACGCGCGCGGCCGCGTGGAATACGTCGCCAGCTTCTATCTCGTCAAGCCCGTCGACCTGTCGAAGTCGAGCCATTTGATGTGGCATGATGTTCCGAATCGCGGCGGCCGCATCACGATCAACGTCGCCGAACGCAATCTTGGCGACATCGGGTTGAGCAGCGGATGGCAAGGCGATCGAGTGGGAAGAACGATACCTCGCGCGGGAACGGAGTACGCGCTCGTTCCCGTGGCGCGTAACGCCGACGGCTCGCCGATCACCGGCAAGGTCATCGGAAGAATCGTGAACGCGAGCGGCGTTGAATCGAAACCGCTGGTCGTCTACAGCAATCCGGTGCCGTACAAGCCGCAAACGCTGGACACGCGGGCCGGCACGTTGACGACCCACAGCTCCGAGACCGCGGACGGCCATGTCATCGGCGAGAGGACCATACCGAGTAGTGATTGGGCGTGGGCGCGCTGCTCGGCGAGCCAGCCGTTCCCCGGCGTTCCCGACTCCACGCAGATCTGCGTCAAGAACGGCTTCGATCCGAAATTGCTCTACCAGGTCGTGTTCACGGCGCGTGATCCATACGTCCTCGGCATCGGGTTCGCGGCGTTTCGCGACGTCGCGACGTTCTTCAAGACGCAGACGCAGGATGCCGCCGGCACGCGGAACCCGCTCGCGGGCGCCGTACGTTGGACGGCGAGCCGCGGCGTCTCGCAGTCGGGCAATTTTCTGCGCGCGTTTCTCCAGCTCGGATTCAACGAGGGACTCGACGGCGCACGCGTGTACGACGGTGTGTGGCCGATCATCGCCGGCCGCCGCATCTCGCTCAACACGCGGTTCGCGATGCCCGACGGTATCCTCATGCTTTACCAACCCGGCAGCGAAGGACCGCAATGGTGGGGCGATTGGCCAGACCCAGCTCGCAAGCTGCCCACCGCGGGCATTCTCGATCGTTGCACGGCGTCGCATACCTGCCCACGAATCTTCGAGCACTTCGGCGCCGCCGAAGTCTGGGGACTCAAGTTGTCGCCGGAGTGGGTTGGCACCGCGGGTGACAAAGACATTCCTCTGCCAGAGAATGTCCGGCGGTACTACATCCCGGGCACGGCGCATGGTGGCGGGAGTGGTGGATTCGATACCAAGCCGGGGCGGCCGGCAGCGTGCCCGGGGACCGACTACGGCGTGGGAACGTTCGCCGCCGACCCCGTTCCGCATACGGAAACCGTGAACGCGCTCCGCGTGCACTTCCGCGACTGGGTCATGAAGGACACGCCGCCGCCGCCGAGCGTCTGGCCGCGGATTGCCGACGGGACGCTGGTCGACGCGACGAAACAGGCAATGGGTTTTCCGACGATCCCCGGCATTCCGGCGAACGCACCGACCGGCCTCATAAATCCACTGCTCGACTATGACTTCGGGCCAGGCTTCGATCGCGTCGACGGCTCCGGCGTTCCGAGCATCATCCCGCCGACGATCAGACGCGCGCTGCCGATGAAAGTCGCCCGAGTCGATGCGGACGGAAACGAGCTCGGCGGAGTTCCCGTCGTTCTTCGCGACGCGCCACTCGGCACGTACATTGGCTGGAACATCACGGCCAGCGGGTTCTACGCCGGGCAGTTGTGCAGTTATGCGGCAGGGATGATTCCCTTCGCCACGACGCGTGCCGAGCGTCTCGCGAACAAAGATCCGCGGCCGTCGCTCGAGGAGCGCTACAAGGATCACGCGGGCTACGTGCAAGCTGTTCGCAACGCCGCGGGCAACGCTGTGAGGCGCGGCTTCTTGCTTCCGGCCGACTCGGCGGCGCTCGTCGCGTCGGCCGAGGCGAGCGGTGTCCTTCGAAACTCCCCTTAGACTTTCCTCATGACTTC
>Ga0157372_10003201_pt1 | contig 17676 bp, 19 predicted proteins | sample C55metaG_FD_115307 | JGI IMG/M metagenome (GOLD analysis project Ga0157372, IMG submission 115307) | Corn rhizosphere microbial communities from Kellogg Biological Station, Michigan, USA - C5-5 metaG | ecosystem: Host-associated > Plants > Roots > Rhizosphere > Soil | place: USA: Michigan... | reverse complement strand
GCGCGCTGCCCATGAACAGGCTCGTGTAGATGAACAGCGCCGAGGCCAGGAAGATCCAGAAGCTGAGGGCGTTCATGCGCGGAAAGGCCATGTCGCGCGCGCCGATCATCAGCGGGATCAGGTAGTTCCCGAAGGCGCCGGTCGTCATCGGGATGATGAAGAAGAAGATCATCGTGATCCCGTGCATCGTGAAAAGCTGGTCGTAGGTCTCCGGCGAGACGACGTGCTCGTTCGGCTGCGCGAGCTGCGTGCGAATCAGCAGGGCCTCGATGCCGCCGGCTCCGAAGAGGACGAGCGTCGTCCAGAAGTAGAGAAGGCCGATCCGCTTGTGGTCAGTGGTCGTCAGCCACCCGAGGACGCCGGGGCGGCTCTGCCACATCACCTCGAGCCGGTCCATTCGCTGGGCGGCCGCGGGAGTCGGCGGGGTCGCGATGGCCACTACTTCAGGCCTTCCAGGTACGCGACGAGCGCGTCGAGGCGCGAGCTCGGCAGGCGGATGTCGGGCATCTGGTTCCCCGGCTTGATGTGCTGGTTGTCGGTGATCCAGTCGCGCAGGCTCGAGTCGCCGTTCGGGATCGTCACCGCGGCGAGCGTCGTCCGGCTGCCGACGTGGGTCAGGTCGGGGCCGACGTCGCTGTTCGCATCCGTCCCGCGGATCGCGTGGCAGCTCGAGCATGAGCCGTCCTGGAAGACGCGTGCTCCCTCGGAGGCCGCGCCTCCCGCGGGCGCTGAGGCCGGCCGGCTCTCGTTCGCCAGCCACTTGCGGAACGCGTCCTCCGGCTCCGCGAAGACATAGAGGTCCATGTGCGCGTGCTGGAGCCCGCAGAACTCGGCGCAGGCGCCGCGGTAGCGGCCCGGGGCGTCGGCGTAGAGCTCGATCGCGTTCCTGCGGCCGGGGATCGTGTCGATCTTCCGGTTGAGCTCCGGCACCCAGAAGCTGTGGATCACGTCGGCGGTCGTGGCGACGATCCGGACCGGGGTGCGCACCGGGATGTGCACCTCGTTCGCGGTCACCGCAGGCGTCCCCGGGTAACGGACCTCCCACCACCACTGGTGGCCGACCACCTCGACGGTCATCTTGGTCGCGGTCGCCGCGGGCGCCTGGGTCGTCTTGATCACGAACAGGTCGGAGATCACGAACAGGGTCGAGATCACCGCGATCGGCATCGCGATCCCGAGCCCGACGACGACGTACCAGCTGGCCCGCTCGCCCGGCTTGGGGCCTTCCGTGTCGTCGCCGAAGCCGCGGCGGTCTCGGCGCTTCCAGGACCAGAAGAGAAGGCCGACGACGAGCGCCAGCCCGAGCCACGCGCCGCCCATCATCCACCAGAACAGGTTGGCGATGTCCCTCGCCTGGTGGCTCTTCGGCGCGAGCGAGCTCTGCTTCTCGCGGCAACCCGCAAGCGGCAGGACCACGGCAAGCAGAAGCGCAGCGCAAAGCCGGTCCCTGCGGGGGGCGTTCACTTCAGGCGCGTCGTACCCGCAGAGCGGGCGGCTAACCGCTAGAGAAAGACCTCGAGCGCGACCCCGATCCCAATCAGGATCACCGCGATCAACCCGTACAAGAAGGACGCGTTCAGAGCGAACTCCCGCTCGGAACGACTCCGGCGCCACGGGTAATAGATCCCGGTTCCGCCCAGGAACGTGACAGCCGCGAAGAACGCGCCCGCGAAGTAGAACGTGCGGGGAAGCGCGCGAGCCGCGGTCGTGTCTGAGAACCAGACCACCGCAAGCGCAACGAGCAGAGTCGCTCCCACGACGCCGAAAGCGATCAACGCGAAGCGCCGCAGGCCAAAGAGGATCATCCCGGCGCGAGTCGTCGGGGCCGGCTTGGGCTTGCGCTCACGCCGCGGCTTCTCGACGGGCGGCGGCGTCCACTCCTCGGTTCGAAGCTCGCCGCTGAGCGGCGTCAACTGTCTGCGTCGCCGACCCTCCATCGCGGCGGTACAGTGCCCAAACCGGGGTGCCGTCGCAAGGCGGCTGAGATCACACCCGCGAACCTGATCCGGGTAATGCCGGCGGAGGGAGTCGATGGACGAAGGAACGCCGAACTGGGGGATCAATCCGGTCCCGGAGCGCCTGCGCGTGCTCGGGCTGCTGGATCTCACGCTGCTTTGGGGGAACCTCTCGGTCTCGCTGCTCGTGATCGTCGCCGCCGCCGGACTCGTCCCGATGCTGTCGTTCCAGCACGCGCTGCTCGCGATCCTGATCGGCGCGCTCGCGGGCAACCTCCTGCTCGGGCTCGCGGCGGCGATCGGCGCCGATGCGCGCGTCCCCGGCATGGTGCTGCTCCGGGCGCCGCTCGGCCGGCGGGGCTCGTACGCGCCGACCGTGCTGAACGTCGCGCAGAACCTCGGCTGGTCGACCTTCGAGCTGATCATCATCTCGACCGCCGCCGCCGCCCTCTCGGAGCGCGTCTTCGGCTTCCGCGAGCGCTGGCTCTGGGCGCTGCTGTTCGGAGCGGTCTCGCTCGCGCTCGGGCTGATGGGACCCATCGGTTTCGTGCGGCGCTACGTGCGCAAGTTCGCGGTCTGGGCGGTCGCGGCTTCGATCGTCTACCTGACGTGGTGGGCGATCGACAAGGCGCACTGGGACCAGCTCTGGCACTCGCAGGGCACCGGCGGCCTCTCGCTCGGCCAGGGGATCGACCTCGTGATGGCGAGCGTGATCTCGTGGACGCCGCTCGCCGCCGACTACACGCGCTTCGCGCGCGACCGGCGGAGCGCGTTCGCGGGCGCCGGCGTTGGCTACCTCCTGCCCACGCTCTGGTGCTTCGCGCTCGGCGCGGTGCTGGTGCTCGAGCGGAACCTGAGCGACCCCGCGCAGATCCCGAACGCGGTCGCGAGTGGCAGCGTCCTCGCGGTCGTAGCTCTCCTGATGCTGACCGTGGACGAGAGCGACGAGGCCTTCGCGGACGTCTACTCGACGGCGGTCTCGCTCCAGAACCTGCTGCCTCGCGCGTCGCAGCGAATGCTGATCGTCGTCGTCGCGTCGGTGGCGACGGCCGGCGCGATCGCCATCGATCTCGGGAACTACCTCACCTTCCTGTTCCTGCTCGGCTCGGTGTTCGTCCCCCTGTTCGGAGTCCTGCTCGCGGACTGGCTCGCGCGCGGCGCGCACTACGGCGAGCGGGACATCTTCAGCGCCCCGGTGGTGCGCTGGGAGCGCCTCGGGGCCTGGGTCGCTGGCTTCGTGCTCTATCAATGGCTCTCGCCCGTCGGGCCGAGCTGGTGGACGGATGTCGTCGCGCACGCCGAGCCCGGGCATGCGCGGCTGACGGCGTCGCTGCCGAGCTTCGCGGCCGCCTTCGGGCTGACGCTGCTCGCAGCCTGGATAGATTCGGCTCGTGCCGGGGCTCGCCGTAGTCGGGAATCTCTCGCTCGACAGGGTTGACGGCGGGCCGCCCCGAGCGGGCGGTGCTCCGTTCTGGGCGGCTCGCGCATTGCGGGTGCTGGGCGCACCCGCGCTCGTGGCGGTCAAGTGCGCGCAGGAGGACCGGCGAGTGCTGGCGCCGCCGCTCGTCGCGCTCGGTCTCCCCGTCGTCTGGCTGACGGGCGATTCCACGGCTGCGTTCTCGTTCCGCTACTCGGGCGACCGGCGGGAGATGGTCGTCGACGCGGTCGGCTCGCCCTGGACGGCCGAGGACATCGGCGGGCTCCAGCGAGTGCGCTGGGTGCACGTCGGAGCGCTGGCGTCGTCGGACTTTCCTGCGGAGACGCTCGCCGAGCTGGCGCGCGGGCGAGTCGTCTCGTTCGACGGACAGGGCCTCGTCCGCCCGGCCCGCACGGGGCCGCTCGAGCTGGCGGTCGACGCCGATCTCGATGCGCTGCGCCACGTGTCGATCCTGAAGCTCGCCGAAGAGGAGGCGCGCGTTCTGCTCGGTGAGCCGGACGAGGCGGCTCTACGCTCGCTCGGCGTGCCCGAGGTCGTGGTCACGCTCGGCTCGCGCGGGTCGCTCGTCTTGGCTGACGGGCGGCTGGCGCACGTACCCGGGCAGCCGGTCGGGGGACCAGTCGATCCCACGGGCGCGGGCGACGCCTTCTCGGCGGCGTACCTGGTGGCGCGCTCCTCCGGCCATGCGCCGGCCGCGGCCGCCCGCCGCGCGACCGCGCTCGTGACGGGCCTGCTCGCGCACCGTGTCCGGTGAGGGCGCTCGTCCGCACCGTCGACGGCGTGTTCGAGGTCGACCTCGACGAGGAAGTCGTCCTCGGGCTGGTGGACGTCGAGGTCGAGCCCGAGCCGGTCGAGACCGGCCTTCCGCTCGTCGTCGGCACCGCGCGCAACGGCTCGGCCGTGATCGCGGTCGTCGACCGCCGTCCGCCGCTCGCCATCTCGAACGACGCCGGCCGAACCTGGCGAGAGGCCGGCGGCGGACTTCCGGCGGGGCGCGCAGTCGCCATCGCCGATGACAACCCGGACTACGTGGTGTACGCGGCCCGCAACCGCCTGTACCTGTCCGAGGACGGCGGCCGCTTCTGGCGCGCGCTCGCGCCGGAGCTCCCGGAGATCGAGGCTGTCAGCCTGTGATCGAGCCGGCGACAGCGTTCACGGACCTGGACGAGCTGCTCGCGAGGCTCGTCGAAGGCGTCCGCCGGATCCTCGGCGACAATTTCTGCGGCGCCTACCTCCAGGGATCGTTCGCCGTCGGCGATGCAGACGAGCACAGCGACGTCGACTTCATCGTCGCGACCGAGGACGAGGTCACCCCGGAGCAGCGGGCCGAGCTTCAGGAGCTTCACCAGGAGCTCTACGCGCTGCCGACGCCGTGGGCTCAGCACCTCGAGGGCTCGTACGTGCCACGGTGGATCCTCCGGCGACCCGACGTCCAGCGCCGGGCGCTGCTTTATCTCGACAACGGCGCGACCGAGTTCACGCTCGACAACCACGACAACACCGCGGTTGTCCGCTGGTCGCTGCGAGAGCACGGCGTCCGCCTCGCCGGCCCGGAGACGCCCGAGCTCGTCGATCCCATCACGGCCGAGGACCTGAGGACGGACGTGTGCTGGGCATTCGGCGAATGGCAAGCGTGGTTTCGGTCCGTCGAGTCGGTCAGCCGCCGCGGCCTCGCCGTCGCGGTGCTGACGCATTGCCGGATGCTCCACACCATCGCCACCGGCGAGGTCGCCTCGAAGCGAGCGGCGGGCGCCTGGGCGCTGAGCGAGCTCGACTCCGAGTGGGCTCCGCTCATCCGCTGGGCGCTCGGGGACCGCCCCGACCCGTGGACGAAGGTCCACGAGCCCGCCGATCCCGAGCTCGTCCGCCGGACGCTGGCGTTCATGGAATACGCCGCGGCCTGGGCTCCGGACTAGCTCAGTCGCGTAGGCGGAACTCGCCGTGGGCGACGGTGACGGCGCTGCCGCCGACCTCGACCCGCTCGATCTCGTCCGCCGAGCCGTGCACGACGGCGAACAGCTTCGACGGTCGCAGGATCTCGACTCCCTGTGTGATCTCGATCTCGTCGCCGAAGGCGATCCGGCCGTGGCGCGCCAGGTGCACGGCGAGCGGGCCCGCCGCCGACCCGGTCGCCGGATCCTCGGCGACGCCGCCCGCCGGCGCGAACATCCGCGTCTTCCAGCGCGCGCCCGACCCCGCGAAGCAGTTGATTCCGAGCACGGCCGGGAGCTCCAGGAGCGCGCCGAGGTCCGGACGGAGCGCCGCAACCTCCTCCTCCGAGCCGAAGGCGACGTACACGTGCCGCGCCCCGTTGTCGTAGAGCTCCACCGGCAGCTCGCTCCGCTCGATCCCGACAGCTCGCAGCAGCGGGTCGGCCGCCTCGTACTCCTCCCACGTCGGCACCGGCTGGGTCAGCCGGCCGAAGACGATCCGCGCTCCCTCCCGCTCGAGAGCCACCGGCACGATCCCCTTGTGCGTCTCGAGCCGGATCTCCAGCAGCTGCATCGGCGCCGCGAGCACGAAGGCCGTCCCGAGGGTCGGGTGTCCGGCGAACGGCATCTCGACGGACGGCGTGAAGATCCGGATCCGCGCGTGACCGCCCTGCTCGGCCGGAAAGACGAACACCGACTCCGAGAGGTTCAGCTCCCTGGCGAGGCTCTGCATCTCGTCGGTCTCAAGCCCGCGCGCGTCGGTGAAGACCGCCACGGGGTTCCCCGCGAGAGGCTGGTCGGTGAAGACGTCGGCGACGACGTAACGGAAGACGCGCATGCCGGTGACTATTCTCCCACCCGTGCAGCTCTACCTCGTTCGCCATGCCGAGGCTGCGGACGGAGAGCCCGACGAGCTGAGGCCGCTGACCGCCGAGGGACGCCGTGCGGCACGCGAGCTCGGCGAGCGCCTGGCCGCCGACGGTGTCCGCCCGGACGCGGTCCTCACGAGCCCGCTCCTGCGCGCGCGCCAGACCGGCGCCGAGCTCGCCCGTGCGACAGGAATCGAGCCGGAGCCGGACGAGCGCCTCGCTCCCGGCGCGACCGCCGAGGGCGTCAAAGCTGCAGCCACAGGCCGCGGCGAGGCCGTGGTCGTCGTCGGCCACCAGCCGGACTGCGGCCGGATCGCGGCGGCGCTGACCGGCGGCGAGGAGCCGCCCTTCGCGCCTGCGGCGATGCTCGCGTTCGAGCTCACGTGAGCGACCTCGCAATCAGCGTCAGCGGCCTGCGCAAGGCCTACGGCGGCGTGGAGGCGGTCCGCGGGATCGACTTCGACGTCCGGCGCGGCGAGGTCTTCGGCCTGCTCGGCCCGAACGGCGCCGGCAAGACGACGACGGTCGAGATCCTCGAGGGCTATCGCCGCCGCGACGCCGGCCACGTCGAGGTGCTGGGCGTCGACCCCGCCGAAGCGGGCGGCGAGTGGCGCGAGCGAATCGGCGTCGTCCTCCAGAGCTCCGCGATGTACGAGACGCTCACGGTCGCGGAGATGCTGAGCCTCTTCGCGGGCTACTACGAGCAGCCGCGGCCCGTGGACGAGGTCGTGGAGCTCGTCGGCCTGAAGGAGAAGCGCGGCGACCGCGTTCGCCGGCTCTCCGGTGGACAGCGGCGCCGCCTTGACCTCGGGATCGCGCTGGTCGGCGACCCCGAGCTGATCTTCCTCGACGAGCCGACGACCGGCTTCGACCCGCACGCGCGCCGCCAGGCCTGGGAGACGCTCAGGTCCCTGCGCGGCCTCGGCAAAACCATCGTGCTGACCACGCACTACCTCGACGAGGCCGAGCGCCTCGCCGACCGCGTGGGCGTCCTGCGAAGCGGCGAGATCGTCGCCGTCGGTCCGCCGTCGCAGCTGATCGGCTCTGCGCAGGCGACCGAGATCCGCTACCGCGACAACGGGCGCGAGATCGTGCTCGAGACCGACGAGCCGACGCGAGTCCTCCACGAGCTGACTGCGAAGGCGATCGCCGAGAACCGAGAGCTCGAAGGCCTCGTCGTCCGCCGGCCGAGCCTGGAGGACGTCTACCTGTCGCTGACCGAGGAACAGGCCGAATGAGGCTTTTCCGGCACGAGCTCAAGGGCGAGCTGCTGCTCTACGTGCGAAGCCGGGAGCTCGCGTTCTTCACCTTCCTGCTGCCGATGATCTTCTTCCTCCTGCTCGCCTCGGTGTACGGCAACGACCGGATCAAGAGCGAGGGCAACGTCCGTTCCGCCCCGTTCCTCCAGGCCGGGATGATCGGCTACGGCGCGATCTCGATCGCCTTCGCGGGGCTCGCGATCGTGGTCGTGATCAGGCGCGAGGCCGGCATCTTGAAGCGGCTTCGAGCGACTCCGCTCCCGGCACCCGTCTACCTGATCTCGCTCTTGAGCGCGTTCCTCGCTGCCTTCGCCTTGGAGGTGGTCGGCCTCCTCCTGCTCGGTCGGCTCTTCTTCTCGATCGGCTTTCCGGGCCGGCCGCTGTCGCTCGCACTCGCGCTGATCCTCGGCGCGGTCGCGTTCTGCGGGCTGGGGATCGGCCTGACCGCGGTCATCAAGAGCGCCGAGGGCGCCTCCGCGGTCGTGAACGCGATCTACCTGCCGATGGCGTTCATCTGCGGGGCGTTCTTCTCGCCGCATTCCTACCCTGCGTTCCTGCGAGGGATCGCCGCCGTCCTGCCGCTGACGTACTTCCTGCGGCTCGTCCGCAATGTCATGCTGCACGGCCACGAAATCTGGTCGCAGGGGACGAACGTGGCTGTGCTGGCGGCCTGGGGCATCGGCGGCTTGCTCGTGGCAGTCCGCTCGTTCCGCTGGGAGCCGACCGAAGGTTAGGTCCCAGGCCCACCGGTTATACGAATTACAAATGGTGGGCGAACCCGAACTCGCTTTCTGCGTCCGCGACGTCGAGCCGCCGGGCGTCGAGGTGCGCGTCAACTTCGGCGTCTTCGCGGGCCGCGGCGCGACCGCGGCCGAGATCGACGACCTCGCGGCGGCGTTGCTGCCGAAGGTCGGCGAGGTCTCGATCGTCGCCGAGGAGCGACACGAGATCGGAGCCGAAGTCGAGGCGTCGCTGAACCAGGTCCGGATCGAGATCGCACCCGATCAGCTGCCCGACGACGAACGTGAGCTGGACATGCTCTGCGGCCGCCTGGTCGAGGCCGCGGACACCTGGGCCCGCGGCTGCATCGCAGACCGCCACGCCGAAGTCTCCGAGCTCTAGCCCGTAGCTCTTTCGAGGTGCCTCAAGGCCTGGGACCGCGCGGGCAACCACGCGCTCTCCTGTAGCCGCTACCTGATTCGCTAGGCGCGCACGAGCTTGCGCTTGGGCGCGCGGCCTGCGCGGGCGGCGCCGAGGGCGAAGCGGACGAGCGCGCGCGGCATCTTCTCGGCGCGGGCGATCGTCTCGTCGAGCGCGTTCGCGAACCAGTCGACGTCCTCTTCGGTCAGGACCAGCGGCGGGATCGCCTTGAGCACGTTCATCCCGTGGCCCGCGACCTGGCTCAGGATCCGGTGCTCGCGGAAGAGCGGCACGATCACGAGCTGCGCGAACAGCCCGGGCTGGATCCGCTCGAGCAGCTTCCACGTGCGCGACCCGCCGTTGGGCTCCTGGAACTCGATCGCCCACATCAGCCCGAGGCCGCGAACATCCGCGACGACGTCATAGCGTTCGACGAATGGCCGCGTGCGTTCGAGCAGCAGCTCGCCGAGCCGAGCCGAGCGCTCGACGAGGCCTTGCCCGTCGAGCTCGCGCAGCGTCGCCAGCCCGGCGGCCATCGCGAGGTCGTTCGGCGCGAAGGTCGAGCCGTGGCTGACCGCGTTCGGGAGCGAATCGAAGACGCCCTCGTAGACGGCGTCCGACATCAGCAGCGCGCCGACCGGCACGTAGCCGCCCGACAGCGACTTCGCGACGGTGATCAGGTCGGGCTGGAGTCCCCAGTGCTCGAGCGCGAGCAGGCGGCCGGTGCGCCCGAAGCCCGTCTGCACCTCGTCGGCGCAGAAGAGCGTCCCGTAGCGGCGGCACAGCTCCTGGGCACTCTGGAGGTAGCCGTCCGGCGGCAGGTTCACGCCCTTCCCCTGAACGGGCTCGACGATGAAGAGGGCCACGTCCTCCGACGCGAGCTCCCGCTCGAGTGCGTCGAGGTCGCCGATCGCCACCTGTGCGAAGCCCGGGAGCAGCGGGCCGAAGCGGTCGCGGAACTCGGGCGCGCCTGTCGCGGAGAGCGCGCCGAGCGTGAGCCCGTGGAAGCCGTGCTCAGCCGAGAGCACGCGCGGGCGGCCGGTCGCGGCGCGGCCGAGCTTGATCGCGGCCTCGACCGACTCCGCACCGGAGCTCGTGAAGATCGCCTTGCCGACCGAGGCGGGCGCGCGTCGCAAGAGCTCCTCGGCCAGCAGCGCGGGGAGCGAGTCGACGCCGAGCTGCACCGAGCCCGGGCGCTGAAGCTCGAGTGCCTCGATCAGCGCCTCGCGGACGCGCGGGTTGTTGCGGCCCACGTTGAACATCCCGAATCCGCCGAGCACGTCGAGGTAGCGGTTGCCGTCCGAGTCCCAGAGGTAGGCGCCCTCGGCGCGCGCCCAGCGGCGGTCGAAGCCGATCGTCCGCAGCAGCCGGACGAACTGCGGGTTGATCGTCTGGGCATGGAGGTCGAGCGCCTCCGCGCCGCGTTCCTCGACCAGTTCGGTGAGCCACCCCACGACTGGATTATCGCGACACGCCTATGAGCACGCCGCCGGCGACGACCAGCCCCGCGCCGAGCAAGAGCCAGCGTCCGATCAGCTCGCTTCGCCTCAGGAGAAGCAGCGCGAACCCAACCCCCCAGAGCGACTCGGTCGCGACGAGCGGGTTCACGACGCCGACGCCAGCGCGGTAGTAGGCGCCGAAGAGCGCAAGGTAGGACGTGCCGAAGAGCACCGCCGCGGGGAGGAACGGAACGACCTGCCGCCCGAAGCCTCGCGACCACGCAGAGCCGCGCGTCAGCACGAGATAGATCGAGATCGCCGCGGTCCCCGCCAGCAGTGAGACCGGCGCCGCGACGAGCGCGTGGACATGCGTGTCCTTGGTGAAGGAGCGGAGCACGTTGTCGCGGATCGCGAACAGGACCGTAGTGATCACCGCGAGGAGGACGCCCACGCGCCGGAAGTCCGCGGGGCGGACGCGCTCCCGCGCCAGGGCGATCCCGCCGCCGACGATCAGGCCGGCGCCGATCAGCAGAGGCGCCCGCACGGGCTCGTGCAGGAAGACCAGAGCGATCGCGACGGCGACGAGCGGGGCCGTCCCCATGAGCACCGAGGAGCGAGCGGCGCCTACCTCCCGCACCGCCCGCACGAAGAAAACCTGTGACAGACCGGGCGCGAGCAGCCCCGCGATCAGGAACGGCCAGATCTCCGACAGGTCGAGCTCACGCGTGGCCGCGAGTCCCACGATCGCGGTCAGGACGAAGGCGCCGGACGTCATCGCGAGCGAGCCGAGCTCCGCGTCCTGGGAGCGGCGGACGCCGAACCGGACCGCGACCGACATCGCGCCGAAAAGCGCGGCGGACGCGCACGCGAGCGCGACTGCCGTCACTCAGGCTGTCGCGTGGATCGCGCCGCTGCGGTCCCTGAGGCGGCCGCCGTCGTGTCCGGCCCGCACGGCGATGATCTCCGCGAGGATCGAGACGGCCGTCTCTGCGGGAGTCGCGGCCCCGAGGTCGAGCCCGGCGGGACCGGCGAGCCGGTCCAGGGCCTCCTCCGTGAGCCCGGCCTCGAGCAGCTGCTCGCGCCGGCTCGCCTGCGTCCTGCGGGAGCCGATCGCGCCGACGTAGAAGGCGTCGCTCGTGAGCGCTGCCGTCAGCGCAGGGTTGTCGAGCCGCTGCGCGTGCGCGAGGACGACGACCGCCGTGTCGGCGTCGGCCTCGAGATCGTCCGGCCAGGCGACGACGATCTCGCCCGCGCTCGGCAGGCGTTCCTCCGTCGCGAGCCGTGGCCGCGGATCGATCACGACGGTCCGCCAGCCGAGCGCGCCCGCCGCGCGGCAGAGCTCCTCGGCGGTGTCGGTCGCGCCGACGATTACGAGCCGCGTCGGCGGCGCGAGCTCCTCCGCGAAGACGCGCGCGCCGTGGCGCTCCTGCACGCCGGGCTCGACCGAGCCTCGCGGGAGCAGCTCCTGCTCTCCCGCTTGCTCGCCCTCCAGCGCTGTCACGCGGACGCCTTCGCCGTCGGGCAACTCGTGCTCGAGGCGCTGGACGAAGACGTCGATCTCGCCGCCGCACGGCAGCCCGATCTCCCAGGCCTCGTCGTCGGCGATCCCGTACGAGATCAGGCGCGGCTCGCCGCCGGCGATCACCTCCGCGGCCTGCACGGCCACATCGCCCTCGACGCAGCCGCCCGAGACGGAGCCGAAGAGCTCGCCGCTCTCGGAGACGACCAGCTTCGAGCCCACGGGCCGCGGGGCCGAGCGCCTGGTCGCGACGACCGTCGCGAGCGCGATCCGCTCTCCCTGCGCCAGTAGGCGCGTTATCTCGTCGCGGACACCCGCCATACGGTCAGCGTACCGGCGGTCACAAGAGGTTTCTCTAAGAGGCGATCTGCTCCGCGGCGGCCACCGGCGTTGGCGGCGGGGCGGCCCGGGGAGTGCGGCTCGCCGCTTTCGGCAGGTGCGGCTCGAGGGCGAGCGCAGCGAACGCGCAGCCTCCGCAGACCACGGCCGCAGGAATCCACAGCGCCTGGGGCGACGTCGCGAGCAGGATCCCACCGAGAACGGGGCCGAGCGTGAAACCGAGCTGGCTCGAGCTCGAGTGGACGGCGAAGTAGCGGCCGCGGAGATCCTCGGGCGCCAGATCGGCCACGAGCGGCCGGTCGATCGCGCCGTCGAGACACTCGCCGATCGCGAACACCCCGGCGGCGGTCAACAGCCCGACCGCAGCGAGCGTCACCGTCGAGGTCCGGCCGGAGGCGAGCACGAGCAGCCAGACACCCGCCCAGAGCACGCACATCGTCGCCAGCCCCGGCATCCGCCGGCGTCCTTCCATCAGCCGCGCGAGCGGAAGCTGCAGCGCCACGATCGAGGCGGTGTTGACGAGGAAGAGAAGGCCGATCAGGTGCTCGCTCACGCCTGCGTGCTCCTTCGCGAAGACCGGCAGCATCGACGAGAACTGCGAGTCGCCGGCGAGAACGAGCAGCGTGTCGATCGCGACGAGGGCGAGGAACGCGCGCGCCCGGAAGACCTGGGAGTAGCCGCGCCTCACGGTGGTGCCTGCGGCGTGCTGGATTCGCGGCAGCAACGTGAGGACCGGAACGTACGGGAGAAACGTGGCGGCGTCGGCGAGGAACACGAGGGTGAAGCTGTCCGGGTGGGTCGTCGAGACGACGAGACCTCCGCAAACCGCGCCAATGCCGATCCCGAGGTTCCCCATCGCGCCCTGGAGCGCGAAGAGCTGGTGCCGCGACTCCGGCGGGACGATCGCGGCCATCAGCGTGCGCTCGCTCGGTCGAAAGAGCCCGTGCGCCACGCCGAGCGCAGCCGCGAGCACGAGCGCCTGCGACAGCGTCGTGATGAACGCGAGGGAGCCGGTCGCCACCGCCGCGAGCAGAACCGCAGTAGCCGTGAGCACGCGCGGGTCGTACCGGTCGACGAGCCAGCCGCTCACGGGGGCGACGACCACGCTGGCGGCGCCGATCAGCGAGACGACTCCTCCGGCCGCGGGCAGCGAGAACCCGCGCACCTCGTGCAGGTAGATGACGAGGAAGGGCAGGACGAAGCCGTTCCCCATCGCGCTCAGGAGGCCCGCGCCCTCGAGCAGCCAGACACGTCGAGGCAGCGGCGGCAAGTAGATGCGCCGGAAGGCCCGCGCGATCACGCCTCCCGACTCTAGTGAGCGCTCCGGAAAGCGCCGCTCAGCGGCCGGTTGCGCCGTTGAGGCGCAGGCGCATCAGCGTCCCGCCGCCGTCGGCCGGCTCGGCGGTGACGGTGCCGCCGTGAGCCTCGGCGACCTGCTTCACGATCGCGAGCCCGAGGCCGGATCCGGGCAGCCCGCGTGCGGACGACGCGCGGTAGAAGCGGTCGAAGACGTACGGCAGGTCCTCGTCGGCGATACCCGCGCCGTGGTCCCGGACCGTGACCTCGTCGCCGTGGACGCCGACCTCGACCTCGCCGCCAGGAGGGCTCCACTTGGCGGCGTTGTCGAGCAGATTCGCCACCGCGCGCTCGATCGTGGAGGGAACGCCGTGGACGAGCGACTCGTCGAGGGCGGTGCGGAAGGTGACGTTCGGCCGGTTCCGCTGCGCACGCTCGACCGCGCCCTCGGTGAGCAGGTCGAGCCGCACGTCCTCCGGCTCCTCGTGGTGCTGCTCGGCCCGCGCGAGCTCGATCAGCTCCGTGATCAGCGACGTCATCTCGCCGAGCTGCTCGACCACGTCGCCGAGCAGCTTCTCGCGGTCGCCCGGCGGAAGCGTCCGCTCGGTCGCCAGGACCTCGATGTTCGTGCGCAAGCTCGTCAGCGGGGTCCGTAGCTCGTGCGACGCGTCCGCGACCAGCTGCCGCTGCGCCCGGCTCGATTCCTCGAGCGCGGCGAGCATCGTGTTGAAGCTCCTCGCGAGCCGGCCGAGCTCGTCGTGGCTGGTCACCTCGATCCGTTCCGAGAGATCGCCGGTCTCGGTCACGTGCTCCGCGGTGTCCGTCAGCCGCCGGACCGGGGCGAGCGCCGTTCGCGCGACGGCGAGCCCGAGAGCGACGGCGACGAGGATCCCGCCGAGCGCGATCAGCACGAGGTAGACGCTCACGCGGTGGAGCGTGTGGTTGACCTCGCCGAGGCCGCGGGCGATCTGCAGCGCGTAGCCGTTCGTGGCCGGGACCGTGTAGACGCGGACGTCACTCTCGCCACTCCTGGCGTCGGCGAAGAAGGCTCCGCGGCGTCCAGACGCTGCATCGATCGTCGCCTTCGTCACCGGCAGCGAGCCGCGCTCGCCGAACATCTTGTAGACCTTGCCGTCGGACCGGACCGCCTGCAGGAAGCCCACGTCGCCGAATCCGCCCGGCCCCGCATCCAAGTAGTCGCCGCCCGGGCCGGCCTCGATCCGCAGCGGTTGGTGCATCGCCTGTGCGCGCTGCCTGAGAGCGGCATCGAGGTCGCCGCGAAGCTGGTTACGCACGACGACGAACACGACCGCCGACGCGGCGACCACCGCCAGCGCAACCGCGACTGCAGCCACCAGCGCCAGCCGTGTCCGAAAGCTCATGAGGATTCGCGGAGCGCGTAGCCGACGCCGCGAACCGTCTGGATCAGCCTCGGCTTTCCGCCCGCCTCGGTCTTGCGCCGGAGGTACCCGATGTACACGTCGAGCGAGTTCGAGCCGTAGCCGAAGTCGTATCCCCAGACCCGCTCGAAGATGACCGACCGGGTCAGGACCTGGCGCGGATTCAGCATGAACAGCTCGAGCAGCGAGAACTCGGTACGCGTCAGCTCGATCAGCTCGCCGCCGCGCCTGACCTCGCGGGTGCCGGGGTCGAGCTCGAGGTCGGCGAAGCTCAGCGTCTCGCCGGAGCCGTCGGCCGTGCGGCGCAGGAGCGCGCGCAGGCGGGCGAGCAGCTCCTCGAGCGCGAAGGGCTTCGTCACGTAGTCGTCGGCGCCGGCATCGAGGCCTTCGACGCGGTCCTCGACCTGCGTGCGGGCGGTGAGCATCAGGACCGGCACGGGATTTCCGTTGCGGCGAATCGTCCGGCAGACCTCCAGCCCGTCCATGCCGGGCATCAGCACGTCGAGCAGGACGGCGTCCACGTGGCCGTCCGCTCCCAGCCGCTCGAGTGCCTCACGCCCGTCGGCGGCCAGCTCGATCTCGTAGCCCTCGAGCTCGAGAGCCCGCTGGAGAGACTCGCGCACCGCGCGCTCGTCGTCGACGATCAGGATCTTCACGGTGCCCATTGTGCGTGGCTACTCTGAGAACTTCCTGAAAAGGCCGTCGCGTTCTTAGCCAGTTCTTAGCCTCGTTTCAGGTCCGTCTTAGGCGGGACCGGTGTATTGCAATCGACCGAACCCCGAAAGGAGCATGTCACTCCAGATGTCCCGCCGCCCGAAACCCTCCCTCATAGCCTCCCTCCTGGCAGTCCTCTGCCTTGGCGCGGGCGGCGGGGCGCTCCTTTACGCGGCCTTCGGGCCGACCCAGTCGAAGCCGGCCGCTCAGCCCGTCACGGTCAAGGATTCGCAGCCGGCCTCGACCACGAGCCCGCTCTCGATCCCCCAGATCTACCGGAGCGCCTACAAGGGCGTCGTCCAGATCACCGTCTCGACGCAGGGCTCGAGCCCGTTCGGCGGCTCTCAGGCCCAGCAGGCGCAGGGCTCGGGCTGGGTCTACGACTCCGACGGCAACATCGTCACGAACGCCCACGTCGCGGACGGCGCCAAAAAGATCTCGGTTCAGTTCTGGAACGGCAAGACGTACCCCGCGACGCTGGTCGGGTCCGACCCGTCGAGCGACATTGCGGTCGTCCACGTCTCCGCGCCCGACTCGCAGCTCTTCCCGCTCACCGTCGGCGACTCGAGCAAGCTCGAGGTCGGTGACGGCGTGGTCGCGATCGGCTCGCCGTTCGGCCTCTCCGAAACCGTCACGAGCGGCATCGTGAGCGCGCTGCACCGGTCGATCGAGGGGCTGACCCACTTCACGATCCCCGACTCGATCCAGACCGACGCCGCGATCAACCACGGCAACTCCGGCGGCCCGCTCCTCGACACCGAGGGGCACGTGGTCGGCATGAACTCGCAGATTCGCAGCGACTCCGGCGGCAACGAGGGTGTCGGCTTCGCGATCCCGGCCAACGCGATCCAGTCGGTCGTCTCGCAGCTGATCTCGACCGGTAAGGCCGAGCACGCCTACCTCGGCGTCTCGCTCTCCCCGACCGGCGCGACCGCGCGAATCGCAGGGGTGCGCCCCGGGACGCCGGCCGCGAAGGCGGGCCTGAAGACCGGCGACGTCGTCACCTCGCTCGGCGGCACGTCGGTGTCGACGTCGGACGAGCTCGCGAGCGCGATCAGCACCCACAAGCCGGGCGACAGCGTGAGCGTCACCTACAAGCGCGACGGCCAGAGCCACACGGTCACGCTGACGCTGGCCAACCGGCCTGCAAGCGCCAGCGGCTAGTCCTTCGCGGGCGCCTGCAGCTCGACCTCGGCGGGCTCGCCCCGTCGCAGCTCGCGGCTTCGCTCGGCCTCGGAGTTGATCTCCGCGCCGAGCAGCAGGGCCACGGCGCTCAGCCATAGCCAGGTCAGCATCACGACGACGGCCGCCAGCGAGCCCCAGGTCTTGTTGTAGGAGCCGAAGCGGCTCGCGTAGAACGCGAAGGCCCCGGACGCGATGAGCCAGACGGCGAGCGAGAAGAACGCGCCGAAGCTCAGGAACTGCCAGCGCGGGTGCTCGACGTTCGGGCCGTAGTACATGATCGCGGCGAAGACGAGCAGCAGCCCGCAGATCAGCAGCGGCCACTCGGCGACGTACCACGCGATCTTCACCGGCGTCTTGGCGCCGGACGCATCGCCGATCCAGGTCGACAGCTGTGGCCCCAGGACGAGGACGCCGAACGCGAGCATGAAGCCGATCAGCGCGAACACGACCATCCAGAGCGCGATCAGCCGCCGCCTGACGAAGCCGCGTCCCTCGTCGCGGTCGTAGGCGATGTTGAGCGCCCACATCACGTTCTGCATCGCGCCCGTCACCGACCAGAGGGCGAGCGCACCGCCGACGACGAGGACGGTGATGCTCGTCCCGCGGTTGTTGGTCAGGTTCTTCAGGCTTTCCTCGAGCAGCTGCGTCGCCTGCGCGGGAACGATCCCGTTCAGCTTGTCGATCACCGTGTTGATCGCGTCGGGCCCCGCGAACAGGCCGAAGAGGCCGACGGCGAGGAGCAGCGCCGCCGGAATCGCGAGGAACGCGTAGTAGGCGAGCGCGGCAGCGATGTTCGTCATGTGGTCTTCGTTGAATTCCTTGAAGCCGCGCTTCACGATCGCCAGGTAGTCGCGCTTGGAGAGGTCCGTAGGGCCCGGGTCTTCGAGCCGCGGCTCCTCGTGCTCGGGCTGCGGCTCAGGCGCCTCGTCGGGCAGCGGCCGCTCACTGGAGTCGTTCTGTGTGTCGTCCTTGTGTCTGTTGAGAAGCTTCATGGACGGCGCTGTACCCCATTAGGCCCAGCGCTACCCTTCGCCTCGAGCCCCCGTAGCTCAGTGGATAGAGCAGCGGTTTGAGCGTGGGTGAACCCATGGTTCCCCCACGAGCCCCCTCCTTCGGCCGTCCGGCAGCGGCCGTGAGCGAGGACGGGCAAAGCCCGTCCTCGCGGCGCTAACCTGAGCCGTCCGGCCCCCGT
>Ga0157372_10003200_pt1 | contig 17677 bp, 17 predicted proteins | sample C55metaG_FD_115307 | JGI IMG/M metagenome (GOLD analysis project Ga0157372, IMG submission 115307) | Corn rhizosphere microbial communities from Kellogg Biological Station, Michigan, USA - C5-5 metaG | ecosystem: Host-associated > Plants > Roots > Rhizosphere > Soil | place: USA: Michigan... | reverse complement strand
GCGCCTCGCCGGACTGCGTCGCCTGACGCATATTCTGTATGCGCTCTACGCCATTTTTTGGCTGACCGGCGGTATCACTGCATTGATTGCCATCATCGTCGGGTATGTTAAGCGCGACGATGTGCGGGGCACGCTGTATGAGTCGCACTTCCGTTGGCAAATCCGTTCGTTCTGGTGGTGCGTACTGTGGGGTGTGATCGGCGTGCTGCTCATTCCCGTGGCCTTCATCGGCTTTGCCGTCCTGTGGGCTCTGGGCATCTGGATGCTGTATCGTATTGTGAAAGGTTGGCTGTATCTGAATGACAGCAAGCCGATGTACGCAAATCCGTAAAATCAACCAATGGCGCCGCCATCGTTGCGACGCCACCAGCCGTATTTACGTGGGAGTAGGTCATGGGTTCCTTTAGCATTTGGCACTGGCTGATTGTGCTGGTCATCATCATGATGGTCTTCGGCACGAAGAAGCTGCGCAACATCGGTTCGGATCTGGGCAGCGCCGTGAAGGGCTTCAAGGACGGCATGCGCGAAGGGCAGGAAGACAAGCCTGCGGGCTCGCAACCGCAACAGACCGCCGGCCAGCCGCCGCGCGAGTTGCATGATTCGACGACGATCGACGTCGAAGCGCGCGACAAGTCCAAGCAAGGCTGAGCACCGACGCGCGCTGACCGATGATCGATCTCGGCATTTCCAAGCTGGCGCTGATTGGCATGGTGGCGCTCGTCGTCATCGGGCCGGAGCGTCTGCCCAAGGTGGCGCGCACCGCTGGCGCCTTGCTTGGCCGCGCACAGCGCTACATCGCCGACGTGAAGGCTGAGGTCAGCCGCGAAATCGAGCTTGAAGAGTTGCGCAAGATGCGCACCGACTTCGAGCAGGCCGCGCGCAATGTCGAGCAGACCATCCACCAGGAGGTCAGCAAGCACACGACCGAGATCAACGAACGCCTGAACGAGGCGCTTGGTGATCCTGCGCAAACGGCGACCTCCGCTCCAGACTGGCGCCCGGCACCGGGCAAGTCGCGCAATGGCCGCAACAGCTGGCGCAACAAGCAACTCTCGATGCCCAAGTGGTACCGCCAGAAGCAAGGCGTGCGCATGTGGGCGCAATCGGGTGCGGCACGCGTCAAGCGTCATCGTCCGCCCATCGTTGCCGCACAGTCGCGTGCGCGCTCCTTCTTCGAATGATCTTCCGGGCGCGAGCCGTGTCTGCGGTGCCGCGTCCTGACTTCCCTTTTTCCCACCCGACATGAGTGCCGCTCCGCTCGATCCGCAAGAGTCGCCCGAGGACGGCGCGCAGGAAACCTTCATTTCGCACCTGGTCGAGCTGCGCGAGCGCATCGTCAAGGCGGGTGCCGGCGTGCTGCTGGTTTTTCTGGGCCTGGTCTATTGGGCGCCGGATATCTTCAACCTGTTCTCTCGGCCACTGATCCAGGCATTGCCCAAGAACGGCCACATGATCGTGACCGACGTCACCGGCTCATTCTTCGTGCCGATGAAGGTGACGCTGCTGGCCGCCTTCCTGATCGCGCTGCCATGGGTGCTGTACCAAATCTGGCGCTTTGTGGCGCCGGGGCTGTATACGCACGAGAAGCGGATGATCATGCCGCTGGTGGTGAGCACCTACGTGCTGTTCCTGTGCGGTGTGGCGTTTGCATACTTCCTGGTCTTCCCGACGGTGTTCAAGGTGATGGCGCATTACAACGCGCCGCTGGGTGCCGAAATGTCGACCGACATCGACAAGTACCTGAGCTTCGCGATGACCACGTTCCTTGCTTTCGGCATCACCTTCGAGGTGCCGGTGGTCGTGATGGTGCTGGTGCGCTTTGGCATCGTGAGTCTGGAGAAGCTGCGACAGGCCCGGCCGTACGTCGTGGTGGGCGCCTTCGTGATTGCTGCGGTGGTGACGCCGCCCGACGTGATGTCGCAGCTGTTGCTGGCGGTGCCGCTGTGGCTGCTGTATGAGCTGGGGCTCATCTTGGCGGCCATCTTTATCCGTAACACCACGGCACCGGAGAACAATCCGGAGCACCTGCCGGTGGTGAAGGACTGACGGGCTGATCCAGCATCAGCCAAAGAAAAAGGCAGCCGAGGCTGCCTTTTTTGTTGCCGATGAATCTGCTGTTGCTGCGTCTTTCAGGCGGCGTACAGCCAGAACTGCTCGCGCGGGAAGGTCAGCGCGTACTTGCCGTCGCTCGGGGCGCTGGCGGAGTAGGCGCGCAGGCCTGTGCCCGTTGCGCCGCTGTCGTCGGTGGCGCGGAACAGACATTCCCAGCGGTCGCCCAGGTACATGCGCGTAGCGAGCGGCAGGTGGATGGTGTTGTCGGCGTTGTCGACGCCCACGCGCACCTGTTCCAGGCGGATCACGCCGTGCGCTGATGCTCCCGGCTTCAGATCACCGCGCGCCACACCCCACAGCGACCAGCCGCCAGTCTCGTCTACCAGCCGGGCCATGCCATCTCGCACCTCGGCGCTCTTGCCGTTGATGCGGTTGTTGCTGCCCATGAACTCGGCGGTGAAGAGCGTTTCGGGCGCGCCGTACATCTGCTCGGGCGTGCCTTGCTGTTCGATCACGCCGTTGTTCAGCAGCAGGATGCGATCGGACATGGCCATCGCTTCGCTCTGGTCGTGCGTGACCATTAAGGCCGAAAGGCCCAGGCGGACGATCAGCTCGCGCAGGAAGGCGCGGGCTTCTTCGCGCAGCTTGGCGTCGAGGTTGGAGAGCGGCTCGTCGGGCAGGATCACGGGCGGGTTGTAGACCAGCGCACGTGCGATGGCCACGCGCTGCTGCTGGCCGCCGGAGAGCTGGCTCGGGAAACGCTCGCCCAGATGGCCGAGGCCCAGTTGCTGCAGCACCGCTTGCACGCGTTCCTTGATCTGCGCGGCCGGGGTCTTGCGCAGCTTGAGCGGGTAGGCGACGTTCTCGGCCACGGTCTTGTGCGGCCACAGCGCGTACGACTGGAACACCAGGCCCAGGTTGCGCCCTTCGGCCGGCACGTCGAGCTTCTTGGCGCCGTCGAACATGACCCGATCGCCGATTTGGACGGTGCCCTGACTGGCCTGTTCGAGCCCGGCAACAGCGCGCAGCAGCGTGGTCTTGCCCGAGCCCGACGGGCCCAGCAGCGAGACGACCTCGCCCTTCTGCAGCTGCATCGAGACACCCTTGAGAACCGGGTTGTTGCCGTATTGCAGGTGCAGGTCGTTGACAGTGAGTTCAATCATGGAGCTTCACTCCGAAACGCAGTGCGATGCCGAGGCCGACGGCCACCAGCACGATATTGACGAAGGACAGCGCGGCAACGATATCGATGGCGCCGCCCGCCCACAGGGAAACCAGCATCGAGCCGATCGTTTCGGTGCCCGGCGACAGCAGGTACACACCGGTCGAGTACTCGCGCTCGAAAATCAGGAAGATCAGCAGCCAAGCGCCGAGCAGGCCGTAGCGCGTGAGCGGCACGGTCACGTCGCGCGTGGTGCGGGCACGGGTGGCGCCGACCGAGCGTGCGGCCTCTTCCAGCTCCGGACCGACTTGCAGCAGCGCGGCCGAAATCAACCGCAGGCCATAGGCCAGCCACACCACCGTGTAGGCGATCCACACGCTGAAGATCGTGCTTCGCAGGTCGCGCAGGCTCGGCACCACGTTTTCGATGATCCAGTTGGCGAACGGCAGGCCGCTGTCGGTCAGGCCGGTCTCGATCCAGTTCGGCACGAACAGGAACACCCACAGGAACGCCAGACCCGCCAGCAGACCGGGAATGGCGCGAGGCACCAGCACGCTGTAATCGAGGAAGCGCGTCCAGCCATCCGGTTTGCGATGCATGGCCAGGCCGATGCACGTGTAGCAGCCGACGGCCAGTGCGCCGCCGATCACGCCGATCAGCACCGTGTTGACCATCGCACGCAGGAACTGCGGCTGCTCGAAGATCTGCTGGAACGCCGTGGTCGAGAACGCCTCGACCAGCGACACGCCTTCACCCCAATTCGACACGAAGGCGCGCAGCGCGATGCCCGAGAGCGGCACCACCACCGTCACGAAAAACCACAGCACCACCACGGCCCACGCCGGCCAACGCCAGCTGCCCAGGGGCAGCGGACGGCTGCGCGTAACCTTGCCCTTGACGGTGACGAAGCGGTTGGCCGACTTCAGCATGTAGCGTTGCAGCAGCACGAGCGGGAACGTCACCATCACGAGGCAAACCGCCACGGCCGCCATCAGGTGATACGCCGGCGTGCCGAGCTTGTTCGTCAGCTTGTACAGATACGTCGCCAGCACCAAGTGGCCTTCTGGATCGCCCAGCACCAGCACCCGGCCGAACACCTCGAAGCCCAGGAACGTCACCAGCACGGCTGCGTACAGCAGGGCGGGGCGCACCATCGGCAGGCTCACGTTCAGCGCCACCGACAGCGGCGATGCTCCCGCGATACGCGCGGCTTCTTCCACGTCCGAACCGAGACTGCGCAGCGCCGACGAGACATACAGATACACGTGAGGCACGTGCGTCAGGCCGGCAATGATGATGATGCTGGTGAACGAATACACGTTCCACGGCGCACCGCCAAACAGGCTCTTGAACCACACGGTGTAGAAGCCCACGGGGCCGGCGGAGACCACGTAGCCGAACGCCAGCACCATCGGCGAGACGAACACCGGAATCATCAGCAGGGTTCGAGAATGCGGCGGCCGGGCAAGTCCGAACGCACCATCAGGAACGCCAGGATGCCGCCCAGCGGTACCGAGATCACCGCCAGGCCGAAAGCCAGCGCGGTGGATTTCTCAAAGGCGTGCCAGAAATCCGAATCCGTAAAGATGAATCGATACGCATCCAGCCCCGCCAGCGCGTCGGGCATGAAGAACGGCGCAGACAGAAAGCTCTGGTAGAAGATCAGCGCCAGCGGCGTGAAAATCGCCAGCGCGGTAAGCAGAATGACCACGCCGCGCGGCAAAGCCTGTCCCACACGCGTCCAGGGCGAGCGCTTGAGGGAGACTTGGCGAGCGGCGGCACGGTCTTGCGCTAGAGAACGCATGGTGCCTCCAGGAGGAACCGGCGCCAGATACGGATGGCGCCGGCGGGTCGGTCAGATGAGAAGGGTGCCGGTGATCAACGGATCAGATCAACGGCCGGCGGCGGTGCGCCATTGCTTGATGAAGTCCAGGCGCTTCTTGGGTTCCAGGAACGCCAGGATCGATTCGTCAACCGGAATCGGCTTGATGCTGTTGCCGAGAATCTTCTTCAGGCCGGCGGCGGTGGCTTCGCCCGTCACGTCTTCACGCAGCGAGTGCAGATCCGACTTGTTGGCGAGGATTTCCTGGCCGCGCTTGGACAGAATGTAGTCCAGCCACAGCTTGGCCGCGTTCGGGTTCTTTGCCTTCTTGGCGATCATCGCCACGCGCGACACCACCAGCGTGTAGTCCTTCGGATAGACGATGCCGATCGACGGATCCTTCTTGGCGCGCGCAATCGCGTACGAACCGAGGATGTTGTATGCCACCAGGTTTTCACCCGAGGCCACGCGCTCCATCATCGTGCCGGTGGAGGACTGCAGCACCAGGTTCGGGCCCACCGCCTTGACGAAGTCGAAGTACTGCGGCGAATCCAGATTGTCTTGCGCCGCCATCATGAAGCCCACGGCCGACTTCTCGATGTCGTCCGTCGTGACCTTGTTCTTGAAGCGCTCGGGCTGGCTGGCGACCAGCTTGGCGAAATCGGCGTGCGTTTGCGGCACTTCCGAATCCTTGATCAGGCGCTTGTTGTACAGGAACACGGCCGGCTCATACGTCGTGCCGTATGCGATGCCTTTGTGGACGGCCCACTTCGGCAGGTTCGGCACTTCGGGCGAGTCGTACTTCATCGCGTAGGTCTGCGCGAGCTTGAGCTGCGAGTCCATCGACGAGTTCCACATCATGTCGGCCGAGGCGCCACCGGCTGCCTGCTCGCTGATGAAGCGGTTGTACAACTCGCTGCTGTTCATGTCGTTGTACTCGACCTTCACACCCGGGTAGAGCGACTCGAAATCCTTGATCAGCGGATCTGCAGCCTTGGTGTCGGTCGTTGCATACACGACCACCTTGCCTTCCTTCTTGGCGGCGGCGATGGTGTCGGCGTAGTTGGCGGGGTAGCCGGCCGGGACTTGTGCGAAGGCGGCGGTGCTGAGGGTCAGGGCGGCAGCTGCAACTGAAGCGAGAGCGGCGTGCGCAGGCGTAAAGCGTCCACGAAGCATGGGTTTGTCTCCTGTTTGCTTGTGATGGTGTGGGGCCGGCTGCTTATGGCTTGTTGCGTACAGCTCGGACGGATGGCCCCAGGTGCGGCGGATTATAGAAATCGCGCGCTTTCGTCACGCTTTCATTGCGGCTGCTGCATCGCAGCATGTTCAAAGGGGGAGGCCGCAGCCGCCAGCGGCACGCGGATCCGTGCCGATAAACCCATACCGCCATGCTCGTTCGGCTCGCCATCGGCCAGCTCGATCTGCCCGCCGCTACGCGCTGCATAGGCACGTGCGATGGCCAGGCCGAGGCCGGAACCTTCTGCGGCATAGCGGGCGTCTTTGGGCGCGACCTTGGGTTTACCCGAGCGGCCTCCGCCCTCGTGCGCACGGCGGAAGCGCTGGAACGCGTGTGCGCGTTCGTCAGCGTTCATGCCGGGCCCGGTGTCGTCCACGCAGACCAGTGCGGCATCGCCTTCCGCCGTGGCGCGTACTGTGATGCGTCCGCCGGCCGGCGTATAGCGGATGGCGTTGTGCACGAGATTGGAGAGCGCCTCGCGCAGGAAGGCCGGATAGCCGACGACAGGCAACGCCATGGCGAGGCCCCCGTCATCCCACCCGAGGTCTTGCTGCTTTTCGCGCGCCAGCGGCAGTGCATCCACCACCACGTCGCGTGCCAATTCACCAAAGTCGAAGATTTCGGCCGGCGCGTCCTGCCCCGCATGTCGTGCACGGGCAAGAGCGAGCAATTGCGTGGTCAGCCGGTTCGTCGACTGCAGGCGCGCGATGATGGCGGACAGGCTTTCGCGCACGCGCGCCGGGTCGGTTTCGCGCAGCGCGTATTCGGCTTGCGTGAGCAGCACGGCCAGCGGCGTGCGCAGCTGGTGGGACGCATCGGCGAGGAACTGACTTTGCGCCTCCGCAAGTTCGGCGTAGCGATGAATGTGGTGGTTGATCGCGTCGACCAGCGGCCGCACTTCGGCGGGCACGTCGGTGGCGTCGAGCGGACGCAGGTCATCCGACGCCCGCACGCCGATGCTGCGTGCCAGGCGATTGAGTGGGCGCAGGGCGACGGTCACGCCGAGCCACAACAGCGCGGCGCTGACCGCCACCAGAGCCGCATCGCGCAGCAGCGTGCCGCGCCACACCGCATGCTGCAGCGCGCGTCGCGTCTCGATGGTTTCTGCCACCTGAATGACGATGCGCGCCGGCAGCCCGGGCTGGTAGAGCGGCTTGGCCACGGCGGCCACGCGTACGGGCTCGTCGTGGTACATCGCGTCGTAGAAGAGCGGGGTGTCGTTTTCCAGCCGTGTGACGGGCAGCGGCAGATCGTCGTAGCCGGTCAGTGCGGCTTCAGGCGCCTTGCCAGGCAAGGGCTCGAAAGCGACGCGGTAATAGACATTGCTCTGCGCGGTCGATTCGAACATGGACAGCGCCACATACGGCACGTTGACCTGGACCTGCCCGCGCTCGATCGTCACGCCGTTCTCGATGGCGCGCACCGAGCCGAGCAGGGCGCGGTCGTACGCGCGATCGGTCGCGCTACGCAGCGCCTGGTACGCCGAGACGATGTCGATGGCCAGCACACCCACCAGCCCCGGCAGCAACAACCAGAGCAGGGTGAGTTTCAGGCTGCGCGGCAGCCGAAGCCAGGCGAGCCGCTGCATCATGCGCTGCTATCGACGGCGGCGGGCGCTTCACCATCGCCGGCTTCGAGCAGGTAGCCCAACCCCCGTACGGTGACGATCTGCACGCCCGTGCCCGCCAGCGTCTTGCGCAGGCGGTGCACGACCACCTCCACGGCGTCGGGGCTGGAATCGCTGTCCAGGTTGAAGACCTTGTCGAAAAGATGCACCTTGCTGATCGGCTGACCCGTCTTGTGCAACAGCGCCGATAGTGCGGCGTGCTCACGCGGCGTGAGCGACAGCGGCTCACCGGACAGCAGGAATGCCTTGCGTCCGGTGTCGAACTCCAGCGGCCCGCAACGCAGACGCGGGAACGCCCGGCCGCGGCTGCGGCGGATGAGCGCCATCAACCGCGCTTCCAGCTCGGACAACGCGAACGGCTTGGTGAGGAAATCATCCGCGCCGGCGTTGAGCCCGCGCACACGTTCGTCCAGCGCACCCTGCGCGGTGAGGATCAACACCGGCGTGCGGTCGTCGCGCGCGCGCATGTCGGCCAGCACGGCAAAGCCATCCTTGCGCGGCAAGCGCAGGTCCAGCACCACCGCGTCAAATTCTCCGGAGCCGAGGAAGGCTTCCGCGATGACGCCATCGGCCGCACGCTCGATCACGAAGCCGCTTTGCGCCAGCGCGCGCGCCAGCCATGCGGCCAATTCTTCCTCATCCTCCACCAGCAAACTCCGCATCGGGTGTCTCTCAATATCGTTCTGGCTACTTTTTCATGATAATGCGTGGCGCCCTGATCTCGGCCACCTCGCCGATCACACCGTTCACCTGATGCGCCGCATAGATGCGCTTCAACCGGCATGTCGTCCATCCCCAATTCCCGTCGCCGCTGGCTTTGTCAGACCGCCGCATTGCTGGCTGCAAGCGGCGTTGTCGCGCGTGGGGCGCACGCGCAGTGGCTGGCCCGTCCGGCGCCGGAGCTGCCGTCGTACTACCCGCGCGATTACGGCACGATGATCGACGCCGCGCGCCGCGAAGGCCGTGTCACGGTGTATTCCACGACGGATTTCTCGGCCGCGTACCCGCTTATCCGCGCCTTCGAAACGCGCTACCCCGGCATCACCGTCGACTACCGCGAGCAGAACAGCGACGACATTTACCGCCGCTTCCTCGCTGAATTCGCCGCCAAGTCGCCGGGCGCCGATGTGGTCTGGAGTTCGGCCATGCCCGAGCAGTTCAAGCTGGTGAACGACGGCCACGCACTCTCATATGCATCGCCCGAACGGCCGTATCTGCCGTCGTGGGCTATCTGGAAAAATGAGGCGTACGGCACTAGCTACGAGCCGGTCGTCTTCGTCTACAACACGCGCCAGCTGCCGGCGGACTTGATTCCGTCCACCCACGCTGATTTCGCCCGCATTCTCAATGGCCATCGTGACTTGCTGCGTGGCCGCGTCGCCTCGTACGACATTGAGCACTCCGGCTCCGCCTTCCTCTTCGCCGCCGAGGATGCGCGCACCACGCCGGTATTCTGGGATGTTGCCAAGGCATTGGGTGGCGTCAACGTCAACCTGTACATCACCACGGCCGCGATGCTGGAGCGCGTCGCCTCCGGCGAGAGCCTGCTCGCCTACAACGTGATCGGCTCGTACGCCGCACGCTACGTCGATCGCAATCCGGCGCTGGCCATCAAGATGCCGACTGACTACACGCTGGTCGCCACGCGCGTCGCCTTCATCGCGCGGCGCGCTGCCCGCCCGAACGCTGCGCGCCTCTGGCTCGACTTCATGCTCTCGCGTGATGGCCAGAGCGTGATGGCGGACCGCGCGTTCTTGTTTTCGCTGCGCCAGGATGTTGAAACCGGGCTCACTGCCAAGCGGCTGCTCGCCGAACTTGGGAACACGCATCGGCCCATTCCCGTCGGCCCGGGTTTACTCGCCCATCAAGATCAGCTCCGCCGAGCCGATTTCCTGAAGCGATGGCACGCCGCACTCGGCCGATAAAAAGAGAATAAAGAAGCACTTATTGCCGTAACGTGGTGCGAAGGCGACAATTCAGAACTGTCACCAACTGCCAAATTTGTTGCACAGGAAGGGGTGACAATCGCCCGCCAACCCCTGTGCTACCGCGCAAAAAGCGGGTCGCGCCCCCCTCTAAACGGGGCTTGGCGCGTGTTGCCCATGAGCAACAACTTGGCCGCAAATCGCGGCCCAGAGCCAGAAAGGGTTTCCGGAATCAGTCAACGCTGGCACATAATGCGGTCAGACGTGAGGTATCTGCGTCGTCCATAAGGACAGTCAAGATTTCCCAATCAGTTGACAAGGAAAGTGTCGATATGAAGATGAAACTGTTTGCAGCTGCTGTTGCAGCTCTGGCCGCCGGTGGCGCCTATGCACAATCCTCCGTGACCCTGTACGGCGTGGTCGACGCTGGTCTGACCTACGCAAACAAGGTGCCGGGCGCAACCGCTGGTTCGAGCGGCTCGCGTTTTGGTCTGGATTCGGGCGGCCTGTCGGGCTCGCGTTGGGGCCTGCGTGGCGTTGAAGACCTGGGCGGTGGCCTGAAGGGTATCTTCAACCTGGAAAGCGGCTTCAACCTGGACACCGGCACGTCGGGTCAAGGTGGCCGTCTGTTCGGTCGTAACGCTTACGTTGGTCTGCAAGGCCAGTGGGGTCAACTGACCCTGGGTCGTCAGCAAAACCTGCTGTATGACTTCTCGCTGATCTATGACCCGATGGCAATCGCCACGCGTTACTCGCTGGCTTCGCAAGACCAGTTCTTCGCTGGCCGTGCTGACAACGCCGTCAAGTACATCGGCACGTTCGGTGGTCTGAGCGTCTCCGGTCTGTACTCGTTCAACTACAACGGCAACGAAGTGGCTGGCAGCAACAAGACCGGCCGTGAGTGGAGCCTGGGTGCTAACTACGCTGGCGGCCCGCTGGGTATCGGCGCAGTGTACGACCAGACCAACTCGACGACCGTTGGCAGCGACAACCGCGAACAACGCGCCACGATCGCTGGCACGTACGCTTTCGGCCCGGCCAAGCTGTACGCTGGCTACCGTTGGTACAAGGCTAACTACGCAACTGTTGCTGGCAACGGCAACCTGCGTTCGAACCTGTACTGGGCTGGCCTGGGTTACCAAGCTACTCCGGCTCTGTCGCTGACGGGTACGGCTTACTACCAACAGTTCAAGAACAGCGGTACGGGCAACCCGTGGCTGTTCGTGGTCGGTACCGACTACGCTCTGTCGAAGCGCACCGACGCCTACTTCAACGTGGCCTATGCTAAGAACAGCGGCGGCTCGGGTCTGGGCGTGATGGGCCTGAACGATGCTGGCTACGCTGGCACGACGCTGACGAACGGCAACCAAGTGTTCTCGGGCACGAACAACAGCAACAACCAGTTCGGCGCTACCGTCGGCCTGCGTCACAAGTTCTAATTTGACGCGCTCGTAAGAGCGCATCGAATTAAACGGTTAAACGCCGATTCCGAAAGGGATCGGCGTTTTTCTTTGTGCGAACGATTTGCAGCGTACCTCCATGGCTGAAGCGCTGCCATGGGTGGCCTGGCTTGTGCGCGAGCTTCAGTTGATGGGGGGGCAGGCGACACGACAGCGGGGCGTTACGCCTGCTACTTTGCGACGGCATACGCTCGGGGGCGTCCAGCAGAGCGGAACCAAGGCAATTCGTATCAACGCAGCGCAGCGGTTGGTACGTCGGATTGCTCGTTGAGTTGAGCGGGGCGCAGCGGTGTCAAGGCGGCTCTCGCCCCCATCAGCGTGCTGGCTTGATGCTCAAAGGTGCGCGCATAAAAAAACGGCGGCACATCTGGCCGCCGTTTGGATGTTCCGAAACCTGCCGCTTATTGTTGTTCTTCGTCGTCCTGCGAGGGCATCGGTACGTTGCGACGCGTCGGCGGCGGACGCTTGCCGACAACGATGGTCAGTTCCACTGCCTTGCCTTTGCGCGAAACCGTCACCTTGGCTTCCGCACCGGGTTTCAACTGCGCGATGCTGTTGAGTAGCGCTGTCGTATCCAGGATCGGCTCACCATTGACGCTGGTGAGAATGTCTCCCGGGCGCAGGCCCGCCTTGTCTGCGGGGCCACCTTGAACCACGGCGGCGATCAGCGCGCCATCCTTGCGGGACAAGCCAAACGACTCGGCAATTTCCGGCGTCACATCCTGCGGCTCAACACCGATCCAGCCGCGGACCACGCTACCGGTCGAAATGATGGATTCCATCACCTGCTTGGCTAGCGAGACCGGAATCGCAAAGCCGATGCCCAGCGAGCCACCCGAGCGCGAGTAAATCGCCGTGTTGATCCCTAGGAGGTTGCCGTCGGCGTCGACTAGCGCGCCGCCCGAATTGCCTGGGTTGATCGCGGCGTCGGTCTGGATAAAGTTTTCGAAGGTGTTGATGCCCAGGTGGCTACGGCCCAAGGCAGAGACAATGCCCATTGTCACCGTCTGGCCCACGCCAAACGGGTTGCCAATCGCCAGCACCACGTCACCCACGCGCACATTCTCCAGTCGGCCCAGCGTGATGGCAGGCAGATTCGGCAGGTTGATCTTGAGGACAGCCAGGTCGGTTTCCGGATCGGAGCCGACCACTTTGGCGTTGGCCTTACGGCCGTCGGTCAGGGCGACTTCGATCTCGTCGGCGCCGTCCACCACGTGGTGGTTCGTTAGAATGTAACCTTCCGAGCTGACGATCACGCCCGAGCCCAAACTGGCCGTGGGTTCCTGGCGCTGCTCAGGGGCGCGGTCGCCGAAGAAGAAGCGGAACCACGGGTCTGCGCTGGCTTGAGGGTTGCTGCCACGCTTCGGCGCGTTCTTGCTGCTGAAAATATTGACCACCGCCGGCATGGCGACCTTGGCGGCTTCCGCGTAGGAGTTGCTGGAGGTGCCGCCGTGGCCGATCGGCGCGACTTCCTTCAGCGCGACGATGGGCGAGCCGGATTGCACTGCGACCTTGCCGCGCTGCAGCCAATCAGGCTTGAGCGTGGCGATCACAAACCAGACGGCCAGGACGACCGTGACGGCTTGCGCAAAAAACAGCCAAAAGCGGCGCAACATAGAGCGAAATTGAGTCCAAATGGATCGAAAAGAACTTGAATTGTACTTGAACGACCTGTTGCAGGCGGCCCGTTTTCGGGACTATTGCCCCAATGGTCTACAGGTACAAGGGCGCGACACCATTACGCATATCGTGACGGGCGTGCCGGCCAGCCTAGCGTTGATCGAAGCCGCCATCGAAGCGCGTGCCGACGCCATCCTTGTGCATCACGGTTACTTCTGGAAGGGGGAGGACGGCCGTGTCGTGGGCCAGAAGCATGCGCGCTTGAAGCAACTTCTGGCGCACGATCTCAATCTGTTCGCGTATCACCTCCCCCTCGATGCGCACCCTGAGCTGGGCAACAACGCACAGCTGGGTGCGTTGCTGGGCATCTCGCCCCAGGGCCGGTTCGGCGACGATGAACTCGGCTGGATTGGTGCGCTTGCCGAAGGGACCACGCTGGGTGCTTTCGCGCAGACGGTATCGGCCAAGCTGAATCGGGTGCCCCTCGTGATTGGCGAGGAGGATCGTCCGGTGCGCACAGTCGGTTGGTGCACGGGCGGTGCCCAAGGCTGGTTTGATGCCGCCGTGGCCGCCGGTGTGGACGTGTATCTGAGCGGTGAAGCGTCTGAGCAGACAACGCATCTGGCGCGCGAATCGAGGGTCGCCTACATTGGTGCGGGCCACCACGCCACTGAGCGCGGCGGCGTTCGGGCGCTCGGCAATCACCTAGCCGAGCGCTTCAGCGTGCGTCACACCTTTATCGATATCCCGAATCCGGTGTGATTCGCGTCTGATTACGGCTTGTTCTTCAGGCTGTCGCGAATCTCGCGAAGCAGCAGGATGTTCTCTGGTGTTTCGGCCGGCGCTGCCGGCGGGTTGGCGTCGATCACGCGCGTGATGGCGCGCACCATCAGAAACACGATAAACGCGAGAATCAGAAAATTGACCCACGGTGATGAAGTTGCCGTAGGCGAAGACTGGCACGCCGGCCTTCTTCAGATCGGCAAGGGTGTGCGGCACACCCGCAGGTGCCTCTGCGAGTTGGATGAACAGGTTCGAGAAATCCAGCTTGCCCACGATGCGGCTGATCAGCGGCATGATCAGATCATTGACAAGCGAATCGACGATTTTGCCGAACGCCGCACCGATGATCACGCCCACTGCCAGGTCGATCACGTTGCCGCGCATCGCGAATTTCTTGAAGTCTTGCATCAGTGCCATCGGTTTTCTCCGGATTGTTTGATTCGAGACAAACGGTCAAGCTAGCGAACGGTTGACCTGAATTGTTGAAAGCGAGGTTGCAAGAGACATGCCGAAGCCTTGCCTGTACTGGGCTGGCGGGCAATCGGTGCGTCCACTATATCTGCAACGACCGCCCCTCGCGACCGCTACCGTTGGCTAGGTACGGTCGGGTATAATTTTTGGTTGACGCGAATCTATCTTGATTTCTCATCCTGGGGTCTTGAATGAGTGACCAGCAAAACGTGGACAAGGGTCGCCGTAATCTATTGATTGCGACATCCGTGGCTGGTGGTGTGGGAGGGGTTGCAGTTGCGGCCCCTTTCGTTTGCACATTCGCACCATCTGAAAAAGCCCGTGCAGCGGGCGCGCCCATAGAGGCCGACGTGAGTGACCTGGCCCCCGGCCAGATGAAGGTGGTGGAATGGCGCGGCAAGCCGGTCTGGCTGCTCAAGCGCACGCCCGACATGCTGGAATCGCTCAAGAAGACCGATAACGAAGTCGCTGACCCCAAGTCCGACGTGCCCTTCACCATGAAGACGCCGGACTATTGCAAGAACGAAACCCGCTCCCGTGCCGAGCATAAAGACCTGCTGGTCGTGGTTGGCATCTGCTCCCATCTTGGCTGCTCCCCGTCTGGTCCGTTTCCCGCGGGCGCCAATGTGCAGCTTGCCGGAGACCCCGGCTTCGTCTGCCCGTGTCACGGCTCCACGTTCGATCTGGCTGGCCGCGTGTTCAAGAACAAGCCCGCGCCGCAGAACCTCGACGTTCCGCCGTACATGTTCCTGTCCGACACGAAGCTGGTGATCGGTAAAGACGAGAAAGGAGAGGCTTGATCATGGCCGAGAAGAAGGTGGAGACAACCGGGCTGCTGGGCTGGATCGATGCACGCTTCCCGGCATCCGAGCTGTGGAAGGCGCATCTGTCGGAGTACTACGCGCCGAAGAATTTCAACTTCTGGTATTTCTTTGGGTCGCTGGCGCTGCTGGTGCTGGTGATCCAGATCGTCACGGGCATCTTCCTGGTGATGAACTACAAGCCGGACGGCACGCTCAACGCCGCCGGCATCCCCGTCGCCTATGCGAGCGTGGAGTTCATCATGCGCGAGGTGCCGTGGGGCTGGCTGGTGCGCTACATGCACTCGACCGGCGCTTCGGCGTTCTTCATCGTCGTGTATATGCACATGTTCCGCGGCATGCTGTACGGCTCGTACCGTAAGCCGCGCGAACTGGTCTGGATCTTCGGCTGCCTGATCTTCCTGTGCCTGATGGCCGAAGCCTTCATGGGCTATCTGCTGCCATGGGGCCAGATGTCGTACTGGGGCGCGCAGGTGATCGTGAACCTGTTCTCCGCCATCCCGCTGATCGGCCCGGACCTGTCGCTGTGGATCCGCGGCGACTACGTGGTGTCTGACGCGACGCTGAACCGCTTCTTCTCGTTCCACGTCATCGCGGTGCCGCTGGTGCTGCTGGGCCTAGTGGTGGCGCACGTCATCGCGCTGCACGAAGTGGGCTCGAACAACCCGGACGGCGTCGAGATCAAGGCCAAGAAGGACGAGCGCGGCATTCCGCTCGACGGCATTCCGTTCCACCCGTATTACTCGGTGCACGACATCGTCGGTGTGGCGGTGTTCCTGTTTATCTTCAGCGCGATCGTGTTCTTTGCGCCTGAAATGGGCGGCTACTTCCTGGAAGCCAACAACTTCATCCCGGCAGACTCGCTGAAGACGCCGCCGCACATTGCGCCGGTCTGGTACTTCACGCCGTTCTACTCGATGCTGCGCGCGACCACGTCGGACTTCCTGCCGTGGCTGTGGGGCTTCATCGCCATCATGCTCGGGCTGTTGTTCGTGCGCTCCAAGAGCATGAAGGTCAAGGGCGTGGCGGTGGCGGTGGCCGTGATTCTGGCGCTGGGCTTCGCGTTTATCGACGCGAAGTTCTGGGGCGTCGTCGTGATGGGCGGCTCGGTGGTGATCTTCTTCTTCCTGCCGTGGCTGGACCAGTCGCCGGTCAAGTCGATCCGCTATCGTCCGGGCTTCCACAAGACGCTGCTGATCCTCTTCGTGATCGCCTTTGCAGTCCTGGGCTACCTGGGTATTCAGCCGCCGAGCCCGGTCGGTTCGATCATCTCGCAGATCGGCACCATTCTGTACTTCGCGTTCTTCCTCGCGATGCCGATCTGGAGCCAGATCGGGACGTTCAAGCCAGTGCCTGAGCGCGTCACGTTCACGCCGCACTGATAGAGCCCGCGCACAAGGACCCATGAAGGACACAAGAATGAAAAAGCTGCTTGCGATTTTCGCCTTGGCCGGTCTCGTGTTTGCCGCGCCCGTGATGGCCAATGAGGGCGGTGTGCCGCTCGATCCGGCGCCCAACCAGTCCAGTGACACGTCTGCGCTGCAGCGCGGCGCCAAGCTGTTCGTCAACTACTGCCTGAACTGCCACGGCGCCAGCGCGATGCGCTACAACCGCCTGCGCGACATCGGTTTGAGTGAGGAGCAGATCAAGCAAAACCTGCTCTTCTCGTCAGACAAGGTCGGCGACACGATGCACATCGCCATGGACCGTGAAGACGCCAAGAAGTGGTTTGGTGCCGTACCGCCGGACCTTTCGGTGATTGCCCGGGCGCGCGGCAGCGACTGGCTCTACACCTACCTGCGCACGTTCTACCGTGACGACACCCGTCCGACCGGCTGGAACAACCTGGTCTTCGACAAGGTGGGTATGCCGCATGTGCTGTGGGAGCTGCAAGGCCAGCAGGTGCCGAAGTACGCCGAAGTGAAGTCCGAGCACGGCGAAGCTGAGAAGAAACTCATCGGCTTTGAAGTGGCGGTCCCGGGCAAGATGAACAAGGTCGAATATGACCAGGCGGTGGCTGATCTGGTCAGTTATCTGGACTGGATGGCTGAGCCCGCTGGCAACCTGCGCAAGCGTCTCGGCGTCTGGGTATTGTTGTTCATCGGCGTGTTCTTCGTGCTGGCCTGGCGCCTGAATGCGGCCTATTGGAAGGACATCAAGTAAAATCCCTGTTTTCCGGGCAAGGGCTAGGCCGGTGGAGAACTGGCTCTAGCCCTTTGCCTTTTCGCTTTTTGTGCCGTGGCGATGTCATTTTGTCGTCACGGTTGTACCGTCATAGGGCCGCCCCCGGCCCATGCGCCAAGGAACTACAACCATGATGGTCTTGTACTCGGGCACCACTTGCCCGTTTTCGCAGCGTTGCCGCCTCGTCCTGTTCGAAAAGGGCATGGATTTCGAAATTCGCGACGTCGATCTCTTCAACAAGCCGGAAGACATCGCGGTGATGAACCCGTACGGCCAGGTGCCTATCCTGGTTGAGCGCGACCTGATTCTGTACGAGTCGAACATCATCAACGAGTACATCGACGAGCGCTTCCCGCACCCGCAGCTGATGCCGGCCGATCCGGTGCAGCGCGCCCGCGCCCGCCTGTTCCTGTTCAACTTCGAGAAGGAGCTGTTCACGCACGTCTCCGTGCTCGAGAACGAAAAGGGCAAGGCTGCCGAGAAGAATCACGAGAAGGCACGCGCGGCCATCCG
>Ga0157372_10003199_pt1 | contig 17683 bp, 9 predicted proteins | sample C55metaG_FD_115307 | JGI IMG/M metagenome (GOLD analysis project Ga0157372, IMG submission 115307) | Corn rhizosphere microbial communities from Kellogg Biological Station, Michigan, USA - C5-5 metaG | ecosystem: Host-associated > Plants > Roots > Rhizosphere > Soil | place: USA: Michigan... | reverse complement strand
GGGTGAATCGCGAGCGTGCAGAAGCAAGCGTTGATTGGCCGACTCTGTAAGTGATCGAAAAGACGCTTCAGCATGGTGCTGGTGATGCTATCACTCAGACCGCGATCGGCACTCGTGCAAACCGACGTCCGATTTGATCTTCCGAAAAATTTCGAAGGACGCTTATGGTCTGCGCTGCGACGCGAAGACGAACCGCATCGAAGATCAACAATATTTCGCCGGCAATGGCTGGTGGCCGCCACGTCTGTGATGTCACTAATTGCTGTTATCTGGGCCGTTGCTGCAATTCGTAATCGACAATCGCAAGGTGACGTCATCGCTCAGGAAATAGCAGTTCGCGCAATCGATAGCAAATAGCCACAGATAATACGGATTAAGACGGATTCGGATAAAATCCGGTCAAGGAGAAACGCATGGCCCCTCTCAGACGCTTGGTTTCGTCCGTATTGATGTTTTCGCTGTTAGCAACTGCATCACATGGACCACGACAGGTCTCAGCAAGGAACTTTGATGTTCCCGAAACGACCACCGAAGAGACTGGTTTGCAGTTTCGGCTGAGTCACGGAGCCGATGTGGCGGAGTCGAGACCGGCGACGAAGTTGGCAACTACAACTGAGCTGTCGCAAAGCGAGATTGAGAACGTCTTGCGGCGTTTGCCTCCAATTAAAGTCGATCCGGGCGACAATCAGGAGTTTGCATTGCGTCAGGGTTCGCTCCCGCCTCCTCGCACAGGCACCACGATCGAGACTTCATTTCCCGCTTCTGGAACTGCTGCTAATGAGCCAGTTGCTGCTGGTCCTCTTCAAGTGCTGCGCTATTCACCGGAAGGCGCTGTTCCTATCGCACCTGAGTTGAGCGTTACGTTCTCCCAACCAATGACGGCACTGACCTCTCAAAAGGAGGCTGCGACAACCGTACCCGTAAAACTGAATCCACAACCGCCGGGCAAATGGCGTTGGCTGGGAACAAAAACACTCATTTTTCAGCCTGACGGCAGATTTCCGATGGCCACGACTTACCGTGTGACAGTTCCTACCGGAACTCGTGCAGCAAACGGTAGCCTGCTCGCCACGGAAAAGTCCTGGAGCTTTACTACGCCTCCTCTCACAGTCAAGGCAACGTATCCATCGAGCGAACATACGCAGCCGCGCGATGCTGTGATGTTCATGGAATTCGATCAGCGCATCGATCCCGTTGCCGTCCTTCCCGCGATCAGAGTTAGCAGCGGCGGACGTATTTTGAAAACGCGCCTCGCAACCAGCGATGAGGTGAAGCAAGCAATCGCTCAAGACCGAGCTGCGTTACGTGAGGCGATGAACAACAGGTGGCTGGCATTCCGCGCGATCGATCCAAACACCGGACAGCCTGATCTTGCTCTCCCCTCAAACGCCAGAATCACTGTTTCTTTAGTGCCTGGTGCACGCTCAGCGGAAGGTCCGAACCTTACACAAAAGCCACATGAGTTCTCGTTCAGCACTTATGGACCACTCAAAGTGACCGGGCACGAATGTGATGGTGGCTGCAGCCAGTACGATTGGTTTGAGATTAACTTTAGCAATGCGCTTTCTGACGACTTCGACGAGTCCAAAGTCAGAGTTGAACCGGCTTTGGGCGACATGCAAACGTCTTTCTACGAGTCGAGCCTGACGATAAAGGGCACCAAACGAGGAGGTACAACTTATCGTGTGACGCTCGACAAATCGATTAAGGATCGATTCAACCAGACATTAGGCCGAGCTGTGACCGTCACCTTCAAGGTTGGTCCAAGTTTCAGAAGGTTCGTTGGACCTGATGATGAATTCGTTGTAATGGACCCCGCGGCGCCTGCACGTTGTTCGCTATTCACAATCAACTTTACCAGGCTCAAGGTTCGAATGTACTCGGTCACTCTGGACGATTGGCCAAAGTGGATTGCCTATCACCGAGACGGAGAAGATTCTCCGATACAGCCTGGACCCCCTGGCCGCTTGGTTGTTTCCGAAACCATTCCTATACGGAATGTCCCCAACGACATCGTCGAAACAGTCGTCGATCTGCGTCCGGCACTTACAAACGGTCGTGGTCATTTGATCCTCATCGTCGAACCTTCTGGAGGAAAGCGCAGTGAGGAAGATGATGAGGATCTTCAAATCACAAAATCCTGGATCCAGGTTACCAACATCGGACTCGATGCGTTTGTAGACCAGACTGACCTGGTTGGCTGGGCTACATCATTGAAAGACGGTGCTCCATTGAGCGACGTCGACGTAAGTCTTTTCCCTACCGGCATCAGCGCAAAGAGCGACTCAAATGGGCTCGTGCGGTTCGCCTTGAAGTCATCGAAACCTGCTGGACCAAGTTTCATTGTCGCACGGCGTGGTGATGACATCGCAATCCTCCCTGAACAGATAGTCCACTCAACAACCCGGCCCGGAACCTGGGTGAAAGAGCAACCGAATGACTCCGTACGTTGGTTTGTTTTTGACGACCGCAAGATGTACCAGCCGGGAGAAGAGGTACACGTCAAAGGTTGGCTTCGCCGAATTGTGGGAGGCAAGAATGGCGACACTGGTCTACTCGGCGACGGCGTAACTAAAGTCGGGTATGTCTTGAGGGATTCGCGCGGTAACCAGGTGAAGGTTGGCAACGTGCCCGTGAACGTCTTTGGCGGGTTCGATTTTGCGGAAAAGTTGCCCGACACTTTGAATCTTGGTTACACGACTCTGGAGTTCGAAGCACCGACTCCGCTAGTAGGACACAGTCATACACATCGCTTTCAGGTCCAGGAGTTTCGCCGGCCGGAGTTTGAAGTAAAGACGCAGGTTGAACGTGAAGGGCCTTTCTTCGTTGGCGCCGGCGCAGACGTTTCACTAAGCGCCACTTACTACGCCGGTGGTGGTTTAGCAGATGCGCCAGTCAAGTGGACTGTCACCTCCATCCCAACTCATTTCACGCCGCCCAACAGAGGTGATTACAACTTTGGTGAATGGACACCGTGGTGGGAACACAGGGAATCGTGGGAAAACAACAGTTACGGAGGATATACCTCGCAGAGCTTGAATGGCGTGACTGACGCAAGCGGAAAACATCGGCTTCACATAGATTTTGATCGCGTTAACCCAGCGCAACCATCGACTGTAACCGCGTCCGCCAGCGTTTCAGACGTAAACAGGCAGGAGTGGAATTCCCAGACAACTTTACTCGTTCATCCTGCGAGTCTCTACGTCGGCTTAAAGAGTGACGAGACCTTTGTGGAGCAGGGTCAACCGATCGCCGTGCAGGCAATCGTCACTGACCTGGACGGCAAGCTGGTGGCAGACCGAGAAATAAAAATGGTTTCGAGTCGTCTTCGTTGGAAGCAAGAAAAAGATGAGTGGATACAGGTGGAGACAGACAGCCAGGAATGTTTGATTCGCTCATCTACAAGCCCAGTAACTTGCACCTTTCAACCAAAAGAGGGAGGCGAGTATCGCGTCAAAGCGACGATTCGCGACGATCGCGAACGCCGAAATGAAAGCGCGTTGAACGTGTGGGTTTCCGGCTCAACCGAACCTTCAGAGCCTCCGGACCAAAATCCGGAAGAGCAGGAAGTCGGCCTGATTTCCGATCGCAAAGACTACAAAGCCGGTGATACAGCAGAGATACTGGTCCAGGCTCCGTTTTTCCCTGCTGAAGGCGTTTTGAGCGTGCGGCGTTCGGGGATTCTCAAGATCGAACGATTCAGGATGGATAAACCAACCACCACGTTGCGAGTGCAGATCGAGCAGGGTTGGACCCCGAACGTGCATGTGCAGGTTGATCTGTTGGGAGAGGTAGAACGCGAGGTATCGAGCAGCATTAAGCCCGGCGCGAAACCGATTCCCAAAATGCCGGCCTTCGCCGTTGGCAGGTTGAAACTCTCCATCCCTCCATTCGATCGGCGACTCTCAGTCGTTGCGACGCCTCTGGATAAAGCACTCGAGCCAGGCGGTGAGACAAGTGTGCGCGTTGAAGTGAAAGATGCTCTCGGTGCTCCGGTCGCGGGTGGAGAGGTTGCAGTGGTAGTTGTCGACGAAGCGGTGCTTGCGCTTACAAATTACAAACTCGATGACCCGGTTTCCGCGTTTTATCCGGAACGTAGTGAAGACGTTCAAGACGTTGGTATGCGAGAACAACTGTGGTTGTCGACATTCTCAGGTGAAGACATGGGCGGTGGAGGCGGTGGCCCAGGCGGAGGCTTGCATGCGGAGATGCCGTCGACGGCACGCGCAATGATGAAAATATATCCCACACCGCCACCGAATATGTTGCCCAATGAGATAGCAGGTGGTCAGCCTGGCGCGATTCGTGTTCGGTACGACTTCAACGCGCTTGCAGTCTTCGCACCGTCGGTTCCCACTGACGTAAACGGACAAGCGGAAGTAAAGGTGAAACTGCCGGACAACCTCACGCGATATCGCGTCATGGCAGTTGCAGTTGCTGGTGGCAAACAGTGTGGTGCCGGAGAGTCGTCCATCACGGCGCGAATGCCGTTGATGGTTCGAGCGTCTGCACCTCGTTTTCTGAACTTCGGAGATGCGTTTGAGTTTCCGGTCGTGGTCCAGAACCAAACCGACACCGCGATGTCAGTCGATCTGACGCTGCGCGCGAGTAACGTACATCTAGCTGCGTCGTCGACATCGCCCGCGCTGGCCGGCCGGCGTGTGACCGTGCCTGCTAACGATCGCGTAGAGGTTCGTATTCCTGCTGCAACGGCAACGGCTGGAACGGCGCGGTTCCAGATTGCTGCCGTTGCTGGTCGTTGGTCCGACGCCGCAGAAGTCTCTCTACCGGTTTGGACGCCGGCGACGACTGAAGCATTTGCAACTTACGGTGAGATCGATCAGGGCGCGATCAGTCAACCTGTGAAAGCTCCGTCCGGAGTGTTCAAGGAATTTGGTGGGCTTGAAGTTGAAGCGTCGTCAACTCAGTTACAACAACTCACCGATGCTTTTATTTATCTTCAGCGCTACCCCTACGAGTGTTCTGAGCAACTCGCTTCGCGGATCCTTTCGATCGCGGCATTGCGCGATGTTCTACATGCGTTCAATGGAAGTCTACCCTCACAGATGGAGCTCGAGGCGACTGTGACTCGCGACATGAAGCGTCTCGAGGGAATACAGAACGCCGATGGTGGATTTGGTTTCTGGAAACGCGGGGAAGAGTCGTGGCCATTCCTGAGTCTTCACGTGGTTCATGCGTTCGGGCGTGCACGGCAAAAAGGTTTTGCAGTGCCGGAGAGCATGTATGACAAAGCATTGGAATACGTTCGACATATCGAAGCTCGTATCCCGTCAAAATACGGATTGGAAGCGAAACAAGCGCTGACAGCCTATGCACTTTACGTCCGAGCACAGATGGGAGATCGCAATACCGGCCGGGCGCGCAAATTGACATCAGAGCTGCGACCAGAAAACCTCTCGCTCGAGGCGGTTGGCTGGTTACTGTCTGTCTTATCGGGCGATGAGGCGTCTCGGAACGAGATCGAGGTGCTGCGGCGTAACCTCCAAAACCGTGTGGCCGAAACAGCGGCCACCGCGCACTTTGTTTGTTCATACGAGGACGACGATCATCTGTTACTGAATTCAGATCGTCGTGCCGATGCAGTTGTTCTCGAAGCACTGATCGCAGACCAGCCGGCAAACGATCTCATTCCGAAGATAGTGCGTGGGTTGTTGGACCATCGCACGCAGGGTCGCTGGTCGAGTACGCAGGAGAATGTTTTCGTTCTGCTCGCGCTGGATCGTTATTTCAAGACCTATGAAAAGGTTACGCCTGATTTCGTCGCTCGCGTGTGGTTGGGCAATGCTTACGCCGGTGAACAAACATTTAAAGGAAGATCCGTTGACAGGCAAAGGATAAACGTTCCGATGCGTTATCTCGCCGATGGTGCTTCCGATCAAAACCTGGTGATCAGCAAAGGAGGTGAGGGGCGTCTTTATTATCGGCTTGCGATGAGTTATGCGCCTCGTAATTTAAGCATTGGCAGTGCTGACTATGGCTTTGCTGTCGAGCGCACGTATGAAGCGGTTGATAATCCTGAAGATGTGCAACGTGATGCTGACGGCAGTTGGCGAGTTAAGGCAGGTGCGCGTGTGCGCGTGCGTGTGACTATGGTAGCTCCATCGCGCCGGTATCATGTAGCGTTGGTTGATCACCTTCCGGCTGGGTTTGAAACGCTGAATCCGGAGTTGGCGATAACTGAACCTATTCCGCAGGATAAAAAAGAAGAGGTGATTCCCGGCACGCCCTGGTGGCTGTGGCGTCGGGTTTGGTTCGACCATCAGAACCTGCGCGACGAACGTTCCGAGGCTTTCAGCACGGTGGTGTGGGGGGGCGTTTACAACTATAGTTATGTCGCGCGCGCAACGACGCCCGGCCTCTTCATCGCTCCGGCGGCAAAGGCCGAAGAGATGTACCACCCTGAAACTTTCGGCCGCAGCAAGAGCGATCGCGTCCGCATCGAGTGAAGGATTTTCTTTCCACTGATTACACGGATGAAAGCTGATAATCCGTGTGCTACTCTGTGTTCATCCGCGGCTATTAACAGCGGGAGGTTGGTCTTGCCAGTCATTCTACTACTCGGTTTCGGTTTTGTGAGTTGGAGTTTGATCGAGTATGGACTCCATCGATTCGTCTTTCACTATGACGCGCGGTCCCGAGTAGGGCAAAAGCTTTTGTACCACGCGCATATCGCGCATCACGAAAATCCAAAAGGCAACACCCGGCATTTCGCAAGTCTCCTATTAAGCACGCCAGTCGCAGCCGCTTACTGGCTTATCGCATGGGCTGTGACAGGGTCATGGACGGTAGCATCCTATCTATCCATCGGAATGGCGTCCGGATACCTCTGTTACCAGTGGCTTCATTATCAATGTCACCACCGAAAAAGTCGTGTGCGGCTGTTGAGGTATCTGCGAAAGTATCATCTGCTACACCACTACCGAACTCCCGAACTCCGCTTCGGCGTCACTTCACCATTGTTCGATCTTGTTTTCGGCACCTTCCGGCCGGTCGTGAAGCGCTCGTCTTAGCGTGTCTCGCGAAGTTTGAGGTTTGTAACGAGTCGATGAAGATTGTTGGGGTGCATACCTAACAACTTTGCAGCTTCGGTGAAGTTGCCTCCCGTTTGTCGAAGCGTTTTGGTGATTAGTTGACGCTTAGCCTCTCTGATGGTTTCAAAATACCCAGCGGGAGCGTCCGGGATCGCTTCGCTCTCGATTACCTCCGGAAGATCCTCCGGCGTGATCAACTCCGTCGCCCCCAGGACTACAGCCCGTTCGATCGCGTTCTCCAACTGCCGCACATTGCCTGGCCAGTCGTACGCGCAAAGCATCCGGCGAGCTTCTGCCGAAATTCCAGTTACGCGACGCTTACACTGTTTGCTGTACTCTGCCACAAAGAATGCAGCGAGCAGCGGGATGTCCTCACGTCGTTCTCGCAGCGGCGGCATCGGTATAGAGACGACATTGAGACGATAGTACAGGTCCTCACGGAACTGTCCGGCTTTGATCGCCGCCTTCAGATCACGGTTTGTTGCTGCGATCATCCGCACGTCAACCTTAATCGGACGCGTGCCGCCAACACGCTCGAATTCACGCGTCTGCAGTGCTCGCAAAAGTTTTACCTGAATGGCGGGCGTCAGCTCGCCGACTTCGTCGAGGAACACTGTGCCACCATCAGCAATCTCTAACTTGCCCCGCTTCTGAGCAATGGCACCCGTGAAAGCTCCCTTTTCATGTCCAAACAACTCACTTTCGAGCAGGCTTTCTGTGAGGGTGGCACAATTGATGGCAACGAACGCTTTGCTGGCGCGCGCACTGCTGAGATGAATTGCACGTGCGGCGAGTTCCTTACCCGTGCCGCTCTCACCAAGGAGCAGGACCGTGGAAGTTGTAGCCGCAACTCTGGAAAGTAGCTTGTATACTTCGCGCATCGATTGGCTCTCGCCAATCATCTGATGTTCCAACTTGACTTCGTGCTGGAGCCGCCGGTTCTCTTGCTCCAACAGGTTAAATCTGCGTGCGTTCTCGAAAGCGATGGCGGCGATGCCCGCGATCGCGGTCAGGAGTTGCAGATGGCCCTCATCAAACTTTGCAACTCGTGAACTCGTGTCAAGATAGATCACCCCCAGCGGCTTAGTGAAAGCCACGAGCGGCACGCACAATAACGAACTGACTTGCGCTTCTATCAGACTGGCAACCTCGCCGGTCTGTTTTTGGACCACCTCGTTGCTCAAAATAGCGACCACTTCCCGCAACACCTGCCTGGAAATCGTTTGACTCACTTTGATCGAATCGTCAGCGCCACCCACACGGTTCCAGCCACGGCATGAAACGAAGTCGTCGCAGTCCTCGTCTGCCAACAAAATCGCGCCCCGTTCTGCGGGCACTGCTTCGAGCGTCAGCTCGAGCAGACGCTGTTGCAACTCATTCCATTCTCTAACCGAGTTGATAGAGGTGCTGATTCTCAACAACGCGTCGCGCTCACGAATCGCGCGCAAGTCACCCGAGATCTCCGCCACCGCGCCCTCGGGCCGAAGATAAAATGCCTCTCCGCGTTCGAGCCTGATCGTGGAACGATTAATCAAATCGTTCTCCTGCGAAAGTGTCGTAGTTGAGGGATCGTCATGACTAAGGAAGAGGAAACGAATATCGCCGAGGGCGATTTGATCACCGTGGGTCAAAGCTTTCTCTGCAACCGGCACACCATTCACGAAGGTGCCGTTGTAGCTTTCGAGATCGACGACGTGAAAACCGTCCGTGACGCCGTTCTTTCTGATGAGGCAATGACGGCGTGAAACCGATGGGTCGTTCAATGAGACATTGTTTGAGATGTCTCGGCCAATCGCTGTTTCGTCTTGAGCGAGGGCGAATGTCGTTCCGGTTAGAGCACCTGAAATCGCTATCAATCGGGGGGTCATTGCACTCGAAGCATATCAGAAATGATAGGCAGACCATCAATTCTGATAGGCCGAAGGAGTACGTTGCAGCGGTGGATGTTGGGAATTAGGCGGCTTATTGTCGTTTGAGGCGTGGCACGCAGATGGCAATGGTGTTCTAACACGTGGTTACGTCCAGCTCGAGACGAGCGAACGCCCAGATGTAGACCGCACGTTCGTCTTGAGCTACCCCAGCAACATAAATTCGAAATTGGATCCGATGCTAACGGCCACCGCGGAGTTTTAACGACAAAGGAGTCTAAGATGGAATTCACAATCGAGAATGCAGATTACACCTTTAACCTGGTAGTAAATCAGGATAACCAACTAATTGGTTTTACCGCGACGAAAGACCAAAAAACTTATGATTGCGCGATCCAGCTGAAGTCGCAGACCGACCCGTTGGACACAGGTTGCTGTCGCCCCTACCCGCCAGGTTGCTCAGGGGGGCCCTGCTAAACCCGTTTCGCCAGTTGATCAGTTTCGGATGACGGTGAATCAGGCGTCTAATACATAGCACCGTTACTTGGCATTCAAGAAACCGCGGACGAGGATCAAGTCTCTGGTATCACTTCCACGCACCAGCGCCAACTTTCGCTCGGTTCGTGACCAGTCAAAAAAGAAGATGCGATTCTCTTTGAAGTCAGTCAACGGCTTTGGTTCGCCACCCGTAAAAAATTGACGCCAAACGTTTGAGACGCCCTGCACGGTGGACACGTAGGTTAACCCTCCACCATCAGGCGTCCAACGCAGGCCGGGCCATTCCGGCTCAACGGTGGCTGGCAAAGCGAATGTCGCAACGGGTGGGCCGCCCTCGACCGGCACAACGAGTATTTTCCAGGCTGTCGCATCAGCTCCTCGAGCAAAGCACGCAACCAGTTTCCCATCAGGTGAAACGTCAGGTTGGGTTGCCGTGTCACTTACCAGCGTGACAGGCTCTCCTCCATCGATCGATATTTTTCGAATGCTATATCTGGTCCGATCGATGCTGTGATATACGACCCACTTTCCGTCCGGGGTGAAGCGAGGTAGATCCTCGTCGCCGCCGCTAGTCAACTGTTTTGCGTTGGTCCCGTCTGTGTTTATGCGCCAGATATGAGGATGCCTCCCCTCGAATGAAGCAAAAACAATATAACGACCGTCTGGCGAAACAGTGGGTTCCACATTGCTCCGTCCCGTAAACGTCAACTGTTTCCGGTTACTTCCATCGGCCCCCATGCTCCAAATCTCGTAGTTGCCATGACTGTTGGAGGTAACCACAAACTGGGAGTCTGCGGTCCACGTAATACCCGCAACTCCGAGATAACGACTCGAAGGAAACTGTTCCGACGAGTTGGAAGCTATTGTATGAATCCAAACGGAAGAGGCGACGTCGGTTTTGATTGTCAACACTACTCTGGAATCTTTAGTAGCGCTTAGGCCTATATAGTAATTTGGATCAATCGTGACTCGTTGCGCTTCCTGTCCTTGTCGATTTACAAGCCATATTTGCAACAACGGTGAATTAGCTTCAGCCGCATTCATCAGGAAACCGCTGCCATCGGCCAACCACACAATTTTCTCGATAACGTCCCAACGCCCGGGATTGATCGTACTCATACTTCCATCTGCGACGTTTACCAACATTACCTCGCGGTATGTCTCGTCAGTTACGCTGAAGGCAGGCACGGCGATCAACGTTCCGTCGGGCGACCATGCAGGACCACTTGAGATGAAACCACCCCAGCTAAAGAGTTGCGGTTCCTTCAGTGTTGCCAATGCCCTTTCATTATTGCCGTTGGCATCAGCGATTATTAGCGTAGTTACGTGTGCATCTGCCGAGTACCTTACAAATGTGAAATGCGTACCTTCGGGCGAAAAGCTTATGGCCGTGTCGACATTGGTGGCCAACCTTCGAGAGGCACCGCCGAACGTAGACACCTGGTACAGATCCGCAGAGTCGCCTTCAGTTTTCAAATAAGATAAATAGTCGCCGTTTGGAAAAAACGAGACCCCTTTAAATTTCGTATTAGCAGGACTAACTATCTGGAGATCCGTTCCAGTCGTAATTTGTCGTAGCGAGATGCTTTGCCGTCCCGCTTCATCATTAACGTACGCGACAGATTTTCCATCGGGTGAGATTGCGGCCTCGATTACGTTTCCACCGATTCCCAGTCGCACTTGCTCAACTTGCGCCGGCGGGTTCTGCTTCTTATCGCCGAATAACAACCAGGCTGAGATGCTGCCAACAAGGAGCACCCCAAGCACCAGAAGCCCTACGCGTTTGATGGCGCCACTGCGATCGACCGGAACAGTGTGCGGTTTCGGTAATAGCTGAGTCTCATCGATCGATAATCGAGTAGATCCCGGAGTTGAAAAAGTGAACTCCAGCGTCTGTAAGTCCGCTGCTAAGTCAGTGGCCGACTGGTAGCGATTGTCTACCGACTTCGCCAGCGCTTTTAAGGTGACGCGCTCCAGGTCCGCAGAAACTGCTTTATTGAGTTGAGAGGGAGGAATAGGAGGGTCGCGGATCACCTTGGCGCAGATCTCCATCGGTGTCGCGCCACGGAACGCAGGTTTGCCCGCCAAACATTCGTAGAGCACCAGCCCGAGCGAGAAAAGATCGCTGCGTGCGTCAAGCTTGTGTCCGAGCGCCTGTTCGGGTGAGAAGTACATTGGTGTTCCAACAAGTACGCCCTCACGAGTTCGAGTATCCATCGAGTTTACTTCGCCGGCTGAATCGACTGGTTCGAGTCCGATCTGTTTTGCGAGGCCGAAGTCGAGCACCTTCACGATGCCTCGGTCATCAACGGCGATGTTCGTAGGCTTGATGTCGCGGTGAATAATGCCGTGGCGGTGAGCTTCGCTCAGTGCTTCGGCTACCTCGCGAACGATACGTAGACACTTTGGGATGGTAAGGCTTCCTTCGAAGATCAAATCAGCCAGCGTTTTGCCTTCGACATATTCCATCACGATATACGGTTGACCATCATCCATCTGGCCGTAATCGTGAATGGTCGCAATGTGAGGATGAGACAAAGCTGACGCGGCGCGCGCTTCGCGAAGAAATCTCGCGTGGTTCGAATTGGTAGTCTTGATCGCTACCCGGCGACCGAGCACAGTATGCTCGGCGAGGTACACAACGCCCATTGCCCCACGTCCAATTTCACCGACGATCCGATAATGAGATATGACCTCGCCTATCATTCGGGCACACCAGAACCGTTTTGAACCTTGAGGAAAAGACTCTGAGAGGGAGCGCAGACCGAATTTGAGCGCGATCATTGTCTCTCCATTGAGGAGAAAATGGAAGAGATCTGTGTAATTGTGCGCTTGTTCTACTGACGATCGCGTTAACGGATCACATAAAACGAGGTCTGGCGTGGACGAAACCACTTCATTCCGTCCTTCGTCAGGTACGCGTCGTCTTCCATCATGATCGTTACCTTCTGTCCGTCCCACTCCGGAACCGGAGTCGAGGTGTTCAACTCGATCGACGTGTACGAGCCTTCGCGAAAGGGTGGCTCAAGCGAATTGCCGGCGGCCGGACGACGAAAATCGATACTCGCACCGAGTGCGTGTCCCTGATTGCCAACGGAGTGGGAATAGATCATTGCTTCAATCCCGAGCTTCTTCATGTCCGCCATCGTTGCGTCGTAGACTTCGAAACCTTTGACGCCCGGCTTGATATGCGCGAACAACGCGTCCTGAAGACGGTTTGTATTCGTCAACGCCTTCTTCAGTCCCTCAGGCACATCCTTCTCACCTTTTTGCAACACGTATCCCATCTTTTGCCAATCCGTGCTCAGGCCCATGTAATTCACACCGCAATCGATGTGAATAACGTCGCCGCGCTGGATGACTTCTGATTCCGAAGTCACGCTCAGAAATTGTTGCGTCTTACCTGGCTCCTTGTTGTGCCGTTGGACGCGCAAGTCAGGTTGAAACCAAACGTCCAGCCCGAGGTTGTTCACCTGTTGCAGAAACCACCAGCGAACATCGCCGACCGTCGTCTTCCCGGGTGTGATCACCTCGTTTGAAAACGCGCGCTGCGTTAGGATCTCTGTCACCGCCACCGCAGTTCGATAGTGTTCAAGCTCTTCTGGTAAGCGCGTGTCCATGTATTCGACGATCAGCGGAGCGGCGGAGACAAAACGTGAGGCATAGTTTGATCCAACAGCCTCGGTGAGAAACTTGTATGCCTCATGTGTAAGACCGTCGGTGGCCCCGCGCATTCCACCGATGTTGAGAGCGATTGTTTTGGGGTTTCGTTCTTCCACAAGACGACGCAGTGTTGGTCCGATCTCTCTACCCGGTGGATTCAAGACTTCGAAGAAAAGGCCCAGGTGTTCTTCAGGATAACGAACGACAGCGATGCGATCGAGCTTGTCTCCTCCCCGATCCGCAAATACAAAATAGTCACGCCGGCCGACATAAGGTAGAGGAGGTGCGATGTAAGCCGTTACGGGATCAGCGTGAAACTCTTCATTCGTAACGATCCACATTTCGATCTTCTGCTGCCGCATCATCGGGAGCAGCAGCGTATCGAGTCGTTTCTTAAGCCAACCCTCCCGCACACTCTGTTGCTCACGCACTGACAACAGCTTCGGAAGCGACTTATCGCCGGTCGATGTTTGCGGGTACACCGGCCACGACAACGCGACCAACAGGAGTACGCCGTTACAAATAGCTCTTTTCATTTCTTGTTTCCTTTTTGTGCCTTTTTGTGGCGTACGTCTCTGTACGTCAGACGCGAAAACTGCATCAAAGGGTCATTGGTGATGCCTCATGAACCAAACGACTCCTAAACTCATCACGATTTGTCTGGTGATTTTCACCAGCTACGTCATGGTCCAGGGCCAGGGCGCGGCAGATAATCAACTCCGGGTTCTCGTAGACACGAGTAAGGATGGCGGATTGTGGTGGTTTCCTCAAGGCCCGCCGAACTTCGATCCAAAGGGGTACCACCAGGGAAAAGCACTTGCCGATTTTATGCGCGGCCTGGGATGGAAGGTTACCGAACTCCCTCGTGGCGAGATGATCACTTTCGAAAAACTTCGTGAGTTCGATCTCGTAATCAGGCCTCCCGCTTACTTTAGTTACAGTCAGGAAGAAGTCGTCGCGTATCAGCAAAGTGTAACTGCCGGAACGCGGCTGCTACTCATGGGCGGGAACGCGAACGCAGACGCCGTCGCCGAAGGTTTCGGCTTGCGTTTTGACACACGCAGTCGTTTTGGTTCCGTCAAACAATGGATTCCGCACGCGCTCACTGCGAACATACAGTGTTGTGCACTTGCCTGGACGTCGCTCGCCGAACTGCCCCCGGGCGCAGTTGCACTCGCATGGCTGAATCAAGCGAACACAAACCCTCAGCCTGTCTTCGGTTACTTGCAATACGGTCAGGGATCCGTAGTTTTCGTCGGTCAGGTACTCATCTCTCGCCCGCAAGAGGGAGCATTCGCGCAGAGTCTTATCAGGTCCGTTGGTCGCTTCGCGCCGCAGGAGATCGCACAACTTCCAATGGCGTCGTTGTTTGTATCAGACGAATCGGTGGATCTTGGCCCACGTCTTGTCGCCCCTGCATCAGGCGCGGTGTTACCGCAACCAGAATCCGGTGAATGGCGGTTTGATTGGCAACACGTTCCGTCAGCAAAGAGTTATGAAATAGTCGTCCTTGGTCCTGCTGCGGCATTTCCGATAGTGCGCGCCGTAACCAGCACTTCGTATTTTGTACGTGGTGTCAGCGGCGGTTATATCATCGACAGTAATCTGCGCGGGTGGACCTGGCGAGTGCGTGCTCAATATCAGGATGGCAAGTGGGGTCCATGGAGCAGAATACGCAGCTTCAATGTCAAACCCCGAACCCCTCGAAACGATTAGTTATTTGTAGGGGCGGCACTCCGTGGCCGCCCCTTCGTTATTGCCTCGGAGAGGGGCGGCCACGGAGTGCCGCCCCTACAATTGAACCTTACGGTGCCAATGATCTTGCCGTTGCGATACAACGGCAACACTTCGCAAAACGTCACATGTCAGCCGCTGTCATTGTAGGTCAACGTCCCAGTGCGTTGCCTCGCTTGGAGGCGCTAGTTCTCTGAAAGTGCGATCGCTCAGGTCGATTAAGAGCGCGGCGCTGTTTTAAATCATTCAGTACCCCAGTGTCAGAACAGTGGAGTCGAAAGAGTTGTCCTCCCCTGGAAAACAAGAGATCGCCGGAGCGAGACCAATCCGCCCACTCCGTTTTGCCGAGCTCAACTGTCGATCCCGTATTTTTATCTTTCACAAAATGTTCGACGATATACCACGGCCCATCACGTTCATGAATCCCGTGAATGTGCATCTCTAATTCATACCGCCCACGTTGCTTGGACCAAACTAAAGCAGGTTTGAAGTCCACCCAAACAGCATCGCCGAGACTGTGCTGGATCGCTTCGCCTTCCTGGACCATCTGCCAACCATCACGGCTTAGACGTGCGTCAATGATTGGATTGTCCTCACCCCAACCAGGGCGTTCGCCAAATGGTTTGACGTCGATATTACGAGGTAGGCTGAAACCCTCTGCCAGTTGCATTTCCGCAGCGCGATGGTTCAAAAGCATCTGCTGGTCCGTCTCAAAAAGACCTCCACCTCCCCAACCATCGCCTTTCGGCCACAGCGCGAGAGCGGTTAGAAACGGAGGTTTGCTGACAGCAGTCCACGAGAAGTAAGGGTCCTTGTAATTCGCCGCGAAATAGACCAGCAGCTTCCCGTCGGGTGACAGGTCGCAACGGCGCTCGTAGATTCGGCCTTTCAGCCACTGGCCCTCGTAAAACCGATCGGTATCCGTCCGCCAGAGTGTCAACAAAACCCGCTTCGATGGCCCGCGTCGAAACACGACGGCCCACGGCGCTTCTCGCGCGAGGATGCAATACAGTCTGACCTGCGGTTTTAACTCAGACATAAGAGCAGTAGGTTAGCGCAGTTCAACAACGCATGCCTAACCCGAAGCTCTCTATTGAACAGCCGCGTGAATTTGCGGCTTTGATTGCTTTGCCTCAAGAGTCCTCGTTCCGAGATTTCTCTGTGCAACCTCTGTGTTCTCTGTGTCTCTGTGGTGTGTTTTTCCTCGGAATTCATCAACCACAGAGACACAGAGAACACAGAGGTTGCACAGAGAAGAGCGATATTCTGACTTTTAGGCAAAGCTCGCTTTGATGCAGACGTTTGTGGCAGGTTTGGCGTGATGGTTCGTCGCTGACGTTCACCGGCCGGCAGGACGACGTCCCAAACCTGTGCGACGTCGAGATCTTTCGAATACGTCAGCAATAGCGTTCCGTCGGCGCTCCATTTTCCACCTCGGGCGTTCTCGATCGTTTGCAAGAGTTCGCCAGTTTCCGAGCTCCACAAGCGAATGAATTTTTCGTTAACCGCACTCGCAATCGGGAGCGTAGGGTGAACCGACAGGTCGTCGCGATTCTTGTATCCAAAGTCGAATGGAATTCGGCTGTACGTCAACACCATCGGGAAAGTAGCTTTCAAACGGCCCGTCCCGAGTTCCCAAATCTTACCTTCAAAAGACTTGCTGCTGCGGCCACCGCCCGTGATTAAAGTCTGGCCGTCACTGGTCCACCCCACTTGGGCGGCGGCGCCGAGCATATTTTTTCCGGTCAGGGTGGCTTTCAACTCGCTGGTTTCACCGTCGTGCAATTCGATCGAGGTGATAGTGTGAAAACCCTTCAAGTGCTCGCGGTAGATCGCAAACAGTTTTCCGTCGGGACTGAACCCAAGCAACGAGAAACCGTCTTCGCCAAACACTTCCTGATTCACCGTTGTCTTCAGCAGTCCACTATCGGAATCATAGACGTGAATTCCACGCCCGTAACTGTGAACGACAACGGATTTTCCGTCAGGACTGAACTTGCCGGAACTTCCCCCGTGAAATTGCGATGGTGCTAACGTGGCGATCAGGCGGCCCGTTTCAACATCCCACAACCTGGCGTCCTCGTGCCAACCTGACGTCAGGAGTCGTTTTCCGTCTGAACTGAATTCTGTTTCTCCGTACGGCCCTTTGATCTTAACTTCGAATTTGAGTTGTCCCGATCGAGCACACCACACTCGGACGATGGTTCTTCCGTCGTCAAGTAATGAAGCTTTAAAACCCATATCCATTTTCCACGTCAAGATAGTCGTTCCACCAGGACTCCATCTTGCATCTTCAGCACGAAGGAAATCTTTTTGCTGAAGTCCATCCGGCGCCGTCAGCTTATCTTCAACGCGATCCCAAATGACCGCAAATTTTTCATTCGTGATTAGTAGCCGCAGGCCGTCTGGAGACCACTGCATCGCGACTGATTTTTTATTCGGCAATATCAGCGCAGCGCGCTCACGTCCATCGGTAAGATCGATGATCCGTACGGTGTCGTCTTTTCGCTTCACCGCCAGCAGCTTATTGATTGGATTGAACTCTGAGGTTTGAACTTCCTTTAGATCAACGGCGGAGCGGAACTTAACGACCTCGTTCGCAAAGGTTTGGGTTTGGCTGATACAGAGACAAAACAGGATCAGAAGGATACGGTTTTTCATGGCGCCAGTTAACAAGATTCGTGAGGCCCTGGCGCACGCAAGCCTGACAGTTTTTCAACTGTCCTACTCCGTCCCAGTCCGACGGTGAACTTGGACCATAGTCAGTACCACCTGCGGTAGCGGGTGGGTCAACCGTCCGAGCATGCGTGATTGTGATCGTTGACCCACCCGCTACCGCAGGTGGTACTGACTATGGTCCAAGTGGAG
>Ga0157372_10003198_pt1 | contig 17684 bp, 21 predicted proteins | sample C55metaG_FD_115307 | JGI IMG/M metagenome (GOLD analysis project Ga0157372, IMG submission 115307) | Corn rhizosphere microbial communities from Kellogg Biological Station, Michigan, USA - C5-5 metaG | ecosystem: Host-associated > Plants > Roots > Rhizosphere > Soil | place: USA: Michigan... | reverse complement strand
GGCCACGCCCTGACGGTTCAGGAGCGGGCGGAAGAGTTGGCCGACCTGATTGAAGACGTGCGGGCGGAGATCCCGCAGGAACTCGACGACTTGGTGTAGGCCATGCCTAAGACGATCTGCCTCGACTTCGACGGCGTCGCCAACCTGTACACGGGTTGGAAGGGCGAGGACGAGCTTTTCGAGCCGCGACCCGGCTTTGATTCGTTCGTGTTGGCATTGGTCGCCCACGGCTACGAAGTGGTCGTCCACAGTACCCGGCCGGCCGAGAAGTTGGAGCGGTGGTTGGAAGAGAAGGCGCCGGCCGTCGCCGCCATCGTCCGGGTCGTCGATAAGAAGCCCCCGGCCCTGGTCTACCTTGACGACCGGGGCGTCACGTTTACCGGCGACTTCGACGACGCCCTGTCGGCAATCCTGAACTTCAAGGCCCATTGGGAGAAGCCGTGAGCGACGAAGCCAAGGCACGCGAGGCCGCCAAGCGGGTCATCGACCTGTTCGGGCCGGACGGGCACAATTCCAAGGGCCTCATCGACGTCCACCTGAAGCCCGACCGCAAATCGCTGCGGGTGAATACGGGCGACTGGACGGAAGTGGGCGACAAGGAATGTCGGGAGGCCGCCGCCCCCGTCCCGGTGGAGATGGTCAACGAAGCCGGCAAGCCGGGCGAGGGCCACGAACGGTTGTGGCCGAAGAGGGGCAGAGGCGACGGAGACGACAAGGGCGGCGCCGAAGAGAAGGAACCCGCTAGCGAGAAGCGGGGAGAGCGGATGGCGTTGAGTGCCGTGGGCGACTGGAGCGAACTATCCGCCCACGGACCGCACGGCCCGGTGACGATGAGCGTTCAAGCGGATGGCGCGGTCGGCAAGGACGAGGCCGAGCGGCATTGCCCGGTGGGCACGGTCTGCCACGTCGAAACGCACGACGGGCGCCGCTCGTTCGTGACGGTCGCACACGACTCGCATCCCCACCCGCATTTTCTGGTGCCCCGGCTCGCCCAGGTCGCCGGCCCTCCCATGCCACAAGCGATGGGCGGCGTCGCCCTAGCGGCGGACCCCGCCCCCGCGGCACCGCCCCCGGCATCTCCCGTGCGGCCCGGGGCGTTCGCGGAGTTGATTCTGGGACGGAAGTAGTCGGGGAATCCCCATGCACCACGCCACGCACCACCTCGGCCACCTTTCGCGTTTGTGCGCTGCCTCTCGCCTGATGGGCACGGCCCCACAGGTGACGTTCGTGCCGCCCGCGGCGACGCAGCCTCCCCCGGCGCAGGCGACGGCGATGGGCCTGAGTGCCGCCCCTCTGCCGCTGGCGCTGTCCGGCCTGATCCTCGACACCGGGCAGACGGGCGAGGGCGCCCCCGTCGTCACGATGGGTCTGGTCGGCTACCCGTCCGCCATCGACGGCGTGCCGTGCTACTACCGCAAGATGCGCCTGTGCGACTTCGGCAACTGGACGCACCGCGGGAGCGGGGAGCCGGTCGTCCTCACGCGGGAGCGGGCGGAAGAGTGGCTGAGGAACACCAAGTCGCTCGCCCTGGCCGGCGTCGAGCCGTTCATGCCGAACTACCACGTCGGCGGGGAACTGCCGCGCGGCCGCAAGCCCGGCGCCGACTACACGAACTACGGCTACTGGATCGACTTCGGCATGGACGACACGGGGCTGTTCGGCGTCGCCCAACTCATCGGGGACGACTCCCGGGAGGCGGCGGCCAAGCTCCGCCGGTCCCTGTACGTCGTGAACGACGCCCGTGACGCCCGCGGCAAGGTCCACAAGGGCGAGAGCATTGCGCACGTGGCCCTGGTGGCGAACCCGGCACTACCGAACCTCGGCCACCCCGTCCCCGCCGACAGCCTGCCCAACGGCGGTTTGGTCCGCATCGCGGCCAGCGCCGACGCGGCGGCCGTCGAGGTGCCGGTCTACGTCCCGGCCGGCGCCGTCCCCGAGCGGCCGGCGGAGCCTTCCCCGCCTGCTGTACTCCCCCGCTTCGAGGCCGGGGCGTTCGCGGCGTTGGCGCTGGCGGGTGACGATGAAGGTGAGTGGCGGACGATTCGCGGTGTGCACGTCCACATCGGCAAGGGCGGCGTCATCGATAAGGGGCCGAAGTCCATGGTCGGCCGCAAGCCCGACGCGGGGGAGGGCAAGTTCAAACTGGCGACCGATCGCGGGTTCCACTACGGCGTTGACGCCGCCAAACTCGGCCCCAAGGTCGGGACCACTACCGAGGGGCACGACGTCCACCGGGACGCCAACGGCAATCACTTCGCCAAGGCCGCGTCTGGCGCCGTGGCCGTACGGGAGGGACCGAGTTCCGCCGAAGTGAAGTCGGCCCATGACGCGGAAGTTCGGGGGGCCGCCGCCAAGGGCGAGTTGGCGAAGCACGCCAAGGGCACGCCCGAGCGCGAGATCGCCAAGGGCCTGCAGAACGGCCACGTCAACCGGCTGACGCACGCCACCGACACGGCGGAGGGCCGGGCGGCTTACGAGAAGGTCAGCGGCGTCAAGCTTCCCGAGGACAAGGGCCTGCGGAAGGCCGCCATCGAGCACCACGCCGGCAAGGTGGACGCGGCGAAACTGCACGACCCGGAGTTGGCCGCGAAGGTCAACGCCAAGATCGGCGAGAAGGTTCAGGGGAGGGCGGTGCGGGGCGACGTCAAAGAGGCTCTGGCCAGCGGGGACCACGCCAAGGTCGCCGCCGCCATCGCCAAGAGTCCGGCCCACTTGGCGGAGATGAAGCGGCAGATCCTGGCCGGCGGCTGCGGCAAGGGGACCGCCCTTGCGGCGGACCTGATGGCGATGGTGGGGGCCGCGGAGGATCGGCAGTACGGCCCGTTCGCGGCGTTGGCGCTGGCGGCAGAGGCGGGTCCGCCGGACTACTACCGCGACATTGACGGTCACGCGGTCGCCTTCTGGGGTGCCCCCGGCCACGGCTACACCGAGAGCCAGGCCGTTCGCCTGCACGCGACGCGGGGCACGAAAACCGTCACGGTAGAGTCCAAGGGCGACGGCACCCACCGCGTCACCGAGAGCGGCCCGGGTAGCGGCCAGCACACGCACACCGACCACCCGACGCCCGACGCCGCCGCGGCCGACGCCAACGCCCGCGTCCGCGCCGCGGAGTCCGCCGCCAAGGCCGGCGGCTCCCACGTCGCCACTCTGCAGCGCGTGCCGGGTCCGATGCCGGCGAACCACGCCCGCTACAGCGTCCGCGAGACCGAGGGCGAAGGCGGGGCGAAGGCCGCCTACCTGATCGACCACAAGAGCGGCGACGTGAAGGCCCCCGCGGGCAAGCTGGCCCGGCACTACGATGACGCCGCAGAGGCCCACGCCGTCGCCGCACGGCTCAACGCCCGCGAGGCGGCACGAACGCCCGAGGGCAAGGCCGATGAGTCCGCCGCCGCCGACATCGAGGCCAACGCCGCGGCGGCCAGGGCGAGGGTGGAGGCACGGAAGGCGGTCCCGGCGGCCAACCCGACGGTCATGACCGGCTACCACGGCTCGCCCCACAAGTTCGACGAGTTCCGCGTCACGCCCGGGGCCACAGAGAGCAAGTGGGGTCCGGGCGTCTACTTCGACCCGGACAAGCAAGGCGCTCTCGACTTCGTCCGCAACGGGGCGAGCGAAGGTACGCCGCACCATTTGTATACCGCCAAGGTGACGCTCAATAAGCCGTACGAGGCGGACGGGCCGATCAAAGACGAGCATTTCGACGCCATCAACAAGGCGGCGGGGGAGATGGGCAAACAGGGCATCCCCGAAGAGTTCCGCAGGAACAGCGCCCGTACCGCTTACAAGGTGCTGGTGGCCAGGAACGGCTACGACAACTCCGCGGCGAACCAGATCCTGCGGCGGGCCGGGTTTGACGGGGTGAAGGATACCAACGAGTTCGTCGCCTTCGACCCCAAGGCCGCGCGGATTCAATCGGTGCGGTCGTTCGGAGGCGGTGCCGCGACGCCAACTCCGTCACCCAGTCCCGCCGGGCTCCATACCGTTGAAGAGACGCCGGCGGGCCACGTCGTTCGCAGTCCCGAAGGCAAGATCGTTGATGGCCCGACTTCCCGCCACAAGGCGGAGCGGATCGCCGGCGAGTTGGACGACATGCGTAGCGGGGCTATCCAGAGGCAAACCATGCCGGATCACGCCGCCCTCCCCGGCGGCATCGGCGGCATCTCCCGCGACGTGCCCGGCAAGCCGGGGGCCTACGACGCCGCGCCGAGCGTGAACGCCCGCGCCAAGGAAATCGGCGAGCGGATGGCGGCGGGGCCGGTCAAGATTCACACGTCCGGCGGCACCCATGAGTACGGCGTCGCCAGGCACGGGGGCGGCTACCGCGACTACGCCCTGCACCCCGGCGGCAACAAGGTGATCGGGAAGCTGGTCGATACCGAGGCCGGCGCCCGCACCGTTGCGGCGATGAAGGCCGCGTACGCCGAACGGGCGGCCGTCGAATCGGGGACGCACGTGCGGACGAGCGTCAAGCGGAAGGTGGCGCTGTCGGCCGACTACGGCCCCTTTGCCGTGCTGGCCTTAGACGACCGCGGCATCAAGGGCGAGGTATACTTCAGAACCATCGAAGGCCACGCGGTCGCATTGAAGGGCACCGACCCGGACCCGAAGGAGTCCGCCCGCTGGAAGGCCGCCCGCGCCAAGCACATCGAGCAGGCGATGAAGGACCGCGGCGCCAAGACGGTGCACGTCGCCACGGCCGATGGCGACCACGTCGTCAGCGCCGTCCAGAACCGCGTCCACCACACCGACGCGGCCGGCGAGACGCACACGACCTTCCACGACAACGACCGGGCGGCACGGTCTGCGGCGGCCGAGAAGGCCGCCCACCTGGAGCACGATGCCCATGCCAAGGGCGACACCCCGCACACTCAGTCGGCCGTCGCCATCGACGAGGAGACGGCCGCCGCCGTGAAGCACGGCAAGCTGATTGTGCCGACGGAGGGCGGGGAGGTGGACCCGGGTCTGGCGGACGCCTACAGGCGGCATGCGGAGAAACTCGGGTACGAGGTGGGGGAGTTCAAGTACGACAAGACGACCAACACGGCGACAGCGACGCTGGTGAAGAAGGGCGGGGAGGCGAAGGCGCCGGCACCGAAAGCCGAAGCGAAGTCCGCGCCCGCCGCGCCGGCGCCCGCCATGAAGTCGAAGGCGGGGGCCGAGGCGGCCAAGACGCCAGCGGCGAAGCCCGACCCTGTCAAGGCCGTCCAGGAGGTGCGCAACGTACTGCGGACCGCCGGCAACGGGGCCGACATCGAAGGCGAGACCGCCAACGGCACGAAAATCAAGCTGACCGGCAGCGCCTTCGGTCGCCTCACGCCCGACGGCCTGCACGTGATGGCGAAGGACCTCGATACCGAGGTGCCCTTGGCCGTGCTGCGGCGCGTGCGCGTCAACGGGAAGGTGGCCTGGGAGCACGCGGGGGCCAAGGGGTCTGCCGCGGCGGGGCAATCCGAAGACTACCGGCAGGGCTTCGAGTCCGCCCGCAAGGGCATGGCGGCCCCCGACCGCGTCGCCGCCGCGAAGAACAACCCCGCCGCCTACGCCAAGTCCATCAAGCCGCACCTGGACGCGATGACGCCCGAGGGGCGAAGGGGCGTGATGGACTACATGCGGGCCAACCACCCCGAACTGCACGCGGCACTAGGGGGCGGGTCCCCCGCCGACGGGATACCCTTCTCCGCCGACCTGCCGCCGTTCGCCGCCCTCGCCCTGTCGGCCGTCTCGCTCAAGCCGTTTTCGCCCGGCGGATTCGCGGCACTCGCGCTGGCGGCGTACGACGGCCCGGTCCACTGGATCACGAAAGACGGCGAGCACATCCCCATCAAGGGTGCCCCCGGCGGCAAGGCGGACCTGCGGCGGACCGTCAGCCACCGCGAGTACGACCGCATCCACGGACCCGGGGCGGCGGCGAAGGCGATCGCCGAGAGCGGGCGGCCGGCGGTTGAAGCGGGGAAGGCGGCTGGGGAGAATGGGGGGATGGAGACACACGAATGGACGACGGAACGGGGGAGCAAGATTGAACTGTCCCACGAAGGCGGCAAGCTGTCATCCTTCAAGGTCAACGGCACGCCGATGCAGGCCGCCACCGTCGAGGAAACGCCGGAGCGGGGAAAGCACATTGACTACTACGACCCGCAGAAGGCCCGCCCCATGTGGACGCCGCTGCCGGCGGAACTGCACGGCAAGTTGGCCGCGGAGCCTCCACGCGCGACCGCGGAACCAGTCGAAGCCCCGCCCGCAAAGGAGAGGCACAAGATCGGGCGGGGCGTCCAGTCCAAGACGATGTACGTCCACGGCGACACGTACGCGCAAAAGGACGAACTGAAGAAAATCGGCGCAACTTGGGACCGCGACGCCGGGGCATGGAAACTCCAAACCGGCATCGGCACGGCGCAGGCCGAGAAGCGGATCGCGGCAATGGGGCTGAAATTAAAAGAGAAGCCTCCGATCCGGCCACCGAAGAGGCCGCAACCCGTCGGCGGAGACAAAGAGCAGTTGAGCTACGACATGCTGCGGAAGAGGGGCTATTCCCACCAGGACGCGATGGACGAGAGCTTTGACGGCTGACGCCGACGAAAAAGCCCCGCCGTTTCGGGCGGGGCTCCGGGGCCGCGGAAAGTGGCGTCTCGCCGCCAATCTCACTGTTGCAGACACTGCTGCAATGGGGCCGCAGCCCCTGCGAGAATCACGCCGCCGGGTGAATCGTGTGGGCCGCGCGGATCGGGCACTTGGCAACGTAGACCGTCCACCCGCCGCGAGCGAGGCCCTGCAGGTATGCGTAATTGACGCCGTTGTCGCACGACCGGCCGCCGCCGGCCCGCTCGGTGCCGTAATACTCCACACAAAAAACGTGGCCCGTGCCGTCGGTCGCATACGCCTTGGCTTCGCGGGCAATCTTCGGGGCCGCGTTGCTGGTCATCGTCTGGGTCATGGCTTCTCTCCGTTCGCCCGGCTCCCCGCCGGAAGGGGCCAACCGCGGAGCGCGATTGACTGGCGTAATGTACCATCCTCGGAACATTATGCAAGGGAATTCTTGCCGGTTTTCTTCGGCGGCCGACCCGCCTTCGCCTGCGGCGTGAATGCCAGGGCGTGAGAGCGGCGGATGAGCCACACGCCGGCCATGTTCAGCGCCGGCAGCGTGCCCTTGCGGCAGTGGCGCCGCACCAGCGAACCCGAACAGCCGCGGAGTTCCGCCACCTGGTCCGCCGTCATCAGGTCGTTCATCGCAGTCGCCATGCCGGCATTATAGCGACTTTCTTTCCACGGAACAATAACCGTCCCCGCCCCGGCCGACGCCGCGGGCGAGTTCTCCCTTTCCCCGAACCGGAGGCACCATGCCTTTGACCCCAACGCGGGAAGCACTTTTGAAGAAGATTGTGCCTCCCGGCTCCGAGTCCAAGAACCCGCAGGCCGCAGAGCAGGCCAAGCGGACGTTGACCGACGGCGACGAGGCCGCCGTTCTGGCGCTGGCCGCGTCGGCCATCGACGACTACCAGACCGCCGTGAACAAGTCGCACCAGGCGGCGCTGGCCCTCTCCGCCGACAAGGCCGAGTTGGAAAGCCAACTGGAGGCGGCCGAGAACGCCAAAGACGAGGCGCTGGCCCTGTCGGCGTCGGCGGCGCCGCGGACGCCGGACCCCGTCGTCGCCGCCATGTACACCGAGAACATCGCCGCCAAGCGCGAGGACGCCATCGCCGCGGGCCTACCCGAGAACGCCGCCAAGGTGTTCGACCGGCTCGTCGTCGATTCCGGCGGGACGCCGACTTCCCTGGCCCTGTCCGCCACCGCCGACCGCAAGCCGCTGGGCTTCGCCCTCTGGGACGCCGTCAAGCAGGCGACGCTCATCCTCAGGGGCCAGAAGACGCCCGACCCCGCCAAGACGGACACGATGGCGCTGGACGCGGGGGACGGCGGCAAGGGGTGGGAAGAGAGCGCCCGCGAGTTCGGCTTGAAGCAGGCCGCGAAGTTCAACGGCACGCCCGTCCCCGCCTGACCCGCATCGCCACAGACTTTGACCCATTGGATACGCCCGCGCCGCCCTTCCGGGCCGGCGACGGTCTTCTTTCACCCCTTTTTCTGGAGCCAATCATGGCCAAGCAGACCAAAGAGCAGCAGGCCGCCGCCGACGGCGCAAACCTGGTCATCGACCACCTCGCCCACACCGGCACCGGCAAGGAAAAGCTGGACATCGCCCGCGAAGTCCTCAGCGACCTCGGCAACGCCTCCAGCAAGGAGGACGGCGCCAATCTCGTCGTCGCCCACCTCCGCCGCCGCGGCGTCACCGAAGCGACCGTCAACAAGGCGCAGGCGTTCATCGACGGCGGCATGAAGCAGCCCCCGCCCGACGCCGCCTCCGTCTTCGTCCCGGGCTCCACGACCCCCGGCACCGTCACGCAGGCGTCCGCCAACGCCCCCAAGGTCATCCCGCAGGCCCAGGCGGCGCTGACCCCGACCAACAACCCGCCCCAGCCCGGCGACGGCCGCAAGTAACCCCGAACCGACCCCGGCGCGTGCCGGGCGCCGTCCCGCCTCACACCCCGTGCAACTGACTTAGGAGACACACCATGTCCCGATTCGCAGACTTCGGCGTGGCCGGCATCCGGCCCGACATTTCCGCCGGCGAGCGCGAGTGGCTTTACACCGCGTCCGCCTCCCCCAACAACTCTCCCCCGGTCTACCTGCCCGGCGGACGGGTCATCGACGGCACGCTCGCCCGCGACCTGGCGAACACGCCCGACATCACCTCGCTCCGCCCCGGACTGCCGATGGGCAAGGTGACCACCAGCGGCAAGTACGCCAACAGCATCATCGGCGCCACCACCGGCGCCTACGCCGACAACGACCTGGTCCTGCAGACATCGGCCGCCGTCGCCGCTGAGATCGTCCGCCGCATCGGCGCCAGCGGCACCGTGAAGTTGACCGGACCCCCGACGGCCGGCGGAACGGTCGCCACCGTGTCGGTCGCCTACACCGCCGTCAACACCACCACCGGCGTACTCACCGTTCCCGACCTGAACGCCGCATTCGTGTCCGGCTCGCTCATCCGCCCCTCGGACGGCAGCGAAGTAATCAAGGGCGGCCTGGACGAGTGGGTGCGCGTCACGGACGACTACGGCACCAACCAGGACACCCGGATGCGCAAGCTGTGCGTCGCCGGGTTCGCCCGGGCGCAGCAGATCATCGGCTACCCGGCCGACTCGTCCCTCATCGCGTGGCTCAAGGCGCAGTTCAACGACCCCACCAACGGCCCCGGCCCGTTCCGGTTCGCCGAGAACTTCTAAACCCTAACCCGTTTTCGGCGGAGCGGCCTTCGGCCTTACGGCGGGGGTTCGTTCCCCGCCCCCGCAAGTGAGGTAACCAGACATGGCAAAAACCCTTTCCGAAATCATCGGCGGAATCCCGATGACGACCACCGCGCAGACCGTCACGCGCGGCATCCCCAACTACATCCCCCCGTCCTTCTTCAACGTCACCCGCCGCGTGGTGGGCAACGTCGTGAAGTACAAAAAGGTCGCCGGCAGTCGCAAGCTCGCCCGCGAAGTGCAGTACGGCGCCCCGTCCGTCCTGGCGACTAAGACCGGCGTCAGCGCCGCCAGCGCGTCGCTCATCCACAGCTTCGAGCACGTGCAGTACGACTACCTGATGCTGCAGAACCTGCAGGACGCCAACGGCGTCGTCCAGGCGCAGGCGGTGGACGAGATCTACCGGCAGAACGCGGACTTCGTCGAGGAGTTCAACTCCCTCCGCACGGCGTCGGTCGTCTCCCTGCTGGCGAACGGGAAAATCTGGTTCGACGGCGACGGCCAGATGCTGTTCAGCAGCAGCGGCGCCGTCAACACCATCGACTTCAGCGTTCCCGCCAACAACCAGAACCAGCTCAACGGCATCATCGCCGCCTCGTGGGCGACCGCCACCACGGACATCCAGGGCCAGATCCAGGCCATCAAACGCAACAGCCTGGAGACGACCGGCTACGAGTTGCGACACGCCTTCTACGGCATCAATATCCCCAGCTATCTCACCACCAACAACAGCATCAACAAGTACCTGAGCGGCAACCCGTCGCTGCAGAACAAGCTGTACGGCGGCGGGGAGATCGGCGACGGGTTCCAGGGGCTGACGTGGCACCCCGTCTACAGCAGCTTCGGCACCGACGCCAACGGGACCGTCCGCGAGTTCGTCGGCCCCGACTCCGTCACCTTCACCCCCGATCCGACGCCGGACTGGTACGAGTTCGTGGAAGGGTCGATGGGCGTGCCGCGGACCGTGGACGTGATGACCGGCCCGCCGAACGCCAACACCTTCGACACGGTGTACGGCAAGTTCGGCTACGCCGTCCCGACGCACGACCCCATCGGAATTAAACAATACTCCGGAGACACCTTTCTCCCCTTGTGCAAGGTGGGAGGGGCTTTGTACATTGCCGATGTAACTCCATAGCCTAATTAGATTTCCGAATGAACAGGAACTCGATCAGGTTCGAGTTGTGTTTGCTGCAATTGCACCGCCGACAGGCCGGCGCCACGTTGTAAGGAGTGTGTGGGCCGCCGCGTGAAACGGGGTCGATGTGGTCCATTGTGAGCGGGACTCCCTCCCGCCCGCAGTAGGCGCATCGGTTCCCGTAGTATTCCACGACGGCCCGCCACTCCTCGGCGCTGACCGTGCCGGACCGACCCAGTTTGGCGCGGTACTCACGGATTTTCGCCCGAACCTGTTCGGGGTGAGACTTCCGCCATTCGCGAATGTAGGCTCCCAGTTCCGCCCGCTGTTCCGGCGTCAACTCGGCCCATTTTTCCCGGCGTTCTTTATTGAACCGGCGGCGGTACTCCGGGTCCGCTAGCCGCTTGCGTCGCTTCTCCCTCGCCTTGGCCTTGACTCTCTCCGGGTTTTCCGCCTTCTCTTTGCGGTATTGCTTCCGGCGGGTGGCGGCGAAGTCGTACCGCTTCTCTTGGCGGTATCGGCGCAGGCGGGCGGCGTTCTTTTCCCTCCGGGCCGCGACCTGCTCCGGGGTCATGTTCTCGACACGCCGTTTGGCGTTCAGCGTCTCCCGGTTCTTAGCGGTGTACCGATTCGCACCCTTGCGACCGTTCTCCTTCGCCTTCTCCGGGTCCTTATAGGGCATGGAAGCCCTCCCCTCGGTCGGCGGCGGCCGTTGGCAACTTGCGTAGCGGTCTGGTAGGTTGTTCCCCGTTCATGCGTGACCTCCGGCAACGAGGTTGCGTATCGGACGGGGCCGGTCAACGGTGTGCAACCACCGCCCGGCCCGCTTCAATTCTACCACACCCGGCACCTTTTCCGAAGCGAATTGGCCGCGTTTTTCCCATGAACCGCCACGCCCGCCCCCTCAAGCCCGGCGCCCTCGCCGTCGTCACGTGGGTCGATTCGGCCAAGCTCGCCGACGCCTGGACCGACCCCGCCGACGCCGCGGCGACCGCCCTCAGCACGGCCGAGAGCGTGGGGTGGGTGCTGGCCCTACACTCCGACCGCGTCGTCCTGGCGGCCAGCCGGATCGACCGGGAGAGCCGGGCCAGTGCCCGTCACGGCGAAGTCACGGCCGTCCCGCTGGCGTGCGTTACGGGGGTAAGGGTGCTGGAGTCCGCGAAGGATTGACGTGGCCCGCTTCGCCTTCGTCCCCGCCGCTTACGCCCTGACGCTCGCCCTTGCGGCCCTCTGGAGGCTGACGTGGTGGCACTGGGCACGCATCGCCGGCCTCGCCATCGCCGCGTGCGGGGCCGTCGCCGTGGCCGTGTGGCTGGCGTGGAGGGGGTTGGCGGCGTTAGGACGGGCGGAGAAACGGCCGTGCTCGTCTTGCGGCCGGATGAGGCGGCGGGGAGTGTGCGTACGCGGGGCGTTCTACTGCAATGACTGCGCGCCGGCAGTCAGTTGGCGGGCCAAGTCGCCTTGACGGGTTTGAGTGCGGTGAACGTCGGCACCGGCTCTTGTTCGGTCCCGCCCCATTCGATGGACGCCGCGTCGCACTCGTAGGTTACGCCGCCGACCTCGATCGTGACCGGAATTTCCGGCGGCAGTGTCGCCTTCCATTCGCGCATCTTCGCGTAGAAGGCTTCTCGGTCGGCCTGGGTCCGTTGCGGGTCCGGGTCTCCGGTGGAAAGCGTTCCGGTCAGGGTACAGGTGAGTTGTTGGCGGGGCGTGCCCATGCCCCCATTATAGCAAGGATTCCCATGAACAGGCGCTCTTTCCTCCGTGCCGCCGCCGGATTCGCCGCGGCGTTCGGACTCGGGCCGCTGGCGAAGGCCGCGAAGGCGGACCCGCTGGCGAAGTACAAGGCCCACGTCAACGCGGGGCCGTGGCCCGTGCGGGGGCTGGCGCTTCCCCTGACCCGCTCCGGCCCCGGGTACTACGACGTGGACCGCTGGACAAGGGAATGCCCCGGCGCCCGAATGTACCTGGACGGGCGCGACGTGACGAATACCGCGACCGCCTGCAACGTTGATGAGGGCTGGGTGGCGAGGTTCCGGCACTACCACGATTCGGAGGGCCGCTTGTGCTTTAGCCAACCGCCCGAGCGGTACATCAGCCGCGGGAAGGTCGAGATCCGGCGGCGGCCGTTCGTGCGGGCCGGAGACCCGTTCCCGGCTGAAGCCCCTCTCGCGTGCGTCGGCCACACCGTCAACCCCGGCGGCAGCGTCACCATCCGTTACGCAAGGTTGTTGTGACTTGGTGGCAGGGCGTGCTCTTCGTAGTGCTCGTGGGGCTGGCGGCCATGTTCTGCGCCGTGAGGCGGTAGGAGATTCCCTTGGCGGACATCTACTGGGGATTTGCGGCACTGTGGCATTTGGGGCAGAGCCATTGAACATCGAGTCGGCATTCCGGGGCATAGCCCTTGTGGTGATGAGCTTCAGTCTTCCCGGCCACTCCGCAACCTTGGCAGGCTAAGGCCCGCGTCAACCGTCCCGTCCTCACGGCGTACGCGACGGCCCAGTGGGCTTGTATCTTGTCTCGGTTTTTGGCGCGCCACTCGGATCGCCACGCTTTGCCGGATTCTGACTTCTCCCAAGCCTTGGAAATTTCGCGTCTCGCGGCCTTGTACTTCGACATTGCGTTGTATTTCTTGGCACTCGCCTTGATCTTCTCTGGGTTCGCCGCCTTGTAGTGAAGCCATCGCTCCGCTCTTTTTTGCTTCTCTTCCGGCCGGGACGATCGTTCCTTGGATTCTCGTGATCTGCATTCCTTGCATCGCGGTTCAAGTCCGTCCGAAGTCTGGCGGCTCTTCCCGAAGCACCCCAGCTCCTTCCAATTCTTACATCTGCAGCACTGTTTCATGGTGGCAAAAGTATATCCGTAACGCATTCTCATTGAAACGAAAAAGGTGCTGATTTGAGTGATATTTACTGGATCGGTGACGTGGGCGACCAGTCGTGGAGCAACACCGCCAATTGGTCCGGCGGCGCGGTCCCGGCGACGGGCGACAACGTCTACCTTCTGTCCGGCTCGTCGGACATCAACAGCGGCCTCGCCCAATCCGCTGTACAGCTCGCGTCACTCAACGTCGGCAGCAGTTTCACCGGAACGGTGGGCGTGGCCGGTGACTCCGGGGCTTCCCTGCAAATCGGCGCCACCGTACTCCGCTGCTTCGCCGCCCCGTCCGGCTCGGGATTCCTCGACGGCGGGTTTTCGCGGTTCAAAATCGACTTCGGCACAAGCACCTACACCGGCATCATTCAGTCGATGGGCGACAGTCAGGACGCCGGCCGCGGCGCCCTGCAAATCAAGGGCGGCAGCAACACTTCCAGCCTCTACGTCACCGCCGGCTCGGTGGACGTGGCAACCGTTCCAGGGACTACGGCGACATTGGTTTTGCTGGAAGTCTCCGGCGGAGTCGTCACCACCGGGAGCGGGCTGACGTGCCCCACGGTCAACCAGACTGCCGGGGAGACGACGGGGCCGGCGGTCATCGCCCAGACCTCCGGCGGCGGCTCGACGCTCATCTTCGGCGGTGCCTGCACGACGCTCACGCAAACCGGCGGCACGCTGTACACGCTGGGGGCGGGGCTCATCGCCACCATCAAGGTCGGCGGATCGGCCGTGCTGGGCAACCGCCCTGCGAGCGGCAACGCCCACACCACGCTCACCATCGACGCCGGGGGTTCGGTGGACTTTTCCGCGGACCCGCGGCCCTTACTCATCGCCAACCCCGTCGTCATGTACAAGGGGGCGAGCCTGTCGGCCTTCAATAAGACGCAAGTTCAGCTTGCCGGCCCGGCGTCGCTTCAACTATCGCTGGTGGACTGCGGTCTTCAGGACGTGACGATCAACGTCGGCAACGGGCTGGCCGTGACGGTGGCGTGACTATGACACTGGCAATCATTTTCGCGTTCCTGTTGGGCGTGCTGGTCGGTGCCTTTGTCGGATACACCTTCTGTGTTCGGCTGATGGGCCACGTCTTGCGTGAACTCGGCATCAAGAAAAACGAAGTCCGGTAATGCCCGTCACCGACTACCTCGCCAACGCCTACGCCGCCCTCGTTGCCGCCCTGCGCGCCGACCCCTTCGGCTCGCTGGTGCGCTCGGCCAACCTGATCCACTTCGACGGCACCAACCCCTGGCCCGAGACTCGGGTCCGCGCCCCCGACCAAGCCGTCAAGCTGATTCTGGACCTGGGCGAGTTCCGGGACGTCGGCAGTTCCGGCGTCATGCCCACCGCCGGGGAGTGCGACATCTTCGACAAGTTCACGCAAGTCTTCACCGTCAAACTCATCGGCGCCGACAAGCGGACCGGCCCGCTGACGTCGGCCATCGTGGCCCTGCGCGTGAGCCTGCGTTCCGCCGCCCTGCCCCGCGGCGCCTACCTCGACGCCCTGCGCCTCGCCCCGATGCCGGCCGGCTCGCCGGAGTTCGACGGCTCGGGCCTGCGCGGCTTCGCCGGCACGCTGCCCGTAGTCTTCAACATGCCCCTTACCGCGGAGTGACCCTTATGCACATGGCCATCATCCTGCTGCCCTCAGATAACTACGAGCACCAACACATCATCCGGGCTACCTCGGTCAACGATAAGACGTTCCGCGCGGCCATCGCGCAATTGAACCCCGACATCCACATCCTGTACACGGTCGCCGACGTGACGCCGGAAATGGTCAACGCGGCGGCCGACAAGATCCGCGAGAACGACCCGACTCACGACCCGATCCACCCGACCGACCTGACGACCCGCGACCCGGAGAAGGTCGCCGCGGAGCAGGCCGCGGCCGCGACGAAGGCGACGCCCCAGGCCCACGACGCCGTCGCCGCCGCCGCGAAGGCCCACGCGGAGTTCAGGGCCACCCGCACGCCGAAGCCCGCCGCGCCGCCTGCCCACCCGGCCGCACCGTCCACCCCGCCCCCCAAGCCCGCCTAACCCGTGGCCGACGTATTCGACGAAATCGAGGCCACGGTCCTGCTGGCGATGGACACGATCGGCCGGACCATCGCGGACGAGATCCGCGACTCGCTGGCCACCCCCTTCCCCGGCCCTTCCGTCGCCGGGGAGTCGCCGCACCGCCGCACCGGCACCCTGCAGGCCGGCATCGTCGTCGATCCGGTGGACCACGTCGGCCACGTCTTCACCCTGACCATTACGTCCACCGCCCCTTATTCGCAGCGGCTCGAGGACATGGGCCGCCCGTTCATGTCGGCCGCCCTGGCGACGTGGTCGACTGAAATCGTCATCCAACTCCAAGGCTACTTTTAGAGGCTCCCTATGGCCCTGCAAATCATCAACGGCGTCTACGCGGTCATCGACATGCTGATCGCGACGGTCAGCGTCAAGTGCGCTTTCAAGGGGTTCAGCGCAAACATCCAGCGCGACTACACGGAACAAACCACCGCCTGCTCTACGCAGTGGGCGGACGAATTGATGGGTCGCCTCCGACTCACCGGGCAGTTGGAAGGCGGGTACGTCACTAAGGGTGCCGCCTACTCCGACCCCCTCTCCTGGGTGACGAGCAGTACGCCGCTGGCGATGGTGCTGCAGGCCGACACTGGTTGCACCCTAGTCGGCTCAGCAAATATTACAGGCGACAGTTCCAGGGTGATGAGGGATGCCACCGCGGAGGCGAGCAAAAGCACTCGGGCTGTCCCCTTCCGAAGTACAGGAAGCTGGACCACGATCTGGGTAGTTACGTAGAATTGCTGGACGTACAGTACCCTGCCTCTAGCAGTTCGTGTGCTTTTTCTATGGTGTCGAGTATCGGGAGTCGATGCCCCCTCCTCCAATTCGCAATGACGGCCGGATGTACGTCACATGCCTGCGCCAATTCTCTTAGAGTCAATCCGATTTCCCTCTGTCGCGCGAACAGTTCTCTGACCCGGACTTCGCGCACCAAAGGGTCTCCGCCGCAAAGGACGCGGGCGACCCTCTTTCTCTCGGTGAGTTCCGGCGACTGCGGCCCGAACTTAACCCCCTTTTTCTTCGCCGACATCCTGGCCTTCGCTTCTTCCGTGTGCCTGAACCCCCGCCGCCCTTCGGCCGATTTAGCGATGTGTTCCGGGCTCAGTTTGCGCCCCCGGAGTTTTGCTGCCCGCCTCTCGATGTGTTCGGGATCATGCTTGCGGCCTCGGTTAGCTTGGGATAGGCGATCCCTGTGCTCGGGGGAAAGAATCTTGCCCCGGTGTGCCGCGCTGATTTTTCTACAAAAGTCCTCGCTGCGCTTTTGACCCTTACAGGCGGCGCCGATCTTCCGCTTGTGTTCTTCGGTGAGCTTGCGGCCCTTTCGCTGGGCAGACATCTTGGCCCGAGCTTCCGGCGTGTGCCGGTAGCCGCTCGCCCCTTCACCCCCTTCGGTCAGGTTCAGCAGCGGAAGCCCGTCGGCGCGGGCGAGGCGGACGTGGTGCATCTCTTCACCGCAGCCGTCACCCCGGCAGAACTCGATCAGCGTCATCGTCGGCCGGTGGCCGTCGCGCAAGAGTTTGGCAATCCAGAGTCGGGACGGCCGGCGGCTGCGTAGGCTTGCGTTGCGTAGGTGTTCGGCGTAACGGCCCTTGGTTTCTACGGCCTTGCCGACGTACCTGACGACGCCATCGGGGCCGCTGAGGAAGTAGATCCACGTTCCTTCGGGCTTCACGTATTTCGACATGGGCAGACCTCTGAAGTGAACAGTTTCCGGGCCTCCATCATAGCATCTTTTCCAAAGGATTTGAACAAATGTCCGAGCAAGACCTGTCGGGCGCGTTCGACGCGCCGGTGGTGGAAGTCATTGGGGGGCGGGAGCAGACGCTGCCCCTGTTGGTCGCGGATGACCTGGCGGCGTTGGGCGCCGCCGTGATCGGCCGCAAGAAACAAAGGGCACTGGCCAAGATACCGCCCGACGAGCACGACCGCATCCGGTTCGTGGCGGACCAGTACAACGCGATGGAGGCCACCATCGACGACCTGGTGCGCTACGTCGGGGGTATGGGCGGGACCACCGCAGCGCTGGTCGCGAGCATGGGCAAGGCCGGCGTCCCGAGAGAGCAGGCCGGGGCGAAGGTCCTGCAACTCGTGCGACAGCGCGGCTGGGTCTACGCCAGCGGCATCGCCATGCGGGTCACCTGCCTCTTCGGGCAGCCGGACCCAAACGAATCGACCCCGGCGGGCGGCGCAGAAGACGCTGGCGCTGGGGACGCATCCGAACCATCTACGAGCACCTGACCGGCCAACCGGCGGGCAAGGCGACGCTGACGCGCCTGCTGGCGGTCGCCGGGCAGGC
>Ga0157372_10003195_pt1 | contig 17687 bp, 13 predicted proteins | sample C55metaG_FD_115307 | JGI IMG/M metagenome (GOLD analysis project Ga0157372, IMG submission 115307) | Corn rhizosphere microbial communities from Kellogg Biological Station, Michigan, USA - C5-5 metaG | ecosystem: Host-associated > Plants > Roots > Rhizosphere > Soil | place: USA: Michigan... | reverse complement strand
TGGCGAGGGTGGCGGTATCTGGCAGTCCGGCAATGGGATCGCGGCCGACGAGGCGGGGGCCATCTATGCGGCCACGGGCAATGGTGAGAACTCGACCGATGTCGGAGCGAATCCCGTCAACCAGGCTTCCACCCTGCTGAAATTTACGGCCGGTCTCACCGTGACGGACTGGTTCACCCCCGCGAACTATGCGACGCTGAATGGCAGCGATCTGGATTTTGGACCCTGCGAAACCCTCATCATCCCGGGCATGAACCGCGTGTTTACCGGCGCCAAAGATGGCAACGTCTACCTCTGTGACATCAACAACCTGGGAAGATACAATAGCACCGGCGACAACGTCATCCAGAGTTTCAATCTGGGGGCAGGCGCCCACAACCGCACTTCCTTTGGCTATTATAAGGGCACGGCCGGAGAATTCGTCTATACCTGGCCCGAGAACACCGTGTTGACCGCCTGGCCGGTGAATCGCGCAGCGGGGAATCTGACGACTGCCCATGCCCCACAGGGTAATGTGCAGGGACCCACCGGTCAAAGCGGCGCCAGCATCAGCACCAGCTCCAATGGCAATGATGACAATTCCGCCATTCTTTGGGTCTCGCACGCGAACAACTGCGATCCCAATCACCAGACCTGTCCCGGCATCGTCCGGGCCATCTCCGCCACCAATGTGGCAAAGGAGCTTTGGAATTCGAATATGGTCGCCGGCGACGGGATCGGCAACTACGCCAAGTTCAATTCGCCGGTGATCGCCAATGGAAAACTGTATGTCGCATCCTTCTCGAACAATGTCTCCGTATATGGATTGCTGAATAATGGCGGTACCCCAGGCTGCGCGGTAAACGTCGCCGCTGGCAAGAATGCGACCGCTTCTTCGGTGGAGAACAGCGGCTACCCCGCGGCAAATGCATTCGACGGCGACCTGTCCTCCAGATGGTCCAGCCAGTTCACGGACAATCAATATATTTATGTCGACCTTGGCCAACGCTACGATCTCTGCAAAGTGAAAATTCTCTGGCAGGATGCCTATGGAAAGGATTTCAATATCCAGGTGTCCGACGATGCCCAGACCTGGACTACCGTCGATCCGGTAACCAACAACACTTCGACTACCACGGCGGTGTCCCTTCAGACTTCGGGCCGCTATGTAAGGATGCAGGGAATTCACCGCGCGACGCAATGGGGCTATTCGATCTTGGAATTTCAGGTGTATGGCACGCCCTCCGTCTCCTGCCAGGCGCCAACCGGTCTGACCTCGTCGAACATCGGCCAGAACACCGCCACCCTCAGCTGGGATGCCGTCACCGGTGCGACCAGCTATTCCCTTCAATACACGTCGACGGCGGTTAACAGTTGGACCACCGCCAACGGATCCATTACCGGTACTTCTTATACCCTCGCTTCGCTGTCCTGCGGCTCGGGCTACCTTTTCCGCGTCGCTGCAAATTGCTCCAATGGCTCGACCAGTGACTATACGTCCGCCGGCTTCTCCACCGCCACCTGCTCTTCCGGCTGTACACTTCCCACCCGTTGGACCTCCGCGGATATCGGCGGTCCCGGGATGCCTGGACAGTCCTGCTATCAAAACGGCACGTTTACGGTGCAGGGTTCCGGCGCCGACATCGGCGGCGCCTCCGACCAATTCCAGTTTGCCTATCAAACCCTCACCGGCGACGACGAGTTCATCGGGCACATCACCAGCCTGACAGGCAATCCGGGGGAAAAGGCCGGGATCATGATCCGGCAGAACCTTAACTCCGATGACCCCAACGCTTTTGTCGCGCTGGCGACCGGAACCGGAGCCTTGTTCCAATATCGCTCCACGAAAGGCGGCGCCACCACCGCCATCATCCCGGCTCAAAATAATATTTCCCCTCCCTATTGGGTCAAGCTATCCAAAGCCGGATCGGTCTATTCCGCATTCATTTCCCCGGACGGTCTCTCCTGGACGCCCGCGGGCCCGCCCACCGACCTTGGCTTTGGCGCCGGCGGAAGCGCCGCCTATGCCGGCCTGGCGATCACCAGCCATACAAATTCTGCTTTGTCCACGACAACGCTCGACAATTTTTCGCAGACTGCGGCCCTCCCGATCACGCTTTCGAGCTTTACCGGCAAGAGCGCAGATGGCACCGTCATTCTCCAATGGACGACCCGGACCGAACAGGATGTCTCGCATTTCGAGGTGGAACGAAGCGTCGACGGGACGCATTTTGCATTCATAATGAGCGTCGACGCCGAAGGCAACAGCAACACCCCCCAGAATTACACGGCCACCGACGAGCATCCCATCAAAGGCATCGACTACTACCGGCTGAAGACCGTTGACATCGACGGCCGGTTCTCCTACTCGCCCGTGATCATCGTCCGAAGCGACAACGCACCCGCGCCGGCGCTGTTCCCCAATCCCGCCTCCGGCTATTTCCGGGTGGCCGCAGGCTCCGAGCCCATCCGCGAAGTGAATGTCTACGATCTTGCCGGAAGAAGAGCCCTTAACATGCTGAATACCGCGACAAGCAACATGGTTTACGTACCCTGCAGCGGACTTTCCCAGGGCGTCTATTTCGTCGAGATAAAAACCTCCACAGGACGACACGTGCTTAAACTAATAAAAAAACCGGCGTGAGCCGGTTTTTTTCGTCATTTACTTGCCGGCCTCGCCGGGATGCGGACTTCCGTGGTGGCAGGTCACGCAGCTGACGGCGGGAATCGTATTTCCCTGCTCATCCTTGTTAAAGGAGAAATATTTCTTGTTGATCTTTCCGGTCATCTTGTACATATGCCGGGCGATGTTCTTCTCAGGCTTCGCATCGCTGGCAAAATCCAACCGGTGAGAGGTGCTGTCGGCCGAAGGGGCGTGACAGAAATTACATTTTACGCCAAGCGCGGCCTTCCAGCTGTCCATGATCTTTTCCAGGTCATCATGGCTGATGTCCTTGGGCAGAACTTTGAAATTGTGCTTGGGCTTCGGATCGTCCTGGGGGCGGACGGCAGCCATTCCGATGATCATAAAGGCAAACAGGGCGGCGACGACGGCGATTTTCTTGTAATGCAGCATGGGGGAAATGAAATTTTGGATAGGCTAATTTAGGAGAAATCGCACAACAATTTGACAATATTTTGACAATAGACCAATCGGTTCAGCATCTTTACCTTTGCACCCGAACGGACCACGGGTCCATTGGCCACAGGCCCAGACTTTAGCGGTTGGGCGCCGGGGGCTATATTTAACAAAAAGCCCGATGGGCGCCAAATTATGGAATCGACGACACCGGAATACCTGAAACGCGGGCATATTGTGATCATGGCGATCTGTACGGGCCTGATCGTTGCGAATATCTATTACTGTCAGCCGCTTATCGTCCTTATCAGCAAAAGCTTCGGCATTCCCGAGAGCAGGGGCGGGCGCATCCCCTTCCTTACCCAGATGGGCTATGCCCTTGGACTCCTGTTCTTCGTCCCTCTCGGCGATAAGGTCGAACGCCGGGGGCAGATCGTCTGGATGGCCGGCTTTGCCGTGGCGGCCCTGCTCTTTGCGGCCTTGTCGCCCAATTTCCTTTGCCTGGAAATTGCCAGCGTATGCATCGGCGCGACCTCCGTCATCCCACAGCTGATCCTTCCCCTCGCCGCGCACCTTTCTCCGCCTTCGAAGACCGGGAAGGTCATTGGCGCCATCATGAGCGGGCTGCTCATCGGCATCCTGCTGTCCCGGACGCTCAGTGGATTTGTCGGCCGCTGGCTGGGCTGGCGGGGCATGTTCGCCGTGGCCGCAGGCATCAGCCTTTCCCTGCTGGCAATCATCCGCTATACTTTCCCCCCCAGCCGCCCCCATTTCGCCGGCTCCTATGCGTCCCTTATGCGCAGCCTGCTGACCCTTGCACGCGAACAACCCGTCCTTCGCGAGGCCGCGGCGATCAACGCCCTGGGATTCTCCACCTTCGGCATGTTCTGGACGACCATGGTGCTCCATCTTTCGGGGGCGCCCTTCCATTTCAACAGCGACCTCATCGGGCTTTTTGGCCTTGCCGGAGCCGCCGGAGCCCTCGCGGCGCCGCTCGTCGGCGGCTCCGCCGACAAACGCAACCCGCGGATCGCCATCGGCTATGGCCTCGGACTGCTGCTATCCTCGTTCGTGCTGCTCTACATGGGCGCAAATTATGTCCTTGGGATCATTGCCGGCATTATCCTGCTCGACCTCGCGATGCAATGCATCCACGTTTCAAACCAAAGCCGCGTCTATGCGCTGATCCCGCACGCGCGCAACCGGCTCAATACCGTATATATGACCGTTAGCTTCATCGGGACCGCGATGGGCTCCGCCATCGGGCTTTTCGCCTGGGATAAAGGCGGTTGGACCGGCGTTTGCATCACCGGAGTTCTGCTTACCACCGCCGCATTTATCATCTACGGATTAACCCTTAATCCGCGGCAGCGGATGCGTCCGACAGGCCAGACATAAAACCGTTTCTGAAGATGCGTTATCTTTTCCTTTTAAGCATCTTCAGCAACAAAGGAGGATGAGGACAGCCGCGGCGTAGAACGTACAACACAGGTTAACAAATTACTAATTGCACCATTCCCGACCAGATTCGCTTGGTGGGTAACGATTCATACCGTATATTTGCACCGTTAAATTTGAGCTGATTACAGCACAGTAATTGAATGATCATTTCCGCTATTATAAATCTCCGGTAATTGTTAGTCGTCTTTACTCTCTGCTTTTTTACTCAGATTGTCTTTTATTTTCATTTTTAACCAGTTATTAGTATGAACATTTACATTTCGAATTTGAGCTTCAACGTCACGGACGAAGACTTGCAGGATTATTTTGCAGAATACGGCGAGGTTTCTTCCGCCAAGGTCATCATGGACAAATTCACGGGCAAATCCCGCGGGTTTGCATTCGTTGAGATGCCCGATGATGAGGCTGCCAAAAAAGCTATCCAGGAACTGGACGGTGCATCCGTAGACGGCCGCACCATCGGTGTATCGGTAGCAAAACCCCGTGAAGACCGCGGCAATGGCGGCGGTAACAAGGGCGGTGGCTCCTTCCAACGCCGGGGCAACAACAATTACAGCAACAGCCGTTATTAATACATCGCTTTGTTGATATTGAGGGCCCTTTCATAGGGACCCTACCCGGCAAAGTTTCCCGCTTTGCCGGACGTTATGAAAAAAGGGCCATCTACTTTTGTGATAAGATGGCCCTTTTTTTATCCTTGTAATCTTGAAGATTGCGCCGAAGAGTTATGCAGCCCTGAGATCCTTATGCAGGGTCAGATCCACCGTCGTGCCCATATCCCGGGAGTCGATACTGATGCTGCCACCCAGCTTTTCCGCCGCATCCTGCACCTGCCGGAAACAATTGGCGCAGCTGCGATAAAAATAGACACCCGCATTCCGTACCCGGATCATCGTCTTTTCCCCCTTGCAAAAAGACTCTACATGGATACACTCGTTCTGAGTGCTTTCCACCGCCTTGTCCAGCAGGTTCCAAAGAATAAAGGCCAGCAGGTTCTCGTCCGAACCCACTTCCAGATCGCGGTCTATTTGATTGATAATTAATGTTTTGCGACTTACTGCACGCGGAAGAAGACCCGTCATCAGCTCGTCTACAAAACGATGCAGGGAGATAGTAGTACACAGATCAGAAGCCATTGATACAGGATTTCAGTATGGGGTGCTTTTAACCGTGTAAATGTAACGCAATGAGACATATCAACATATGCCTCCTGCATTTTTATTTCCGGAAAATAAGAAAAGCCCGTAGCTGGCGCATACGGGCTTCCTTGCATATATAGAGAGGATGATCGCGAAAATTACCGCCAGTGGCCGCGGTTCCAGTGATAACCCCTGGCGCCATGTTCCCAGTGTCCGCGCTCCCAGGTACGACCGGCCCGCGCATGCCCCCAGTGGCCGTTATGCCAACGATAAGTACCGCCCGACCAGACCCAGTCCCCGTCGATCCAGACATAGTCCGCGCCGGGAGAAACCGGACGCTCGTAATAAACATCCGCCGGCTGATCGGCGACATAGCCCTCGACTTCGCAGCCGGTAATGGCGAAACCACTAGCTATTGCTATGAGCATTAATATCTTTTTCATAGTCTTTTTATTTTATCTGTTACAGGTCAAGGGTATATCGACCAAACCTGTGCCAGCCGTTTTCCAACCCTAAAGCGCATTTTTAACGGTTTCCTGTGGTGCAATTTCCACATAACGCAACCCCAGGTATGACGTAAAAGCTTAAATTTGTAGGAATCATCGGTCTTTAAGGAACTATTCATCATGAGTGAAACAACATCTATCCCGCCGGCGCTGACGGCGAAGGATTTTGCCACCGACCAGGAAGTGCGTTGGTGCCCCGGCTGCGGAGATTATTCGATTCTTGCCCAGGTACAGAAGATCATGCCTACCCTTGGGATCCCGCGCGAGAACATCGTGATCATTTCCGGTATCGGCTGTAGCAGCCGGTTTCCGTACTATATGAACACCTATGGCATGCACTCCATCCACGGTCGTGCAACGGCGATCGCTTCCGGCCTCAAGGCAACCCGGCCCGAGCTGAGCGTCTGGGTGGTCACCGGCGACGGCGACAGCCTTAGCATCGGCGGCAACCATACCATCCACCTGCTGCGCCGCAATTTCAATATTAATATCCTGCTCTTCAACAACCAGATCTATGGTTTGACGAAGGGACAGTACTCTCCCACCTCCGAAACGAATAAGATAACGAAGTCGACACCGTACGGCAGCCTCGACCATCCGTTCAATCCACTCGCGCTGGCCCGGGGAGCCGATGCCGGTTTCATCGCCCGTAGCATGGACAGAGACCCCAAACATCTCCAGCAGATGCTGCTCCGCAGCCATGCGCACAAAGGCGCTTCCTTCCTCGAGATCTATCAGAACTGTAATATCTTCAATGACGGCGCCTTTGAGATCTTCACCGAAAAAGGCAGCAAGCCGCTCGAAACTCTCTTCCTCGAACAGGGCAAACCCCTCGTATTCGGCGCGCAGCGCGAAAAAGGCGTCCGCCTCGACGGCTTCCGCCCCGTGGTCGTCGACCTTGGCAAGGATTTCAGCGAGAACGATTGCTGGATACACGATGAGAACGATTTCTTCAAGGCGCAGATCCTCGTGCGGATGTTCGACGATCCCCGGGTCGAAGGCCACCTGCCCCGACCCTTCGGCGTGTTCTACGAGAACGACCGCCCTTGTTATGAGGAAATGTTGAACATGCAGATCGAAGAGGTTATCGCCGCAAAAGGCAAAGGCGATCTGGATAAGCTGATCCGCGGCAGCGAGACCTGGACCATCGCCTAAAGACATCTATAAATAAAAAGAGGCCGGCTCGACAGGATTGAGCCGCCTCTTTTTTGGTTTTTTCACAGTGAAGATCGTTATTCGACTTTTTCAAGGACCCGTAAACAAATGGCAGGGTATAAAAAAAGAGCCAGCGATAGACATCGCCGGCCTGTGCTTACCTCTGAAACCACAAAAAGAAAAAGTTCGAAATATTTTTCATTGTCCTGTTATTCTATTATTGTACGAACTGTCGTTAGACAGACATACTCTATACCTTGCTGTTAGTATCGGTTACATTTTCCATCCCGCCCTCAAAGGACAAGACGCAAAACAATAAAGTGATCAAAGTAATCGGGTCGATTAGTGTCGGTAAACAGCCGGGACTGCACTTACCGGGTGAAGTTGCTTCAATGAGGGTAACGAAGAGAGATTCTCGTCAGGACAGGGGATGTTAGGTATCTCAAAACTATGAAGCGATCGCTTCATAAGGAGGCATTGAAACCCGGATATCGATGGATTGGAATCTTCGGATGGAAATTGGACGGCGAGTGATTCAGAGTAAGTAAGCGCGGTAAAAATAAAGACAGTTTCGTTAAAAAGCAATATTTTTTTTTAATTTTTGTCCACCCCCTGCAGGGGCGGTGCCTTTCCGCAATGATGAAGCAGCCTAAACCCTTACTGAACAAGGGTTTCACCCGACCGGTCGGAGTCCGGCCCAAAGGCATCGACGGTTCCATAGAAGAGCTCCCGATCAGCGTACCGGAACGTCTTTTCCCGCTTCCGGTTAAACCACCATTCGGGCGCCGTCTTTTTCATCAGGGTATCGATGTTCCGCATGCCCATCAGGTACCAGATCCCCCTCAGCTTGCCCGAAAAGGACGACTGCAGCGCCCGCAAGCTCATGGCAAAACCGCTGTCCAGGTATTCCATATGATGCCAGTAACCGGCAGGCATGAACAAGGTATCCCCATGCTCCAGGATCACCTCATATCCCCTCGCCAGCCGGACCGCGGGATATTTCTCCAGGTCCAGCTTGTTCTCGTCCTCATCGAAATATTTCTCGAAATTGACAAAACTCAACACCTCCCAGGGTTTGCGATACAGCTTGTGCTGCTCCTCGAAAGGAAACAGCAGCACCCGCTTGCGGCCCACGAACTGCGTATGCACAATATGCGACAGGTCGATGTCGAAATGCATATGGGTAACGGAACCCTTGCCGCCCACGAACAACATGGGGTAACGCTTCACAAAACCCTTCATCAGCTGCTCGGGCCATTCGAAATCCCTGATTAGCTCCGGCGCATGCTCGAAGATGTTGAAGAGAAAGATGCGCCATTCAGCCGGACCCTGCCGGACCATATCGATATACTCCCCAAACTTCATGTATCCATCGGCGGTATTGATCGGCGTATAAGCATCACTCTTAACGTTGTTGTAAACGCCCACCTTAACCTCACCCACGATCGATTTGAAATAATCCCAATTCCATTTTTCGAAAGCAGCCCACTGCCTGGACAGCCCACGGATCACCAACGGCTTCATCGGAGCGTAGTACTGATTTTTAAAATCTTCGGCACTGATGCTATCCACGGTATCTACCGCCTGTAATTGCATTCGGGACATCTGGTTTATATGCGCAAATTTAAAAATAATTCTATGTTAAAGAATTCCTAACTTACCCTATGTTATTGCATCTGCACCCGGAGAATCCCCAGATCAGGAATGTTAAGATAGTCGTCGAATGTCTGCTGGACGGTGGGGTGATCATCTATCCTACCGATACGATCTATGGCTTGGGGTGTGATATCTTTCAACATAAGGCCGTGGAGCGCATTTGCCGGATCAAACAGGTGGACCCTGCCAAAGCGCAACTGTCCTTTATCTGTTACGACCTCAGCGATCTCAGCAATTATACAAAGAGCATCTCGACACCCCTGTACCGCTTGCTAAAAACCTACCTGCCCGGGCCTTATACGTTTATCCTTCCGGCGAGCAAACAAGTGCCGAAGATACTGAAAAGCCGCAAAGACACCATCGGTCTCCGCATCCCGGATAATATCATCGCCCGTTCCCTCATCCACGAATTGGGACACCCGATCCTCAGCTCCTCCCTCCCCGGCGCCTTTGCGAGCCAGGGCCACGAAGAAAAAATAGCCCATGGCCGCAAAGGCTCTGATGATAGGCCTTCGGCCGCAACTTCGTCGCTTTGGGTCGAAGAATACACCGACCCTGAAATGATCCGGGAAAAATTCGAGAACCATGTAGATATCATTATCGACGGCGGCATCGGCGGAATGGTTCCCTCGACAGTGGTCGACTGTACCGGCGACGAGCCGGTTCTCATCCGTAAAGGTCTTGGAGAATGGGTCGGAGCCGAAAGCTAGCCCCGGCAAGGACGATCGCTAATCCACAAAAGCCGCGGGAGCGGCTTGACCGAAGTCCCAGACATCAGCCGTTTGCTCGAATAGGCTTACTTTTTATATCAGGCCTATTCGAGCAAATCAAAAGCGAGCTCTTCCTGCACATCCCCATTCGGGGAGATATTAAAACTTTTGCGGTGGTATTTGCAAAGCCCGAACCGCCCGATCGCGTCCCGGTGCTCCTTCGTTCCATATCCCTTATTCGTATTCCAGCCGTAGTGTGGGAACTCGGCATGCAGCCCTTGCATATATTCGTCCCGCCAGGTCTTGGCGAGAATGCTGGCCGCCGCGATGGAAGCAAAGAGGGAATCCCCCTTGACGATACACCGGTGCGGAACGCGTTTGTACTTGGTGAACCGGTTCCCGTCGATCAACAACAACCGCGGCTTCGGCTTCAACTGGTCGAGGGCCAGGTGCATCGCCTTGAATGAAGCCTTCAGGATATTGATCTTATCGATCTCGTCATGATCCACCCTCGCCACCGCCCAGGCGATCGCATTCGCCTCGATAAAGATCCGCAACTCATCCCGGTTCTCGGGGGTCACCTGCTTGGAGTCGTTTAGCAGGGGATGAAAGAATCCCGCCGGCAGGATCACCGCCGATGCGAAAACCGGTCCGGCATAGCAACCGCGCCCGGCCTCATCGCACCCGGCTTCGATCAGCTCGTCCTGGTAATGGCTTCTCAGCGGATTCTCCATACGCCAAAAATACGATTCGACACGATCCAACATCCTGATCTGGATAAAAATCGGGAACTTTACGCCCGCTATGGAATCCTCTTCGCACAGACGAACCGGAAGTTCGTCGGCCTTAGGCCAGACATTAAAGGTTAGTTCCCGTCCGGTCGCCATCTGGGTATACGCCGGAGTCATCATGCTGCTCATCCAGGTCATTCTCGGCGGCATCACCCGCCTCTCCGGCTCGGGCCTCTCCATCACGGAATGGAATGTTGTGACGGGCGCATTCCCCCCTCTCAATTCCACCCAATGGCAGGAGACCTTTGACAAATATCGCCAGACGCCGCAATTCCGCCTTATCAACTCCGACTTCACGCTGGCCGATTTTAAATTCATTTTTTTCTGGGAATGGTTCCACCGCCTGTGGGCCCGTTTGGTTGGCGTAGTGTTCCTCGTCGGTTTTGCGTGGCTCTTATGGAAGAAGAAACTGCAGCCGGCGATGATCAAACCCCTGATCATCCTATTCCTGCTGGGCGCCTTGCAGGGCGCCGTCGGCTGGATCATGGTGGCAAGCGGGCTTACCGGCGATGCTATTTACGTCGCACCCCTTAAGCTCGCCCTGCATTTCGTCTTTGCTATGGGGTTGATCGTATACGCTTTCTGGTTTGCCCTCGATCTTTCGGTTGCACCCGGCGCCCGCCTGACCAACAACGCCGGCGCCACCCTTCGCGGCTGGACCTGGGCGATCCTCGGCCTGCTTTTCTTTCAGCTCCTCTACGGCGCGCTGATGGCCGGACATAAAGCCGCCGCCGTTGCACCCACCTGGCCAACGATCAACGGCTCCTGGATACCCGATGGACTATTTAGCCGACGCCCGCTCAAAGAGGACCTCGCAGGCAATACCATCACCGTACAATTCATCCACCGCGGACTGGCCTATATCCTCTTCCTATTGGTCCTCGGCTGGACCTTCCTGGCCTTTCGCACCCGGCCCGTTACCGCAGCATTTACCCGCTGGCGCCGGCTGCCCCTCGTCATCGTCACCCTCCAGATCGTGCTTGGCATCAGCAGCCTGCTCACCAGTCCCGGGATCATCGCCCGTCAATGGGTAGCCTTCGACTGGCTGGCCCTCACTCACCAGACAACAGGGCTCTTATTCCTTGTGACCATGGTCGGGATGTTGTATCTTGTAGCACCTGTAAGATCATCTGTAACCGTATGATGCGAATCCTTAAAACCATTTACCAGTTCTTCCCGGTCCAGCTGCTTCTATTGCATGTAAAGAAGTTCCAGGTCCTGCTGATCTTCTGGCTCATCCTCTTCAGCACCGTCAACGGAGGATTCATGCACTCCTACGGCGCGGCCGCCCTCTTTCTTTCGCCCGAATACATGGGCGACGTCAGCCCCATCAGCACGGCTATCGTCGGGGTCGCGACGGGCATCTTCATCATGAGCTGGAACATCACCACCTTTATCATCTTCTGCCGCCATTTCCGATTCCTGGCGACGACGACAAAGCCGTTCCTCAAATATTGCATCAATAACTCCATCCTGCCGATCATCTTCCTGATCTTCTATTTTATAAAAGCGCTCCAGTTCAGCACCACCCGCGAGCTGCTTCCCATTCGTTCCATCATCCTCCTTTCCCTGGGATTCCTTGCAGGCATCTGCTTCCTGATCACGGTTTCCCTGCTGTATTTCTTTCGCGCCGACAAAACGATCATCCGGCGGATGACGCCGGTGATCAGCAACCCCAAACTGTTCAAATCCCAGTTCTCGAAAGAAGAAGTAAAACTCAACGAGAGCCGCCTGATGCACGTCGGGTATTATCTCAATTCGCTGACGACGATCCGAAAGACCCGGGACGTGGCGCACTATAGCAAGGCCTTTATCGAAAGCATCTTCAACCGGCATCATATCTCCGCCGTCCTCTGCATCTTCGTCGCCTTCATCTCGCTGATCTTTATCGGCTTCTTCATGGACAGCAGGTATTTTCAACTGCCCGCCGCCGCAAGCATCCTCATCTTCTTTGCCATCCTTATCTCGCTCTCCGGCGCCTTTTCCTATTTCCTCCAGTCCTGGAGCATCCCCTTTTTCGTCGTGCTGTTCTTTGTCCTCAACCTGCTCTACAAGTATAACGTTATCGACCCAACGAATAAGGCCTACGGTCTCAACTATACCGAAGTGGGGTACCGGCCCTTGTACGATCAGCAAACCCTGCTCCAGTTGTGCTCCGAACGGAACGTCCGCCGCGATGAGGAGAATATGCTCGGCATCCTGAATCGCTGGAAGGCCCGCCAGTCTTCGCAAAAGCCGGTCCTGTTCCTCGTCAATACCAGCGGCGGCGGCAGCCGTAGCGCGACGTTCACGTTCAGTATTCTCCAGCGCCTGGACAGCCTCAGCGGCGGCCAGCTCATGCGCAAGACCTTTCTCATCACCGGCGCCTCCGGCGGGATGCTCGGCGCCGCTTACTTCCGCGAGCTCTCCCGGCTGCGCGACGCAGGCGACACCTCCATTCACCTGCAGGCCCACCGCTATGTCAACGATATCTCGGGCGATCTCCTAAACACCCTCTTCTCTTCCTTCGTGGCCCGCGACCTCGCCTCCCCCGCGCAGAAGTTTACCGTGGGAGATCATGAATATGTCAAGGACCGCGGCTTTGCCTTCGAACAAAAGCTGAATGAGAATACGCACGGCATCCTCGACCGCCAGTTGAAAGATCTGGCTCCCGATGAGGCGACCGCCCGCATGCCGATCCTCCTGTTCAACCCCGTCATCACCCGTGACAGCCGTGCGCTGGTGATCTCCACACAGCCGGTAAGCTTCCTGATGCGGCCCCGCTTCGACAGCACCAAGCTTCCCACCATGGATCCCGACGCCGTCGATTTCGGGGCACTCTTCGCAAAACAGGGACCGATGGACCTCCGCCTGCTGACCGCCCTCCGGATGAACGCCACCTTCCCCTATGTACTGCCCAACGTGTGGCTGCCGACGCGGCCCGTCGTCGACGTGATGGACGCAGGTTTCCGCGACAATTTCGGGGAGATGAATGCCATCCGGTTCCTCAACGCTTTCCGCGAATGGCTGCAGGAAAACACCAGCGGAGTAGTGCTGCTGCAGATCCGCGACCGCAAGGCCGGCGGCTGGGAGAACCCCTATGAGTCCGACGATATCACCGAGATCATCACCAAACCCCTCCTGCTGTTACAGGACAACTGGTACAAGATGCAGGAATACAACCAGGACGATCTTCTTAGCCTCGCGCAAAACGGCATGGGCTTCCCCTTCCGGAAATTGGTATTCCAATATGTCCCGCGGTCGGAAGATGCGGGCGCCGCATTGAATTTCCATCTTACAAAACAGGAAAAGCTCAACATCACCGGGTCGCTCGACAACTCGGATAACCAGCGCGCCTTTCAGGCATTCAGGAAGCTTTGTCAAAATGCTCCATAGCGAACCACAGGTTCGCTGGCCGAAGGGCCATATTTCCCGGGAGCCCAAAGGCGCAGATCACGGCTGAATAAGCTGGATAGCCTTCGGCACCACGCTGATATGAAACTCGCTGGCTGAAGCCTTTGGGTCCCCATCGATATGTAAAGGCGCCTCGCCCGGATTCTCGATCACAAGCGCCGCCGTCTGGAAATAAAGGATCTTCTGCTTCCCCTTTTTTTCGGGTTCGGACTGTATCCGATACCCGCCAAGCACCTGGCGGACCACCGACAACAGAAAACGCAGCCGGTTCGTCTTCCTGGCAATGACGATATCGAGCAGGCCGTCCCGCAGACTGGCCCGGGGAGCAATCGTGAAATTATTACCGAACTGATTGCCGTTCGCGATGCTGATAAAAAAAGCCTCCTCATGAAAGGACGGCTCATGCCTGTTACCGGTGGGAATTTGCAGGCGGAAAGGATAGGGGCGGGCGCTGAAGAAATTCTTCATCGTCACCCGGATATAGGTCTGTAGACCCCGCGTAGGTTGCTCCGCAAATTCTTCCGCCACCCGGGCGTCGAAGCCGATACCGCAAAGCATACACGAAAACTGACCGTTGATCAGGAATCCATCGATCGGCGAGGCCTTCGCGGCGAAAACGATCTCCAGCGCCTTCTCGGCATCCTTGGGGATGCCCGCGGCAAAGGCCAAGCCGTTGCCCGAACCCATCGGGATGATGCCGACCCGCACATCGACGCCCGTCAGGGCCGCGGCGACGGCGCTGACCGTACCATCGCCCCCGCAAACTATAATGTCTGTCACGGCCGCCTGCTGGATAAAAGGCAGCAGAAAAGCATAGTCCCCCTCGATATTGGTGGGTAAAATGCTGTAGGTAATTCCTTTCTCCTGGGTCTTTTGCCGGATCATCTCCTGCAGCGAATGCTTGCCTCGTGTGCCTGAGATGGGGTTGATCAGATAGATGATGTTTCTTTTTGGCATAGTTCCGCCGATGCGGCGCAAAGATCGATCATTTATTACTGGAAACCTCCGGCAGATGCACGATATCGGAAAGAAAATGGCTGATCCCCTTTTCCACGCCGGGAATATCATGACTCCGGATGCCGCTGCTCAACACATGTGTGCCCGCTTCGGGCATCGCCTCCTTGTATTTCAACGCCGCCGGCGTCCCCAGCTGATCGAACATGCTCAGTTCGGCCGAGACCTTTACCGTACTGTCCTGGTGGGTCTCGTCCTTGTAATAATAGAACAGCCCCACCGGTTGGGTGACCTTTGCAAAATTCTGTTTTTTCATCGTCGTCTCCACCAGCTGCTCGAGCGCAACTGCCGCCTCGGTCCGGTATTTCGGATACCAGTATTGCCGCCACTGCGGACCATAGTCATCCTTGGCGATGATATAGTCCGAACCCGTGACAAGATGGGCGATCTGCAATCCCCAGGGATCGTCCAGCAACCAGGCGTTCGGGTCGTTGATGGCGATATTGGGGGAACAGAGCACGAGCGCAGCCACCTGGTCGGGATAGGTATAGGCCAGCTGCAGCGCCAGGGTCCCGCCTGTGGAAGTGCCTATCAGGATCACTTTGTCACCTATCTGGCGGCCCACCGCCAGCGCCTCCTGCGCCGAAGCCCAATAGCGATCAGGGGTCAGATTCATCATCGCATCGACGGTATCGATGCCATGCTCGGCCAGCCGCGGCAGATATAGATTGCAGCCATACTTCCCGGCGATGTACCGGTGCACCGGATCGCCCTCTCCCTGCGATGCCGAGAAACCATGAAGATACACGATGGCATAGGGCGTCTTTTTACGCGTACTATCAGCCCAGACGATACGGGCTTCGTTGTCGGGTTTGAGCCGGTGCCCGGCTTCCTGCGATCGGATATAGCTTTCCAGGGCCGAAGGTTCGGCCGGCACGGCCGGCTGTACGGAAGAATAAACGGGCTTCGAAGGATGCGGACCTGCGAGATACAAAACGATCAGGATGACGGGGATCAGGAGCCAAAGTCTTTTGCGCTTGCGCATGGGATAATATTTGTATTGAATTTATGGTTTTTACGTTATTTCTCATCGATCGATCCGGTCCGGTTAGGAAATGACGCCGAAAACGCGTAATTTTGCGCCCCGAACGGGGCTTACAGGCCCGTTTTTTGAGAAGGAGTAAATATATGCAAATCAGAAACATAGCGATCATCGCCCACGTCGACCACGGTAAGACTACACTGGTAGACAAGATCTTACATGCTACCCATGTATTCCGTGAGAACCAGGAAACTGGCGAGTTGATCATGGACAATAATGACCTTGAAAAAGAAAGAGGCATCACCATCTTTAGCAAGAACGCTGCGGTGGAATATAAAGGCGTTAAGATCAACGTCATAGACACTCCGGGTCACTCCGACTTCGGCGGTGAGGTAGAGCGCGTCCTCAAGATGGCCGACGGGGTCCTCCTGCTCGTCGACGCCTTTGAAGGCCCGATGCCGCAGACCCGTTTCGTTTTGCAAAAGGCCCTCCAGCTGAACCTGAAACCCATCGTGGTCATCAATAAGGTAGATAAGCCGAACTGCCGTCCGGACGAAGTGCATGACGCCGTATTCGAACTTTTCTTCAACCTCGACGCCACCGAAGACCAGCTCGACTTCCCTACCTTCTACGGCAGCGGAAAGAATGGCTGGTTCAACAGCAAGAACGAACAATGTGCCGATATCACGCCCCTGCTGGACGGTATCCTGCAATATGTCCCGGCGCCAAAGGTCGCCGAAGGTCCGCTTCAGATGCAGATCACTTCCCTCGACTACTCGTCCTTCCTCGGCCGCATCGCCGTGGGTAAGGTCGCCCGCGGATCGATAAAAGAAGGCCAGCCCATCGCACTGATGCAGGCCGACGGATCGATCAAGCGCTCTAAAGTGAAAGAGCTGTACACCTTTATGGGGATGGGCAAGAAGAAGGCGACCGAGGTCGAAGCCGGCGATATCTGCGCCGTCGTAGGCCTGGAAGACTTCAACATCGGGGATACCATCGCCGATGCGGAAAACCCGGAAGCCCTCCCGATCATCAGCGTGGACGAACCGACCATGAGCATGCTCTTCGGCATCAACAACTCCCCCTTCTTTGGCAAGGACGGTAAATTCGTCACCTCCCGTCACCTCCGTGACCGGCTGTTGAAAGAGACCGAAAAGAATTTGGCACTGAAAGTAGCAGATACGGACAGCGCCGATAGCTTCCTCGTCTACGGGCGCGGCATCCTTCACCTCGGTATCCTTATCGAGACCATGCGCCGCGAAGGCTTCGAGCTTACCGTGGGTCAGCCCCAGGTACTCGTAAAAGAGATCGACGGCAAAAAGCATGAACCCTATGAGATCCTCGTCGTCGACGTTCCTGCCGAATTCAGCGGAAAGGTGATCGATATGGTCACCCAGCGCAAGGGCGAAATGCTGGTCATGGAAAGCAAGGGCGAAATGCAGCACCTGGAATTCGAGATTCCCTCCCGCGGGCTCATCGGCCTGCGTAGCAATATGCTCACCAATACTGCCGGTGAAGCCGTTATGGCGCATCGCTTCCTGGAATACAAACCCTGGAAAGGCCCCATCCCCGGTCGTAACAACGGGGTGCTTCTCAGCAAGAACCAGGAGAAGACAACGGCGTATTCAATTGATAAATTACAGGAACGCGGTACCTTCTTCGTCGATCCGGGTGAAGATGTATATGCCGGCCAGATCATCGCCGAGCATATCAAACCCGGTGACCTCGTGGTAAATGCGACGGAAGGGAAGAAACTGACCAATATGCGCGCCAGCGGTAGCGATGACTCGGTCCGGATCGTCCCCAAAAAGCAGATGACCCT